>Ga0182741_1001094_pt1 | contig 37374 bp, 35 predicted proteins | sample eDN5th37CBELigOP_FD_128874 | JGI IMG/M metagenome (GOLD analysis project Ga0182741, IMG submission 128874) | Enriched Organic Plus compost microbial communities from Emeryville, California, USA - eDNA 5th pass 37_C BE-Lig OP (version 2) (version 2) ... | reverse complement strand
CAATGCGCGATCAGCAGCAGCATGGCCTGACGGATTGCCGCAGGCACATCGGCGGGGGCGCCATAGCCGGCGGTGAAGGTGATGGCCGCGGGGCGGCCGAAGCCGGCCAAGGGTCGCAGCAACAGCCGCTGGTCCTGCAGCGCGATATGATAGTCGAGATCAACGCCCGCGGCATCGGTGAACACCGCGCTGTCGATCTCGCTGTCCGGAAACGGCAGCAGGATCGGGCCGGTGAGGGCATCGAGGTCCATCTGCCAGGATTGCGTGACTAGGCAACGACCGAGAATGCCGGCAGGCCCGTCCAGCCAGGCCGTGGCCGCATCGATGCTGTGCTGGATCAACAGATCCTCGTCATCATGATCGACGCGGAGCTGGGCCTTGGCTTCAGCCAGCGTGATCGGCACCGCCGCAGGCGCCGTAATGCGGGTGAGCGTGAACATGGTGAAATCCCTGATGCAGAGCGCGGGCGGCCTTCACCGCCCGCGACATTGCCATCACGCCTGATCGGCCTGCGGGTTGATCCGGCCGTGACCCCTGATCACCAGGCCGGCAATCGGCGTGCCGGTGGCATGGGTGCCTTCAAGCGCCGCCAGCAGCTTCAGGTAGCGTTTGGTTCCGACATAGCCGAAGCGGTAAACGGCGGCGGTGGCGTGGGCCTCGACCAGCGCCTTGATGATGCCGCCTTCGCCCACGGTCGGGACACCCAGCAGGTCGGCTGCGGTCACCGCCTCATAGCTGCTGTCGTCATCGGAATGGGTCAGGATGAACTCGATCCTGTTGGTCGAGGTGAAGGTGATGCCGCCCGCGCCAATGGCGAGAATGATCTCGGCACCGTCATGACCGCGCAGATCAATGGCCACGGGGGTGCTGTCGTCGGTGAGGTTGGCAGCACTGATGGCCGCGGCCACAGAGAGGCCGGAATGCAGATCCTTCATCGGATCCTCCTGTGCAGGAATGAGGGTGGGAAGACGCGGGCTGAACCCTGCCGCCCGCGCGCCTTGGTTCAGCGGGGCGATCAGCTGGCCGCGATCTTCAGCAGCTTGATGGCATCAAAATTCTGCACCCCGCCACCGACGCGCTTGGTGGTGTAGAAATGCACATAGGGCTTGTTGGTGAAGGGATCGCGCAGCACCCGGATGCCGAAGCGGTCGACGATCAGATAGCCGCGCCGGAAATCCCCGAAGGCGATCGGGAAAGCTCCGGCGGCGATATCGGGCATGTTGTCGTCATCGCTGATCGGATAGCCGAGCAGCGTTGCCGGCTGGCCAGCCTGGACCGGGGGCTGCCAGAGATAGAGTTCTTCGGTCTTCGACTTCAGCTTGCGGATCGCCGCCTGCAGCGAGCGGTTCATCAGGAAGCGCGCATTCTGCCGGTAGCCCTGCTTTAGCCCGTAGACGAGGTCGATCAGCGCATCGACGCCGTTGTGGCTGGCATCGGTCAATGCGGCCGCGACGCCCGAGGCGGTGTAGCCGATCTTGCCCCAAGCGTAAGAGGCATTGGCGACCGAGTCATAGGCCAGGATGCCGCGGGGCCTGTTCACCCCGTCGCCGGTGATGAATGCGGCAGCCTCGGCTTCGGCAAAGGCGGTGGAGACCTCCTCGGCCAGCCAGGCGGCGATATCGACGCGCGCATCGTCGAGCAGCGTCTGGGTCGCCGCCGGGTTGGCGTAAATCTCCATCGCCGGGAAGGCCAGTTCAGCGAGCCTCGGGTTGGCGGTCTCGGGGCGGGCCTGACGTTCGCTGACCCAGCCGGCAGCCGCGCCGCCCTGGTTGACCAGCTTCTTGTAGCTGCCGGCCGAGATCGTGATGACGCTGGCAATCGCGCGCATGGCCGAGACCGAGCCCAGCACCCGGTCGATAATCTGTTCCATCTGGTCGGGGACGACATAGCCGCCATCGGGATCGCTGTCGGTGCGGAGGGCGGCCTTCACCTCCAACTCCCGCAACCCGGCCTCGACCCCGCGGCGGAAGAACTGGTTGAAGGCGCGGGCGTGCTCGCGGGTCTCGGGGCTGTCCGCCCGATCCGCGCTGCCACCACCGCCGCCGAGCCTGGCCGCCGCCAGCACGGCATTGGTCTCGTCGAGCGCGCCCTGAAGCCGGGTGATCTCTGCATTGATGCGCTCCACCTTCTCGGCCTGCACGACATCGGCGAAGCGGGCGTTGATGCTGCTGATCTCGGCCTGATGCTCGTCCTTGAAGGCGGCGAAGGCGCGGTTCAGATCGGCAAGGATGGCGTTCGCGTCGCCGGTCTCGGCGCGCACGCGAACGGCCCCGTGGATGCGGGGGGATTTCTGGATGCCCATGGGGGTCTCCTTATGAGCGGATGGTATCGATGAGCTGCCGGATGGCGCTCAGGGGGATGCCAGCGTTTTGCGTGGCGGGTTCGGCAGCGTTCCGCGTGCCGGTGAGGTCTCTCAGCATCGCGCGCCGCGCGGATCGCGGGATACCTTGCTGGGCCAGTGCCGCGTCTATGCGGCGCCGGGCCTGAATGTCGGGGCGCGACTGCGCGCCGCTCTGCGGTGACTGCGCGGGCAGGCCAGCGGCCGAACTCTCGACCATGCCGTCGGCCATCCCGGCCGCAATCGCCTCCTCGGCGCCGAGAAAAGTCTCGGCATCCAGCAACGCGGCAATCTCGACCTGTGACCTGCCGCTGCGGGCGGCATAGATCCCGGCCAGCGCGGCATCGAATGTCTCGAAGAGCGCAGCGGCCTCAGCCATATCGTGGCGATTGCCGATCACCACGCCCCAGGCATTGTGCAGCATCAGGAAGCTGCCGGGGCTCATGTGGATCTCGTCGCCGGCCATGGCGATGATGGAGGCCGCCGAGGCCGCGAGGCCCAGCACCTCGACGGTGACCGCGGCCGGATGGGCGCGCAGCAGGTTGTAGATGGAAATGCCTTCAAACATGTCGCCGCCGGGGGAGTTGATCTGCACCGTCACCGCCTGCGGCCCGATCCTGCGCAAGGCCGCTGCGATCCGGCGCAGGCTCACCCCGCCGCCCATATCATCCTCGCCGATCACGTCGAAGATGGTGATGGTGCTGTCGCTCTCGGTGACGGAAGTGACCTGCGCGGCGACCGGCATTTCGGCCCAGCGGACCAATGCGTCTGATGGCGCATCGGCCTGGAACGCCGCGGGGCGCGGCAAGGCCGGTCCGGCAGGAAGATCACGCAGGCTCATCAGATGGTCCTTTCGGATGTGTGCGGCTCATGGCTGAGCAAGAAAGACCGGCAGTTTCCTGCCGCTCTCCGCGCCTCAGGCGCTTGTGATGGATAATCAGCGGCGGTTGTCGTTTATCTGCTCAACCAAGAGTATGACGGAGCAGACGCATGCGTATTTTCCAGAAACTGGCCGTATTGGCCGTCACCGCCGCCACCGTGGTCGCTGTGCCGGCCTCGGCAGACCCGGGACGGGGCAAAACCCATGATCGTGACCACTTCCGGACCAGCCAGGCAAGACACTGCCCGCCGGGGCTGGCGAAGAAGAACCCGCCCTGTGTTCCCCCCGGCCAGGCCAGAAAATATGACGATCGCAGGGATTTTGATCGTCACCGGCACCATGAGCGTCGGCGGCACCATGACCGCTACGGGGTCCGGATCGGCGATATCCTGCGGATCGACGATTACCGGGTCATTCGCGATCCTCGCAGGATGAATCTCGAGACCCGTGACGACTGGCGCTATTACCGCGATGGCCATCGCGCCTATCGGGTTGATCGCGAAACCCGGAAGATTCTCTCGGTCATAGAGTTGATCGACGCCTTTACGAACTGAGGCAGCGCCGGCTGCATTCCAGCCCCGAGATCAGGGATCGGCTTGGGCGTCGGGATCGGTAGATTCGTTCTCCGCCTTCCCGGCTTCTGCGGTCATGTTCGGCGGCGGGTAATAGACATCACCGCCGTAACGTGGATTCTGGTCCTCGAGCGCGCGGATCTCGTTGGGGCTCCACACACCCCATTGCAGACCCTTCACATAGGCCTCCCAGCGCGCCCTGATATCGCCCTTGACGAGGGCTGCGCGGTTGAAACGGGCATAGAGCAGATCATCCGCGCCGATCAGGTCGCGGTCGATCGCCTCCTCCCACATGGTCAGGTGATCCTCGAGCGTATAGGCCACGAAGCCGATCGACTGCTGCTCGATGCCGGTGCCCCAGCTGGTGGACTTCTCGGTATCGCCGATCATGTGCGGCGGCACCCCGAAGAACATGGCGATGTCGGTGCGGCTGAACTTTCTGCTCTCGATCCATTGCGCATCCTCGGCGGTCATCGCGATGCGGGCGTAATCCATACCTTCCTCAAGGATGAGGTGCTTGCCTTCCTGGTCACCGCCGGCGCGGAATGCCTCGAGCCCGGCCTTGAGATTGGCCACCGCCTCGGGTCCGAGCTTCTGCGGGTGCCTGAGCACGCCCGAGACCCGGGCGCCATTGCGGAAGGTGGTGGCGCCGTGATCCTCCATTGCCAGCGCCAGGCCGATGGTCTCGCGGGCATAGGCGATGGGTGAGACACCTCGCACCCCATCCAGCGTCAGCCCGACCAGATGCAGCACCTCGTCCTGCGCCAGCCGCAGACGCCTTCCATCGGGGCGGGTATAGAGAAAGCTCAGCGCCAGGTCCTTGTCCTGCACCACCTCGACCCGATCCGGATGCAGCGGGATCAGCGCCTGCACCGAACCGCGGGAGCGGACGATCATGGCATAGGCATTGCCGCGCAAAAGCAGATGCGCCTGCAGCATCCGGCGGAACTGCGATGGCGTTTGCCAGCGATTGGGCCTTCGCCGCAGCAGCTGCCAGATCGGGGCATCCGAGGCATCCTCGCGGGTCCGGGCATCGACCCGGCGCTTGATATGCAAGGGCAGCGTTGCCACCGCGCCGGAAATGATGCGCACACAGGCATAGACTGCCGCCACCCGCATGGCGCTGTCGGGCGTCACCGCCATGCCGGAGCCGCTGACCGCCCCGGCTCTCAGCGCTGCCTCCAGCTCGGCAGCGGAGGTGATGACCAGCCCGCCACCCGCCTCCTGGACGGACGCGCGCGGTGATGGGGCGTGCGGAGGCGAGGCCGCAGGCGGGGCGCCTGCAAACCAGCGGGACCAGAAGGACATGGGCATTCTTTCTGTAATACGGGTAACCTACAGCACCAGGATGCTGCGGCTGTCATAGACCGATCGGCCAGCATTGACGTCGCGCAGCAGCGCGCGCCCGAGGGCGTTGCAGGTGGCGACAATGCCGTCGATGCGCTCCGAGGAGCGCTCCTTGTCCGGCTTGATATTGCCGGCCGGATCATGGCGCACGGCGACATTCGAGGCATTCCAGCGCAGCACCGGATGGCCGCCATGCCACAGGAGCCGCGAGACCGAGAGCCGCTCGAGTTCAGCGGTCGGCGCCGCCATGCTCAGAAACCCCTGACCGAACTGCACCAGGTTCAGACCTTCATCCTGCAGATGCTGAACGATCTCTCCGGCGAAGGTGCGGTCGTAAGAGAGCTCGCGCAGATCGTAGCGCCCCGCGAGTGCGATGATCTCCGCCTCGATGAAGCCAAAATCGGTGGCATTGCCGGGGGTGGCCACAAGGAAGCCCTGGTTGCGCCAGGTATCGTAGGGCACCCGGTCGCGCTTGCCGCGGCGCAGGATGTCCTCCTCCGGCACCCAGAAGCGGGGCAGCACGATCCATTTGTCGGCGAGATCGCCGAGCGCAGGATCCAGCGTCGGCGGAAACAGCAGCATGAAGGCCGAGAGGTCGTTGACCCGGGCCAGGTCCAGCCCGCCATAGCACTCCCGGCCCAACAGCTTTTGTTCCAGATCATCCAGCCCGACGCGGATATCTCGCCAATCAGCCTCGTCACCCGGCCCGCCCTCGGCCCAGACGCCCATGTCGAGCCATCGGGTGACCTGTTCGGTCCATTCATTCAGACGCAGCCGCCGGATGGCGTTCTGCTGCGCCGGCATCTCGCGGGCCTCGTCGATCTGGCGCTTCAGATCATCGAGTTTCACCGTCACGCCGAGGCTGGGATTGGCCTTCACCCAGACCGCAGGATCAGTCCAGTCATCGCCCGCGTCGATGGTGGCGATATAGGCAAACCAGCTGTCGGCCGTCTCATGCGGCACGCTGCCCTCCAGCGCCTTCACCGAGAATTCGTGATGCTGGCGACAGACGGAATGGCGATCATGGCCGGCAGTGGTGATCTCGACAATCAATGGCTGGCGCCGCGCGCCGGTGGCGGTGTTGAGCTTCTGGATGATCTCCGGTCCGGGATGTTCATGCACCTCGTCCACGGCGGCCAGATGCACGTTGAGCCCGTCCATCTTGCTGGCATCGGCCGAGAGCGGCCGGAACCACGACGCGGTGGGCAGCACCGCGAGGTTGTTCACGGTGCGCGTCACCCGCGCTGACAATGCCGGACTCGCCGCCACCATACGCTCGGCCTCGCCGAACACGATGCGCGCCTGATCGCGGGTGGTCGCCGCGGCATAGACATGCGCGCCGGCCTCACCATCGGCGATCAGCGCGTAGAGCGCGATCCCGGCCAGCAGCGCGGATTTGCCATTCTTGCGCGCCACCTCGACATAGGCGGTGCGGAACCGCCTGAGCCCATCGGCCCGCTTCCAGCCAAAGACGGATCCGACCACGAATTGCTGCCATGGCTGCAGCACAAAGGGCTGGCCGGCCCATTCCCCGGTCGAGTGCCGCAGATGGCTGAAGAACTCGATCGCGTGCAGCGCCCCCGCGCGGTCCCAGGAGAGGCCCCGGGTCTTGCCGGTCTTCAGGTCCTCCAGATGCCGCGCGCAGGCGAGCTTGACCAGCTGGCCGGCGGTGATCTTGTCGCCGATGACCGCCTTTGCATAGGCGGTGACCGGGCACGCCGGAACCTTCCGAGCGGTACCAGATTTAGGCGCTGCTGCCACGGTTCAGATAATCCTCGAACGGGTCGCGGGTCTTGGGCGGCTCTGCCATGCGCACCCGAGTGCGACTGGACGGCGTCATCCCGAACTCGCTCTCGATCTGGCCCATCTGCGCCAGGCATTTATTTGCCACCGCCAGGAACGGGTTCTGGATGATATTGCCGCCCACGGTCTTGACCACCGGGCCGCGGCGCTTGACCTCAGCCTCCGCCTCGAGCCAGCGGCGCCAGATCACCACGTAGCGGGCCAGCGCCCCCGCATCGAGTTCGGTCATCACCCCATGCCGCGCCAGTAGCGCGGCCATCTCGGCGAACTTCGCCGCGGCCCCCTCATCAAGGTGATCGGGCGGGTCCGGGGTCGCGACCACCGGCTGCGGCTCATCCGGGTTCAGCCGGTGCGGCCGGGCCGTGCCCTTCACAAGCTTCAGCTGCGTGGGAAGGGGTTTGCGACCCGCCATGATCCTTGTCCTTTCCGGCTGTCCTCCTCGCAATGCGATGAATTTGCCTGGCTTCGCCTACACTCTCGGTGCCCCGGAGCGATGGTGGTGACACAGCGCAACGCGGCAGACCCGGAGTCTCCGATCACCCGCTCAAACCCGATCACCACACCCCGCCAGCAACCGCACCCCGAGAGAGCCGAGCGGACCCGACAGGCGGCCTTTGTCGCAAAGAAGAGTGAGATCAACGAGAAGCTCTCCCGACTGCAGGCGCTCAGCAATGACCACTTCAACGCCGAGTCCAACGCGATCGACTAGGGCGATGTCGGCACCCTCGAACACTACGCGACCCTCTTGATGCAGATCACCGACTGCGCCTTTGGCGAAGGCGAATACGCCGGGTGATCAATTTGCACCGCGGGCCGCGACAGCTTGGTTTCTGTAATTTTTGCGGTCCTGCTTTCTGAGCAGGAAAGGGAGGTTCGCGCAAACGCGCCTCCGGCTGTCGCATTGATCAGTAATGACCGGTGTAGGCCAGCGCAGCGCTTTCCGTTCGACCGGTTTCTTCCGGAACAACCTCCAGCCGCGGCTGTCCAACCAGAACGCCGAATCCAATACCGCACCTGACATAGGAGGCCTTCCCGCGCTCCACCGTAACCACAGTTTCGCGCCGCACCTCAGTCGTCGCCGCAACTACGCGATTTCCTGCAGGGACATCTGCAGTGAACACTCCCTTAGGCTGGCACTTGCCTTTCTGTACGTTGTCGATCTCGACAGTGGGTTGAATTGCTGTTCCCATAATACCCGTTCGATAAACGACGATCCGCCCCATATCTTTTGCAATTGGCTTTGAAGCGCGCGGATCCTCTTGCATAGGCGTTCCGCTTGCGCATGCCGTCAAAGCCATGAGTGCCATGCCACAGATATATTTTCGCATTTTTGCCCCGGTGTGTTCCACCGACACACCATTTCAATCACGACTGCGTGAGTCAAGCGTGACTCCGCAAAACCTCCGCAGCGAAGTCAGATGCCAGCTCGGTCCCTCTACATCTGGAAGAGCCGAACTTCTTCGAACGTCCGCGGTAAGGCAAACGCACGCGCGATGCTCACCGTGCACACCGCCCCCATCCTGAGGTTCTGTGGCAGCGTCGCGTGGGGAAAGATCAGGATCTGCGTGGCGACGGCAACGCCATATCCGGCGATCACATTGGCGATGGATTAGACCAGCGACATGGTACGGGATTGTTTCATGCTGCCTTGCTCCGGCGGCGCTTGCCGGGGGCGGCAGCACCCTCTGCGTCGTCATCCGCTTTCTCGGCCCCGGTATCATCGCTCAGCCGCTCAGCCTTCACCTGCGCGAAGGTCCGGCCATCGCCATCGAGGATCACGTCCTTTCCCGTCTCTGCCTGCCAGCGCTCCACGGCGACATCGACATAGGCCGGGCTGATCTCCATGGCATTGACGCGCCGACCATTGGCCTCGCCGGCCATGATCTGCGATCCCGAGCCCGAGAACGGCTCGTAGCAGAGCCTGCCGCGGGCAACGTGCTGGCGCATCGGGATGCCGAAGGCATCGAGCGGCTTCGGCGTCGGATGGTCGGGGCGCTCGTCCTTGGCAAAGCTGGGCAGCGCCCATGTCGATGGCAGGGTTTCTTCGGCCACCTTCGGCGGGCGGTTCGGGCGGCGCCAGCCCATGAAGCAGGGCTCGTGCTTCCAGAGGTAATGCGACCGGGTCAGAACGCCCCGGTCCTTCACCCAGATGATCTGCTGATGCACGAAGGCGCCCGCCTTTTCCCAGCAGGCCTCGAGCATCGCCTGACGGCGCGAGGCGTGCCAGCAGTACCAGGCGGCATCCTCAGTGATGGCTTCCGCGACGGCCGCCGCGATGAAGCCGTCGTAGAGTTCCGCTCCCTGCGAACTGTCATCCCAGGTCGTGCCGTAGGACGCGGACCAATCCTTGTTGCGGGTCGGATGGTTCGAGCCGTCATAGTCCACCAGATACGGCGGGTCGGTGGCGAACAAGATCGCCCGCTCGCCATTCATCAGGCGGCGCACATCGTCGTGGCTCGTGCTGTCACCGCAGAGCAGCCGATGGTCGCCGAGGATCCACAGATCGCCGGTGCGCGAGACCGGGTTGCGCGGCGGCTCGGGGATAACGACAGGCGGGGTCGAGCCTTCCTCTTCCCCCTCGGTCCCGGCCAGCAATCGGTCCAGCTCACCATCCTCAAAGCCCAGGATACCGAGATCGAGCCCGGCCTCCTTCAGGTCGGACAGTTCCAGCGCCAGCAGCGCCTCGTCCCAGCCCGCATTCAGCGCGATGCGGTTGTCGGCCAGCACCAGCGCCCGGCGCTGGCTGTCGCTGAGGCCGGTCAGCCTGATGGAGGGCACGGCGTCCATGCCAAGCTGGCGCGCGGCCAGTACGCGACCATGGCCGGCGATGATGGTGCCGTCCTCGGCGATCAGTACCGGGTTCACGAATCCGAACTCGCGGATCGAGCCGGCGATCTCGGCGATCTGCGCCTCGGAATGGGTGCGGGCGTTGCGCGCATAGGGTACAAGGCCGTCGAGCGGGCGGTATTCGATGGCAAGGTCATGGGTGCTATTCTTGGGCATGAGGAAGGTCCGGGAGATGAAGGATGGACAATGATGAAGGCATGCGACTCTCGGACGTTCAGATCGGCGCCGAGTTTCGCTGCGGCGGTTCTATCTGGCGCTGCACGGATGTCGGGACGCGCACGATCGCGGCAATCCGGATCGATCCGGTTCAACTGGGCCGCCGCGGTGAGGACGGGACGATCTCGACGGAGCACATTACCCGAGAGGAAGCCGAGGCTGACGGCTGGTTAAGCGGTCCGCCCTATGCCCTTGCCGAGACGGTGTTCGATGAGGACGACCTCTTTGTCTGCACGCTCTGCAAGAACTGATCTTCGGCCGCTACCCCCCCCTCGCCATTTTGGCCACGGATGCAGAAAGCTTGGCGCCTGGTCCGGGGCTGGAAGGCCCCAGAGATTTACCCTCCCCCCGGGGGGGGCGGTGGTTTATGGTTGGCGGCGGGCGTTGCCGAAGCCGCCATCCTCGCTCGCGGTCTTGCGACTGTGACAGCTGGCACAGAGCGGCTGCCAACCGTCCGGGTCCCAGAACCGCTCCGTGTCGCCGCGGTGCGGGATGATGTGATCGACGGTATTGGCGGCGCTCACACGGCCCTGACGCTGGCATTCCGCGCAGAGCGGGTGCCGGGCGAGAAACATCTGCCGCGCACGCTGCCAGCGGGCGGACTTGTAGAGCGCCCTGACCGCGGGGTCGCGGTTACGGTCAGCATCGCGGTCGCGTTCACGCTTGTCGCGTCGCCCCACCGGGCGATGGATCGGCGGGCGCACAGGCATGGGGCCTCGCGAAATGGATGGAATGGGTGTGGGAACGATCGGTGGCGCTCATGGCGCTCTTCTCCCGATCATGCCCTGCTTGTAGCACGGATCTGTTGCATGTGTCGAACAGAAAAGTGTTGCAACACTTTGGACTCGTTCACGCATTCAGCCGCGCAGCGATCTTCGTGAGCGCCAGCTGCCAGCGCCGCCAGGCGGTGGTCCGGTCGCAGCCCATCTCGCCCGCGATCTGCTTCCACGGCACCCGTGCCGCGCGGGACCAGACCAGCCGCCGCTCGGCCTCCTCGATCCACAGCACCCAGTCGAAGGTCTGCTCGAGCCGGGTGATGGCTGCCGCCGAAGGCCAGACGCGCATCGGCTCCGGTTCCATGGCGGCGATCTCGCGGGGGCTGCGCAGTACCTGCGGCCAGCCGCTGAAATGCCCCCGTGCCTTCACCGCCGGCAGCTTGCGCAGGGTGCGGAACGCCTCCTCGAAATGATCGGCCACGTCATCGGCGGTCCAGTGGCGCTCAGCCATCGCCGTGCCCTCCCTCGCTGGCGCGGGGGCCGTAGAGCTTGCAGCCCAGCTGCACGACCATCTCCCGCTCAGGCCAGCTCAGCCGCGGATCGTCGACCGAGACCGCCAGCAGCCCCAGCTCATGCCAGCCGTCCCGCCGGACCTGATCGGGGGCGCGGCGGGTGCCACCGTAACCGCGCGGCGTGAAGCGCATCATCGTCATCGTCTTGCAGGCCATCGTCATCTCCTGTCGTTCTGGCCGTCGTGATCGGGTGAGGCAGACACGAGGGGTGACGTGGAGGACCGCGGGCCCGGACGTCGCGGATGGGGGGTCCGGCCCGGAGGCCGGCCCTCCCATACGTAGTATGGGGAGATTCATTGTTCGACTTGTTCTGCGAGGCAGAGAGTTGATATTGCTTGCTTTTCTGCCTCCGAAGAAGTCGGACAAGGAAGTCAGACATGTCTGACTTCGACTTCCGTAAGTCATTGAAAAACAAGCCATCAGTCAGACAATCCCGGAAGTCTGACATTGTCGACTTATGTCGGACATGGCGTTTGTCAGACATCCACGACCTCCGGCCAGACCCAGACGGAGGGGTTCTCGACCTCGAGCGCGGCCCCCGAGGACGCGCAGCGGTAGTGGCTCGGAAGGACTGCGAGCCCCTGGCCCGTGATTTCCCCGGTCTCGGGATCGACCTGTTCCACGCGGCCGAAGCGCATGCCTTCGACGCACATGTAGCCGAAGCGGGACCGGACCAGCGGCAGGCCGTAGAGTGCGCCGTTGCGCTGGTACTTGATGAAGCCCTTGGTCGCGAGGACGTTGAGCCGGTCCTGGATGGTGTGCTGGCTGCCGAGGCCGGCGCGGTTCTCGAAGTTCGAGGCGAACTGGGTGGAGGTATAGAGCCGGCCTTCCGCAGCCTCCTCGTAGAGCAGGTCGAGGATCACCTCGGCCTTGCGATCGCGCTCAGCGTCGAGACGGGCCCCCACCTCCTGCCGCACGAGACGCTCGTGGCGGGCGTTCAGTTCGACCCAGGCGCCACCGATCTTGTCGACCAGCTTCGCCTCCAGGGCCGGTCCGTTGCGAAGTTCGATCTCGAGGCGGCGGGCGGTGCTGTCGTCGTCCGGGCGGTGCAGGATCAGGCCGCTGGTGTAATAACCCCGCAGCGCGCTGGCGCCGGAGAGAGCGAGGAACGGGTCATCCTTCACCTGCTGCTTCGAAAGCTTCTTCGTGTGGTGGACGAGGATGACACCTGCATCGCGATTGACCGCCGCCTGCAGCGCTTCGACCCGCTCCTTGAGGAAGAACATCATCGCGCTGTTGTCGTTCTCGCCGCCGCTGCCACCGTTCGGACCCGCCGAACCGCCGTCGAAGACGTTGCGGATCGGATCGACGCAGAGAATGTCGGGCGGGCTGTCGCGGAAAGCGCTCCGGATCGCCTCCAGCACGCGGGTGACGCCACCGTGGTCGAGCAGCAGCTTCAGCCGCGGGGTGGCGACGAAGCCGTCGCGCGCGGCAACAAGGACTTCGGACGGCAGGCCGATCTGGTGGAGGCGCTCGCGCAGGTAGTGATACTGCAGCTCGGCCTGCAGGTAGAATACCCGCAGCGGCCGCGGCGGCGTGAAGCCGAGGAACGGCACGCCGGCAGCCATGTGGACGAGCCAGGAGATCAGGAAGTCGCTCTTGCCGACTTTGGGCGCACCGCCGAGGACCAGCAGCCCGCCCGGGGTGAGCACGCGCGGCGCGATGATGTCGTCGGGCAGCGCGCTGCGGTCATCGAGCAGCGCGCCAAGGCTGAACCAGTCCAAAGCCCCCTGCGCCGGGCCTTCCTTCGGCGCGTTGGGCGGCCCGTTGCGCTCTATGTGACGCTGCCACAGGCGTTGCGTCTCAGCTTTCAGACGCTCCTCCGGCCAGGGCGGGCGCAGCATCGCGGCGTTATAGCTGCAGATCGCCTCCCAGGCCTCATCGAGCGTCATGCGCCCCTCATGGGCCTGGCGCAGGTAATGGCCGATCGCGGCACTGGCGCCCTGGAACCGTGTCCAGTCATCTGCCGCGCCTTCGCGCACAGGTGTGGTGAGCACGGCATCGACGGAGGGTTTTGCATCAGCATTGAAGTCGAGGGGCGTGCCCGATGACGACGGCTCTGCCAAGGCCGGCATGGCGATCGCCCGAGATTCGAACTCGGCCAGATCAACCTCGATCGCCTGATGATCGATGATCCGGACCTGCGACCTCAGTCCGTACTTGCCATGAACCGTGCCCGGCACGCGCACCGGCTGATGAGCAGAGCCAAAGCTGTCATCTCCGCCGACCTTACGCGCCAGCGCGCTGCGCAGGCGGCAGAGCCGTGCGATATCGTCGCCCTCGGCCGGTTCGGTCAGCTTCCACCACAGATGCAGCTTGGCCGCGCCTTCCGCGGTACGCCCGCCACTCTGGACGGTCAGCGTCGCCGGGCCGAGATGGCGCATCAGTTGCGCGCGTTTGGCAGCAATATCGCCCTTATCGAGATCGACGATCAGGGCCTGCATCTGCAGCACATGCTCGGCCCGGGCCTCGCCCTGTGCCGCGACCGTGCCGGGGATGACATAGATGGAACGCCCGATCGGTGCCGCAGCTTCGGCGGCCCTCTCAATGATCTCGGAGGCCTCCGTGTCCGCCGGAAGCCAGCGCAGATCATGGGGCGGGGGCGGCGTCACGCCCTTCTCAGGCAGGCCACGCAGCGGAATCAGCCCGTCGCACCAGGAGAAGACGACATCGAGAAACAGCGCGATCTGCGCCGGATCGACCGCCGGCACGCTCATTGCAGCCGCCCCTCGCCGGGCGCCAGATCGGCGGGTTGGATATAGACCGCGAAGAGGTCCTCGCCATCCTCATGCTGGCCGGCTGCTTCGAAGAAGTAATACCGGTCTGGCATCACCAGCTCGGTCAGCTCCCAGCGGCGGTAATAGCCGGGAAGGCGCTTCAGGAGATCGGGCGGCGGAATGGGCGGCAGTGTCATCGATCGGGCTCGTGAACAGGGGCTTCACCTGTTCAAAAGCCAATCCCGAAGGCCGATCGGGACATTGAAGCCGCGATCAAATGTGATATCTATAATTAAAATTGATATCGAGCGAGCTTCATCATGGCCCAGATCGTCGTACGCCAGATCCCGGAAGAGGTGCATCGCGCGCTGAAGGCGCGGGCGGCTGCCCATGGGCGCAGCGCCGAGGCCGAGCTGCGCGAGATCATCGCCCGCGCGGTGCTGCCGCAGTCGCGCCCGCGCGCGGGTGATCTGATGCGCAGTATCTGGTCCGGCGCCGAGACGGACGACCTTTCGGTCGAACGCGACCGGACGCCCCCGGAGCCGGCCGGTTTCGAATGATCATCCTCGACACCAATGTCGTCTCGGAGACGATGAAGCCGGCGCCAGAGCCGCGGGTGATCGACTGGCTCAACCGGCAAGAGCTGACCACCCTGCACCTGACCACCATCAGCCTGGCCGAGTTGCGGTTCGGCATTGCATGCCTGGACGCTGGGCGGCGTCGGGACGATCTTGACGCGCGGCTCGAGCAGATGCTGGCCGAGGTATTTCCGGCACATATCCTGTCGTTCGACGAGGCCGCTGCCAGTGCCTTCGGAGTATTGATGGCAACGGCGCGCCGGCAGGGACAGGCCGTGAGTTTTGCCGATGGCGCGATTGCTGCCATTGCCGCGGCACAGGGCTATCCCGTCGCCAGCCGCGACACCGCGCCCTTCGCCGCCATGGGCGTGGAGGTGGTGGATCCGTGGCACGAGGCGGCTCAAGGCCGGTAATGGCCTCGCAGGCGCGCGGCGGCGCGTTGATAACGTTTCCGCGCCGCCCCATCGGACAGGCCGAGCGCGCTTGCCATCTCGATCTGATTCAAGCCGTCCACCGCGACGCCCAAGACCAGATCGGCATCTGACCCGATTACCGCCGACAGATCAGCCCGCAATTCCGCCCGCATCCGGGCCCGTTCCGCCCATGACGGCGGCGCGGCAATCCAGTCGGGTTCTACCTCCGCGCAAGATTGCTGGCAGTTGATCTCGCGTCGATGGGCGCGCAACAGATCGCGTTCGGTGTTCATCAGCACGGTGGCGGCGATATTGGTGACGCGACCGAGATCAAGGGTCCGGATGATTTCCGTGCTGCGGGCCAGGAGGTCGGAGCTGATCTCGTCAGCAGTGCCGACACGACGACGCAGGCAGCGGTTGCGGATCGCATCGAGCCCCGGCCACAGGGAAAGCAGCATGACGTGCAGGGCCAATCCCGCGGGACGATCGCGGCCTTGTGACCTGCGCACGAGGGCAGCGAGAATGGCGTTTCGCCCATCGAAATCGAGATGCCCATGATGCAGGGCGCCGAGCAGCCCGACGATATCGGTGTAAGGCCGAAGCGACGGTTCGGTCGACCGGACGGCACGATAATCGCGTTGAGATTGCAGGGTCGACGACGAACGGGCGAGATCCTCGCGGATCGCGGACCAGGAGAAAGACACGGGACGCCAGCCTTCCGGCCGGGCGTCCAGCGCCTCTCTCGGGCCTCAGGGCGTCGTGCGCCTCTGATGATCGGGAAATTCAGGAGAACGGCGCGGCTTAACGCGCCGGTCCCTTCGTCTGGCTCATGGTCCCGCAGCGCCGGCAGGTCGCCGTGGCGGGATAGCTGAACAGATATTCGTGACCGCGCGCGAAGCTCACATGCATCAGGCCGTCGCGGTGGATGCCCAGCAGTGCGCCGCAGCAGCTGCAGCACCAGGCGTCAGATGCGCTGGCGGTTTTGCGCGCGCTGCCAACAGCGGTGGCTTTGCGGATGGGGCGGGAGATGTAGTTCGGCATTTGGAATGCTCCTCAGTTGGTGGAGCCTTTCCAATAATCACCCGAATGTCGGACCCGCGCCCGTCAAGATTCGGATCTGCATCCGACTCTTACGTCGAGCCGGGCAAATGCCCCGTTTTCAGTCGCCAGAAATTCTGCCTGTGGTTCTCGAAATAAACGCCCGCAACACTGGCGCGCGCATGGGAGGGCCACGCATCCCGCGGGCTCCGGGCGCCAGTTCCTTCGATCAGGGTGCCAGTTCGAATTTCTGCGACGCCCGACCTATGCGCTGCAACGAGGCGTTCTATGACCAGAATTTGCTTCACGCCAGAAACGGCCAGAGGCGTCAGGCCTGGAATATACAGCATCGCGGACATCGGCCCGAACCGGGCCAGCGTGACCTCACTCCCGCCCAAGGCGAGCCATCGACCGATCTTGAACCGCTCGAGCATTGCGGCTTGCGCAGCGTCATCAATCTTCCCATCGCTCAGGAGATCACCGAGTGGCATCACCACGTTGGGACCGAGATGGGTAAACGGGGTGGGTCCGGCCGTAAGGACGATCCCGATCCCCCCGTCCTGGCGGCTGCGCAGTATGACATCGAGGCGCTGCAGCGTGTTTGCCTGATCCAGACGTCGTGCGAAATAGATGGGAATTTCTGCATCCGACGTCCGCCACCGGCCAACATAGATCAGATCACCATCCAGTTGTTCGACCCCGACGCGGCCGATCAGCGGCTTGAGCGCAGTCACGAGGATTTCCTCCAGCCATTCGCGCCTGATCACATATTGCCTGATGTCTTCCAGCGAGACGCTGCCGAGGTCTTCCCCATGAAGACCGACTGCCGCAGCATGCCCAGGCTCAGCCATCGGGCCAATATTGACATCGCCGAAATCGTCATCTTCGTCGATCAGGACGATGTTTTGCTTTTTCCGGAGTTCTAGGACGCCGGCCTGCATCAGCCGCTTGGCGTCGAGTCCATGCTGCCGGATCATTCCGCCAGCGATTTCATCCTCGGGAAAATCGTGCAGGGCGAGGAGAACGGGCAGGAACTGGCTTATTTCGCGGTCGTCCAGAACCTGCAGTCGATCAAGGATGCCCCAGAACTGAAGTAGACGATAGCCCAGGTCGCGTTGTTCCGGATCGGGCTTGCTTTGCAGGTTCGAACGGGTATCGCCAAATGAAATCTCGAGCGATCGCCCCTTCTTGCTGCCCGGACGGGTGTAATGCACCGCCACGGCCAGCCGGCTGAAGCCCTCGGCGTGCTTGAGTATCCGATCGCCACCAAGGTAACGCTGCGCGACGGCTTCGATATCGTCGTCGATGGTCACCCGCAGCGAGAGCCGCCGTGACCAGTTGCCGAGGCGCAGTTCCACTTCGATCAGGCGCGCAGCAGACACATCCACATCGTCCCAGGACGGCAAGGGTAGCGTCAGGGATTTTCTGAACCGCGACAGATCGTATCGTCGCCAGCTCAACGGCTTGCTGGAGAGGTCAGTTTTGAGAACCACTTCTGCAAATGCATCGCCGAGAATCTTGCGCACCTTGGGCGCGGGCCCGCAGATTTCCATGGTGCGTTCCGCCGGCGTCCAGATCAGCGTTGCTTCATTCGGCGGGCGAAAATAGATCGGCATCCGTATTCCGTTGCCCTTGTAGTTGAGAACGCTGGATAACGGCCCACCATGACGAACAATCACCATCACCGATGCGGGATGATTTGGGGTCGCGGGCAGATCAAGACTGCGGATGGTTACGCGCGACGGCAACTCCAGCTTGGCTGTCAATAGGGAGGCCAAGGCGGCCTCGTCGATACTGCCGGAATCGACCCGGTCTGTCCTTCCCACCGTGGCCTCAAACGAGTCGTACATCTTGCCGAAATCGCGGTATTGCCGCGCGGCGTGAAACGCCTCTGCGTCCTCGAAATCTTCCGAGTGGCGCAGAAAAAGCCACGCACTGCGACACAGCGCGTCTGGTTGGGCATGAAGATTCTCGAGTTCCTCGTGCGATCGCCGCTTGGCGGCCACGTGCTCCAGCGATGTCGGCCCTTTGCCCACGGCGAGGGACCGGATTCGTCGGCAGCGATCTTCCATTGGGCGCAAATTATCGGACGCAATGGCATTCAGTCGGCCGAGCAGCAACGAACGCCATTCTTCATCATCCTCGGTTGCGGGCCAGTCGATCGTGATTTCTGGCTCGGTGTCCGATCCGCGATACTCGAAAATTTCCTGCAGCAGCGGGATCGGCGCCGTTTCGACCAGTTCATGGGTTTCAGGGCCGAGATTGCGAAACTTGCGGCTCATCTGGTGCCTCCCGACAACCGATAACGTCCGTGTGATTACAGCTCATTCGTACCACCTGCGGCAATATCTTTGTCCTTCGTTGTCCCGATCGGCCCTCGCAGCTGGCTTTTCATCATCGAGAAGCCCAAGAGTTGCTGACGATGAAACGCCCCAATCCCCTGTCACCAGTCCTGATGACGCCCGCCGAGCGTCGTACTGAGCTTTGCGGCCTCCTGGCGCTCGGGCTGGTTCGGCTGCGGATGCACGATGGGGACGAAGTATCTGACGATACTGGAGAACGTTGCCTACACTATCCGCCCGACCAATGCCGTCATGCAACTCCAACGCACCGGAGACCCGCATGACGACGCACGACCCCATCCCCGCGCGCCTGGCCGCGCTGAAGACCGCCAGCACCCCCGACTTGAAGCAGCAGTGGCGCTACCTGTTCGACAGCGAGCCACCGCCGTTCAACCGGCGCTACCTCGAATCCCGCTTGGCCTACCGCATTCAGGAACTGGCCTATGGCGGGCTGAAGCCGGAGACGATCCGGCGGCTGGAACGGCTGGGCGAGGAACTGGACTGCGGCGACAAGAAGAAGCGCGGCATCCGCTTCGACCGCGACCGCCCCATCACTGGCACGCGGCTGCTGCGGGAATGGCAGGGCGTTGAGTACATTGTGACGGTCACCGCCGATGGCTTCGAATGGCAGGGGCGGCCCTACAAGTCGCTGTCGGCTATCGCCCGGGCGATCACCGGCACGCGCTGGAACGGCTGGGTCTTCTTCGGGCTCAAGAACCATAGGGGGCGGAAGTGACGAAGCCGCCGGATAAATCGAAGGTCGTCCGCAAGCTGCGGTGCGCCGTCTACACCCGGAAATCCTCCGAGGAAGGGCTGGAACAGGAGTTCAACTCGCTCCACGCACAGCGTGAGGCCTGCGAGGCGTTCATCGCCAGTCAGCGCTCCGAGGGCTGGGTGCTCGTCCGCGATCAGTATGACGACGGCGGCATCTCTGGCGGGACGCTGGACCGCCCCGGCCTGAAGCGGCTGTTGGTGGACATCGAAGACGGGCTGGTCGATGTCGTCGTGGTCTACAAGATCGATCGCCTGTCGCGCTCGCTCGCCGACTTCGCCAAGCTGGTCGAGGTGTTCGACCGGAGCGGCGTCACCTTCGTCTCGGTAACCCAGTCCTTCAACACCACCACGTCGATGGGACGGCTGACGCTGAACATCCTGCTCTCCTTCGCCCAGTTCGAGCGCGAGGTCACGGCCGAGCGCATCCGCGACAAGGTCGCCGCCAGCCGGAAAAAGGGCATGTGGATGGGAGGGGTGCCACCCTTCGGGTATCGGGTGGAAAACCGGAAGCTGGTGGTCGACGAAGAAGCCGCCACGCATGTGCGCTGGATCTTCGCCCGCTTTCTCGAGATCGGGTCCTGCACGGAACTGGCACGGGAGGTTGGCGCGCGCGGCATCCGCACCCCGCGCGGGAACAGGATCGACAAGAAGTACGTCTATCGGATGCTCAGCAACCGCGCCTACATCGGCGAGGCGGTCCACAAGGGCGACAGCTATCCCGGCGAGCATGACGGTATCATCGACCGCGAGACGTGGGACCGCGTCCACGCCATCCTGCAGGAGAGCCCCCGCAAGCGCGCCGCGCGCACCCGCGCCGAGACGCCCGCACTGCTGAAGGGGCTGCTGTTCGGTCCCGATGGCGCCGCGTTCTCGCCGACCCACACGCGCAAGGGCGACCGTCTCTACCGCTACTACGTCAGCCAATCGGTACTGAAGCATGGCGCAGGATCATGCCCGGTCGGCCGTGTGCCCGCGGGCGAGATCGAGGCAGCCGTGATCGACCAAATCCGTGCCGTATTCCGCCAGCCGGAGATCGTGGCAGGGACGTGGAAGGCGGCGCGCGCCCATGCCGACGACATCACCGAGGCCGATGCCCGCGCGGCCCTGCAGCAGCTCGACGCGCTATGGGAGGAACTCTTCCCCGCCGAGCAGGCGCGCATCGTCACGTTGCTTGTCGAGCGTGTCGACATCGGCACAGACGGGCTGAACGTGCGCCTCCGCGTCGACGGGCTAGGAGGTCTGGCTCGCGAGATGCTGGCCGGTGGCATAGAGGCGGCCGCATGAACCGCAGCACACCGATCCCGGAGACTGTGACGCTCCATGTCCCGTTCCGGATCGTGAAGCGCGGCGGGCGGAAGGAGATGCAGTTGCCCGAGGGAGCCACTCAGTCGCGGCGCACGGACAGCACGCTGATCAAGGCGCTGGCGCGCGCGTTCCGCTGGAAGAGGATGCTGGATTCCGGGGAGTTCGCCACTATCGCCGAACTGGCCGAGCGCGAGGGCATCGCGCCATCCTATATGACCCGCGTCTTGCGCCTCACGCTCCTTGCACCCGATATCGTCGAAGCGATCCTAGACGGGAAGCACGGGCCAGCGGTGACGTTGGTGCGTCTTATGGAGCCGCTCTCGCTAGAATGGGCGGCGCAGAGTTCGTCGCTTCGACAGGCTGAATTGCCTCCGAACCACTCTGCGGCGAGGTGCATTCTGGGGGATTGACCCGTTATGCGATATAGCATACATAACAAACATGACACAATCACACGCCATTGCCGCCACGCTACGCGCCATACGCGCCGAGCTCGATCTTACGCAGGAGCAGCTTGCTGAGCGGCTCGGCGTATCTTTTGCCACGGTCAACCGCTGGGAAGGCGGCGCCAACCTGCCCCAGAAGGCCGCCCGCGCCACCATTGCCGCTCTCGCCGAAGAGGCTGGGGTGGACATGGCTGAAGCCGGATCCGACGACATCGCCGCCGCCGAGAAGGTGACGCGCCGCCGGGCAGGAACACGTTCGACCACTCCGTCCACGAAGTCCATGGAGCAGATGCTCTGGGATGCCGCCTGCTCGATCCGGGGCGAGAAGGACGCAGCCAAGTTCAAGGACTACCTTCTGCCGCTGCTCTTCCTGAAGCGACTGTCCGACGTGTTCGACGATGAGATCGCGCGCCTTGCGGAGGAGTACGGCGACCGGGACACCGCCCTCGAGATTGCCGAGGACGACCACGAACTCCTCCGGTTTTATCTGCCGCCCGAGGCGAGATGGGCCGTGATCAGCGGTCGGCAGCCCTATCAATGGCCCAACGATGACCAGGACCGACCTGCCCGCCCAAAGGATATTGGCGAGCACCTGACCAAGGCGGTGCGCGCCGTTGTGCGGCAGAACCCGTCCCTGTCCGGCGTCATCGACGTGGTCGACTTCGCTGCGGAGCGGAACGGCGAGCGAGACATCAATCCGGCCAAGCTGCGCGAGGTGGTCGAGACCTTCTCCGACTCGCGCTACCGGCTGGGCCTTGCCGACGTGCAGCCCGATTTCCTCGGCCGCGCCTACGAGTATCTGCTGCGGAAGTTCGCGGAGGGGTCTGGGCAGAGCGCCGGGGAGTTCTTCACGCCGACCGAGGTCGGCTTCCTGATGGCGCATATCATGCGTCCCCGCCCCGGCGAGGAATGCCACGACTACGCCTGCGGTTCAGCTGGCCTGTTGGTGAAGCTGCAGCTGGTCGCGCGCGAGCTCGATCCCACCAGCAAGGTTCCCCTCAAGCTCTACGGCCAGGAACTGACGGCCGAGAGCTACGCCGTCGCCCAGATGAACGCGATCATCCACGACATGAGCGTCGAGATGGCGCGCGGCGACACGATGATCAATCCGAAGTTCAAGACGCCGGACAGCAAGATCCGCACCTACGACATCGTCGTCGCCAACCCGATGTGGAACCAGCCGTTCAACCCCGACATCTTCGCCGACGACCCGTTCGACCGGTTCCGGACGCAGGGCGGCGCGACCACGGGCAAGGGCGATTGGGCCTGGCTCCAGCACACGATGGCCTGCCTCGGCGAGCGTGGGCGGGCGGCGGTCGTTCTCGACACGGGCGCGGTGACCCGCGGATCGGGGAGCAAGAACGAGGACAAGGAGCGGAACATCCGCAAGTGGTTCGTCGAACATGACCTGATCGACGGCGTGATCCTGCTGCCGGACAACCTGTTCTACAACACCACCGCAGCGGGCGTGATCGTCGTGCTGTCGAAGCGCAAGCCCGCCGCGCGGAAGGACAAGATCGTCCTTCTGAACGCTACGCGCCGCGTGCAGAAGGGGCGGCCGAAGAACTTCATTTCCGAGGAAGACATTCGCCCGCTGGCCGCCGCCTATCTGAAGGGCGAGCCGGTGGACGGTGAGATTGCGGTCATCACGCGGGAGCAGGCGGCGGCGGCGGACTACAACCTCAGCCCCGGTCGCTGGGTTTCCCAAACGGACGACGTCGCGCAGCGGCCGATCAAGGATATCGTCGGCGAACTGCTGAAGCTGGATGACCAGACAAGGGACATCGACGCGTCGCTCGCGAAGATGCTGGTGCGGCTGTGATCAACGATGCATGGCCCCTTCGCCCCTTGGGCGAACTGTTCGAGATCGGGGCGGGCAAGACCATGTCAGCGGCTGCCCGCGACGGTGTCGAAAAGACCCCCTTCCTGCGAACATCCAACGTGCTGTGGGACGAGATCGACCTGACCAAGGTCGACGAAATGGCGATCCCTCCGCACGAACTGAGCGGGAAGCTGCTACGTCCGGGCGACCTTCTGGTGTGCGAGGGCGGCGAGATCGGCCGCGCCGCCGTCTGGAACGGTGAGCAAGATGTCATGTCGTTCCAGAACCACCTGCACCGCCTCCGCCCGTTGGCGGACGACGTCGATCCCCGGTTCTACGTTTACTTCCTGCAATGCGGCTTCACCCAACTGGGCATCTTCGAGGGCGCGGGGAACAAGACCACAATTCCGAACCTGTCGCGGAACCGCCTTGCCGCGCTTGACGTGCCGCACCCTGAGATTGACGAGCAGCGCAACATCGTTCGCGTGCTGGCACGCGTGCGGGAGGCGATGAAGCTGCATGATCGCTGCACTAGTCTAGCCCAGGACCTCAAGCGCGCGGCCATGCGGGCGCTGTTCACGAAGGGCCTGCGGGGCGAGGCGCAGAAGGAAACCGAGATCGGTCCGATCCCGGAAAGCTGGGATGTCGTGGAGTTCGCCGAAGTCCGGGAGCGCCTGCAGTACGGCACTTCGACACGCTGCACTTACGATCCTACCGAGTTTCCGGTGCTGCGGATCCCCAACATCGAGCCCGGCCGTGTCAATGCGTCTGACATCAAATTCGGCACGCTCCGCAAGGATGAAGCTCAGCGGTACCTGCTCAAGGACGGCGACCTGATCTTCATCCGTACGAACGGCGTCATTGAGCGGCTCGGGGCCTGCGCCGTATTTGCGAGTGAGCCCGAGGGCGCGCTCTTTGCATCTTACCTGATCCGGGCGCAGTTGAAGCTGGACCGGGTTGATCCCTATTTCGCCGCCCACTTCTATGGGTCTGAACTCGGGACTAGCATCGTCGCTGGGCGAGCGACGCCCGCGGCCGATGGCAAGTACAATCTCAACACCGGCACCATCGACAGCCTGCCGTTCCCCTTGCCACCCACGGTGGATGAACAGCGCGAGATCGTCGCCGTCCTCGACGCCATCGACCAGAAGATCGACCTGCACCGCCGCAAGCGCGCCGTGCTCGACGAACTCTTCAAGGCGCTGCTGCACAAGCTGATGACGGGCGAGATCCAGGTGTCCGGCCTCGACCTTTCGGCACTTTCCCCGGATCCGGCACTCTCAGACAGCAAGACCCCCGAGGTGGCCGCATGAGCAACAGCATGACCGACGCGCTGTCGCACCTGGCAAGCCGCATGCCTCGGATCGTCCGCGAACACGAGGTGCTTCGCGTCGCCGGATGGATGCCAGGCGAAGACCCCGATGCGGTTGCGCACAAGGCCGCTGGCGAGGTGCTGCGCTGGGCCCAGCGCCGGGCGGGGCAACGCCTTCCGCGCGAGGCTTGGGACGGCGAGAGCTTCGAGCTGCCGCTTCCCGGCCGCGACCCGTCCGCCATCCGGCTCCGCGCCGGAGCGTCCGACCTCTGGGCCTTCCGCATTCACGACCCCGACAAGACGGTGCCGGGCCGGGCGTGGACGACCGAGGTTGTCCTCGGCCACGTCCCGGGCAAGCCCGCTCAGTTCAGCACCCGCCTTCTGGTCGCTACGCCCGAGGAGGACTTCTCCATCGATCCGGCGGTGCCCGGCTTTGTGGTTCAGGTCGCGGAGAAATGCGGCCTGGTGGTTGGCTCGCAGGCCGCGTCTGCAACTCCAGCGGTGTACGCCGACGGCGAGGACGGCGAAGCGCTGATCGAGCACCTCACCGATCCGGGCCGCCTGCTGCCGACCATTGTGCTGACCTTGGCCGACGGCGCATCTGCCCCGTACATCAACGCCGAGACGCTCGCCGGTGTGCTGACAGGGCTGGCACATGTGGCTGTGGCCCGTCCGGAGGCCGCCTGGCGACTGACCGAGCGGTTGGGCAAACGCCTCTCCGTCTTCGGCGGCGCAGCGAGGGTCTATCTGCCTGGCTTCGAAGACACGGCCGATCCGTTCGCGCATCGCCTCGTTCTTTCGGGGCAGCTTGTTTCGGTTGATGGGATCGCGCGTGCAACCCGTTGGCTGCGGGAGTCTGCAGCGCAGGCTGGCCTGCAGCGGACGCGCCTCGGCGGCGATGTGCTCACCTTCTCTGCAATCCGGGCGGCGCAGCTGGAAGTGCAGCAATCGACGCTGCGGGAAGCCGATGCCAGCGACGCAGACCAGCTGGCTGCTGCGCTGAAACGTATCGAGGCTCTGAAGGGTGAGATCGAGGATCTGAAAACCGAGCAGACCTATTACATCGAGGAGTTCGACAAGGAGCGGGAACGCGCCGAGATTGCGGAAGCGCAGGCTCAGAAATCGGCCTACCGGATCCAGCAGCTCACCGATCAGCTGAAGTCCAAGGGTGACGACCCCGATCAGGAGGTCCAGCTGCCGACGGACTGGTCGGAGTTCGCCAGTTGGTGTGACGAAAACCTCGCTGGGCGCCTGGTACTGACCCCCAACGCGCACCGCGGCACGCGCAAGCCGCTGTTTCAGGATGTCGAGACCGCGGCGAGAAGCCTCCTGTGGCTTGCCACCGAAGGCCGCGACCGGTTCCGCAATGGCGGCGGAGCGCTCGCCAACATCCCGATCTTTGATGGCGCCCAGAATGCCCCCTGCGGCGCTGACGAGTTCGATTTCGACTGGAACAGCCGCAGGTTCTCGGCCGAGTGGCACATCAAGAATGGCGGTAACACCCGCGATCCGCAGCGCTGCCTGAGGGTCTACTACTGCTTCGACCAGCAGACCCAACAGATCATCGTCGCCGACATGCCGGCGCATCGCCGGACAGGTGCGACATGACAGGACCGGTCCATTATCATCTGGGGCAGTTCCCGCCTGCGTCCGAGCAGTTGGACTGGCCGCGCCTTGTACCACTGATCGGTCCAGCAAATGCCGCGCTCGCCCGTTATGACGGTCTCGTTGCGGCCATCCCCAATGCCAGCGTGCTGCTGTCTCCGCTGACAACCCAAGAAGCGGTGCTCTCATCGAAGATCGAGGGCACGAACGTCACCATGGGCGAGGTGCTGGAAATCGAGGCCGGAGCCGATGGCGACGTGGACCAGCCCAAGCGCGACGACGCCGAGGAAGTGCTCAACTACCGCGTGGCCCTGAGTTTCGCCGCGAATGCACTCCAAGAGCGGCCCCTTTCTCCACATCTCTTGCGCGAGGCGCATGCCTTGCTGCTGCAGGGCGTGCGTGGGCGCGACAAGAACCCCGGAGCATTCCGCGACGAACAGAACTGGATTGGACCGCAAGGCTGCACCATCGATCAGGCGAGCTTCGTCCCCATCCCGCAGGAGCATCTTCACAGCGGGTTGGACACTTGGGCAGCCTACACTGCTGATCGCGGGCAACCTGATCCCCTAGTTCAGCTGGCCCTGATCCACCTCGAGTTCGAAGCACTTCATCCGTTCAAAGACGGCAACGGCCGACTGGGGAGGATGATCATTCCCCTGTTTCTGATGCAGCGGGGGGTCCTCTCCAGTCCAAGCTTCTACATGAGCGGCTACCTTGAAGGCCGACGAGAAGAGTATGTCGAGCGTATGCGTGCGGTGTCGCGCACCGGCGCATGGACAGATTGGTGTTCGTTCTTCCTCGAGGGTCTCATTGAACAGGCCCACCAGAACCAGGACCGCGCCCAGCTGATCATCGCGCTGAACACCCGGATGCAGCGCGAAGTCGCCGAACGCACACACTCTCAGTTCGCAGGGCTCGCAGTTGATTTCATCTTTTCGAGGCCTGTGTTCCCCACGCCCGTGTTCGTCGAGAACTCCGGCATCCCGCGAGAGTCCGCACAGCGGCTCCTCCGCCTGCTGCGAGACGGTGACGATCCGATCCTCAGAACGATCCGGCCAGGCTCCGGGCGCAGGCCGGCCATCCTTGCCTTCCCTGAACTCTTGAACATAGCCGAGGGGAGGAATGTGCTTTGAGCGTTATCCGCTACACACAACTGCGCTTGCGTGTAACGAAGCTCTCCTTCGCTACACGCAAATGGGCTTGCTGTTCATCCGTGACACACAACGGCAGACCAACGGTGCGGTGCGATGTCTGAGATCCGGATCAGTGAGGCTGGCACCGTCCAGTTCCCGATGGTGAAGCACGCCGCTGAGATCGGCTGGACGCCGATTGCGCCAGAGGTGGCCAAACAGAAGCGCGGCGGCGAAGCCGGTATGATGCTGCGTGACGAGCTGGAAGCGGCACTCAGCAAGTTCAATCCGTGGATGACGTCCGACGCCATCCGGCAGGTGATCGAAAAGCTGGAAGCAATCCCGCCCACCATCGAGGGCAATCGCGACATGCTCGCCTGGCTGCGCGGCGAACGGCAATGGTACGACGAGGGTGAAAAGCGCCACCGTCACGTCCAACTCATCGATTTCGAGCGTCCGGGCGAAAACGTCTTCCACGTCACCTGGGAATGGAAACTGAAGCCCCCGGCGCGCAAGGGAAACCGGGCGGATGTGATGTTCGTCATCAATGGCGTTCCCGTCTGCATCGTCGAGCACAAGAACCCCAAGGACGGCGGCGCCATCGATCGGGGTGTGACGCAGCTCAAGCGCTACGAGAAGGAGACGCCCGAGCTGATCGGCACGCCGCAGCTCTTCAACGTCACGCATCTGCTCGACTATTGGTATGGCGTGACCTGGAACGCCAACCGCCGCTACATGGCGCGCTGGAAGCAGAAGCCCGAGGAGACCTACAAGTTCGCGGTTCAGGCATTCTTCGAGCCCACCGACTTCCTCCGCACGCTCCGCGATTGGATCCTGTTCTATGTCGAGGACGGCGAGACGCGGAAATCCATCCTGCGTCAGCACCAGCGTGTCGCTGTCGACAAGATCGTAGAGCGGTGTGAGGACAAGGCCAAGAAACGTGGGCTCGTGTGGCACACACAGGGCTCGGGCAAGACCTTCACCCTGCTTACCGCCGCACGCCTAATCCTTGAGGACAAGACGCGCTTCCAGAACGCCACCGTCATCCTGGTGGTAGATCGCACCGAGCTCGAAGGCCAGCTCAAGGGGTGGGTCGAGAAGCTGCTCGGCGAGATGCAGAGCCAGGATATCCCGGTCTGGCGGGCCAACTCCAAGACCGAGGTGCAGGACCTGCTCAAGACCGATAAACGCGGCCTGATCATCTCGATGATCCACAAGTTCGAGGGAATCGACAAAGACGCCAACACCCGGGAGAACACATACGTCTTCATCGACGAGGCACATCGCTCGGTCGCCAAGGACCTCGGCACCTACATGATGGCCGCAGTTCCGAACGCGACCATCATCGGCTTCACCGGCACACCCATCGCCAAGACGGCGCAGGGCGAAGGCACTTTCAAGATCTTCGGCACCGAGGACGAGCAGGGCTATCTCGACAAATACTCGATCCGTGAGTCGATCGAGGACGAAACCACGCTCCCCATTCGCCACACCATGGCGCCGAGCGAGATGACCGTACCCGCCGAGCGACTGGACAAGGAATTCTTTGAGCTCGCCGCTGCCGAGGGCGTGACCGATATTGACGAGCTGAACAAGGTGCTCGACCGCGCCGTTGGCCTCCGCACTTTCCTCACCGCCGACGACCGCATCGAGAAGGTTGCCGCCTTCGTCGCCGAGCATTTTCGGGAGAAGGTCCACCCACTCGGTTACAAGGCGTTTCTGGTCGGCGTGAACCGCGAAGCATGCGCCAAGTACAAGCGGGCGCTAGACAGGCTGCTACCGCCCGAGTGGTCAGAGGCAGTATACACAGACAATGCAGCGGACGTGGTTGACCGCCCACTGGTTGCCGCGGTTCAGCTATCGCCGGAACGCGAAGCCGATGTGAGGCTGCTTTTCAAGAAGCCGAACGAAAATCCCAAGATCCTGATCGTCACCGACAAGCTGCTAACCGGCTACGATGCGCCATTGCTCTACTGCATGTATCTCGACAAGCCGATGCGCGACCATGTGCTGCTACAGGCTATTGCCCGAGTGAACCGCCCCTATGTCGATGCCAACGGTGTGCAGAAACGGGTGGGCCTCGTCGTCGATTTCGTGGGCGTGCTCCGCGAGCTGAAGAAGGCCCTGCAGTTCGACAGCTCCGACGTCAGTGGCGTGATCGAGGATCTGGACCTCTTGCTCCAGGATTTTCTTGGCAGGATCGAAAAGGCGAAGGGCGACTTTCTCGACGTCGAGGACGAGGGCAGCGCCGACGAGAAGCTGGAGAGGCTGGTGTATGGCCGCTTTCTTGACCCTGAACCGCGCAAGGCGTTTTTTGAGGCCTACAAGGAAATCGAAGCCTTATGGGAAATCCTCTCGCCGTCGCCCGAACTGCGCGACCACATCACGACGTTCAAGCGCCTCGCGCAGCTCTATGCTGCCGTGCGAAATGCATATGCTGACCGCGTTGGCTACCTCGCCGACCTTGCCTACAAGACGCGCCGCTTGGTCGAGGAGAGCGCAACGCAGGAAGGTCTAGGTAAGCTGACCAAGACCGTAACCTTCGACGTCAAGACGCTGGAAGGCCTGCGCGGCGAGCCTGGCTCGGATGAAGGCAAGGTATTCAACCTCGTGCGCGGACTTCAAAAGGAGATCGAGGACGAGGCGGATACAGCGCCGGTTCTGCAGTCGCTGAAGGACCGGGCCGAGCGGATCTTGAAGGATCTGGAGAATCGAAACACCACTGGTCTCGCTGCCATGGACATGCTGGCTGCGCTGGCAAAGGAAAAGGATGAGGCGATCAAGGCCGCCAAGGATAGCGGACTCTCCGCGCGAGCGTTCGGTGTCTACTGGAACCTCAAGGACGACGAACCTCTCCGTAACGCCGGCATTTCTGCTATGGAGCTGGCGCGCGACGCGGAAACCGAGATGCATCGATTCCCGAACGCCAGAGTCAATGACGACGAGCGTCGGAAGCTGCGCGCCACCCTCTACCGCCCGCTTCTCGGACTTGGCAAAGAGGATCGCGTCCGGGTTGTAGATCTGGTGCTGGCGATCCTGCTCGACGGCGATCACGATGCCGAGTCCTGAAGACCGACGCGCCTCTCTCCGTGCCCGGGTCGACTACTGGTGTGAGCGTCTGAAGGCGACACCGCGCATTGTTCGCATCCAGCGCATGACGCGCAAGTGGGGATCATGCTCAACCGGCGGCATCATCACACTTGCCGAGGACCTGGCCGATCAGGAGAAGTGCTTCCAGGACTTCGTGATCGCACACGAGTTGCTGCATCTACGGGTTCCCAACCATGGCAAAGTCTTCAAGGCGCTGATGACAGCGCATGTTCCCCGTTGGCGTGAACATGAGAAGCACCGCTTGGCCGGAAAACGGTCAGGGGTTTCTCGATGATCGGGCGTCACCATACAAGTCCCACTCGAGGATCGAAGGGAAAGCCCAGCCACTTCGTAATTCGACCAAACGTTCGATTTCTGTTCCTTCTCAAAGAATGTCCCTGAAATCGAAGTGTTCAGCGGGTAGGAGATTAACCCGTTAAAATTCAATGCCTTGTGAAGAATTCACCAAACCGGCGCAGTCATGAGGTCCAGAGAATATCGGCCCTGAGAGACCGCTTCCGGGCGCCCTAGCGCAAGGGCCAGTGCTCAGCCCGACCCGCATAACCCTCGAAAACAACGGAAAAATCCGGCCGCAGCCGGATCGGGAGAATGCTTTCGCAAGGGCAAGTGGCGGACGGTGAGGGATTCGAACCCTCGAGACGGTTCCCCGCCTACACACTTTCCAGGCGTGCGCCTTCGACCACTCGGCCAACCGTCCGTGGCGGTTCCTCTAGCGCGACGGACCGCGGGGCGCAAGACGCAGTTCTCTCAAAGCTTCGAAATCCGCTTCTGCAACTCGGCAAGCTGGCGGCGGATCTCGGCCATGTCCTCGGGTGCGGAGCCCTTCTGGCCGCCACGGCGGGTCTCGTCCGTCTCGGTCTCCTCCATCTCGGGGCCGCTGCTGCCGGCGCCCCAGCCCGCCGCCATCGCCTTCAAAAACAGCTGCTGCTGGCGCTGGAGCGCCTCGAAACCCGGCATCGAGGACATCGGGTTGGGAAAGGTCGACAGATTCTCCATCATCTTCGACTGACCCTCGCGCAGCATCTCGAAGCTGGCGGCCAGGAATTGCGGTACCACCGATTGCGCCTGGGTCGTGTAACTGCGCACCAGGTCGATCAGAACCTCGATGGGTAGCACGTTCTCGCCCCGGCCCTCATGCTCGGCGATGATCTGCAACAGATATTGCCGGGTCAGGTCGTCGCCGGTCTTGAGATCGACGATGCGGACCTGCCGCCCGGCACGGATGAAGCCCGCGATATCCTCAAGCGTCACGTAATCGCTGGTCTCGGTATTGTAGAGGCGGCGGCTCGCATAGCGCTTGATCAGAAGCGGGGTCGTGTTCTCGGGCTCAGCCATGGCTCCTCCGGCAGTGCATTTGCAGCATGATGGGAAATGACCCGGAAAAATGCAAAGAAAATCGCCATCCTGCGCCGGAAGCAGGGGCGAGGCATAAGAAAAGGGGGCAGCGAACTGCCCCCTGTCCCGAAACCGTCAAGGACCGCAATCAGGCCTTGGTCACGGTGCTGGCCGAAGTCGCGGCGGCAGCGGCTTTCTTGACCGCGGCCTGGGTGTCGCGGCTGGCCTTTTCGGCGGCCTTCTGCGCGTCGGCAGCCAGATCCTTGCCGGCGGTCAGCATCAGGTCGACGGTGTCCATCTGGACCTTCTTCGCCACTTCGGCAAAGGCGGCCATGTGCTCGGCAGCCATTTCGGCGGCGGCGGTGGCGAAATCGCTCAGCGCCTTGGCGTATTCGGCCGGCTCTTCCTTGGACGAGGTCAGCTCGCCCATGCGCGCGATGGTGTCCTTGGCCCATTGGGCCGAGATCTCGGTCGAACGCTCGGCAGCGGCCAGCGCGACGCGGGCCATCTTTTCGCCCAGCGCGGTCTGCGACTTGAAGGCGTCCTGGAACGACGAGGTGTCGACCGGGAATTTCGCCATAACTTCTTGCATGGTCTTGGTAAAGTCAGGGGTCTTGGCCATTTGCTCTCTCCTAGGTCGGCGCGAAGCTTCGGCACCGGTTGAACTGTTCTGTCCAACATATACTTTCTGCACCGCAGCATTGCAAGGTTTTCTTGCTGCGGTGCAGAAAAATTTTACGCCCGCTCGTGGACGTAAAGGCCCGGCGCAGGGCCGAAGCCCTCGCCCGGGTCGCGGGCATCGACCATGCCCCCCGCCCGCCGGGCCAGCCATTCGCCCCAGCGGCCCCACCAGCTGCCCTCGTGATGGCTGGCCTTGTCCAGCCAGTGCTGCTCGCCCTGACCGAAACCGGCGTCCGAGGTATAATGGCCGTATTTCTTCTTGCTGGGCGGGTTGACGATGCCGGCGATATGGCCCGATTCGGACAGGATGAAGGTCTTGTCCCTGGAGCCCATCTGCGCGATGCCGCGCCAGCTGTCCTTCCAGGGCGCGATATGGTCGGTCTCGCAGGCGATGGCGCAAAGCGGCACGGTCACGTCGCCGACATGCAGGCGGTGGCCCATCAGATCGAACCCCTCCTTGACGAAGCGGTTCTGCTGGCACAGGCCGCGCAGGTATTCCACGGCCATGCGCCCGGGCAGGTTGGTGCCGTCGCCGTTCCAGAACAGCAGGTCGAAGGCCGGCGGCGTCTCGCCCAGCATGTAGCTGCGGATCGCCGGCCCCCAGACCAGGTCGTTGGCGCGCAGGAAGCTGAAGGTGCGCGTCATCAGCTGCGCGCCCAGGATGCCGGTCCGCGCCGCCTCCTCCTCGATGCCTGAGACGAAATCCTCCTGCAGATAGGCAGTGAACTCGCCCTGGTCGGCGAAATCGGTCAGCGCGGTGAAGAAGGTGGCCGCGTTCACCCGGTCGTCGCCGCGCTGCTTCAGCAGCGACAGGGTCAGCGCCAGGGTGGTGCCGGCGATGCAATAGCCCACCGCATTCAGCTTTTTCTGGTCGGTCAGATCCAGAACCCGGTCCATCACCTCCAGATAGGCGCTGACGTAATCGTCCATGCCGGTGTCGCCATAGCTGGGGTCGGGGTTCTTCCAGGCCACCACGAACAGCGTATGGCCCTGGTCCACGATCCATTTGATCAGGCTGTTCTGCGGCTTGAGGTCGAGGATGTAGAATTTGTTGATCCAGGGCGGAAAGATCACCAGCGGGATCTCATGCACCTGCGCGGTGGTGGGCTTGTACTGGATCAGCTCGTAAAGCTTGGTGCGCGCGACCACCGTGCCCTCGGTGGTGCCGATGTTCTCGCCCACGCGGAAGGCATCGCGGTCGGCCAGCGACACGATCAGCTCGCCGCTGTTCTGCTCGACGTCGCGCACCAGGTTCTCAAGGCCCCTGACCAGGCTTTCGCCCTCGGTCTCCAGCGCCTTTTCCAGCGCGTCGGGATTGGTGGCCAGGAAATTCGTCGGCGCCATCATGTCGATCATCTGGCGGGTGAACCATTCGATCCGGCGCCGGTCGGTCATCTCGGGCAGGTCCAGCGCGCTGGCCGCCTCCTGCAGGGCCTGGGCGTTGATCTGGTATTGCCGCTTGATGAAGTTGAAGAAGGGATGCGCCTCCCACAGCGGGTTGGCAAAGCGCCGGTCCCGCGGCCCTTCGCTGGGCGGCGGCGTCAGCGTGCCGCGGGCAAAGGCGGCCTGGGCCTCGGCGAAATGGCGCAAGGTTTCGCCCCAATAGCTGACCTGCTGGCCGATCACCCGCTCGGGCTGCTCGGCCAGAAGCTTGATCCAGGCCGAGGTCGCGGTGGCGAAAAGGTCGGGGCCCGGCATCTCGACGCCGGGATTCGAGGGACGGCGCTGCGCCAGCGCGCTGATCAGGCGCTGGGTCAGCGATTCGATGCGCTCGATGTTCTGGGCCAGCTGCTCGGGCAGGCGGCTGCCGGGACCGAAGGCCGCCTCGACGAAGGCGGCGGTGGTCGGGCTCGGATGCGGCTCGGCAGCGAGTCCGGCAGACTGGCCGGTCCCCGCCGGGGCGGCAGCCTGGGCGCGGGGCGCGGCCATGGGCGGCACGCCGCCGCCCGGTCCGACGGCGCCCAGCGGACGCAGCGCCTCGTCGGCCATACTGAGCGAGGCGGTCTCGGCCTGCGCCTTCGCGGCGGCCTTGCCCGAGGGCTTGCGGCGCGGACCGGGGCGCGGATCGCTGCGACCGGCCCCCCGCCCGCGCAACGCGGGCTTGCGTGTGCCGGCCTTGGCGGCAGGCTTGGCGGGATCGGAGGCCGCGGCCGCCTTGGACCTGGCAGGCGCCGCGGGCTCCGGCACGGGCTCGGGCGGGGTCTTTGCCGCGGCCTTTTCGCGCCGCGGTCGCGCCGGCTTTTCCGAATCGGCAGGCTTCGGCTCCTGTTTCGCGGCCCCGGCGCGGCCCTTGGCCCCTGCCCCGCGGCCCCTGCGTGGTTTGCCCCCGGCTTCGGCCGCGCCCGCAGCTTCCGGTTTTTCGTCCTTGCCCGCCATAATTGACAATCCTCCCTGAACCGTAAAATCATTATGCCCAGCACAATACGCAGGTAAAGCCGTGTCCTTCCCCGGCAAGGCCGAATCCGGCGGGTTCATGGGAGAAGGTTGCAATGACGACGTACAAGGGTTTGAGAGGGATCATCTCCTATGATGCGATGGAGACGATCCGCAACACCAATGAATGGATGGGCGCCAGCGCGCGGGCCCTGGCCTCCTACCCGGCCTTCGCGCTGCTGCCCAATCCGCTGTTCAAGCTGATGTCGGCCTGGGGCCGGGTGACCGAGCGCAGCTTCGCGCGCATGGTCATCAAGCCGGACTGGGAAATCCCGCCCGTCGTCTCCGAGGACGGCCAGGACCATGTCGTCTATGTCGAGCCGGTGATTGAGCGCCCCTTCGGCGACCTGGTGCATTTCCGCGTCGCCCGCCGCGCGCCGCTGGCGCGCAAGGTTCTGCTGGTGGCGCCCATGTCGGGCCATTACGCCACGCTCCTGCGCACCACGGTCACGTCCCTGCTGCCCGATTGCGAAGTCTATGTGACGGATTGGCACAATGCCCGCGACATCCCGGTCAGCTGCGGCAAGTTCGACATCGACGATTACACGCAATACCTGGTCGATTTCATCCGCCATCTCGGCCCCGACACCAATGTCATCGCCGTCTGCCAGCCCGCGCCGCTGGCGCTTGCCGCAACCGCGCTCCTGGCCGAGGAAGACCCCAAGGCCCAGCCGCGCTCGCTGATCCTGATCGGCGGCCCGATCGACCCCGACGCGGCGGCGACCGAGGTGACCGATTTCGGCAACCGCATCACCATGGGCGAGCTCGACTACCTGATGATCCAGCAGGTCGGCTTCAAGTATCGCGGCGCCGGGCGCATGGTCTATCCGGGCCTCGCGCAGCTTTCCTCCTTCATCGCCATGAATGCCGAAACCCATGCCAAGGCCTTCCTCGACAAGATCTTCGCCGAGGCGCGCGGCCAGGGTTCCGAAGGCGACAAGCACAACACCTTCTACGACGAATATCTCGCCGTCATGGACATGACAGCCGAATTCTACCTCTCCACGGTCGAGCGCATCTTCAAGGAACGCGAGATCGCGCAGAACCGCTTCACCGTGAACGGCAGGCCGGTCGATCTGGGCAAGATCACCGATGTCGCGGTGATGACGGTCGAGGGCGCCAATGACGACATCTCGGCGCCGGGCCAATGCGTGGCGGCGCTGGCGCTTTGCACCGGCGTGCCCGCGAACCGCAAGACCCAGCACCTGGAACCCGGTGCCGGCCATTACGGCATCTTCGCCGGGAAAAGCTGGCGGTTGAACATCCGTCCGCTGGTGCTGGATTTCATCGACGAGCAGGTGCAGCCCGCCGGCCAGCGCAAGCGCCGCCGCGGCGGCCCGGTCCCGGTCGATTGCGGCCTCGCCAACCTGTCCGAACACGACTCCAAGATCGCGGTCTAGGAAACCCGGCGCGGCCAACCGGCCGCGCCCCTCTCACCCCCGCGCCAGCACCTCCTCGACTGCCGCGCCGATCAGCGCCAGGCAATCGGGCGTCGAAAAGCGGTGATCCGCCCCCTTCACCAGCGTCAGCCGCATGTCCTCGCCGCGGGCATGGTCCAGCAGGTCCAGCGCCCAGGCCATCGGCACATCGGCATCCGCGGTGCCCTGCAGGAAGCGCGCCGGAAAGGGCAGCGGCAGGGGCTGGTCCAGCACCAGATGGTCGCGCCCGTCCTCGATCAGCCGGCGGGTGATGACATAGGGCTCGCCATAGTCGCTGGGCTGCTCGACCCGGCCCCGCTCCTGCAGCGCCGCGCGCTCGGCCGGTGAAAACCCGGCCCAATAGCCGCGCTCGGTGAAATCCGGCGCCGCCGCCACCGTGACCAGCCCGGCCAGCCGCTCGGGCATGGTGCGTGCCAGCAAGAGGCTGATCCAGCCGCCCATGGACGAGCCGACCAGCACCTGCCGCCCCTCGGTCAGCCCGCGGATCGCTGCCATGGCATCGGAAAACCAGTCGCCGATGCAGCCCTCCTCGAAAGCGCCCGAGGATTCGCCATGGCCCGAATAGTCGAAGCGCAGGAAGGCCCGCCCCTGCGCGCGCGCCCAATCCTCCAGCCACAGCGCCTTGGTGCCCTGCATGTCCGAGCGGAACCCGCCCAGGAACACCATGCCGGGCCCCTGCCCCTCGATCCGCTCATAGGCGATGCGTCGCCCCTGCGGCCCTTCCATGAATTGCGTCATTTCTCCGTTTCCCAAATACCCTGCGGGGGAGTCGCGGAACGCGACGGGGGCGCAAAGCCCCCTTGCACACCTAGCCGCATTGACAACGCCCGGCAATCGCGCCACACCCGCGCCACATACCCGCAGCCGGGCGTTCCGTGGGCGCCAAACCGACGAGGAGGACTCCATGTCCCAGATCTCCCTGACCTTTCCCGATGGCAATGCGCGCGACTATCCCGCCGGCATCACTGCGGCCGAGGTCGCGGCCTCCATCGCCCCCAGCCTGGCCAAGAACGCCATCTCGGCCAGTCTCGACGGCCGCCATATCGACCTGCAATGGCCGATCACGGCCAGCGGCAAGATCGCCATCAACACCATGAAGGACAGCGAGCCGGCGCTGGAGCTGATCCGCCACGACCTCGCCCATATCATGGCCCGCGCCGTGCAGGAGCTGTGGCCGGACGTGAAGGTCACCATCGGCCCGGTGCGCGACCAAGGCTGGTTTTACGATTTCGACCGCGCCGAGCCCTTCACCCCCGAAGACCTGGGCGCCATCGAGGCGCGCATGAAGCAGATCATCGCCGCCCGCGATCCGGTGCGCACCGAGGTCTGGGACCGCGCCCGGGCGCGCGCCCATTACGAGGCGCAGGGCGAGCCCTTCAAGATCGAACTCCTCGACCGCATCCCCGAGGGCGAGCCGATCCGCATGTACTGGCACGGCGACTGGCAGGATCTGTGCCGCGGCCCGCATCTGCAGCATACCGGCCAGGTGCCGGCCGACGCCTTCAAGCTGACGCATGTCGCCGGCGCCTATTGGCTGGGCGACGCCTCGCGGCCGATGCTGCAGCGCATCTACGGCGTGGCCTTCAAGAACCGCGACGACCT
>Ga0182741_1001091_pt1 | contig 37426 bp, 36 predicted proteins | sample eDN5th37CBELigOP_FD_128874 | JGI IMG/M metagenome (GOLD analysis project Ga0182741, IMG submission 128874) | Enriched Organic Plus compost microbial communities from Emeryville, California, USA - eDNA 5th pass 37_C BE-Lig OP (version 2) (version 2) ... | reverse complement strand
GCGGGAACCAGCGGCGCACTGTAGCGCATGAGCCGTACGGCCAGCGTCCGGTCGAGGCGCAGACCGGTGCGCCGTAGCACCGTGCCGACGATGAACGGCGTGAACACCACCGACACCACCGCCGGCCCCAGCAGCGCGCCGAGCACGCCCATGTGGAAGTAGGCGATGAACAGCGTGTTCAGGGCCAGCATGGCCACCACGCGGGCTAGATTCACGCAAACGAACAGGATGCTGCGTTCCTTGATCCGCAAGTAGGCGAGGGCGAGTTCTTGCACCAGCCCCAGCAGCATTGACAGGAAAATGATCTGGAACAGATACGCCTTGTCCGCCGACGAAAGTACCAGGTCCGCGATCGCCGGCGCCGCTAGGTAAAGAGCGACACCCGCGAGGCCGGAGGTGGCGAGCCCGAGCAGTAGCGCGGTACTGACTACGGCATTCTTTTCCGGGTCGGTTTCGGCGACGTGGTAGAACCGGAATAGCGCCGACGTTATGCGGCCGCCGACCAGCAATGCCAGAACGCCGGTGGTAGTCGTTATCAGTTCCAGCGCGCCGTAGTCGGCCGGCGTCAAATGATGGGTGAATATCGGGACGAGAATGAACGAGGCGAGTTTGGATAGGACGACGCCTATCCAGTAAATGATCGAGTGGAACAACAACGCCTTTGGTTTGCTCTGCTGCGCCATGCCGTCCATGCTCCGTGCGCCTACCGGGCAGGCTTCGTCGGTTCCCTTCCGTGCGCGGCGGACTTCCTGGGTCCGCCCAGCCGTTTCGCCTTGCGCTCCTAGCTTGCCTCCGCCATCGCCGGTGACGGCGACGCTTGCCCCTCGACACGAGGTATAGCCGTTCGCTCCCAGCGCGGGGTCAATTCCTGCTTGAGCGAATAGAAGATGACTATGGATTCCTTATCGAGGGCCGCTGCTTGTTCGGCATGCGGAGCGTTAGGCCGGCAGACACTATGGCATCGACGCCTTGCCTTGAGAAGGCGTTTTGCCGGCGGTGTCGTCAGTGTTTTCACCACTTGCCGCGATAAACCTGTCGTTCGCTCCCGACAGGTGGCGGCGGGCGCCACGGTGCAGCAATATCCTTCTTGAGTATAAAAGATAACTAACTAGACAATATTTGAATTGGGTGTTTTGTGAAGCAACAAATTATTGATCACTTCTGTTGCGCCGGCCGTTGTGCGGCTGATTCTAAGTGGAAGGAGCGCGGAATGGACTATCGACAGCCTAGGTCTACTTGCCGTCGGCCGACGGCAACCCCAAACGAGGTATTACGTCGGTGAGACATTCACACGTAGGGTCGACGCCGGAAATCGGCCCGTGGGGATGTCCACCAGAGACGCTCTGCTGACAACTATATATTCAGTTTTATTTATTCTTGGAATGTAGATATTTGTCGGCTGGAACAAAGCAGTATCGGCGTATAGATTTCTGGTAAGCGGTTCGAAACACGAACGAGGACTTGATTTCGGCCGGTAGTTGCAGGCTGACGGCGAACGAGGCGCGGGGTATCGCTAGCGCGGTGATCGAACCGCCCGCCGCGCGAGTCCGCGACCGTGTTCACGGAGAGGATTTCGCTGTTGCACCGCGCTCTGGATCAGGCGGCGCATCGACAGGAACACGAATTGCAAGGAGGCGTCATCGAATGGGGATCCTGATTCAGTCGCTGCATGACTTTCTGGGAACCCGCCTGACCGAGCCCGGCGAACCCGGTGCGCACCTTGCCGCGGCCATGAACTGGTTGTGCCGTGCCCAGGACATGGGCGGTGGCGGCGGCGTGGCGCGCATGTATCACCTGAAAACCGGGTGGGGACCGGCGTACCCTGAAACCACGGGCTACATCATTCCTACCTTTCTGCAGTACGCCCAGCTCAGCGGACGCGACGAATTCGCTGAGCGGGCGATACGGATGGCGGAATGGGAGATCGCCGTGCAGCTGCCGAACGGTGCGGTCCAGGGAGGCACGGTCGCGGCGACGCCCTCGCCGGCCGTGTTCAACACCGGCCAGGTCATCTTCGGTTGGGTAGCGGCCTACATCCACACGGGAGACAGGCGCTTTCTCGACGCTTTCCGGCGGGCGGCGGACTTCCTCTGCGAACACCAGGATCCGGACGGCGCCTGGCGGAGGCATCTCAGCGCGTTCTGCTCGCCGGCAGCCAATACCGATTCCTATTGCTACAACGTGCGGACGGCCTGGGCGTTGTACCGCGCCGGCGAGGCTTGCGGCGAGCGCGCGTACCGCGAAGCGGCGGAGCGCAACCTGGAGTACGTGGTGCGGCGTACGCTGGCCAACGGCTGGACGCCCGACAACTGCCTAAGTGATCCGAGCCGGCCACTGCTGCACACCATCGCCTATACCACCCAGGGAATGCTGGAGTTGGCGCTGTGCACCGGCAATGCCGAGGCGCTGGCGCGAGTGCGGCAGGCCAATCAGGCCTTGGCGGAGGGCTTCGAGCGGGAGGGGAGGTTGTTCGGCCGCTACGACCAGTACTGGCGGGCCGCGGTGCACTGGCGTTGCCTAACCGGCGAGGCGCAGACCGCGATCGTCTGGTTCGTGCTCGGTCAGGTGTTGCGCGACGAGGGTTGGAGCCGGCGCGGCGTGCGGCTGACCGCGCAGCTGAAGCGGCTGCAGTCGCTGAGCGGAGATCCGGACACGGTCGGCGGCATCAAGGGGTCGCATCCGATCTACGGCCCGTACGGCAAGTATCAGTACCTCAACTGGGCCGCCAAGTTCTATGCGGACGCGCTGATGCTCGAATCGGGCTACGCCGACGCCGGCAGGTGGGGTTGAGGTCTTCGAGGAGATCGGTGGCATGGCTACTTGCGGCAGGGAGGCTGCAATGGAACGGCAACGGACTCACTGGTTCGCGACCAATCGCTTCTATCTTCGCCTGCCGGATCGGCTGCTACGCGCGCTCGCCGCGTTGCTGGGCGTGGTCGACCGGCTGCTCCGGGGACGGCTCCCGCACAGTACCTGGGTGCGGTACGAGCTGGACCTGACGACCCTGGAGCACAGCCCCGACCCGGCCGTGACGCTGAGCCTCATGGACGAGCACATCGCCGATTCCCTGCGCACCCATCCTTGGCACGAGCGCGCGCAACTGGTCACCGCCATCAGGCTGTGGGACCACGGGCTGCGGCGTGCCTATGTCTGGCTCAAGGATGGTCAGCCGCTGTGCATGCAGTGGCTGTTCTTGCGGGAGGACGCCGAGCTGTTGCGCCGGCTGCCGCAGTGGTCCGGCATGTACCCGCCGCTGGCACAGGCCACCGGTCAACTCGAGAACATCCTGGTTCTGCCGCTAGGACTGCGGCGCCGCGAGGGCAGCGGAGTGCCGTTCAGCTACGCGATGTACGACCTTGCCCGCCGGCGCGGGCTGCGGCGCCTGATCACGCACATTCCGGAGGGCAATGTCGCGGCACGGCGTTGGGCGGCCCGAACCGGTTGGGTCGCGTACGGCAGCATCCGCCGCTATCACTTCAATCTGCGCTGGCTGCGCAACCACTTCTTCTATCTGCACTGCAGTCTGCCCGGCGCGGGGCTGCAGCCGGAACTGGCGGTGGCGCGGCGTGCGCCGAGGAGCGGGTTGCAGTCGTCGGCCGCGACCATGGAGGAGGCGACCATCGCGCGCACCGCGGGCCAGCAGAGTTGATGGGTAGGTTCGCGTCAGGCGTCCGACGCGCCAGGACATTGGGGAGCGGAAAAAAAGAAGCCCGCCTTTAGCGGGCGGGCAATCGATATCTTGGAAGGGATATCAAGGAGGAGGTCTCCAGTATCGTCTTCCGTTGCTGCCTTGCACAAACGAGATTTTTTGGGGGGGAAGGCCTAGAAAAGCTTGCTCTCGACGGGCGCCCGTTCCGGCAACCTCCGGGTGCCGGTCTTCCTAGCCGGATCGGCATGACTAAGAGCCTCTGACAAACCCCTGGCGCGCCTGCGCAAGGCTCTTGAAGCCGCGGGGCTAGGCGCGCGACAACGCCATGCGGCTGCCACCGGATCGCCCCCAGGCGACGCCGGTGGGCCAGGGGGTTGTTAGAGGCTCAAAATCCGCCCCAGCGGCTTGAATGGTAACGGTAACTCCCTAGGTGGTCTGGTGACGGTGGTCCCCATATCAGGATCATCAGGAGGTGGCCACTCATGAGAAACGTCGGCGTCTGGGTCTTCCTCACCGTTGCCCTGGTGTTTGCCAGTGCGCGTCTGCCGGTGCTTCAGGGCGCCGACGATCTGTTTCCAGCCGATGCCGCGGCGCGGCACCATTCCAAGTCCCATCCACTGGTGGTGACTTTGCAGGCACCGAATAGGCCAGACCATCCGCCGGGCATGTCGGACGGCGATCACAGCAGCGCCACCGGCTTCGTCCTTACCGGCCGCGGCGACGTGCTCACAGCGGCGCACGTGGTGGAGAACTGCGGGGTCATCACTATCTCGGTCGACGGGCCTGGCGAAACGTCCCGGGTGGTGCAAGCGCACCTGGTGCAGGCCAGGCCGGACGATGACCTGGCGCTGGTGCGCATGGCGCAGCCCTGGGAAGGCGGCACCGCGCGCTTGCGCGAGGACATGCCTCGCTTGGGCGAGGAAGTGATGGTCGCCGGCTTCGCCTTGCCGGGCCTGCTGGCGTCGTCGCTGCACATCACCACCGGTATCGTCAGCACCACGGCCGGTCCCGGCGATGATCTCAACCTCATGGGATTGAGCGCGCCGGTCCAACTAGGCAATAGCGGCGGCCCGGTACTAGACCGCTACGGCAACGTGGTGGGGGTGGTGATGGGCAAGCTCGATGCGATATCCATCGCCCACGCCACCGGCGCCCTGGCCGCGGACGTGTCGTTCGCGATCCAGGGCGAGGTGGCACGGCGTTTCCTCACCCTGGCGCGGGTGCCCTACGACACCAACCGCGGCAAACGCGAGCATCACTCGAACGAGGATCTCGCCGCGCTGGCCGAGACCTTCACCGTGCGGGTGGACTGCTGGACCAATCCGCCGATCGCGCTGAGCGAGCAGGATGGCTAGCGCAGAGCGTCAGGGCTGTTGACGTTGGCGAAGGCTTGGGGCTGATCGGAGAAATCGACCCAGGCGAAGCGTTGGCTGGTGAGCCAGCCCCGGACTTGGCGTTGCCCCCGCGCGAGCGCGTCGCGCAGCGAATCGGCCAACGAGCGCCGCAGCAGGCAGACCACCGGATGCATGTCGGTGCCGTCGTGCGCGGCACAGGCATCGAGCCCCAACTCCCGCATCGCGCGCGCCATGCGCGCGGCCAGATCGGCCGGTAGCCGCGGCATATCGCACGGTACGCACAACACTAGATCGGTCGGCGCATGAGCCAGGGCCGTCGCCATTCCGGCCAGCGGGCCTTGAAACCCCTCCAACTCGTCGGGAAACACCGCTTCCGCATACATGCCGTACCGTTCCGCGTTGCGGTTGGCGATGATCAACAGATGCGAGGCTTGCGGTCGCAGCGCATCGCACACGTGCGCCACCAGCGGCCGACCGTGGAACTCGACCAGGCCCTTGTCTCTGCCGCCCATCCGTAGGCCGCGCCCGCCGGCGAGGATGGCCGCGGTGATGTCGGGCGCGGGCGTTTGGGAACCGGGGGAGGAGAGCGACATCACGGCACATCCTTCGCACGAACACTTGATGCAGATTAAGGCGCGGCGGTGGTGGCTGAGGCAAGTTCGGCACACCTCCGACTGACTCGACCACGATATGCCGCTGACTCTACCCAAACCACCACGACTGTTGCTCGCGCCGGCTCAGCGTCTGAGCGGCGAAGCGCTGGTAGCCATTCTGAACCGTTCGCTGCGGGCGTTGATCCGCGACGGCGAGCTCGACTTCCTCGCCGGGCGCTGCGTCGCCATCGGTGCCGACGATCTCGGCCTGAGCTGGCGCCTGACCCTGGACGGCGACCGGATCCGGCTCAGCCCGGCCGAGCCGGATGTGACCATCGACGGCAAGGTGCCGGACTTGATCCTCATGGCCAGCCGTCGCGAGGATCCGGACACCCTGTTCTTCCAGCGCCGCCTGCGGATCGAAGGCGATACCGAGCTGGGGCTGTGGGTGAAGAACCTGATGGATCGGCTGGAGCTGGATGACTTGCCGGCGCCGGTGCGCTTGGCGGTCACCATGGCCGGCGCCGCGCTCAGCCGCCAAGGCCAGACCGTGCAATCGGCGTAGGCCTGGGCTGGCGCCGTCGGCGCCGGCCCGAAATGCAACGAGGTTCATCGCCGCCGCCGCGCCGCGGCGCCTAGAGCCCGGCGCTCAGCGGGGCCATGCCCGCCGTGCCGCGCCAGAAACCGTCGCAGGCCGGGCCGAGTTCGGCCGGATCGGCGCGGTCGCCGTCCAATAGCGCGCGCAGGGCGCGTACGGCCGATTCGGTACCTTCCGGGCGCGGGCTGATTCGCATCACCGAAATGCCCATGTCCCGCATTTCGCGCCAGTGCGGCAGCAGGTTCTGCACCAGGCCGGATTGGGTCTGGATGCCGTTGGCGGTGAGGAAGTCGTTGCCTTCCTGGGTGCGCACCGCCAGTCCCTCCGGGTACTCACGGCATTTGAGCTGGCAGTTGTCTTTCGGCAGGTTGTGGGCGCGCGCGGTGAAGCAGCGGGCGGAGTAGGCCAGCGGCAGCCGGCCGTAGCTGCATACCTCGGTCTCCAGCCCGTCGAGCAGGCCGAGCGTGGCGGCCTCCTCCAGCAGCCGTTGTAGTGAAGCGCGGGAAATCTCGACCGGTACTACCCAGCGCCGCAGTCCCATCGACTTGAGCCGGCGCAGGGTCTGCGGGTTGTAGACGTTGATGTTGGGGCCGGTGACGAACGGCACCCCTTGGTCGGACAGCAGTTGCACCGCGCCGATGTCGTTGGCTTCCACCGTGAACTCGCCGTTCAGGCACAGCCGTTTCATCACGCCCAGCTCCGAGCGCGCCTCGATCAGGGTCAGGGTCGAGAGCACCACTTCCTTGCCGGCGGCGCGCAGCGCGCGCGCCAGATCCAGCCACTCCTCCAGGCCGTAGGGCCGGCGCTTGGAGCAGACGGTTTCGCCGAGATAGACGATGTCCACCGGCAGCTCGGCGGCGCGGGCGTAGAAGTCGTCCAGCCGCTCGCGCGGCCAAAAATACAGATTGGGGCCGAGGGAGATGCGCATTTGGTGTTCCTACTGCCAGGGACGGTGATAGGCGCCCAACGTGGTCTGGGTGCCTTCGGCGACGGAGGCCAGTGCCTGCTGCCACTCCGGGCGCGGGCGGAAGGTTTGCGGATTGGCCTTGCAGGCGTCGATCGCCTTGCGCCAGACGTTGGTGACGCGCGCCACATAGGCGGGGCTGCGCTGGCGGCCTTCGATCTTGACCGCCTTCACCCCCATGGTCATCAGCTTGGGCAGCAGCTCCAGGGTGTTGAGACTGGTCGGTTCCTCCAGGGCGTGGAAGGTGTTGCCCTCGGCCACGAACCGGCCCTTGCACAGGGTCGGATAACCGGCGTTCTCGCCGGCCTCGAACCGATCGATCAGCACGTCGTTCAGGCGCGACTCCAGCCGCTCGCCGCTCTGCTGCCAGCGCACGAACTTCGCCGGCGAGCACACGCCGCAGGTGTTGGGCGACTCGCCGGTAACGTAGGAGGACAGCTGGCAACGGCCTTCGACCATGACGCAGAGCGAGCCGAAGGCGAACACCTCCAGGTCCACCGGCGCGTCGTCGGCGAGCTGGCGCACCTGCGCCAAGGATAGGACGCGCGGCAGCACGGCGCGGCGGATGCCGAACTGGGTCTTGTAGAAGCGCAACGACTCGGGATTGGTGGCCGAGGCCTGCACCGACAGGTGCAGCGGCAGCTCCGGGTGGCGCTCCGCGGCATAGCCCAGCGTGCCGATGTCGGCCATGATCAGCGCATCGACCTTGAGCGCCGCGGCGGCGTCCACCGCCCGCGTCCAGCGTTGCCAGCCGTCGGTCTGCGGGTAGGTGTTGATGGCGACGAACACCTTGCTGCCGCGCTTATGGGCATAGTCGATGGCTTCGGCGGCGCGGCCGTCGTTGAAGTTCAGCCCGGCGAAGTGGCGAGCGTTGGTGTCGTCGCCGAAGCCGATGTAGACCGCGTCGGCACCGTTGTCCACCGCGGCTTTCAGCGCCGGCAGCCCGCCGGCGGGACAGACCAGTTCCATGTTCTTGTTTCCTCTTCAGTGCAATGCGGAGCCTTGGCCGCCTAGTTGCTCGAGGCGCGCGGCGATGGCGTTGAGCACCAGCCACTTGAACTGGCACCAGCCCGGCGCCAGCAGCAATTTCTCCTCGGCGGTACCGGTCAGGCGGTGAAACACCACCTCCGCGGGTGTGCGGCGCACCATTTCGCCCGCGGTTTCGACGTACTCGGCCAGAGTCAGCGGGCGATAGCCGCCGTCACGGAAGGTCTTGGCAAGCAGGGTATTGCGCACCACGTGCAGAGGGTGGATCTTCAGGCCCTGCACACCCAGCGCTAGTACCCGTTCGAGACTGAGCAGGCTCTGCCGCGGCGCCTCGCCGGGCAGGCCGACGATCAGATGGGTGCATACCGGCAGCTGGTATCGCTGCGCGCGGTGCACGGCGTCGACGTATTCCGCGAACCCGTGTCCGCGGTTCACCCGGGCCAGCGCGTCGTCGAAGGCGGATTGCAACCCCAATTCCAGCCACACCTCATGGCCGCGTTGGCGGTACTCCGCCAGCAGCGCCAGCACCGCGTCGGGTACGCAGTCCGGCCGGGTTCCGATCGATAGTCCCACCACGTCGGGCTCGGCCAGCGCCTGGTCATAAAGCCGGCGCAACAGTTCGGGATCGGCGTAGGTGTTGGTGTAGGCCTGGAAGTAGGCGAGGTAGCGGCGCGCGCCGGTGCGCTTGCGAATGACGCGGCGGCCGGCCTCGATCTGCTCGGCGATCGACGGGGGCTGGCGGCCGTTGGGGTTGAAACTGGCGTTGTTGCAGAAGGTGCAGCCGCCATGGCCCTTGCTGCCGTCGATGTTGGGGCAGGTGAAGCGGGCATGGATGCTCAGCTTGTGGACTTTCTCGCCGAAGCGCGCCTGCATGGCGCGGCCGAAGGTATTCACATGCTGGGCTAGCCGCATCCCCATCCTTCCCCTGTTCAAGCTCGGGATCATAGGAACCGGCCGGGGAATTGCCCTTGACCTCGATCAAGTGCTCGATGTCGGCGCGGCGTCGGGCGGTTGGCGCTAGGGCGAAAGGGATATTCCCAGGTGACGGGGATTGGAAGTTTGGGACCAGGCTCCCATATTAAAGCCTGCGTACTCGAAGTCCCCTTTCTTGTATTTGCTGTTGTTCTTGGCCCGCCAAATGGCGGGCTTTTTGTTTGCAAATATAAAAAGATAGAGGCCGATGCGCCGGTTTTTCGTGAGCTTTCACGCGCACGGCCGCGCGGCGAATGCGGTTATGGCGCTCAGTCCCCGGCCAGCATCGCGATCTGTTCGATCCGCACCGTCCGGCCCTTCACCGAAATCGCGCCATGTTGGGCCAGCGTGCCGAGCACGCGGGAGAAGGTCTCGGGCTTCATGCCCAGTTGCGAGGCGATGACCTGCTTGGGCGCGTCGAGCTGGATCTCGGTGCCGTCGCCGGCGCCGACCGGCAGCCGGCGCAACAGGTAGCGGGCGACCCGATACGAAGCGTTCTGCACCGACAGATTCTCGATCTCGTTGAGCCGCTGGTGCAGCCGCATGCTCAGCTGGCCGAGCAGACGGAAGCAGGTTTCGGGGCTGCCGCTGAGCAACTGCAAGTAGGCGCGGCTGGGAATGGCGAGCAGCCGAGAGTCGCGCAGCGCCTGAGCGGTGACCGGATAGCTGTGCTGTTCCATGAACATGATGGCCTCGCCGAAGGTCCGGCCCGGCCCCATGATTTCCATCACTTTCTCATGACCTTCCGGGGTGACGCGGAACAGCTTGACCTGACCGCTGTACATCAGGAAGAAGCGGTCGGCGGGATCGCCTTGGTTGAACAGCACCTGGTCGGGGCGAAGCTCCACCACCCTGGTTTCGTCGGCGAGCCGGGCCAATGCCGGTTCCGCGAGCGATGCGAAAAGGTCGTGTTGGGCAAGGATGTGGCGGATCTCCTCGCTATGCCTCATGGCGATCTCCAACGATCTCTAGCTGAATTGGGCGCGCAACCGGGCGATCGATCGAAATCGCCCACGAATGCTGCGCGCAAGAATAGCGGTATTTCGCCGGTGAGGCGGTGATTTGTCGCCTTTTCGCAAGCGCCCGTCCGCGAAACCGACGGCCGGTCGCGCTCAACGCAGTTCGTGCTTGACAGCCCATACCGCGGCCTCGACGCGCGAGCGTAGGTTCAGTTTCTTGAGCAGGTTCTTCACATGCACCTTGACTGTGCCCTCGGCGATGTCCAGGCGCCGCGCCACCAGTTTGTTCGACAGCCCTTTGGCCAGGCAGCGCAGGATATCGAGTTCGCGCGCGGTCAGATTGCGCAGCAGCGCGGCGCTGGAATCGCGCGGACCGCCAACGGCGGCGGCGAGTATGGCGGTGAGTTGCTCGGACAACACCAATTGGCCATCCACGGCCTGCTTGATGCGCGCGAGCAGGTCCTCCGGTTCCATGTCCTTGAGCAGATAGCCATCGGCGCCGGCACGCAGCGCCGCCACTACGTCGTCCTCGGCGTCGGAGACGGTCAGCATCACGATGCGTCCGTCGACGCCGGCGGCACGCAGCGAGCGCAGCGCTTCCAAGCCGCCCATCCCCGACATGTGCAGATCGAGCAGCACAAGATCGGGGTCGTGCTCGTGGGCCCGCGCCAGTGCTTCTTCGCCGCTCTTGGCTTCGACCACGGCGCGCGACAGCTCGGGGTCCATTTCCAGAAGCTGGCGAACGCCCCTGCGGAACAGTGGGTGGTCGTCGACGATGAGAATGCAGCCGGTCGGATTCATGCGCTGTTACTCAATAGATTGGCTCCGCTAGCGCGGGCGACCGCGGGGACGAAGCGCATCGCCACCCGCGTGCCGCCCTCGGCGCGACGTTGAAACTCGAGCGTGCCGCCGAGACTGGCCGCGCGCTCCTGCATGATGGTTATGCCGTAGTGGTGAGTGCGCCGCCAGCTGTCGGGAATGCCGATGCCGTCGTCCAGCACGGTTACCTGTACGGCGCCGGCCACGGTTTCAAGATGCACCTCGGCGCTGCTGGCGCGAGCATGGTGCACGGTGTTGGCTAGCGCTTCGCGCACCACCTGCAGTACGTGGATCTCCTCGTTTGGCGAGAGTGGGCAGTGGTGGAGACGATAGTCGAGCCCGATCTGCAATCGGCCGCGCTCGCCGAACTCCGCCGCCGTTTGCCGCAGAGCCGGCTCCAGGCCGCTGGCGTTGATCTTGAGGCGGAAGGTGGTGAGCAGTTCGCGCAATTGCCGATAGGCGGCGCTGACGCCCTGACGCAGTTCGTCCACCACTTCGCCGATCGCGTCCGATTCCGCCCGGTTGTCGACCAGCCGCTGCAACCGGGCGATCTGAATCTTGAGGTAGGACAGCGCCTGCGCCAGTGAGTCGTGCAGCTCGCGGGCAATCACCGCGCGCTCGTCCATCAGCGCCAGCCGGTGCCTTTGCTCGCGTTGCTGCGTCAGGCTCACGGCGGTGGCGATGTGGCTGGCGACGGCTTCAAGCAGTTCCAGTTGCCAATCCTCCGGCGGCTGCTCCGGTGGGTGCTGCAACAGCAAGGCGCCATACTGCCGTTCGCCCTCACGCACCGGCACGCTAAGCACCCCAGGCGGTGGTGCTTGACCGCCGGCGCTACCCTGCATGCACGGCAGGCAATCGGGGGCATGGCAGAAGGCGGGCTGCGATGAGTCGGCGCTGGTGATCCGTCGGTAAGCCTGGTGCGAGTTTTCCGTGGTCAGGCACAGCGTCACCGGTCCGAGGCCGAGCAGATTGCGTAGCCGATTGAGCAACTCGCCGTAGTCGCGCCCATCGCTAGTGTCACGCGCCAGGTCGCGCGCCGCCTGATAGAGCAGCTGCAGCGAGCGGTTGCTGCGGGTCAGTGCCACCGTCTTCTGTTGTACCCGCGCTTCCAGCTGCTCGTACATGCGCGACAGGTCTTCGGCCATCAGATTGAAGGTGTGCGCGAGCAAGCCGAGTTCGTCGCTGCCGGTGTAGCTGGCCCGGGCGCTGAAGTCGCCGCGGCGGGCCCGATTCACCAACTCCATCAGCTCGCGCAGGGGCGGCATCACGTCTGAGAGCAATTTGAACAAGGCCGCCAGCACCAGCCCCAGGGTCAGCAACAGCGCGATGCCCTGCACCAGGCGCAGCCACTGCACGCGCCGCTCGGCGACGAGTTGCAGTTGCAGCGTCATGGCATCGATGTCGGCCACGAAACCATCGACGGCGTCGAGATAGCGATCCGTGACCTGGCTCGGCGCCTGCGCGTAGCCGCGCAGGCTGGGAGCCAGCTCGTCGTGCCAGCGACGTGTGACCGTCCGATAGGCGGTTGCGGCCGGTGATTCGGGATCGTCGGGGATCAAGCGAGCGAGCAGGGGGCTGGTCAAGCGCTGCTCGAAATCCTGTATCAGCGCCGTCAGTTCCGTCGCCGCGATCGCGGGTTTGGACTTGCTCAGCAGGAGGCCGAGACGATAGGACTGCGCCCGCAGCAGGCCCGCGGTGTTCATGGCGGCCGCGTCGCCTTGGGCGCGGCCGGCGATGAGGACCGAGGTCAACATGCTGGCCAGCGCGAGCGCCGTGACGCAGGCCAAGCCGAGCCCGGTTCGGACGATGAGTGACTCGCTGATCCGCCGTGGCATGCATTCCTCGCTTGCCGGTCTACCTCCAAAGCGCTGGCCGCGGTGATCGGTACATCTCCACGACCCGGCAAGCTGGATGAAAATCCTCGCGGGATCATAGCGATGCGTGATCGATCGCCAATACCACCAAGGTGGTAGAGGAATAAAGGCTATGCCGAAAACGCATCGGAAGCGGTTGATTTGGATCAATGTTCTGGCGTTTGACCAAATCATACGGTGGTACCCGGGACGGCCGGGGAGGGCGGAGCCGCCGGGTCCGCCCGGTCCGCCGAACGAGGGAGCGAAGCGATGGCAAGCAGATCGGATTCGGCTACGGAATCGGCCCGGACCGGCCGGGTGCTGGTCGACTGGCATCCGGAGGAGCCCGGTTTCTGGGAGCGCACGGGGCGCGACGTCGCCAGTCGCAACCTGTGGCTGTCGATTCCGTGCCTGCTGCTGGCGTTCGCGGTCTGGATGATCTGGAGCGTGGTGGTGGTGAACATGCCCAGCCTGGGCTTTACCTACACCACCGAACAGCTGTTCCTGCTCGTCGCGCTGCCGGGCCTATCCGGTGCCGCGCTGCGCATGTTCTACGCCTTCCTGGTGCCGATCTTCGGCGGCCGGCGCTGGACCGCGATGAGCACCGCGTCGCTGCTGCTGCCGGCGTTCGGTATCGGGCTAGCCGTGCAGGACCCGGCGACGCCGTACTGGGTGATGGCGGTGCTGGCCCTGCTTTGTGGGCTGGGTGGTGGCAACTTCGCTTCCAGCATGGCGAACATCAACTACTTCTTTCCGAGCCGCGAGAAAGGCACCGCGCTTGGGTTGAACGCCGGACTAGGCAATCTGGGCGTCTCGGTGGTGCAGTTCGTGGTGCCGCTGGTGATCACCGGCAGTCTGTTCGGCGCGTTGGGCGGCGAGTCGCAAACCTATGTGCGTGACGGCGTCAGCCGGCAGGTGTGGCTGCAGAACGCCGGGTTCGTCTGGGTGCCGTTCATCGCCGCCGCCGCCGTCGCCGCCTGGTTCGGCATGAACGACATCGCCGCGACGCGGGCACCGCTGCGCGAACAAGTGGTGATCTTCACCCGCAAGCACAACTGGCTGTTGTGCTGGCTGTACATCGGCAGTTTCGGCAGCTTCATCGGCCTGGCGGCCGGCGTGCCCCTGCTGATCCACCACCAGTTCCCGGCGGTGGATGCCACCGAATTCGCCTTCCTCGGCCCCTTGACGGGGGCGCTGCTGCGCCCGGTGGGCGGCTGGATCGCCGACAGACTTGGCGGCGCGCGGGTGGCGCTGCTGAGCTTCCTGGCCATGATCGCCGCCGTGTACGGCGTGCTGTGCTTCCTGCCGAGCGGAAGCAACGCCGGCGACTTCTTCGGCTTCCTAGTGATGTTCATGCTGCTGTTCGCCCTGGCCGGGCTCGGCAACGGCGCGATCTTCCGCATGATCCCGACCATCTTCGTCGATCGGCATCGTGCCGCCGCCCGCGGCAAAGGCGCGCAGGCCGAAGCGGAGGCGCTGCTGAGCGCGGCCAAGGAATCAGGCGCGGTGCTTGGCTTCACCTCGGCGGTCGGCGCCGTCGGCGGTTTCGTCATTCCCTGGAGTTTCGGCAGCTCGATCGTGGTGACCGGTGGGGTCGAAACCGCGCTGTGCGTCTTCATCGGCTTCTATGCGAGCTGCGCCGCCGTGACGTGGTGGTACTACGCGCGCAAGGGAGCCGAGGCGCCGTGCTGACTTCGCTCCGGAAAAGCCGGACCTGATCGAGATCAAGGCGGCCTGTCCATGATTTGACGCACAGTGCTCCGTTGCCGCCGGGTTCGGTCCATCGGCGGTGGGGGCGCCGTTCGCACTCGGGCGGCACCGACAGAACAAGACGGGCCACGGGAGAGGCAGAAATGGCGAAGGAGGCATGGGTGGGCCGCTTGCAGCGGGCTGCCGTGATATTGGTCCTGCTGTGCGGGCTGTTGCTGGCCGTGATCGGTATCGGTGCGCCGATGCTGAAGTCGAGCGGCGTCGAAGCGCCTCCGGTCGCCCCGGCCGGCCAGAACTAGGAGCGGCAAGCCGCGCCGGCGTCCTCTCAGGCACGGGCGCGCCGCAGCAGCGCGGCGGTGGCATTGCCACAACGCAACATGGAGGCGCTCAAACCATCGGCGACGCGCAGGTGAAGCAGCGGCCGCCGCCCCTTCCAGATCTGGTTCACCAGCCGGTTATCGGGCGCCGAACAGGAATCTATCCAGAGTACGTGGCGGCGCTCGTGCAGCGCGCAGGTGTGCCACACCGACAGCAGCATTCCGGGCGAGTAGCGCGCGTAGTCCTCGTCGTAGGCGGTGCGTAGCGCGAACAAGCCGCCGCCGCCGGCCAGCAGGCAGATTTGCGCCACGTCGCGGCCGCCGACGCGCAGCGCATGCAGTTCGAGCCGGTCGAGGCGGTGGGCGCTGCGGCAGATGCGCCGGAAGTAGCGCGCGCTTTGCTCGCTGGCAGCCAGCGCGGAATTGCCGCGCCCTTTCCAGCCGGATGCTTCCAGCCGTAGGAATGCCTCGGTCCAGTCGTCCGGCGGTTCGTCCGGCCGCAGACTGGCGAACTCGACCGCGCCATGCTCGGCCAAGCGCCGTTCCAAGCGGCGCAGATCGCGCCGCTTGTCCGGGCGCAAGGTGGCGCGCAGATAGTCCTCGGCGGTCGCGGCCGGCAGATACAAGGCGCGGTCGCTAGCACGTTCGATCAACAGGTCGTACTCGCCAAGGGCTGATCGCAGCCATCCCGCCACCGGTCCGTCGCCGGCCACCAGCTCGAAGTCGACGACGCCGCGCTCGCGGCGCAAGGTGCGCACCAACTGCCGGGCGGCGCCTTCGCCGTGCTCGCGATCGAGCAGCGGCGTGCACAGCGCGCAGAAGTAGTAGCGGAGCAAGCGCCGATGCGGGATGGGGACGGGGCCGAAGCGCCGGCCGCGCTCGAACGGAATCAGGCCGACCAGCTGCCGCGTAGTTCGTGTGCGGCGGTGCACGGCATACACTTCCAGCCGCAGGCGCGGATGGAACAGCTCGATGGCGGGCAACAGCATCCACGGCTCGTAGAACACGTTGGGCTCGGCGGCGCGCGCGGCGAGCTCCTGCCATTGCGGCAGCAAGCGACGCAGTTGCGTTAGATCGTGCAGACGCTCCACGTGCCATTCGGCGGTTTGGCTTCGTGCCTGGCGCGCAGGCGCGGGCACCTGGATCTTGGCGACCGGACTGGACATATCGGCTCCTTGTTCTGTTGCCGGGCGTCGAAGGGATCGGATGCCAAAGCTCAGGAAATTGGGGGCGCAACGGCGCCGCGGGTCCTGCGGCGGCGGACGCATGGGCGTGGCCGGACGCGAGGCCCTACGTGACGGCCGGACGGCGAGGATCGCGTCCGGCATCTACGCCACGTTCGCGCGGAGCCCGAGCGAATGGTCTTCTGTGGCTCGGGCGTGAATACGTCTCCGGTCGTTGTGCGCCGCATCAAACATCTGACCGGCCGGTACGGTAGTGGGGACACAAAGGCGGAAATGGAAGAGGGGATGAGTCGCCGACGGCGAAGTGCTTCCTTTTATCGCCGTGGCCCGCCTTGTATAGTTCGGCACACCGCAGAACAAGCCGACCCGCCGTCGAGGAACCCTGTTGATCCAGATCGAGCACCTGTCCAAGGTCTACGTGCGGCCGCGGCACGTGGCCCTTCGCGACGTCTCGTTGCATATCCCGCGCGGGCGTGTGTTCGGTCTGCTGGGGCCCAACGGCGCCGGCAAGACGACGTTGATTTCCATCCTCGCCGGCATCCTGCCCAAGAGCGGCGGCCGGGTGCTGGTGGACGGCCTCGACCTCGACCGGGAGCCGGCGCGGATCAAGAGCTTGATCGGTTTCGTGCCGCAGCACCTGGCGTTCTACCCGACCCTGACGGCGCGCGAGAATCTCGACTTCTACGCCGGCGTGCTCGGGTTCAAGGGCGCGGCGCGGCGCGCGCGCATCGACGAGTGCGCGGCGATCACCGATCTGGGCAAGCACCTGGACCGGCGCGCAGGAACCTTCTCCGGCGGCCTGAAACGCAGGCTCAACTTCGCCATCGGCCTGCTCAACAAGCCGGCGCTGCTGTTCCTCGACGAGCCGACCGTGGGCATCGACCCGCAGTCGCGGCATTTCATCCTGCAATCGCTGCTGGCGCTCAAGGCCGCCGGCATGACCATCATCTACACCTCGCATTACCTCGAGGAGGTGCAGCAGATCTGCGACGAGCTGGCGATCATCGACGCCGGCCGCATCGTCGTGCAGGGGCCGATGGTGGAACTGCTCGACCGCAGCGGCGGCGACAGCTTGCGCTTCGAGCTCGATGCGCCGCTGGACGAGTCAGGGCTTACGGCGCTGTCGGCGCAGCTGTCGGCGCCGGTGCAGCGCGACGGGCCGAACGCATTCGCGGTGAGCGCCTCGCCGGAGGCGATCGAGCGGCTGCTGGCCTACCTGCGGGGGCAGGGCTTGGTGCTGCGCAACCTGCGCTACGGTGCGCAGGACCTCGAGCAGGTCTATCTGCGCCTGACCAACGCCGGGTTGCGGGAGTGATCCGATGAAGTTCTGGAGCCTGGTCCGTAAGGAACTGCTGGTGCTGGGGCGCGACGTGCACGGGCTGCTGGTGCTGTTCGTGATGCCGGCCGTCTTCATCCTGATCATGTCGCTGGCCATGCGCGACGGCTTCAACAGCGAGCGCGCGGTGTCGGTGGACTTCCTGCTGCAGAACCAGAGCGCCGAGCGGCTGGGGGCGCGGCTGAGCGAGGAGCTGAAGCAGGTGGAGGGCTTCCGCGCGGTGCCGGTGGATGCCGCGGTCGCGGCGGACGAGTTGCGCCGGCAGGTGGCGGAGGACGAGTACAAGTTCGCGCTGCTGGTGCCGCCCGACTTCGGCGCCCGGCTCAAGGATTGGGGCGGCGAGGCGGCCGAGCCGGTGACGGTGTTGATGTCGCCGGCGGTGGCGCCGCAAAGCCGGCTGCTGTTCGAGATCGCGGTGAATCAGACGCTGCGCAAGCTGCAGCTGGAGAATTTCGTGTTCCCGTCGCTGGGCCTGATGAGCCTGGGGCAGGAGCAGTTGCTGCTGCCGGCCGCCAACTTGGCCGGCGAATATGTGTTCCGTGATGGCGCCGAGCGCGTCACGCCCACTGCCGTCCAGCAGAGCGTGCCGGCCTGGTTGGTGTTCGCCATGTTCTTCGTGGTGATCCCGCTCTCCACCGCGTTCCTGGTCGAGCGCGAGGAGGGCACCCTGGTGCGGTTGCAGATGATGAACGTCTCGCCCGCTACCCTGATCCTGGCCAAGGTCGCGCCGTACTACCTGGTGAACCAGATCCAGATGGTGCTGATGGTGGCGGTGGGCATGTACCTGGTGCCGCGGCTGGGCGGCGACGCGCTCAACCCGCCCGATTCCTGGCTGGGCCTATGGCTGGTGTCCTCGGCCACCAGCCTGGCGGCGATCGGTTTCGCGCTGCTGATCTCCACGCTGGTGCGCTCGAGCATCGAGGCGACCACGCTCGGCGGTGTCAGCAATATCATCCTCGGCGCCCTCGGCGGGGTGATGGTGCCGAAGTTCGTGATGCCGAAGTTCATGCAGGACGTGGTGACGATCTCGCCCATGTCCTGGGGCTTGGAAGGATTTCTCGACGTGTTCCTACGCGGCGGCGCCTGGGGAGAGGTGGTACCGGAGGCGGGGGCGCTGCTCCTGTTCGGCGCGGGCTGCCTTGCGGGGGCGTCGCTACTGTTCCAACGAAGACTAAGAGGCCTGGCGTGAAAGGTTCCCAAGATTCCGAGTTCAAGCGCGAGCTGAAGCAGTTGATCGTCGAGGCCTGCGACAAGGACATCGCCCCCGACACCATTCCGGACGACGAGCCGCTGTTCGGCGATCTGTCCTGCCTTCAGCTCGATTCGGTGGACGGCCTGCAGCTGTCCATGGCGCTGCAGAAGCGCTTCGGCGTGCGTATCGGCGACGGCAAGCAGATGCGGCGGACGTTCACCTCCATCAACGCCATGGCGGACTACCTGCGGCCGCAATGACCTCGCCGTTGCGTTTCCTTGGCGCCGGCCTGGTCTGCGCCGCCGGCGACGATCCGGCCGCGGTGGCGGCCAAGCTGCGCGCCGGTGTGCCGGCGCCGGTCGAGTTGACCCTGCCCGACCTGGGACTCGGCGGGCGATTCCTGTATTACCCGACGGCGTTCCCGGCCGGAACCGAGCGCGCCTTACGCCTGGCGGAGGCGGCCGCGGCCGATGCTTTGGCGCGATCCGGGCTGAGCGCGGAGCAGCGGGGTCGGACCGCGCTGTTCCTCGGCTCGTCGTCGATGGATGTGGCCAGCGCCGAGTGCTGGTTGCACGACCGTCCGCAGGCGCAAGCCGTGCTGTTCGGTCAGCTCGGCGGCGGCGGACTCGCGGCCGCGGTGGCGGCGCGGCTTGGGCTCGGCGGCGGCAGCTACGGTTTCAGCGCCGCCTGCAGCTCGGCGGTAACGGCGCTGCTGGCGGCGGCCGATCTGGTGGCCTGCGGCGAGATCGAGCACGCGCTGGTGGTCGGGGTGGAAACCTACAACCAGATCAGCCTGCAAGGTTTCAACTCGCTGATGTTGCTCTCAGGCAGCGGTTGCCGGCCGTTTTCCGCCTGCCGCGACGGCATGGTGCTGGGCGAGGGCGCCGCGGCCTGCGTGATCGGCCGCGGCGACGGCGGCTGGCGCTTGCTCGGCGGCGCCAACCGCAGCGATACCGGTAATGTCACCCGTTCTTCCAGTGCCGGCATGATCGACACCATGACCGAGGCGCTGGCGCGCGCCGGCGTCGCGCCCGAGCGGATCGCCGCGGTGAAGGCGCACGGCACCGGCACCGCCGCCAACGACGAGGCGGAGGGCCAGGCGCTGCGGGCCGTGTTCGGCGACGCCTTGCCGCCGGTCAGCTCGCTCAAGCCCATGCTGGGCTACACCTTGGGCGCCAGCGGCCTGCTCGAACTGGTGGCCTGGATGGCTTGCGTCGACGCGGGTTTCCTGCCGCCGACACCCGGTTTCGGCGCGGTCGATCCGGACGCGGGGATTAGTCCGCTGACGGCGGCGCAGCCGGCGGGCGCGGGCGCCTACCTGCTCAACTGCTTCGGTTTCGGCGGCAACAACACCGCCCTGGTGGTGGACCGTGATTGAGCTTGGCATTCTGGGCGCCGCGGCGGTGGGCTGGCCGGCGCAGCCGGAGCCGCGACCGGTGCGCGACCTGCTCAAGCAGGTCTGTCCAAGGGCGCCGCGCCGCGTCAACCGCTATATCGAACTGGCGCTGCTCGGCGCTTGGCAGTGCGCGGCCGGACGCGCGCTGCAAACCGACTGCGCGCTCTGGCTCGGCTCCGGCCGCGGCTATGCCGGCGATACCGCGAATCTGCTCGAGAGCGTGCTGATCCGTGGCGAAGCGCCGATGCCGGTCGAGTTCATCAACGTCTCCGGCAACGCCGCCGGCTTCTACGTCGCGCAGCTTCTGGGCTTGAGCGGCCGCAACAGCACCATCGCCGCCGGCCCGGCGTCGTTCGAGGCGGCGCTGGTATTGGCGGCGGCCGGTGTCGCCGCGCGAGGCGGGCAGGCGCTGGTCGGCGGCGTCGACGAGTGCGCCTATCCGCTGGCACATCATCGTGTCCGCCTTGGTCTGGGCGAGGAGGCCGTGGTTGGGGAAGGCAGTAGCTGGCTGCTGCTGGCGGCGGGGCAGGAGGAATGCGAGGCTCGGCTGCGCCTGCATCGTCCGGTCGATAATCCGAAGGCCGTGTTTGCCGGCGATGGCGAGACCTGGTTGAGCGTCGGTTCCGGCATCGATGCGGCCGCGCGCCGCGAACTGTTGGCGGACTGGCGCGGCGGGGTGTTCGACACGTCGGCCGAGAGCGGCGCCTACGACAGCAACGCGGGCTTCACGCTGGCGCGATTCGTTGCCAGCAAGCCCGGCCGGCGCCTGGTGCACGTCAGCGCGGAATCCGCCGGGCGCTATCGCCTGATCGAGGTCGAAGTCGGCTGAGTCGGCCGTCGCGCTGTGCGCGCCGGTTTTTCGGCCAGCAATCCAGCAACCGTCGGCCGGCGCCGGTCAAACCGCCTGCAGCAGCATGCGGTAGACGCGCTCTTCCTTGTCCGCGCACACGCGCAGCAGGTTGGCCAGGCGCGGGAAGTCGGCGGCATCCTGCTGCTTGTACAGCCGGGCCGCGCCGAGCGCGAATTCGCGCCAGGAGTCGCCGGCGTCGGTCATCAGCACCGAGGCTTCCGCCAGCGCCGAGCGCCCGGTGATGTCGGCCGCTTCCTGCAGGAACGACGCGAACATGAAGCGGAAGCCGGCGCCGCCGGTGCCGATCTCTTCCTGCATCCGCACGATGCTGCCGACGAAGGTGCGGGGATAGCGCAGATCCGAGTGCTTCCGCGGCAGCTGCTCGACGCCGTTGGCCATGAGGCGGATGCCGCGCACGCCGAGAAAGGGGATGGGCGCCTTGATCATGCGGTTCGCGGTCTTCTTGATCGCGCCGACGATGGCCGGTTCCAGCGCCACCTGTTTCGGCACCGAGCGCGGGAAATAGACCACGCCCTTGGGCGCGAACGGTCCCTTCACGAACCGGGCCTTGGCCAGGTCCTCGCCGCGGCAGCGTTGCGGGTGCTCGAACACCGGGTCGCTGATCAGGTATTCGTCGCCGTCCTTGCCGTAGACGATCAGGTTGTGCGCGTTGAAGTGAAAGCGCATGTCCGGCGGGAAGTAGGGCAGCCAGTACACCGAACTCTGCATGCCGACCACCGCGCCCTCGGCCAGCAGCCGGTCGAGATCCTGCATCGACGCTTCCGGCGAGCGGTAGCGGCGCACCTCCATCCGCACGCCCAGCGACTTCTGCAGGCCCTTGATGATGCTGCCCGGCAGCATGCGATAGGCGGTGAGCGGGACGCCGCCCATCTTCACCCACGGCAGGTGCACGAACACCAGGGCCGAGCCGAGCCCGAACGCCATCGGCTCGGAGATCTCCAAGCCGTGATGGCGCAGCAACGAGGACATCACGCCGCTCTCGCAATGGGCGGCGTGGCTATGACGAAAGGTGCTGCTCTGCATGAGGTTCGCTACGCAAGTAAAGATGATTAAAGGCTGTCGGGCAGGCGCCGCAACTCGGCGACGGTCATGCCCAGGGCGTCGGCATAGCGAATCAGGATCTTGTCGGGCAAACGGGCGAACACGTTCGGCTTGAGGTGGCGCCGTACCCGCCAGCGGAACATGCCGGTGGTTTGGGCCAGGGTCTGCAGGTCCATCCGCCGCGCGTACATGTGGTACTCCAGCGGTGCCGACTGGCCGGCTTTCACGCGCGCCAGCGCCTGCTCGGCCTGCTCGTTGAACTCGGCCACCGCCATGGTGGTGACCGTTTCCTCGACCTCCCAGCCGCTGGACGGCACGATCCGGTACTTGCCGTCCTCGCCCAGGGCGTACATCGCCTTGCGCCCGCCGGCGAAGGTCGCGCTATTGTCCTGAGGCACCTCGTCGACGCGCATGCGCTTACACCACGGTGAGCTGCATGTAGGCCACCGAGAAGCGGCCGCTCTCGGGGATGTAGCACAGCAGTCGCTGGCCCTTCCGCAACTGGCCGGAGGCGAACAGCTCCTCCAGCATGATGAAGATCGACGCCGAGCCGGTGTTGCCCTTGCTGGTCAGATTGGTGAACCAGCGCTCCTGCGGCAGATCGAAATCGATGTTCTTCATGCCCTGGTACACCCGGTCACGGAAATAGCCGGACGAGTAGTGCGGCAGGAAGTAGTCGTAGTCGTCCGGCCGTATGCCGCGGCGCTCGCGCACCAGCGACAGGCCGCGCTCGACGGTGGTCGCGATGATGTTGTCGTTGAGCAGGCGCACGTCCTGCTTCACCGCGAACACCGACTGCTTGAGCCAGTCCTCGGCGTTCTCGTATTCGCGCCAGCCTTGCAGCGAGCCGTCCTCGCGCTTGTCGCCGCCGCTGTACATGCACACTTCCAGCTCGTTGGCGAACGACATCTGCTCGACCCAGTCGACCCGCAGCGACAGGCCGTCGGCGTTGGGCGTGTCCTGCAACAGCACCGCCGCGGCGCCGTCGGACAGCATCCAGCGCAGGAAGTCCTTCTCGAAAGCCAGCTCGCCGCGGCTTTCCAGCTCCTGCAGCTTGGCTTCGGATTCCTTCTCGAAGTTGCGCGCGGCCATGTAGGTCGACGCCACCTCGGAACCGGTCGCCACCGCGTTGCGGACCAGGTCGGCGCGCACCGCCATGTAGGCGTACTTGAAGGCGGTCATGCCCGAGACGCAAATGCCCGAGGCGCCCGCGATCTCGCACGGCGGGCACTTCAGCTCGCCGTGCACCATGGAGGCGTGGCTCGGCATCAGCTGGTCCGGCGAGCTGGTGCCGCAGGCGAGCAGCTGGAGCTGGTCCAGGCTAAAGCCGTCGCCGGTGAGCCGGCGCACCGCCTCGGCGGTGAGCTGGGCATTGTTGTAGCGAGGCTTGCCGGTTTCCGGATCGATCACGTAGTGCCGGCTCTTGATGCCGTTGCTGCGCAGGATCACGCTCTTGGCCCGGGAGCGGCGGCCACCGATCTGGCCGAGCACGTCTTCCATGCGGTCGTTGCCGACCGGTTCGAGCGGAAGGAAGGCCGCGAGGCGGGTGATGTAAACCTCTTTAGTCATTTGCGAAATCCTGCATGCGGAAACTCTCCGAACCGGACGGCAGCTCGTAGGCGGCCTTTTGCGCTCCGGTTCGCTTCTTGCTAAGGGGACGGAGCAGGACGCGGACGACCATGCTCGGCAGGACCACCACGGCGATCATGGTGATCAGGAAAGTCACGTAAAGCAGCAGCACCGGCAGCCGCTGCGGCGCGCCGGGCTTGCCGACCTTGCGCAGCAGCTTGCCCCAGATCAGGAAACTGCGGTGGGCAATGTGCTCGGAGGCGATGAGGCGGTCGTCCACTTTCACCGCTTCCAGGCCGCGCAGCAGCGGTGCCTGCGCGAGCACATCGCCGTTGCGCAGGGCGGCGGCGATGGCGCGGCCGAAGCGGCTGGCGCCGGCGATCTCGCTTTCGGCGATGCCGGCCGGCGGGAAGCCCCAGAACGCGTCCTTACGGCCGGTGAGAAGCCAGCGCGGCGTGCTGAAGAAGGTGGCGGCGGCCGGACCCTGGTCGATCAGCGCCGCGTGGTCGATATGCAGCGCGCCGACATCGGCCAGCATCGCCTTGACCTTTTCCTGCGCCTTCAACCACATGTTGCGGCAGGCCGTGACGGTCACCACGGGCGTGCCCTTCAGCAGGCGCCGCCCGGCGTCCGACTTCAGGAAGCCGGTGATCGGCTGCGACGGCGATAGGTACCACACGGTGTAGCCGAGAATGATCAAATCGAACCGGCTGCTCGGATCGACGCTGAGCGGCTGCATTTCCGGCGGATCGAGGTAGACCGACTCGGGGAAGGCGTCGAGGAAACGGAAGAAAGACCAGGGAAACGGGAAATCCTGGACCGGTTTCAGATTCTCGTAGACCACTTCGATGTCGGGGTCGCGTTCCAGCGGCGCGGTGATGGAATGGAGCACGGCGGAAAGTTGGCCGCTCTGCGAGTAGTGGACGACGAGTACGCGCTTCATCACAGTTGATCGTTGTATTGCGAGGGACGGATTTTACTGTCTCTTACGACAATTTGTTGTTTCCGTGCGCGTCCTGCTCGTGAGCGGGCCCCTCATGCGAGGAGGCTCCGCGAACGGCTACGGGCGCGCGCGGCAGCGGCAATCCCTCGCGCAGCGATCATCGCGCCTATCAAGGCGTGATATGGCGAACTGTGTCTTGTTTCCGGACCGGCCGCAAGCGTTGCTTGAGGTCGACGTTGCGCGTGGAGCAACTATAATGCGGCGCTGAACTTTCTCGTCCGGAACCGGTCTTTGGGCATGGAACGCGTCGAGCCTCGCCGCTGCTTTGACGGTGATCAAGGGGCGGCCACTCCCAAAGCTAGAGCATGTCGACTGAACTTCACATCGAACTGCCGCCGGCGCCACGGTTGCCGGCAGGAAGGGCCGCGCGCGACCAGGCCGGTCCGACTGAACATTAAACGCAGGGGAGTCGCTGACGCATGTGGACATGGCTGCACAAGTTGGGATCGCCGCCACGCTTCTACCGCTGGACCGGCCGGCTGATCCCGTGGTTCGGCGCCGCCACCGTGCTGCTCATGGCCGCCGGCCTTTACGGCGGGCTGGTTCTTGCGCCGCCGGACTATCAGCAGGGCGATAGCTACCGCATCATTTTCATCCACGTGCCCGCCGCCTGGATGTCGCTGTTCGTTTACATGGTCATGGCCGGCGCCGCCGCCGTCGGGTTGATCTGGCGCATCAAGACCTCCGAAATAGTCGCCTCGGCCTGCGCTCCGCTCGGCGCCTCGTTCACCTTCCTGGCGCTGGCGACCGGCTCGCTATGGGGCAAGCCCATGTGGGGAACTTGGTGGGCCTGGGATCCGCGCCTGGTGTCGGAGCTGATCCTGCTGTTCCTGTATTTCGGCTTCATGGCCCTGCAGGGCGCGTTCGAGGACCGGCGCACCGGTGCCCGCGCCGCGGCGGTGCTGGCGCTGGTCGGCGTGGTCAACATCCCGATCATTCATTACTCGGTGGAATGGTGGAACTCGCTGCATCAGGGGCCGACGGTGACCAAGTTCGATAAGCCGTCCATACACCTGAGTATGTTGATTCCGCTGCTGCTGATGGCGCTGGCGTTCAAGGCCTACTTCGTGTCGGTGGTGCTGATGCGGGCCCGCACCGAGGTGCTGGACCGCGAGCGCGGCAACAGCTGGGTTCGCGAGGCGCTGGGGGAGCAATGAGTTTGTCCGAGTTCTTTCACATGGGCGGCTACGCCTTCTACGTGTGGACTTCCTACGCCCTGACCGCGGCGATCCTGGTGGCCAACGTAGTGGTTCCGTTGCAGCGCCGCCGCAAGCTCGTCGATGACCTGAGGCGCCGGCTGCGCGCCAGGAGAAACGCATGACCCGACGCGGAAAGCGAATGATGTTGGTGGCCGTGCTCCTGCTCGGAGTGGGCACGGCGGTGTCGCTGACCTTGATGGCGCTGCGGGAGAATGTGTCGTTCTTCTTCAGCCCGACCCAGGTGATGGCCGGCGAGGCGCCGCAAGGCTATCCGTTCCGGGTCGGCGGCCTGGTCGCCGACGGCAGCGTGCAGCGCGCCAGCGACAGCCTCAACGTTCGTTTCCTCGTAACCGACGGTGCGCACACCGTGCCGGTGAGCTACACCGGCATCCTGCCGGACCTGTTCCGCGAGGGGCAGGGCATCGTGGCGCGCGGCCGGTTGCAGCCCGACGGGGTGTTCCTGGCCGAAGAGGTGCTCGCCAAGCACGACGAGAACTACATGCCGCCCGAGGTGGCCGACGCCCTGAAGAAGGGCACGCCGATGGCCAACCCCCACGCCGGTAACTAAATCATGTCCGTAATACCCGAAATCGGCCACTTCGCGCTGGCCCTAGCCCTGGCCATGGCGGTGGTGTTGGCCGTGCTGCCGATCATCGGCGCCGCCCGCGGCCATGCCGGCCTGATGGCCGTGGCCCGTCCCGCCGCGCACGCCCAGTTCCTGTTCCTGGGCGGCTCCTTCCTCTGCCTGTGCTACAGCTTCTTCGCCAACGATTTCTCGGTGCTCTACGTCGCGCAGAACTCGAATTCGGCGCTGCCGTGGTACTACCGGCTCTCCGCCGTGTGGGGCGCGCACGAGGGCTCGCTGCTGCTGTGGGGCCTGATCCTGGCGGCCTGGACCTGGGCCGTCGCGGTATTCAGCCGCCGCCTGCCGCTGGTGGTGGTGGCGCGCGTGCTCGGCGTGATGGGCATGGTCAGCATCGGTTTCCTGCTGTTCATGCTGTTCACCTCCAACCCGTTCGAGCGGCTGCTGCCGGCGGCGATGGAGGGGCGTGACCTCAACCCGCTGCTGCAGGACGTGGGCCTGATCATCCACCCGCCGCTGCTGTACATGGGCTACGTCGGCTTCTCGGTGGCCTTCGCCTTCGCCATCGCCGCGCTGCTGGGCGGCTCCCTCGACGCGGCCTGGGCGCGTTGGTCGCGGCCTTGGACCACGGTAGCGTGGATGTTCCTGACCCTCGGCATCGCCATGGGTAGCTTCTGGGCTTATTACGAGCTGGGCTGGGGCGGCTGGTGGTTCTGGGATCCGGTGGAGAACGCCTCGTTCATGCCTTGGCTGGTGGGCACGGCCTTGATCCACTCGCTGGCGGTGACCGAGAAGCGCGGCGCCTTCAAGAGCTGGACCGTGCTGCTGGCGATCTTCGCCTTCTCGTTGAGCCTGCTGGGTACCTTCCTGGTGCGCTCGGGCGTGCTGACCTCGGTGCACGCCTTCGCCGCCGATCCGACCCGCGGCGTGTTCATCCTAGCCTTCCTGGTGGCCGTGGTCGGCGGTTCCCTGCTGCTGTACACGCTGCGCGCGCCGCAGGTGGGCGGGGGCGGGCGGTTCGAGCTGGTCTCGCGCGAGAGCCTGCTGCTGTTCAACAACGTGCTGCTGACCGTGGCGGCGGCCACGGTGCTGTTGGGCACGTTGTATCCGCTGATCCAGGATGCCCTGGGCCTGGGTAAGGGCTCGGTGGGCCAAGGCTATTTCGATGCCGTGTTCCCGCCATTGATGATCCCGCTGCTGATCCTCACCGCGGTCGGACCGCTGGCGCGCTGGAAGCAGGACCGCTTGGCCGAGCTGATCTGGCGCCTGCGCTACGCGTTGATCGGCACTGGCGTCGCCGGCATCGCCGGCGCGCTGTGGATCGGCCGTATTTCGCCGTTCGCGGTGCTCGGCTTGGCGCTGGCGGCATGGCTCGCCTGGGGCTCGCTGCAGGCGTTGTGGGAACGCGGCAAGAACAAGAAGAACCCGTTGCAGGCGCTGCGCACCACGCCGCGCAGCTTCTACGGCATGACCTTGGCGCATCTGGGCCTGGCCGCGTTCGTGGCCGGCGTGACCGTGGTCAACACCCTGGAGATGGAGCGCGACGTGCGCATGGCGCCGGGCGACAAGCTCGAGGTGCGCGGCTATGAGTTCACGTTCCACGGTGTGCGCATGAGTAACGGACCGAACTATCGTGCCGCCGAAGGCATCGTGACGATCAGCCGCGGCGGCCGCGAGATCGCCGAGCTGCATCCGCAGAAGCGGACCTACCTTGTGCAGACCAGCCCGATGACGGAAGCGGCGATCGACGCCGGTGTGTTCCGCGATCTGTACGTATCGCTGGGCGAGCCGCTTGCCGGCGGGGCCTGGGCGGTGCGCGTGCACTACAAGCCCATGGTTCGCTGGATCTGGTTCGGCGCGCTGATGATGGGCGTCGGCGGGCTGCTGGCGGCGTCAGATCCGCGCTATCGGCGCTTGGCCGTGAAGGAGGAGCAGCGCGTTGCGCGGGCCTCTACCGTGGAGAGCGTGTGATGCGGCGAGCGTTGATTGTCATTCCCCTGGGCGTATTCGTCGCGCTCGTGGTGTTGCTGGCGGTCGGCCTGACCCGCAATCCGGCGGAAGTGCCGTCGCCGTTGATCGGCAAGCCGGCGCCGGAGTTCAGCGTGCCCAGCCTGGCCGATCCCGGCCGCATGATCGGTAGCGAGGATCTCAAGGGCCAGGTCACGATCGTCAACGTTTGGGCGAGCTGGTGCGCGGCCTGCCGCGATGAGCACCCGCTGCTCATGGAGCTGGCGGCGCGCAAGATCGTGCCCATCGTCGGTCTCGACTACAAGGACACCCGCGACGAAGGGCTGGCCTGGCTGCGGCGCTTCGGCGACCCTTACGACAGCATCGCCTTCGACGGCGACGGCCGGGTCGGGCTCGACTGGGGCGTATACGGTGTACCCGAAACCTTCGTGCTCGATCGCAACGGCGTGATCCGCCACAAGCACATCGGCCCCATCACTCGTGAGTCGGTGCAGAAGACGCTGCTGCCGCTCATCGAGCGTCTGAAGCAGGAGAACTGATGCGCCGCGTCCTGGTCTTGCTTGCCTTGCTGCTCCCGACCCTGGTCGCGGCGCAGGTCTACGAGTTCGACGATCCGGCCAAGGAAGCGCGCTTCCGCCAGCTGGGTCAAGAGCTGCGCTGTCTGGTCTGCCAGGGGCAGAGCATCGCCGACTCCAACGCCGAGCTGGCGCAGGACCTCAAGCGCGAGGTTCACCGCATGCTGCAGGAAGGCCGCAGCGACGACGAGATCAAGGACTTCATGGTCGCTCGCTACGGTGACTACGTGCTGCTGACGCCGCGCGTGAAGTCCAGTACCTATCTGCTGTGGTTTGGGCCGTTCGCGCTGCTGATCATCGGCGTCATCGCCTTGGCCGCGGTGATCCGGCGCAGGCCGGTGAAGTCCGGTATCTCCGCGGAGGAACAGGCGCGCGCCCGCGCGCTGCTGGAAGAGGGCGCGGAGGAGCGCAATCGATGATCTGGTTCGTTGTTGCCGCGGTGGTGATGGTCATCATCGCGCTAGCCTTTATCGTGCCCCCGTTGCTGCGCGCGCCCGAGGGCGGTCTGGGCAGCCATCGCGAGGCCAACCTGGCCGTTCATCGCCAGCGCCTGCGCGAGCTCGCCGCGGAGCGCGACAGCGGCGCGCTGACGCCCGCCGCCTACGAGGAGGCGAAGACCGAACTGGAACGCCAGCTGCTGGAAGAAGTCCGTCCCGAGCAGGAGGCGCGCGCCCGGCCGTCGTGGCTTTCCGCCGCGGCGGTGGTCGTGGCGGTGCCGTTGCTGGCCGGCGGCATCTATCTCACGCTCGGCAGCTATCAGAACTGGACGGCATCGACGGTCCCGGCGGACGAGGATCCGCACGCCCAGCTCGAGTTCATTCGCAACAACGTCGAGCAGTTGCGTGCCCGCGTGGAGCAGCAACCCGACGATCTGGAAGCCTGGCTGATGCTGGGGCGTTCCTACCTGTTGCTGCAGCGCTATCCGGAAGCCGTGGCCTTGCTGGCCAAGGCCCAGGAGCAGTTCGGCGAGCAGCCGCAGATGCTGGCCGAGCGGGCGGAGGCGATCGCCTACGCCAGCGGCGGCGATCTGCAGGGCGAGTCCAGCACCTTGCTGGCGCGGGCTCTGCAGTTGGATCCGGATCATCCGAAGGCGCTGTGGCTGTCCGGACTGGCCGCGGCGCAGGCCGAGCGGCCGGCGCAGGCCAAGGCGCACTGGCAGCGTCTGCTGACCGTGTTGCCGCCGGAGTCGGGCGCCGCGGGGCAGATTCGCAGCCTGTTGGCGCAGCTGGATGGCGTGCCCGATGCCCCGGCCGATCAGGCGCCGCGCGCAGCTAGCGCGCGGCTGGCGGTGGAAGTCTCGCTGGCGCCGGCGGTGGCGGAGCAGGCACCGGCCGATGCCACGGTGTTCATCCTGGCGCGTGCCGCCGGCGACGGGCCGAAGGCACCATTGGCGGTGGTACGGCGGCAGGTGAGGGACCTGCCGGCGACGGTGGAGCTGGACGACACCATGGGCATGGTGCCGGGCATGACGCTCGCGGCCTTCCCCGAGGTGGTGGTCGAGGCGCGGGTATCGCGCAATGGCGACGCCATCGCGGCATCCGGCGATTCCATCGGCCGCAGCGAGCCGGTCAAGGTCGGCGCTGAGGCGCCGGTGACGGTGGTCATCGATCAGACCGTACCGTAAGGGTATTCGATTCGTCCGCGGGGTAGGTCGCGCCGGTGACCGCTCCCGCGGGCGGCGCGGGTCCGCAATGCACCCGCGGCCGTTCTAGTTCACTTCCATGTCGGCTGTTCTGGCGGGAACGTTACCCCGCGTCGCCGCGCTTCGCCTCTCCCGCGTAGAGCCTGCCCCCGCGAAGAGGTGGGGCGGGCATCCGGGTGTTCTTGTCGATGCGACGGCGCGGCTGGGAGTAAGTGGTGCTTTCGCGTTTTTCACTACCCCTGTCCCAGTCCCGCTCGCGCAAGGGAAGAGCGAAGCGAGGGGATGGGGGCGGAGAATCCTCGGTGTGCCATGCTTCGATGGACCTAGTACCAGGTGCGGCGGAGCCGGCGTCTAATCCAAGCTGATCCGCAATGCCGCGGCGGTCGCCAGTGGCGCCAGGGTGAGCGCGCCCACCGCCAGTGCCGCAAGCAGCAGTAACTGACCGGTTACCGGTAAGCCGTGGCCTGCGGCGTCCACCGCGCTGGCGGCGAAGATCAACACCGGGATGTACAGCGGCAGGATCAGCAGCGACAGCAGAATGCCGCCGCGGCGCAGCGACACCGTGAGCGCGGCGCCGATCGAGCCGATCGCGCTCAGCACCGGCGTGCCGAACAGCAGCGTGAGCAGCAGGGCCGGATAGGCGTCGTCGGGCAACTGCAGGAACATGGCCAGCAGCGGCGAGGTCAGGGTCAGCGGCAGACCGGTGACTAGCCAGTGCGCGAGAATCTTGGCCAGGGCGAGCAGCGCCAGGGGCTGCGGGCTCAGCACCAACTGCTCCAGCGCGCCGTCCTCGTAGTCGCCGCGGAATAGCTGATCCATGGACAGCAGGGTCGCCAGCAGCGCCGTCACCCAGATCACGCCCGGCGCCAGAGTGCGCAGCAGGTTCGGCGCGGCGCTGGTCGCCAACGGGAACAGGCAGGCGACCATGACGAAGAACACCAGCGGGTTGATAGCCTCGCCGCGGGCGCGGTAAGCCAGCAGCAGGTCGCGCCGCAGCAAGCCGATGAAGGCGGGAAGCATACGCGGCTCGTTCATGCGCCCAGCCTCAGCCGCACCAGCGGCAGATCGGAGAGTTCCACTCGTTGGTGCGAGGTCAGCACCACCATCCCACCGGCGCGGACCTGTTCGCGCACCAGTTCGTCGACCAGGGCGACACCGTTGACGTCGAGCGCGGTATAGGGCTCGTCGATGATCCAAAGCGGCGCCGGCCGCAGCAGCAGGCGAGCCAGCGCGGCGCGGCGGCGTTGGCCAGCGGACAAGGTATGGCCGAGATTGTCGAGCTGGCGCTCCAGGCCCATGCGGATCAAGGCCTGCGCCGGATCGCCACTGCCGCCGGTCAGCCGCCGGTATACCTGCAGATTCTCCAGCACCGTCAGCCCCGCCTTCACGCCGTGTTGATGGCCGACGTAATTCAGCACCTCGGCGAAGGCCGCGCGGTTGCGCCGCACCGGCTCGCCGTCCCAGTACACCTCGCCGGCTTCGGGCAGGGTAAGGCCGGCCAGGGTACGCAGCAGCGTGGTCTTGCCGGCACCGTTGTGGCCGTCGACCTGCAGTACTTGGCCGGCGTTGAGGGTGAACGCGAGGTTCTCGAACAGCATGACCTCGCCGCGTAAGGACTCCAGGCCTTCGGCCCGAAGGCAGTGCGAAGCGGCGAACGCGGCTGACGTCATGGCATACCGATGGGAGAGCGGATGTTATTGGCCCGGTATCGTGGCGTAGCTAGGCGAGTAGGGCAAGTGCGGATCGCGCGGCGAGCGGCCGGCTAGCGTGCGGACAGCGCCGCGAGCAGCTGCCGGACTTCATCGACGTCGCGCAGCCAGTAGCGGGCGGAAGTGGAGCGTACCGTGTCGCTGACCAGAATGCCGATGCCGTCGTCGCTAAGCTCGCGGAAGGCGTCCTCATCGGTCACGTCGTCGCCGATGAAGATCGGCAGCAGGTCGGACCGCTCCTCGGACAAGCGATCGAGCAGCCAGCGCGTGGCTTTGCCTTTGTGCCAGTCCAGCGCCGGGCGCAGTTCGAACAGCTTCTTGCCGGCGTTCAGCCGTAGGCGAGGGTGGTCGGCCAGGGTTTGGGTGACCGCCACCTCCACCGCCTTGACCTGATCGGACGGCACCAGACGGAAATGCACCGAAACGGAGTAGCGCTTGTGCTCCACCAGCGCGCCTTCGATACGCCCGGCTAGCCTGCGCAGCGTGGCGGCGGCGCTCCCGATCTCGTCGACGAACTCGCCGCCGACCTCGCACCGCAGCGCGGGCGAGGCGCCTTCGATCTCGAAGCCGTGATTGCCGGCGTAGTGCAGGCCGGGCAGGTCCACCCGCCGGCGCAGATCGTTTAGCTCGCGGCCGCTTACCACGGCCGTGACGTGGCGCTCGATCAAGCCTTGCAGCGTATGCCGCATCGCCTCGTCGAGCACCGCGTCCTCCGGCCTGGTCACGATCGGACAGAGCGTGCCGTCGTAGTCGAGGAACAGGGCCAGCGGCCTGCCAGCGACGCGCGTGGGCAGGCCGTCCCGCAGCGCGTGCGGCAGGACATGGCCGGGAGCGGTACCGACCTCAGTTGGCACGCGGCAGGTATTCCTCGGTGTAGGGTAGGTGGGTGAGTTCTCGGTTGACGGTCACGTTCAGGAAGGTGTCGGCCCAGCGGTAGACGTCCTGGGTGCGGACGATCCGGCGCAGGATGCGCATCCGCTCGCGCCGTTGCTCGGTGGGCATGCGGAAACCTTCGCCGATGGCGTCCGCCATGCGCTCGATGTCGTAGGGGTTGACCAGTAGCGCGCCTTTCTGCAGCTGCGCCGCGGCGCCGGCGAACTCGGACAGGATCAGCACGCCGCTTTCGTCGGCCTGCGCCGCGCAGTATTCCTTGGCGACCAGGTTCATGCCGTCCTTGAGCGAGGTGATCAGGGCGATGTCGGCGGCCAGGTAGTAGGCGATCAGGTCCTCGAACTTCAGGCTGTGGAACATGTAGTGGATCGGTACCCAGCCCGATTGGGTGAACTGGCCGTTGATCTCGCCGACCAGCCGCTCCAGGTCGAGCCGCAACTGCCGGTACTCCGGGATCTCCTTGCGCGACGGCACCACGTGCTGCACCAGGTTGATCTTGCCGCGCATTTCCGGATAGCGCACCAGCGCCTCGCGGAACGCCTGCAGCTTCTGCAGCAGACCCTTGGTGTAGTCGAGGCGGTCGACGCCGAGGATCATCTGGCGGTGGTTGATGTCCTTCTTCAGCGCCTCGGCCTTGGCGCGGACCTTCTCGGTTTCCGCCAGATCGGCCACGTTGTGGTAGTCGATACCGATCGGGAAGGTGCCGACGCTGATCTCGCGCTCCACACCCGGATCGAGCAGGGCGTCGTCGCCCTCGTGGCCGCGGATCCGCAACCGAACCACCGCGCCCGAGCCCTCGGCGCCGACATGGCAGAGCGTGCGCACGCACTGCAGGAAGTTACGCCGGTCGTGCATGGTCTGGAAGCCGATCGAGTCGAATGCCAGCAGGCTGCGCAGGATCTCGAAGCGCCATGGCAGCTTCAGGAAGATCTCCAGCGGCGGGAACGGCGTGTGCAGGAAGAAGCCGGTGTTCAGGTCCAGCCCCGAGGCCCGCAGCTGTCCCGCCAGCTCCATCAGGTGGTAGTCGTGCACCCAAACGAAGTCGCCGGGCTGGGCGATCTCGGCGATGGCGTCGGCGAACTTGCGGTTGACCTGCTGGTAGGCCTGCCAGTAGCGGGGCTCGAAGTTGCAGTTGGTGAACAGGTCGTGGAACAGCGGCCAGATCACCTCGTTCGAGAACCCGAAGTAGAACTCCTCCACCTCCTCCTGGCTCAGCATCACCGGCTTGAAGGTGCAGCCGTAGTGCGAACGTACGCTCTCCAGCGCCGGAGCCACCTGGCGCTGGCCGACGTCGGTCGTGCCCGGCCAGCCGATCCACACCCCGCCGCGCCGGCGCAGGACCGGCGCCAGCGCGCTGACCAAGCCGCCGCTGCTTGGGCGGGCTTCCCAGCTTCCGCTTTCGTGTCGGGTCAAGGAGAGGGGCAGGCGATTGGAAACGACGATCAGGCGATCGCTACGAGACTTGCGAAGCATCGGTACCACCTCGGCAGAAGGCTTCCTGCCTTCTGTCATGCAACTGGAGTTAGGTTCCCCGGGCCTAGGCACGGGGCCCGTCGTCCGATGGAGACATTGGGTTCTGAGCGGGCTTTGGCAAGTCGGCAAGCCCGGCGGCCGGCGTCGTCTTTAACGGCGAAGCCTCCGGCCATAGGTTTCATGCGCCTCCAGGCGACTCCGGAAAAGGTCCATGGCCCAGGCCGTCAATTCAATACTAGTCATTCTGGTCAGCTTGGCACTGCTGATCGCCGGCAGCGGCCTGCTGGGGACGCTTCTCGCCATCCGCATGTCGATCGAGGGTTTCCAGACCCAGTTCATCGGGCCGATCCTGGCGTTCCATTCGCTGGGCTTCGTAATCGGCACCCGCTACTGCGTGGGGCTGATCCGGCGGGTCGGTCATATCCGCAGTTTCGCCGCGTTCGCCGCTATCTCCAGCTGCGCCGCGCTGCTGCACCCGATGGAGGTGAACGGCTTCGTCTGGGCGGCGTTGCGCATCGTCACGGGCTTCTGCAGCGCCGGCTTGATGATGGTGATGGAAAGCTGGTTGAACGACCGTACCAGCAACGAGATGCGCGGCACCATCATGGCCTTCTACATGGCCACCAACTATCTCGCCCAGGGAGCGGGGCAGTTCACGCTCGGGCTCGGCGATCCGAGCACGACCTATTTGTTCATGGTGTCGGCGGCGCTGATTTCGGTGTCGCTGGTGCCTCTGGCGCTGACTCGGTCCAAGGCGCCGGTGATCGAACAGCACGAACCGATGAGCCTGAAGCGGTTGTACGGGGTGGCGCCGATCGGCATCGTCGGCGCCTTCCTCGGCGGCTGCACCATGAGCGGCTTCATGGCGGTGTTACCGGTGTACGCGCAGCAGTCCGGCTACGCGGTGTCGGAAATCTCCGTGCTGATGGGAATCACGGTGATGTTCGGCATGGCCACGCAATGGCCGGTCGGTTACCTCTCCGACCGTCACGACCGGCGCGGGCTGATCGTGCTGCTGGCGTTGCTGGCCGTGCTGTGCATGACTCCGCTGATCCTCGGCCAGGGCCAGGAGTTCTACCGGTTGCTGGTGCTGGGCGGGCTGTTCGTGGGCATGGCCGGCACGATCTACCCGATGTGCGTGGCGCTGACCAACGACTATCTGGAACCGCATCAAATGGTCAGCGCCGCGGCCGCGCTACTGCTGATCTTCGGTATCGGCACCGTGGTGGGGCCGATCGGCGGTTCCCTAGCCCTGGAGTTCCTGGGCGAACCCGGCTTGTTCGTGTTCACCGCCAGCACCATGGGCCTGTTGGCGCTGTTCGGCCTCTACCGCTACAGCGTCGCCAAGCGCATCCCGGTGGAGCAGCAGCAGCACTACGTGCCGGTATCCACTACCGGTACGCCGGTGATCCTCGAGATCGACCCGCGCAACGTCGATTTCGAGCCGCATGTGGTGATTCCGCCGGTGGAGCGACGCAAGGCCCGCCCGGATCGCCGGCAGGGTCCCTCCATGGGCGGCCGGCGCCGTACCGATGCCGCGGACTTCAACGAGTGAGGATTTTCCCTAGCTTGATAGGCACTTAGGGTGCCCTTATGCAGCGGCTTACGTCCCGACGAACAATCTAACGACGAGAACCACGATAGGAGGCAGGGATGCGCGACCTAGTGCTGTGGTTGCAAGAGAAGTCCGCCGCGTTCACCGGCTCGGTCGACGCATGGGATGACGAGGAGCAGAGCGACGATATCGCCCCCGTTTACGCCCGAGCGCCGGACCAAGACAACCCCTACCTACCCGACGATCTACCCTGGTGGCAGCTGGCGGCGTTGCAGACCGTACTGTTCGCGCTGCTGACCGGCGTGCCCTCGGCCGTGTACTGGCTGTTCGCCCGCTTGCTCGATTCGCTGGCCGGGGGCGGATAACGTCTTCAGCGTGCTTTCTTGCCGCGGGCCGGGCCGGGGGCGCGCCGCTTACCGGCACCGGCCTTGCGCGCTGCCGGGCGCGAACCATCGTCGCGCGGCGGCAGGCCGGTGTGCTGGGTCAGGAGGGTGCCGCGGCGCGGCTGCGCGCCGCCGTTGGCCTGGGGCTTGGCGGCGCTCGGATGGTTGGCCGGCTGAGTCGGCGGCACCAGGTGCTTCTTGCCGTAACCGATCAGGTGTGCCTTGCCCATGCGCAACAGCGCCTCGCGCAGCAACGGCCAGTTGTCCGGGTCGTGGTAGCGCAGGAAGGCCTTGTGCAGGCGCCGCTGCCGCGCGCCCTTGGGAATGCTTACCTTCTCGCTCTTGTAGTCCACCCGGTGCAGCGGGTCGCGCTCGCTGTGGTACATGGTGGTGGCCATGGCCATGGGCGAGGGGTAGAAGTTCTGCACCTGGTCGGCGCGGAAGCCGTTGGCCTTCAGCCACAGCGCCAGGTTGAGCATGTCTTCGTCGCTGGTGCCGGGGTGGGCGGAGATGAAGTAGGGGATCAGGTACTGCTCCTTGCCCGCTTCCTTGGAGAAGCGGTCGAACAGCTTCTTGAACGCGTCATAGGTGCCGATGCCCGGCTTCATCATCTTCGACAGCGGGCCTTCCTCGGTGTGTTCCGGCGCGATTTTCAGATAGCCGCCGACGTGGTGGGTCACCAGCTCCTTGACGTACTCCGGGTCCTTCACCGCCAGGTCGTAGCGCAGGCCCGAGGCGATCATCACCCGCTTGACCCCCGGCACGGCGCGCGCGCGCCGGTACAGGCGGGTAGTGGGCGACTGATCGGTGACCAGGTTCTTGCAGATCGAGGGGAAGACGCAGCTCAGGCGCCGGCAGTTGTCGTGGATCTCCTCGCTCTTGCAGTTGAGCTGGTACATGTTGGCGGTGGGGCCGCCGAGGTCGGAGATGGTGCCGGTGAAGCCGGGCGTCTTGTCCCGGATCTGCTCGATCTCGCGGATGATGGAGTCTTCCGAGCGGCTCTGGATCACGCGGCCTTCGTGCTCGGTGATCGAGCAGAACGAGCAGCCGCCGAAGCAGCCGCGCATGATGTTCACCGAG
>Ga0182741_1001088_pt1 | contig 37543 bp, 52 predicted proteins | sample eDN5th37CBELigOP_FD_128874 | JGI IMG/M metagenome (GOLD analysis project Ga0182741, IMG submission 128874) | Enriched Organic Plus compost microbial communities from Emeryville, California, USA - eDNA 5th pass 37_C BE-Lig OP (version 2) (version 2) ... | reverse complement strand
CGAGGCCGAACCCGAGCCCTACGACCGGACGGCCAAGCCGACGTTCCACGCCTGCTGCGTGTGCCAGGCCGGGGAGGCTCGGCGGGACATGCTCGCCCGTTCGTTCGGCGACGGGCGATACATCCTCATGCTCTCGGATGTTCGCGCCGACAAATGCTTTCCCGTTCGTCGCGGCGACGGGACCATCGAGAAGGTCTGGTACGACGAAATCCACGACATCGACGCCGACTATGCCGGACCGCTGCCAGGGAACTTCCGGGCCGTGCTGGAGCGGCGACAACACGAGGCCCTGACCGCCAAACCGCCATTCTGAGGAGCCGAGCAATGGGAGTGAGCTACTGGAAAGCCGACGCCGAAACGCTGGAGATGGCGGGCGAGATCATCGAGGAGCATCGGCCCGATCTCGCCCGCGCCGAAATCAACATCGGCGTGCTGGTGGCGTTGAGCGACAACGACGACGGCCACCCGCTTAAGGTCGGCGGCTGGCCCTGCGAGGCCCGCGTGTCGGTCGTCTCGCTCAAAAACCGAGCCCTGGGCTGCCCCGACGCGCTCATCGAGATTGATGGGTCGGTCTGGCGCGAGTTGAACGAAGTTCAGCGAAAGGCCCTGCTACACCACGAAATCCATCACATTGAACTTGCCGAGCCGGGGAAGGAAGACGAGGGGTATCGCACCGACGACCTCGGCCGTCCCGTCGTCAAGCTGCGGCATCACGATTACCAGTGCGGCGGGTTCCGCGAGATCCACGAGCTTTACGGCAACGACTCGCCCGAGCGGCGGGGCCTGAACGCCGCCGAAGAGGCGTTGAATCAACGAGTGTTTCAATTCGCGACGGCGGAAGCCGTTTGAGGGGTCAAGGATGCTGAAACGTTCGATGGGTGTTGGTCAAGAAACCGTGATCGACGGCAACATCCGCATCGTGTTCCTCGGCTGGGCCAACTCTGAAAGAACGGCCGCGAACATCGGCTTCGACGTGCCGCGGGACGTGCCGATCACCTGGGACGGCAAGGGAGAGCGCGGGGCCTCCGTGGCGATCACCCGCGACGGCAAGGGCGTGAGCAAGGCACCGCTGCGGAAATACGTTTAAGGAGCGACACATGAGCGAGCGTCGTGAATTCGTTCTGAGTCGAGACCAGGCCGTGCGGATCGGCGATGTGGTCGTCAGTCACGCGGGATTCACCGGGAGCAAGAGCAAGCCCGAGGTCAAGCTCGCGTTCGACGCCCCGCGCGAGGTCAAGATTCTGCGGGCGGAACTGGAGATGAAGGAGGCGGGAGGGGAGCAATGGGATTGATTCAAATGGCCAAGAAACTTCGCGACGGGCTTCGACAGTCCACAATGTTCGGGATTCCCGAGGAGCCCGAGCCGTCGCCGCCGGCCGTCATGCCACTGGAGTTCGACGGCAAGCCGGTTCGCGTCGTCAACGTCGGTGGAGATCCGTGGTGGGTGGCCAGCGATGTTTGCCGCGTGCTGGGGATCGGCAACGCCAGCATGGCCGTCAACGGCAACGCGAAGACCGGAAACTTGGGTCTCGACGACGACGAGAAGGGGGTCATTAATCATGATACCCCCTCTGGCCCGCAAGAAATGCTCTGCGTCAACGAGTCTGGGCTCTACTCGCTGATCTTCAAGAGCCGCAAGCCTGACGCCAAACGGTTCCGCAAGTGGGTTACGTCGGAAGTCCTGCCCGCCATCCGCAAAACCGGCCGCTACGTCGCGCCAGCGCCGCAAGATCCTTGGTCGGAGGCTCGCCAGAAGAATCGCGAGCAGAACAAAAAGGACAACGAACGCATCTTCCGCGAAGGCGGCGGAAGCTACCACGTCGCGGCTCATTACAACGCGATCTATCGCGGCCTCACCGGCTATCCGGCGAAGGTTCTTCGTCGCGCTCTCGGATTGAAAGAAAACGCGACTCCGCTAGACAGCTTCGCGCTGATCCCCCTCACCGCCGACACGCTCACCAAGGCGATGGCCGAGCGGATACGCGAGGACGCGGAGAAGTCTGGCAAGCCGATTCCGCTCAAGGAACTCCCGAAGATTAACGAGGCCAAGGCCCGCGAGGTCCGGGACCGCGTGCTTGAGAGCCTTGGCGGCGATTACGAGTTCAACGTTGTGGATGTCACTGGAAAGCCCGTCCTGGACGTTGAGCGGAAGTCGCTCGGCAACCCCAATCGGCTCGCGCTCGGTGGCTGAGCCATGAGCCGCAAGCCCAGGCCGCCGGATCGAGCGCCCGCCGAAATCGCCTGCAACCGCCGCAACCACCATCGCGAACCGGGCGCGCATCCGTGCCCGCGCTGCCGCTGCCCCGAGTACCGCATAACCAAGTGGGCTGAGCCCACGCATCAAGGAGACAACGAATGAGCAATCGCGTTCTGGTCCTACGCACCGTCGCGGCCGACATGCGATCTTACAACGATTTCCAATATCCCGAGTCGGGGTTCGTCGAGGCGCCCGATTGGGACGGCGGCAAAGACGTTTGCGGCGGCGGGCTGCACGGCTTTTTGTGGGGCGTCGGCAAGGGCGGCCTGGCGGATTGGAGCGAGAGCGCGAAGTGGCTCGTGCTCGCCGTCGATCCGGACGACGGGCTTGTCGAGATAACCGCCGACGGTGGTGGCAAGTGCAAGTTCCGCCGTGGCGAAGTCGTCTATTGCGGTGATCGCGAGGGAGCGGCTGCTTACCTCGACGCCCACGGCGCGGCCGACAAGCCGGTTGTCGGGGCTATTAGACAGGGTGGCGACTACAGCACGCTGACCGGCGGCGACTACAGCACGCTGACCGGCGGCGACGACAGCACGCTGACCGGCGGCTACCGCAGCACGCTGACCGGCGGCTACCGCAGCACGCTGACCGGCGGCTACCGCAGCACGCTGACCGGCGGCGACGGCAGCACGCTGACCGGCGGCGACGGCAGCACGCTGACCTGGAAGATTTGGGACGGCCAAAGGTGGCGTCTGATCGTTCGCTATACGGACGAGGGTGGGATTAAAGCCAACACGCCGTATCGGTGGGACTCGGAGAAGGGCGAAGCGGTGGAAGTCAAAATGGAGGTCAACGCATGAGCATCAAGCCATGTCCCGCGTGCGGGAGCGATGAAATTGGGCGAGCGTCGCTGGAGTATTCCGCGAAACACAAGCGGGTCTGCGTCGATCCCGAATGCGGTGCCCAAGGCCCCTGGGCCAAGGACGAGGAAGCCGCCGACACCGCGTGGAACGCCATGCCGCGCCGGGGCGATGGCCCAGCGTGGCGAAGCGAGCCGCCGGACGAGCCGGGGTGGTGGTGGTGGCGTCGTCTGGGCTGGGACGGGAAACACACTGAACCGCACCCGTTTTACGTTGATGAACACCGGATCGGCTGGGAGGCGTTGGGTCCGGCAGCCGAGTACGCCGGCCCGCTCCCGATGCCGCCCGCCCCGGACGCGGAGAAGGAGGCGGCGAAGTGAGCAATCAGGAACCCGAGCCGCTTGTGTCCATCGAACTCCTTGTGGCTCCCAACCTGGCTTACAAGCTCCATCGGGCTTTCGAGCATTGGCTGCGGGTCCATAAGTGCCGCCCTTCCGGTCAACACGAGAACCCCGGGACCACCGCGATCATGCGGGGACTGGCGGTCTTGGACTTTGCTGAAGCGTGGGCCGACGAACTCGACGTTGACCTGTACGACGACGCGGGAGAGGAGCCGCCACTGTGCCCAAATCCCTGAAACCTCCCCGTCCGCTCGAAAAGGACGTGCAGGCCGCGTGTCGCGCGGTGCTGGAGCTTCACGGCTGCCGGGTGTTCCGCCGCAACACCGGCCAGGTGCCCGCCGAGTACAAGGGCAAGCGCCGCGTGTTCCGGGCCGGCGAGAACGGCGCGGCCGACCTGTACGGCTGGTTCCCGGGCGGCCTCCACTTCGAATGCGAGGTCAAGCGGGACGGCGAGCGGCCCAGATATGACCAGGTTCTGTTCCTCCGCGATTGCTGGAGGCGGGGAATCCCGGCCTTCTGGGTCGATTCGGCCGATTCGCTGAGCCGCTTCCTTCCCGTGTTGATCGACGGCGGGCGGGTCGTGTACCTCGACGACGAATGGGTCTTTCGCGAGAAGGACAAGATGACGGGCCGCGTGGTCGTGCGGACGGCCCCCGGCGGCGAGTTTGAGATTCAAGCGAGGGGGTTTGGCGATGGGGACTGAGACCAAGATCGAATGGTGCCACCACACCTGGAGTAGCTGGAGAGGTTGCACCAAAGTATCTCACGGATGTACAAATTGTTATGCGGAGAAGCTTTCGCATCGCAACCCAGCCGTTCTCGGCGAGTGGGGTCCGAAGGGGACGCGCGTAATCGCCAAGGATTGGAGCCCCCCGCTGAAATGGGATCGCGCGGCGACCAAGGCGGGCGAGCGAAGACGCATCTTCATGTCGATGAACGACTGGCTGGAGGATCGGCCGGAACTGGATGAGCCGAGGGCGCGGCTACTGAAGCTGATCGCCAAGACGCCGAGCCTTGATTGGCTCCTGCTTTCCAAGCGCCCCGAGAACTGGCGAGCCGCAATGACCAATATCCTTCGCGCTGGCGAGCATATTGGGAGGATTGTGGCTGGGCGTTGGCTCCAAGGCGACCCTCCGCCCAACGTCTGGGTTGGCGTCTCGGTCGAGGATCAGGAGACGGCCGACGCCCGAATCCCCTCGTTGCTCGACATTCCGGCCGCGCTGCGCTGGGTGAGCTACGAGCCCGCTCTGGGGCCGGTGGATTTTACGGACTGGCTTGAGCCCGTCGTTGCCGCCGAAGGCGATCCAGAACCAGGCGAGATCGTCATTCCATCCCTGTCCTGGGTCGTCTGCGGGGGCGAGAGCGGCCCCAACGCGCGGCCCTTCGATGTCCAGTGGGCTCGCGACACGATCCGCCAGTGCCGCGAGGCGGGCGTTCCCGTGTTCGTCAAGCAATTGGGGCGGCGGCCGGGGGAGGCGGTTTGCATCGACGAAGAGGTTAATTCTTGGGAAGAGGCCCCGATCAAACTCCGCGATCCCAAAGGCGGCGATATTTCAGAGTTCCCCGAAGACCTGAGAGTAAGGGAGTTTCCCAATGATCGAACCGCATGAGGAGTGGCGAGCCATCCCAGGGTACGAAGGCGTCTATGAGGCCTCCGATCGTGGCCAAGTGAGGCGGGTTTTGGCTTGCAGGGGAGCTACGCCAGGCCGCGTGTTAAGCCAGTTCGCATCCGGCGGCTATCTCGCGGTGTGGCTCTACAGAAACGACAAACGGACAAAGTTCGGCGTGCATATTCTGGTTTGCGCCGCGTTTCACGGCCGCATGCCATCCCGTGGAATGCACGTCAACCACAAGGATGGCCACAAACGAAACAACGTTCCCGCAAATCTGGAATGGGTGACGCCGCAAGAGAATGTCGCTCACGCCGTCGCCAGTGGATTGCACCGATACCGTCCGCTTCCTGGCGAGAAAAACGGAAGAGCGAAGCTCACTAGAGATCAAGTCATGGAGATCCGTTCGCTCAAAGGGAGGCTCGGCCAGAGGGTTATCGCCGCTCGCTACGGCGTGGCTCGTTCATTGGTCCAGAGGATTCAACAGGGCAAGGCTTGGTCATTCTTGGAATGGCCCGAGGATCTGCGCGTCCGCGAGATGCCGGAAGGGGGCGGGGCGTGAGCGGCAAGGCCGACGACGGCAAACGAATGAATGAGGCGGTCCAGGCCATCCAGTGGTTCGCCGAACTGATCGCGGGCGTTGAGCCGTTCACGATCGGCATCGCCACTGAAAGGCTTCGCAAGCTCGGCTGGGACGTGCGGAAAGTAGACGAGACACAAGAGCAAAGGAGCAACGCATGAACATCGACGACGCGGTGCGGGTGCTGAATGAGCATAAACATAACAACCACGAGTGGCGGGCCGATCGGACTGAAGGTCGCTACGTTTGCGTCGGAACGCCGCCTTACGCCGGAGAAGACACGCCCTTTCCGGCGGAGTTGACCGCCTTCGAGGCCATCGCCATCGCCGAGAAGCTGGAGCGGGACGGTGGCCGCGACATGCCGGCCACGCGGCGGGTGACAGCGGCGCTTCGAGCGGTCAAAGATCGGGCTGACAAGGCGTTCTATTCTGACGTTCTTGGCCGTGTTCCGGCTGGCGATTGCCTCATTTTCGACATCGGAACCGTCGGTCGCATCTCCTATGCAGATATCGAGGGCTTCCTCGCCGAGTGGGAGGCCAGGCCGTGACCACCACCATCATCCTTTGCGACCGCTGCGGCGAACGCATCGACATCGACCGCTCGCTGCTGTCCGTCGATTGCGGGCCGCTGCGTTACCAGCGGCAAACCGTTGACCTGTGCCCGAAGTGCGCCGAGGCGTTCGGGGTGTGGCTGGCGGAGCGTGAGGCCAAGAGGGAGGGCGAATATGGTGACGAAGATTGACAAGCGGCTCACCGACGAGCAGCGGGCGATGGTCGAGGCGAATGTCGGGTTGGTCTACGGTTTCGTTCTTCGCCGCTACGGTCGCGAGCATCCAAAGCACGACGATCTCGTGCAGGCGGGCGTCTTCGGCCTCATGCGGGCGGCGCAAAAATACGACCCGGCCAAGGCCAAGTTCAGCACCTACGCGAACTACTGGATTCGCCAGGCGACCCAGCGGTACATCAACGAGGACACGTTGATTCGCGTGCCCAGCCACGCGGCCGAAGACGCCCGAAGGGGCCGGGGCAAGCATCTCAAGCAGATTGAGACAGCCCACGGCGCGACGCGCTTCGACGCCACCAACGACGCTTTCCACCCGGCGGTGGTGGACGATGCGGCTCGCGCCGTCGAGGCGGCCGACGAGCGGGAGACGGCGGCCCGACGACTCCGCCGGGCTTTGCCGCGGCTCCCGGAGCGGCATCGGGACATCCTCCTCCGCCGCGCGACCGGGGAGACGCTCAAGGCGATCTCCGCGACGTGGGGCGTGGGCCGGGAGCGAATCCGGCAGATCGAGACGGAGGCGATGGACAGGCTTCGTTACGAGATGGGGGCGACGATATGAGCAAGCGAACCAAGATTGACCCGTGCTTGTGCTGTGGCGGGAGCCACTTTCAAATCATCGATGTTTGGCCAAACACCAGCGTCGAATGCGCCAACGTCCACTGCCGCGCCCGAGGGCCCGTCCGCGCGTCGGAGACCGAGGCTGTTCGCGCGTGGAACGAGATGTGCCGTCCGCGCGGGCTTCAGGTGCGGGGGGTGGCGCGATGAAGACGGCCAGCATCCAGAAGCCGCAGCCGATCGAGCCGCTCATGTCCATCGCCGACATCGCGGCCGTGCTGGGAGTTACCCGCCGTTCCGTGGAGAGGCTGAGGTCTTCCGGCTCGCTCCCGAAACCGGATCTGCGGATCGGCCGCAACCTGCGGTGGCGCCCGGACACGGTGCGGACCTGGCTTGACTCGTCCAGCGGCGTGATCTAAAGTCCGCGCCGGCGGGCAACGGGAGACTCCAAATGGCGAGCATCTTTAAGCCGAATGGCAAAACCAAATACGTCATCCTCTACCATGACGAGACGGGCCGCCGTCGCAAAAAGACCGGCGCGGCCGACAAGCAAACAACCGAGCGGATCGCGCGGAACCTGGAGAACCGGGTCGCCCTGCTCAAAGAGGGGGTGATCGACGCGCGGACCGAAACCCAGCGCGGCCACGAATCGAAGCCGCTCTCCGACCACATCGACGCCTGGGAGGCCGACATGCGGGCCAAGGGGCACAGCCCCGGCTACATCACGATCGCGTCGAACCGGGTCCGTCGGCTCGTGACGATCGTGCTCGGCGCCGCGCCGGACGCCCACGACGTTCGGAGTATGCTCAACGCCTACCGCGTGGAGTCACGCGAGAGGCTGTCCAAGGCCATCGGCCGGGCCCGGCTGTCCACCCTGACCGGGGAGGCGGTCCAATCCGCCCTGGCTCGGCTCCGGGCCGAGGGCTGGAGCGCCCAGACTTGCAACCACTACCGGACCTCGGCGCGGGCGTTCGCGCACTGGTGCCGACTCACGGGGCGACTCAACGGCGATCCGCTCATGGGGGTCACTGGATACAACGTCAAGGAGGATCGACGCCACGACCGCCGAACGCTCTCCGTCGAGGACATGCGGAAGTTGGTGCAAGCGGCGCACGACGGCCCAACCGTCGCCAAGCTCGACGGACCAACCAGAGCTCTATGCTACCGGCTCGCCGCCGCGACCGGGCTGCGCTACGAGGAGTTGTCCAGTTTGACCCCCGAGAGCTTCGACCTTGGCGAGTCGCCGACCGTGACGGTCGAGGCCGGCTACTGCAAAAACGGCGAAACCGCGACCCAGCCCCTACCCCCCGATCTGGTCGCCGACCTGGCCGAGCACATCGCCCGGTTCGGCGCCGGGGAGGCGGTCTTCAAGCTGCCCTGGCAGAAGGGCGCGAGGCTGTTGCGAAGCGACCTGGCGCGGGCGGGCATCCCCTACCGGGACGCCGCCGGGCTGGTGTTCGACTTTCACGCCCTTCGGTGCCAGTTCGCCACCCTGGCCGACGCCGCCGGAGTGACGCCGCGCGTCGTCCAAAAACTCATGCGTCACTCGACGCTTGAACTGACGGCCAGGTACACGCGACCGCGCGTCGTCGATCTTGAGGCCGCGGCGTCAAGCCTGCCCAGCCTCAAGCCAACCGCTACCCCAGACGCTACCAGTCCCGCCGAACCACTTCGCAAGGCGATGGCGTGAACCACGTTGCGCCGAAAGAGCGGAGGTCTGCAAAACCTCCATCCCCGGTTCGAATCCGGGCGGCGCCTTAATCCGAATCAAGCCACCCACAACCGCCAGAGCCCGCCAAATACAGGGGCCGCCGCGATCAAGCGACGGCCCTTCTGCTTGCGCTGAACCACCGATTGACCGACGCGAGCCACCAGCGTCCGTACTGAGACTGCTACCCAGAATGCTACCCGGGTAGCAGCGCCCTATCGATCTTTCTCGTCCGTTCGCCCCGGCCGCAAGATCAGGTCGTCCACCGCCGCCGAGAGGGTTCGAAGGCCGGGGTTCTCGCGGAGCCGTTGCTCGATCGCCGCGAAGGTCTCGTCGGCGAGCGTGAGGGTGATTTTCCGCCGATGGCGATTCACCGGCGGCGTTTTGTCGGGATTGGGTGGCATGGCTTCGCTCCTCGCGCGAGGACGCCCCGCCGGGCGCCCGGCGGGGCTTGGGGACGTCAGTTGCTCTCGGTTTCTCCGACGAGGGCCTTAACGGCCTCGATCGCGGCCTGAAGCTTATCCTCGTCAACCCGGCCGGCGAGCCTGCGCAGGATCGCAACGGCGTCTTCCGCCACCACGCCCGGCTTGGCCCAGATGCTTTCATGCTCGTTGATCGCGTCGTCCGCGCGGTTTTCGACGCCGATCAGGTTTTCCGCCGGAGCGGAAACAAACGGCGCCCTCTCCGGCGCGCGGTGCCGATAGCGGATCGCGTCAACGCGATCCAGCAGATCCGCGCCCTTTGGCGGGGCGGCGAAAAACGCCTCCGACGCCGCTGACGCCTCTTCGGATGGGATCGGAACCCACTTGCCATCGACCCGGCCTTCGGCGATGTAGCCGAACCCCCAGGCCCCGGTCCCCGTCCGCTCGCGGATCGTGCTCAGTCCCGCCCGCGCCGCCGCCACCAGTTCGTCCGCCGTTGCCTTGCTCATCGGTCTTGTCTTCATGCTTGGGGTTGGGTTTCGCCCCCGGAACGCCCGGGGGCTGGTGCCGTCACTTCTTAAGATAGGCCAGGATCGCCGCGAGCTTCCGGGTGGTCGCCTTGTCGCTCAGGTCCAGGTCGCCCAGGAGGCCGTGGATCTCGTCCATCGTCTCATTGTTCTTGGCGTCCCGGATGTACTCGCGGGCGTCGGCGAGCGTGTCGAAGTTTTCGGCCCAGGCCCGGCCCGGCTCGACGACGGAGTAGCTGATGTCGCCGTCCTCGTCCCGCTTCTTGATGATCGTGCAGTCGGCAACTTTCCAGGTCTTGTAAGCGGCGGTCGCCATCGTCTCGTCTCCCGTTGGTTGGCCTCGTCTCTCCCCGTCTGTAATAACTATACGCCGAACTGTCGGCCAATGCAAGACAATTCTTTCGCCGCTTATGATTTTGCGCATGTAGTGAACAGGCGGCGCGCATGAAAAAACCGCCCCGCCCCGGCGATGGGGAGGGCGGTTGCTCGCGGCGGCTCGCTTCGGTCGGCGGCTGGGTCGCCTATGTGATGTTGACTATGCCGTCCATTACGCAGTAATCCATCATCATGTGGACTCGCACCTCTGCGTTGTTCGCCACGGTTCGATTGTTCGGACCCAACGCCCAGACGCTGGGAATGGTGGCTTGCGGCGCGCTTGTGCTGTACGTTCCAGCTTGGAATTCGCGATAGGTTTTCGCGTTGATAACCTCCAGCATTTGCCCACCCTCCATCGGCTCCGATGGGTCGGGGTTTTGCACTTTGCCGATGGCGATTACGTTCCTATCCACGATATCGAAGGTGCCGTCGGGGGCCTTAACCACGGGAAGAATCTCGCCCGTATAAAGACTCGCGCATCCCCACCATCGAATCGTCTGCGGCCCCCCAGGCATGTTTTCGAGCCCGTCGCCCGATGACGGGCTCGGAATGATCGCCCGCCTAACCATGCCCGTGAACACGGATGGCTGACGGTTCAACGCCGCGCCCGGAAACACGATGACCGCGCCGGGAACGGTCGTATTAACCTCGACGAAGTACACGGGCTCGATCGCGGGACTCCCGCCGCCGCCGCCGCCCCTGGCGATCTGCCCGATGTTCTGCTCCGCGCGCCTGAGCCGCGCGTCCATGTCGGCGAGCGCGCGGGAGAGCCGCCGCATGAGGTCTTCGAGAATCGTGATGCGTCCCGGCCAGTCCATTACGCGAGTCCTCCGTCAACGTCGCCGCCGCCCATGTACAGGCCGTCCCGTTCCGCCCGGTCCAGCGCCTTGTCCGCGCCCTTGCGCCGCCCCTCGATCCGCACGCGCTCGGCTTCGCGGTTCTTGTCGGCCCATTTGTCGAGCCCCTCCAGCTTCACCTGATCGCCGGTCTTCTTCTCCACGTCCTTCCATTGGGTGTTGCCGGGCTTGCGGTAGGTGTTGCGACCGCCGCCGCCGCCCCCCCCGAGGCCGAACCCGCCGCCCGCGCCGAACGTCGGCGGCGCGAACCCCCCGCCCATCGGACCCATCGGGCCGCCCAACGTCGCGAAGCCGCCGGACATGCCCCCCGATCCAAGCTGCGACAGGTGGCAGTAGTACCCTTCGCTGGTGGTCGGATCGCGTCGGGTCGAGACCTGCATCGTCGTTTCCGCCAGGAGCCCGCCGCCCTGCCAGTGGAGCCGCACCGCGACCGACCGCACCGGGGCGTTTAGAGCCTCGTCGCCGGTCGCTCCGCACGCCGCCGCGATGTTGAGCCGGTGGCCGATGTCGGGCCCCCAAACGTCCTTATAGGCCCCCTTGTACCGCACGGAACCGGCCACGACGGTATCACAAACGGAGCGATGGAGCATCGCCGCGAGGTCGGCCATCTGGTTGTAATTGCCCTCGTAGGCCCAACTGTCCACGTCGGCGTAGCGCGTCCGCTCCAGCCCCGCTTGGGAGTAGGCCAGGCCCGCGTATTGGGGAGATCCCGCCACATCGGGAGGGTACGGAGCCTCGAGCGCTCCCCGCGAGTAGGGAAGCAACACGATGAGATCGTCGGGGATGTTGATCCCAGAACCGCCCGCCTCGAGCGCCTGAGGCTGGTTGATCGTCTCGACAATGGGCCGGTCGAAGAGGATTTGCCCCGTCTCGGGAAGCACGCGAAACGTCGCGGGGAAGGCGTTGCCCTGGTAGACGATCATGCAGACCGGCGCGGAGGTCATGAACGCCGATGCGTTGTTGATCCCCACGAACGGGACCGGCACCGGGAACTGCTTGACCATGTGCGACTCAACCCATCCGCCCGGGGTGACGACGTTGAGCAGCCTCCAGACGTTGTTGAGCCCGTCGTCGCCAAGTTGGGCGACGCGGCCGATCAACTCGTATTCGTCGAAGGCCCCCATCCCAGCGTTTTCGAGGGGATGCCCCAGGGTGATCGTCGCCGTCCCGCCGGAGGAGAGAGCCGAACACGCCGTGACGGGCCGCGCCTCCTTGTAGGTGAGCCCCGTCCCCGTCGTCTTGGTCAGATAAATCCACGCCTGCCGATCGTTCCAGAAGTTGGCCGGCCAGGTCCGGCCGGAGAACGACGACGCGACGGTGATGGAGGTCGGGCCGTTGACCGCCGTGACCGCGCCCTTGTCGTAGGCGTCCCCCGGCGCGGCGAAGTCGGCCCACTTCCAATTGCTTTGCTGCGTCCCGTCCCACGCTGGGACGAGCGTTTCGTCGGAGAGCGAGAGGTTCGCCGGGGCGATCTTGCCCCGCCCCCGGACCACAACCCGCGTGGCGCAGGAAGACCAGTCGCGCGAGAAGAGCGGCGGGTCCACCGGATCGACGCCGAGCGTGAGCGTCCGCGCCGTCCCCGCCGTCACGTCCACGAACCGCACGAGCCCGGAGGGCAACACCACGAGCCGGACGTGCTTTTGGTGGTTGCGAAGGATCGAATCGAGGGCGTCCATCAGCCGCTCGCCCTGGACGTACACCGGATCGGGGGGAACCAGCGTCATCGTCGCCAACTGAGCGGCGGTGGTCGCGTCGGTCGAGACGCCAAGAGCCCCGAGGGCCGTCGCGTGCAGCGTCAGCACGGCCTCCAGAATGTCGCCCACGCTCTTGCCCGCGAGGTCTTGGACGTAATCCTCATCCACCAAACGGAGGTTGTAGGCGAGCACGCCGGAGCCGTCGATCCCGGTTACGGGGATCTGGTTGCAGCGGGTCTTGAGCCCGGAGCATCGGTAGCCCCATGTGCGGCCCTCGTCCGACCACCCCGGCTGCACGCCAACGATGTCGCCCGCGAAGCGCAACACCTCGTCGGCGTCGGTGTACGAGACGGCGCGCGGGCCGGTGAATCGAGGCTGGTATCCGGCCGCGTATTCGTGGAATTCGAGCCAGAAATCCCCATCAAGATCCCATCCAAAGCCATCGACCACCAGAGACGACGCCTTGCGGCCGCTCTGGTCGTAATCCACGCCGTTGATGGTGAGCACGCTTGGCACTCACATGCCTCCGGTGTACATGGGTAATTGCGAATATCCGCCGCCGCCCATCTGGCCGCCCATCTGTTGGCTGTTGCGCATTTGCAGGTGGTTGAGCCGCGCGGTGATTTCTTGGAACCGCTGTACGTAAACGCTGTTTTGGCCCATCATCGCGTCGGCCTGGGCCACGGCGGCGATGGAGGCGCGCTCGGCCTCTAGGCTGGCCGCCTCAAGCGCGTCCCCCTCCATCGGCTTGTCGCCGTAGAGGTTGGCGGTGTTGTAATCGAACTTCCGCCGGGCCTCGTCCTCTTGCTGTTTGCGGGCGCGCTCCTCGGCCTTGAGCCGCCTGCCAAGCTCCTCCGCTTCCTTGGCGTCCTGCTTGGCTTGCCACTGCTTCTCGCCTTCGTCCTTGGCGAGCATGGCGCGCTGCTCCTGGGCCTGGCGCTGCATCTGGCCCTGTTCCTCCAGCCTGTTCATGAGGCCGATTTCCTCGTTCCATTCGCGGTTGGCCTTGGCCGCGTCGAGGATATTGTCGAGGATGCCGCCGATGGTTTTCCGTCCGGCGGCCTCCCCCTCGGCGCGACGCCGCATCCCCTCGGGAGTGGCCGCGCCGATCCCCAGGCCGGGCATCAGCGTATCCAGGTCACGGACGGCGCCTTGATCGCCCGTCAACGCGGCCCCGACCATGCTCTTCGCCTTGTCGGCCGTCTCCTTGGCCGTGGCCTCCAACTTGGCCTGAGCCTCCTTGATCTCCTTGTCCACCCGCGCGTATTCGCTCGCGATCATTTGCCCGGGAAGCTTGCGGATTTCCTTGCGGTATTCCTGAAGCTCCTTGATCTGCTTCTCCAGTTGATCCTTCCCGCTGAAGTCCTCCAGCTTTCGGAGCACCGAATCCCGCACCTTCTCCGCGCCGCCCGCCTCCTCGACGATCCGCTTCGCCTCCTCGGCCGCCCCTTGTGGAGCCGCGTTCTCGGCCTTCACCTGGGCCTCGTAGGCGTTGCGTTGCTCGCGGGCCTTCTGCACGCCCTCTTCAAGCCCCTTGGTTTCGGCCATGAGTTCGTTGTACTTGGCGAGCTCGGCGTTGGTGAGGCTTTGCTTGTCCTTGAGCTTGTCGAGTTCCTCCTTCGCCTTGCCGAGCCGCTCGGCCATCTTCTCCAGGTGCCCGGTCGCCTCGGGGATTTTGTTGGTCCCCATCAGCAAGCCCTCGACCATCGACTTGACGGCCGGGCCGAACGCCCAAATGGCCGTGGCCCCGATGGTGGCCGCCGCGCCAAGCATCGGGAATTTGTACAAGAGTTGGTCGATGTTGTTGATGATTCCGCCGAGCCCGCCTTGCGCGAAGTCCTGGACGATGAAGCCCGCCGATCGAATCTCCTGCTGGTAGTTCTTGACCGAGAACCCCGCCTTGCGGAAGGACTTCTCGGTTTCCTCGGTTTGCTCCCGCAACCGGAGGACGTGGCTCGCCACGATCTCCGTGCGTTTGGCGTAATCCTGCTGGCTGAGCTTCCCCTCGTTGAATTGCTCAACGAGCTTGCGCATCACCTTCTCGGCTTCGACTTGTTGAGCGACGAGCGCGCGGAGCTTCGCCTCGCCCTCCACCTGCATGACGAGCTTTTGAACTTCCTCAGTGGTCGCCATTGAACACCCACCTTCGTATTGCGTCCATCGCATCCCGCTTGTCGATTTCGCGGAAGCCGCCGGGGTCGCGTTTGGGGAGCCGCCGCCCCCCGGCCTTGTGGTGTTGAACCCACGCCATCGGCCAACCCGCGACCACGCGCAGCGCGGACGGCAGGCGCTCGAAGCTCACGCGGTAGTCGGCGACGATCCGCGAGGCCGCGCCGCGCGGCGCCAGCGGCGGCCCCGTCCCGCCCCGCCGCTTGGCCGTCTCGGGCTTCACCGCCTGGAACGGCCGCCCCGCAGCGTCGGTCCCCCGGAGCAGGTGGAACCGCTTGCCCTCGGTGAAGATTTGGCGCAGGCGCGGCTCGACGGGCCGCATGTCGGCGAGGCGTCGGAGGATCAGTTGATTGCGGTCGAGGAGCTTGCCCATCAGGTGATGTTCACCGCGAAATCCGAGCAATCGGACGGGTCGAGTTGGTTCGTCAGCGTGATCGAGTAGTAGTGCTCATCATCGATGGGCGCTTCTTCCTGGATCTGGCTGATGTAGTTCTTGCCCTTCATCGCGAACTCCAGGGAGTGGCCGCCGCCGGTGAACTTGAACGACGCCGCCCCCACCGTCCCCTGCTCGTAGGCGCTCCAGTCGTCGGGCGTGAGCTTCAACCGGCATCGGAGCGTGACGGTGAGCGTTCGGCCGACGAGTCGGATCGCGTTGGCGAAGTGATCCTCGTCGAAGTAGGGCTTGAGTTGGTTTTGCAGCTGCAAGCTGAAGCTGTCGAAGTTGGTCCGCGCCGTCCCGAGGATGGAGACGTTGCCCTTGAGTTGCTGAAAAAGGTAGGTGTCGGGCGGGTAGTCGGCGCACGTCGGCTCGGGGAAGGCGGTGGCGTCGGGGTCGGTTGACGAGTCGTAGTGGTTGCCCTGGACGATCCCGCCGAGACAGCCGAAGGTCGCCATCAGCTTGGGCTGGTCGCGCGAGCACGCCAGGCCCAGGGACGAGCACTTCACTCCCAGATACCGCTTGCGCTTGAGCGTGGTCGAGTTGAAGACGCTGCGCGCGTAATCGAACGTGCAGGACGCGAGGTCGCGGGGAAGCTCGGTGGTCTCCCAGGGAGCCGTTTGGGCGTCGTTGATCCGGGTGGCCGCCCACGGCACCAGAAACGCGGCCAGCGTGTGGCCAAGCTCGGTGACGAGGTTGCCCGAGACCGTCATCGTCTGCGTGCCCGAGAGCGCTGGAACGCCCAGGCCGGACCCCTCTTGGATGGTCCAGAATTCCGGCGTGTGCATCATGCCGAACGCGCCGGTGGCCGAGAGCCGGGGGTGAATCGCCGCCGGAGTTTCGCCGTCGTCGTACGTGTTGTAGGCGGCTTCCTTGGTGATGCGGAGGAACCTTTTCATGCGATTATATCCCCACGTTGACGGAGAGCGTGACTTGTCCCTCTCCCGCGAGCCCCTGTCCATCGGCGATGGATTGAGGATCGACGGCGGGGATGGTCATGGTGACGTTGTAGACGCCCAGCGGATAAAGGATGTCCATGAATGCGTTGGTCGGGCTCAGCGCCTTGGCGACGGCCTCCCAGAAGTTGAGCAGTTCCCGCTTGCGGCGAGACGGCACGGCCAGCGTGAAGCGAAGGACGAGCGGCCCGTCGAACCGGCATTCGTCGGCCCACTTGAACGGCCCCCCGCCGGTCGAAATCGCCAGCGCGGGCAGGTCGCGGAGCGTCAAGGCCCGGTTGTCGTCGCGGTCCCCCTCCTCGGTCTGCCAGGTCTTGACCCGCTTGAGGACGGGATCGGCGCGGAGCTTGGCGAGAATGGCGTCCATTAGCTTGGCGAACGCGCCATCGGGGAAGGTGGTCGGCGGAATCGGCGGCATCGGCTACCTCGACGACATGACGGAGAGGTCGATGTACATGTAATAAGACCCGTCGCCGTCGTTGCTTGCGTCGATGGCCACGGTGAGGCCGGGGAGCGAGGATCGCCACTTGGCGCGGTAATATGCGGCGCGGCGGGCGTAAACGTCGTCGGCGTCCATCGTGATTTGCCGCTCGCAGATGTACGACGCGGCGAGATAGGCGACGGCCTCGCGAATCTGCTCGGTGACTTCGAGCCGGTCGTCGGCGAGCAGGCCGGACACCCGCGCGTCGGGCGCGTTGGGGTCGGTCCAGCTTCCCCACCAGCGCGGATCGTCGGCCCACGTGTACGGTCGGCATCGACTGAGAATGACCTTCTCGAGCTCCACGCTCGCCCGCGCGCGGTCGCGAAGGAACGACGTATGCCCCATGTCGCTCATCAGGGCGGGCAGCCAGTCGCCGCCCACGTCGATCAAGTCTTTCAGGCCGATGTACGTCCTCGGGACTTCGCCGACGCCCGGCGAGGCGGTGAGGGACAGCCAGCCCTCGTAGGCGAGGTACTCGCGGCCTTCAACGGCGATGGTGATCCGGGTCCGGTGGTAATCGGGCGCGGCGGTCGCGGTCGCGGATCCCAGCACGGAGGCCACGAGCATCCCCTGAGCGGGATCGCCTCCCTCCCATGTCGCCGTGACGAGCCCCGGGGTTGGGGCGGCGTCGTCGCCCTGCCAGACGACCACGGTAATCGGCTCGTCTCCGGTGAACTCGACGGGCCGCCCGTCCGAGCCGACGATGGACACCATGAAGTCGGCGTCCACGCCGACGGGGACCGTCCAGAGATTGACTTGTTCGTCGCTCAACGGAGCCTCCAGGTTGCGGAGCGTCGGGGCGCGGCGGCCCTCGTCTCGCTGTACCCGCTCCACCGCCGCATCGACGCGACGACGCCGCGCCAGGGGCCGCGCCGGGTCTGCGGGGTTGAGCCGGACGCGGAATCAACGTAAGCCGACAGCGAGTTGAACGGCCGAAGCGAGTTGAAGGGCCGAAGCGAGTTGAACACGTCAGGAACCCTCGATCACGCCCGCCGACAACTCGGGGATGGAGTCGATCGCGAGTTGATCGACCGCGCGTTGTAAAAGCCCGTAGGCGGTCGCGTTGGCCGCCAACATCTCGTCGAAGCTGGGGATTTCCGGCCGCAGGAGGGGCGCGGGGCCGTAGACCGGATCGACGGCCGGGGTCATCTCGCCGGGATCGTCCGGCCCGTTGGTCCCCGGATCGCGGATCACAACCGGAGGAACGTAGGGGGAAATCAGCGGCGGGGGGCCGTAAACGGCGGGCTGGCGCTCGGGCTTGATGTGCAGCGCCAGCGTTAGGCACGGCGGCAGCGGCGGTTGGGAATAGGCGGCGGCGGCGCTGGCGTAGACCTCGTATTCGAGGTAGCCCACCTTGGCGCCGTGATCGAAGTTGCTGATCCGGCACCAGGCCCACGCGGCCGGTCGCGGTTCGCCTGAGTATGGGTCGGTGATGGGTACAATCAATGGCATGATCGGATTCCGATATCAAAAGACGCCGTGGCCCGCGAAACCTTGCGAGAGCCCGGCGAACCCCAGGGGCCGCGCGCCGAACGCGATGCCGGTCAGGGGCACCGAGCTGCCGCCGGATATCTTCTCGATCTTCAGTAGGACCGCCCCGGAGTAGAGGAAGCGGATCCAGTAGCCCGTCCCGCCATAGCCGGAGAGCGGCGTCGGGACCGACCACGTTGGCGTGAGCGCGAGGGTTCCGGCGGCGTTCCACACGGTGAACTTGAGCGAAACCCCGCCGTCGTTGCGGTAGGTGTAGACGCTCGCCAGTCTTGGGGCGTCGTCGGTCGGCGTGATCGCCACGCCGAGCCCCAGGGCGGTCGGGTCCGCGAACGAGCCGTCCGTCAACGACCTTTGGGTTGTCCCCCCGCCCGGCATCGCCAGCCCGCCGGGGTTCTTCACGCCGTCCACGAGGGGCGCGCCGCCGTTGCCGAGGATCGAAACCGCGAGATCGGAGAGATACGGCGGCGGGTTGTAAACCAACGTTCCCGACCCGTTGAGGAAGCGCCAGCCGTCCACGCCGAAGCGTTGCCACCAGCCCGCCGCCCCGCCGGAAACGGTGTCTTGGCCCAATATGCGCGCCGCGGCCATCAGCGGTTGCCCATCAAAATCGTGACGCTGATCTCAACGTCCTGAACCCCCGCGCCGACGCTCGAAGCGTCAACCGACAGCCAATCGCCCGCCGAAACCGAGTCGGCCGCGAAGCTGGTGATCGTCTTGACCGCCGTGTCCGACGCCGCGACGGCGTAGGCGGACGCGAACAGATTCGTCGATCCGTTTTTCTTTAGCTGGATCGAGAATCCGCCCGACGAGCCGTTGGCCGCCGCTCGGATTTGGACCTTGGCCACCTTGCCCGCGAACGGGATCAGGCCGCCGGAAACCAGGCCGGTCCCCGCGACGAGATCGAAGCCTTTGGCCAGCGTGTACGTGATGGTCCGCGCGAACCCGTAGCCGTCGGCGTCGAACCCGGAGACGACCGCGCCGACCGAGTTGCGGACCGACAGCCCACCTTGGACGGCGGCCCCGCCGGTGAAGGTCTTGGCCCCGGAGACCGTCTCCGCGTCGGTCTTGTGGACGAGGTTGGACTCGTCCGCGGGCTGGCCGTCCGCTCCGGGCTCGCCGGGGTCGCCCTTGTCCCCCTTGGGGCCTTCGATGTTGGCCACGACCGAATACGATCCCGACGCTCGGAGATACACGTCTCCGGTGGCGTCGTTGAGGTAGTAGTCGCCGTCGATCCCGAGCGAATCGGAGGGCGGGCCGTCGCCGTTGCGCCAGACGCTTCCCGGAGCCCCATCGACTCCGGGCTCGCCGGGGTCGCCCTTGTCCCCCTTGGGGCCGGTGATTGACTCCCCGGGGTCGCCCTTGGGCCCCGGTTCGCCGGGCTCGCCAGGGTCGCCCTTGTCGCCCTTTTCGCCCTTGGGTCCGGGGGTCATCTCCCGATCCCAGAGGGCGGCCAGGTCGGCGGCGACGATCTCATTGACCACGAAATCGCCGGGGAGAATCTCCGCGTCGTCGCGACCATCGGCGGTCCCGTCAACCAACAGCGAATCGCCGGAGACCCCCACGCCGCGGAGCACCGTAACCGGAAGGTAGCGGTCAAGGCCGCTGGTCGGCGCGGGGTTCTCGCGGCCGAAGGTCAACCGGATCGGCGCATCGGCGGTGGGCTCGCCGAACCGCGCGGCGTGGCCGGGCTTCAGCGCGACCGAGCCGCCGCCGATGGCGCGCGGTTCGGCGACTTCGCCCCAAGCGTTGTCCACATGCTGATACATGACGCCTCGGTGGGTCGGCTTAGATCACGTTGGCGTGGCTGGCCAGGTAGCGCCACGCGAGGGTTTCGACGACATCCGTGAGCGCGCCGTCCTTGTCGGTCGCGTAGACCAGGCCGATAACCGATGGGTCGTACAGCGGCTCGCGGGGCACGCCCCACGCCTGATGGCGATTGCCGGCCGTCTCGGGGACGGGACCGATCTCGCTAAACCTCCGGACGTGCTTGGCGGGATCGAACTCCGCGTCCCACCCTTCGGCGTCGTAATTCCAGTAGCCGACGTGGGACACCGCCCCGTCGGCGCCGGTCAGGGTCTTGGCCAGCACCCCGGCCAGCGGGAGGCCGTGGGCGCAGGGGATCGGCGACTGAGATTGGATTGGCATCTAGGCTGTCTCTTTCGTTTTCGCCCGCCGTTTGGCGTTGGCGCGGCCGATCTTGCCGTAACGTTTGTGGTGCTTGCGGGCCATGTGTTCGTAGGCGTCCCCGAGCCGAGCGCGGAGCTTGACGCGGGCTCGGTAAAGGGCGGTCTCCAGCGTGTTCTGGGTCATACCCAGATTCGCGTGAGTCTTGCTCGGCGGCCCGTCCAACGTGCTGAGAATCGCCGTCCGGTAGTACGGCGTTAGTTCGTCGATCACGTCCCGAACGTCGAGGGCAATGGCTTGGTCGCCGCTTCTCGTCGTCAGTCTCTCCCGCGTTGCGTCGGCCATTTCGACGGTTGGCCGGGCGATTTCGCGGCGGATGGTCGCGACCATCCCTTGGCTCGCGACGTGCCGAACCAAAGCGGGGTCGGCGTCGCCCCGTCGAGCCAGGAATTCAAGGGCCGCGAGCCAGCCGTCTTGAGCCAAATCCTCGGCGTCGATCCGCCACCGAACGCGACGGGCGTAATAAACCGCGTCGCGCTCAATGGCGTTGGCGAGGTCGGTGGACCACATCAATAGGCGTAGGCGGCCGCGCTGAGCAGCAGGACGCGGCCATTGAGCGTGTCCGAGGCGTTGTCCGCCACGCGGCGGATGCGGACGAGGATGGTGTCCCCCGCCGCCGCGCCGTCAAGACTCGCGTTGGGGACGCTAATGGTGACGACGCGGACCACGCCCGAGGTCGAGGCGAGCGTGGCGTTGCCGGTGACTTCGGCTCCGCCGCCCACGGCCGCGTCGAGGCTGTCCGTGTTGTCGTCGAGAACCTTGACCGCGACGCCCAAGACCGCGACCTTGCCGAGATCGAAGGCTTCCTTGCCGTCGTCGATCACCACAAGATCGAACTTGACCCCGGTGGTGAGGGTGGCGTTGCCGGGCACCTTGACGATGAGGTTGCACGAGAGGTCGGCGTTTTTGGGGAGGGCGATGCCGTCCACGGCCCCGCCGCCCACGATGGAGCGGCTGAGCCGGGAGTCGTAGCCCACGCTGGTGTTGCGTCGGAGGTCGGCCGGACCCCACGACGCGATGAGTTCATTAGCCATGTGCGATGGTCCTTATGCGTTTGGGTTGGGTCGGATCGGGCCGTCGATCAGGCGGTTTGCAGGAGCGAGCAAAGCTCCTTGCGGGCGGGGGCCACGCCCCACCAGGCGTTGTAGTGCACCTTGGTGCCCTGATCGTCGGGGCTGTACCAGACCTGCATTCGGACGGGCAGGCCCTTGATGCGGATGACGGCTTCCTGGACGTTGTTGCCGCCGTCGCCAGCCTGGGACTTGACCGGGGCGGTCAGGCCAGCCATGCAGTAGCGGTGATAGAGCGCCCCCGGCTCCTTGCCGGCCTCGAACGGCGCCAGGTGCTGGTCGTAGCGGAGCCCGGCGCCGTACATCAGCCGCAGGTGGGCGCGCTGCTGCGCCTCCACCGCCGCCGAGTCGCCGACGATGCTCTGAGTAATGAAGTTGGAGTCGCTGAGCATGTTCCCGTACGCCTGGGGCGTGGTCGCGAGGAACATGTTGCCGTTGTCCTCCATCGGCGCGCCGACCTTGGCCAGGTTGACCCAGGCGTCGGTGATGTCCTTGCGCTCGAACTTGTCCGCGCCGCCGCCGTTGACCACGGAGTGGATGTTGAACGTGGTGGAGTTGAAGTGCTGCGAGATGGTGCGGTTGACCTTCCGCAAGAACGCCTCCAGCCGGGGCTGGGTGTACTTGCGCTGCAACTCGACGGGGGTTCGGCCCTGCTCCCACTCCTTGATGACGAAGGAGGTCGAGAAGTTGCGGTCGAACGGCACTTCGAAGGTCGAGTGCGCGGTGTCGGTCGGCTGGACGGGCCCGGCGCCGATGTCCACGACATCGGACTCGTCAACGCTCGGCACGATGACGGTCAGCTTGGTGAACGGCGTCTGGGCCACCGGGCGGTTGTCCCAGAAAATGGAGTCAACGAAGGTGTTTTGGTACTTCAGCGCGGCGGCGGCGGCGTTGTTGGCCGCGATCAGGCTTTGAAACAGCCCCGTGGTGTCGTTCGGCATGGCGTGGTCGTCCTTTCACGCGGCGGGCGCCGCGATGGCGCCGGGGACGGCGCATGAAAAAACCCGGAGGGAGCCGGGTCGGAGGGGAGTCGGATTGTTCAAGGCGTCGAGGCTGGCCCGGAGGGAGCCGGGCCGGAAGTGGGGGGATGAGACGTTCGATCGTCAGGCGGCGTCCACGATCTCGTAGGCGTTCACGTCGGAGAGGAGCTTGGCGTTGGCCTCGGTCCAGTCGGCGTCCATCAGTTGGGCTCGCGTGACCTGCTTCTTGTCGCTCTTTCCGTCGTCCACGGAGCCCCGCGAGGCTCCCTCGCCCTTGGCGTAGCGGGTCGGCTCCTCCTTGGCCTTGCCCTTCGAGACGAGCGAGGGTCGCGATTCGACGTACTTGGCGAAGTGCTCGCGCATCGCCTTCTCGTCGGGCTCGTCGCCCTTGGCCTCGTAGCCGGAGACCTTGAACACGTCGTCGCGGAGATCCTCGGGGATGCCGAGTTCGTCGGCCAGCTTGGCGAACGCCTTGGCGTGAGTGGCCTGGCGAAGCTTGGCCTCCAGTTCGGCCACGCGGTTGGAACCAGCCTTGGCCTCGGTGAGCTTGGTTCCCGCTTCGGAGAGCTTCGCCTTAAAGTCGTCGATCTCGGTGAGGGCCTCGCCGAGCGCGTCGAGCGTCTGCTCGTAATCGGTGCGGAGACGATCGTACTCGGCCTTACTGACGGTCACGGTGTCGGACATGTCTTCCTCTTTGGGTTTGGACTTCGCCTTGCCGGCGCAGGTGGCGCACGGCGTGGCGTCGGGTTCGGCGGGTGGGGTTTCGTCGGGCATGGCTACCTCTTCTTGGCCTTGCTCTTGGCCCTGGCCTTCGCGGTTTGCTTCGCCCCACCCTTGGCTCGTTCCTCGGCGAGAGCCTCGGCGTGGATCTCGCGACGCTCCTTGACGCTGGATCGGCCGGAGGCTCGGCCGCCCGCGTAGAAGATGTGGCGCTCGTCGCCCAAGGGCGTCTTGAGGGCGTTGGCGCGGTCGCGGTCGGTCACTTCCTGGGGGTTGTCGAGCTTGTACATCGACGCCCGCCCGGTGGCCTCCACGCGGCGTAGGTTGCGTTCGAATTCCTCCTTGGACATGCCGGGGAACTTGGCGCGAAGGTCGGCGATGCGGACGCGCTCCGGACCCATCGCCGGAGTGTGGTGCGACATCCGCTCCATTTCGTCGGCCATCCGCTCATAAGGCAGCTTGCCGGCCTTCGCCTTGACGGCCGCCCCTTTGGCGGCGGCGGCCTTGGATCGGGCCATGATGGCGGCCACGCGGTTGACGGGAGCCTTGCCGCCGGGAGCCTCGGGGTTGGGCGACTCCCTCACTTGCTTGGCCACGCGGGCGACACCCTCGTCAAAGCGACGTTGCCGCTCGGCGTTGAGGGCCCCGGCTCGATCGGCGTAATAGCGAGAGAGAGCCCTGATGTTGATCTTCGAGCTATCGGGCAGGGCCGGACGCTTCGGCTCGGATCGCGTCGGCAACCCCGCCTTGGCGGCGTGCTCGGCCCGCTGCCGCTCCATGACGCGGCGCTCGGCGTCGGTCAGGTCGTGGCGGGCGAGGGCCTTGTCGATCTGCTTGACGGCGGCTCGGTCGCGGGCCTTGGCGTCAATACTCTTCATGCTCGCGTCCGCCCAGCGGGCGTTGGCCTTTTCGCGAGCAACCTGGTCCGCGGAATCCCGCCGCGCCTTGTCGGCCATGACTTTGGCCCCAACGTCGGGAGGCAGCCTTCGGATTCGCTCCACCCGGCGTTGGTCGAGGTCGCGTCGCTTCCAGTTCGCCAGCGCCATTCGATCTTCAGGCGTCAGTCCCTTGGCGGCGCGATGCGCGGCGGCCTGCTCTCGAAGCGAGGTCTTGGCCGCGCCCTTGGCCCGCGCGGCTCGCTTCGCCTCCAGTTCGATCCGCTTGGCCTTGGCGGCGGCCTTGCGGTCCGCTTGGGTGATCGGCGCGTCCAGCCCCTTGGATAGTCGATGGCGGATCGTCTGGGCCTTAAGGTCGTTGCCCGCGTTCTCGTGGCCCTGGGCCATCTTCTTCTGCCGCGCCAGGGACCGACACTTCCCCAGCGTGGCGAAGACGGAGGAGGCGACGGCGATTCCCGCGTGGCGGGCGCGGACCCACATCGACATGGCCTCGGAACACGCGGGATCGCCGGTCTTGCTCCGCTTGCCGACGCCGGGAGCGCGGGGCTTGCCGCCACCGGCTTTCGGGGTTGATCGTGATTTGGCCATGTCGGTGTGGGTCTCGAACTAACAAGAATTACTTGACGGTTGGGCTCACAGCAGCGTCAAAAGCAGCTTGGCGAGCAGCTTGAGGATGGGCTTGATCGGCAGGGCCTTGGGGTCGGTCGCGCCCTCACCGACGCCGAAAGCGACGTTGCGGGCCTCGTGCTCCACGCCCGCCTGGACGAGCAATGAGCCAATCGCATCGTCGTCGAACGCCACGGCCTCCCCGAAGACCGGCTTGGGGGCGGGGCCGTCGCCGAACAACTGGCCCTGTAGGTAGCCTTGCAGGCACCATGCGTCCCTGGCGTTGGCTCGCGAGAACGACTTGGACATAATCGCCTTGCCGATGTTGATGGCGGCGTCGGCGGGGAACTCGGTCGGGTATTCGCAAACGCTCATGCGTGCTCCTTTCAGGCGGCGACGCCGCCGGTGTCGATGGACGCGACGGTCTCGTAAGCCTCGAACCACGAGGCGGATTCGATGTGGGCCCGGGTCAACCAACAGAAGCCGTCGAGCCCCCATTGGGTTGACCAACTGTTGGCCATGCGGACGGCGAGTTCGCCGTTGGGGAGACGCTTGATGCCGCCCCCCACCATCACGGCGTGGTTGCCGGGGCCGCGCCCAACGGGCGGGCGTCCGTTGGCGTCAAGTCGGCCCCATCCGCTGGTGGCGCGGACGGAGAGGTTGACGGCCCTCCGCATGGCGACGGCGGTTACGATCTCCTCCCACGTCGTCAGCTTGTTGGCGATTTCGACCTTGAAGCCCTTGGCGGCCTCGACCACTTCGGCCGAGTAGCGGCCGGAGAAGTCGCCGTACTTCACCATCGGCTCGGGGGCGATGCCCTCGGTTTGGATCAGCTTGAGCGCTTCGAGGATGTTGCTTCCACGGTCTCGGCCCATGACGAGCCGACCGTAGACCCACCACGCGGAGAGCGGGACGTAGTGCCCGGCCATGGCGCGGCTGAATTCGGCGGCGGTGGCCGACGCCATGCCGTTACAGCTGCCGTAGCCGTTTTGGTCCTTGATCTTGACCATCCCCGGCCACAGGTCGAAGGGCTTGACCTCGGACAGCGGGATGGGCGCCATCGGCGGGCCCTGGACCGTCGCGACCAACTCGGGAGGCGACGGCTCAAGATTGAGGATCCGCTTGTGGCCGTCTGGCGTGATGATGGATTCGGTGCCGATGCTCATTTGGTCCCTCGCAGCGCCTTGACGGCTTCGATGGCGGCCTTGGCGTCGGCGGCCGGGATCACCTTGACGACCGGCGCGGTCTTGCCATCGGGCTTAAGCTCCTGGATCACGAGGCACGGCAGTTCGGCCAGCGACGAACGGAGGTTGAGCTTGTCGATCTCCTCCTGCTGCGCCGAGTAGGCGCGGAACGTCGCGTCCAGCGGCCCCCACGCATCGCTGGTGGCCATGTCGGCGCGGGCGGCGGCTTGCTCTTGGGTCTCGGTCTTGTAGTCGTACACGAGCGAGACGTAGAGCTTGCCCGTCGCGACCGGCGCGGGCGGCGGGGTTGGATTGGGCGGCGGCTCGGGAGTCGGTCCCGGCGGCGGCGCGGGGTCATTGGACCAACTGATCTTGATCCAGCCGTCGCCCCGCTCGACTTTGGTGGTCCCCGGCGTCTGCACGGTGTACGCGCCGGGAGGGCCGATCACGTAGCCGTCGCTCGCCAGCGCGGGGGCGGCGAGGACGGCCAGGGCGATGAACAGGCGAAGTGGCCTCACTTGGGGTTGTCCTTGACGGGGGGCAGGGAGTCGATGGAGTCGGAGGAGCGGATGCGTTCGGCCTGCTCGACGCGCTCGACGGTGGCCTTGACGTCCTCCACCTTGTGGTTGACGGCGCGGGTGGCCTTGCGGAGTTGCGACAACTCACCCTGCAACCGCTCGATTTCGGCGCGCTGGCGGGCTACTTCGGCTTCAAGCTCGACGCGCTTGCGGACCTCTTCGGCGAACGCGGCTAGGTCGGCGTCCCGATCCTTGGCGTCTTCGGCGCGGGCGGCTTCGCGGTATTTCTTGAACATATTGAAGGCTGGTTGCGAGAGCACGGCGGAGACGGAGACGATGGCGGCGGCGAAGGCGAGCGCGTTGTCCTGAGTGATGACCCCGAAGACGGAGCCCATCGACGCGATCAGGCCACCCGTCCAAACGATGGGGTAATCAAGGTGTCGATATGGCATCATGGATTACCCCTGTTGCTCCGATGGCTGGCGTTCCTCGCCGAACTCGGTGTCCGGGAACCGCTGGTTTTGTTGGTCTTGGCCGAAGCCTCCGAATTGCGGCTTGGGCGGGCGGGCCTCGATGCCCATCGCCTCAAGCCGCCGGTTCTGCTTCTGAAGGCGCTCGAGGTAGGCGAACGCCTCATCCTCGGTGAATCCTTCTCGCTCCATGAGGATCGTGACCTTGCTCGCGATGCCCTGCTCCAACCGCCAGCCGTCGGCGCGGTCCCGTTCGGGGCCTGGAAGCTGGGTGTAGAGTTTCGGCCATCGGAGCGAGAACTCCCACGGATCCAGCATCCGCTTGATCTTGTCGGCCTCGCTGGCGGCCCCTTGGGCTCGCGCGTGGGCCTCGGCGATCAAGAGGCACATCCGCGCGGCGTCCTCTTCGTAGCTCTGCCAGTCGCCTTGGCGGCCCTCGGCCCAGGTGATGAGCGGGAGCTGCTCGGTCTGGATCGCGATTCCCGAGGCGGCGCCCGACTGCACCATGCGGATGGCCGATTGCGGAACGCCGAGCATCTCAAGCAGGTGGTCGAGACGGCTGTTTAGCTCCTGCCAGTTGATCGTGATGTGCTCGGTCGGCGGCACCAGGAACCCGAGATCAGCGCCGCCGCTCGGGTCGTTGCCGACGACATCGGCGTCACTCGCCAGGTCGATGAAGTCGCCGGGCTTGATCTTCGCGGGCCACTTGAACGACGCGGGCAGGCCCTTGCCCCAGGCGAGCGGCTCGCTCTGGTACTCGATCGCGTCCCCGAGCTTGTACAACCGCCGGTTGACGTGCTCGTTGAACGCGGTGAGCAAGTCGCCGGGGCTGCTCGTCTCGAACGTCTGGCAGGGGAAATCCCAGTGGGCGAATGAGAAGGGAATGATGCCCTCCTCCTCTTCGCCGTTGTAGGTCGTGACCACGCGGCGATAGGGGTTGTCCCGCTTCCTCGGCTTTTGCCAGGTGGCCTCGCCGAACGCCTCGTGCTCCACGCCCTTGCGGCGCTCGAAGGTGGTGACGCTCTCGCGGGTCCAGAGCCGCAGCCGTCCCCCGCCGTTGTGCTTGTCGATCGTCGCGACGGCCTCGACTTTGAGCGCGTCGTCGGGGTCGGTCCACACTTGGAACTCGTGGCGGCCCCACTGGTTGATCGTTACCGGGTCTTCCGGCGACTCGCCCCCCGCGAACTGGAACGCCTGCACGCCGCCCACGAGGGTGAGCGCGTCGGCCCGCTTCCACCGCGCCCGCATCCGCTGGCGCTTGTAGATTTTGGCGACGAACTCGGACGCGACCTCATCGGCGAGCACGCGGGTTGGCTCGTGCTTGTAGAGGTTGCCGCAAAGCACGTCGCAGATGCGTCGGAAGACCGCCGAGGGGTGCGGCACCGCGTCGGTCTGATAGCGACCGTCGCGGTGCTTGACCGGCCAGCGGTCGAAGTTGATCGCGTGGAAGTCCGCGTTCTTCGCCGCGTCGTCGCGCTCTTTGCGGGAGTTGGGGAGGCCCGCTTCGACCTCCTCCACAATCTTTTTGTAGTCGATGGGCACTGGATTATAGGTGCGGGTATGCGAAGCTCATGAAGAGGCAGTCAAGGAAGGTCGGCGACTTCCGCAGCCGCGCGATGAAAAGCTCCTTCGGCTCGATCTGGATGCGTCCGGCGGGGTCAAGCTCGTAGCGGCAGCCAGAGAGTTCGGCCCGGTGCTGATTGATGAGGCTTTGGGGGATCGAGAACGGCGGTTGGGGAACGAACAGCTTGGGGCCGTGCTCTTGCGATGTCGGCAGCACGCGGGCCGGGTCGAGGCGTCGTCTGAACTCCCAGCCCGCTCGCGAGCGGAGGTTGACGTACTTCTCGCCGCCGTCGCGCGAGCCCATGTAGTCCTTGCCGCCCACCATCCCCAGGCTCGCCAGCCGGTTGCCGAAGTCGGCGCCAATGCCGGTCGCGTCATAGACGATGGCCGAGGGCTCAACTCCGTAGTTCAGGGCCGTCCGCTTGCAATGCTCGGCGAGTTGCTCGATGGACCACTTGCGGCTCTCCTCATAGCTGAGAACGCCGCGATCGTCGCGAACCAGGATGCCGCTCGGATCGCCGTCGTTGCCCTTGGCGATGTCCACCGCCATGCGGCGGCGGCCAAGCTGGTTGTGAACCGTTTCGCCAGCGAGCCTGATCCAGTCGGCGGGCAAGAGAACCTGCTGTAGCTCGGTGGGGAACTTGCCCAGGATGTGGACAAGCCACCATACGCTGTCTTCGCCATACTCGTAGCGGGCGTTGTCGAGGAACCCCTTGTCGGCCAACCCGAACGGCGAGCGTTCAAGGTGGGCGTGGGGGCTGTCGAGACTGCTGATCTCGATGACGTTGACGTTGGGGTTGCGGCCCGCGGACTCGCAGAGCTCGAAGAACTTGCCCTCCGCGCGGATCGGGTTGCCGGTATAGAGCCGCCGCGACGGGTTGAGCGAGTCAATGGCCTCGTGGACGTTGGCCTCGACGCCCGAAGCCTCGTCGATCAGCGCCATCAGGTGCTCGGCGTGGCGGCCCGACTTGGACTCCACCGAGCCCGATCCAAAACCCTCGATTCGCCACTTGGGTCCGAATTCGGCGGTGAGCCCGCGAACCTTCGCGCCGAGGTCGATGCCGTTCGACTCGGCGAGCTTCTTCGCGGTCATCATCTCCGACCAAAGCACGCTCGAAAGCTGGGCTTGGGTGGGCGCGGCGATGACGGTGATGCTGTCAACGTGGAGCGTGCCGAACCACCAGGCGATGCCGGAGTCCACGAACGACTTGCCGACGCCGTTGCCGGTCTTGACGCAGGTGATCGGGTATTTGACTACGGATTCACATATTTCCCTCTGTTTTTGCCAGTAGGGGCCGCGACACAGGATGGTCTCATTGAACCGGGCCGGGTCGGTCTTGCACTTCGCCAGCTGGGCTTCCAGTTGCGGGAGGAGGGCTTTCGGGATGCCCCGCTTGAGCTTGGCGCGACTCATAAGCGGCGTCTCGCGCGGCCATTGAGGCGGCCAATGAGGCGACCGAAGCGCTGATCTCTTGATCGGCCGCGTTGACGTTGAGGCCCCATAGCTTCATGCGGCGGTCTTGCGCCTCCAGGAGCCGATCGACAAAGACGACGTTGCCTTCTCGCTCGATCAGTTCAGTGACCGTGACTTCGTTTCCATCGGCGTCGGTCGTCTGCCTGACCTTGCGCTGGGGTTCCTTGGACTGGCGCCAGGCGTCGCCCATCTCCTCGATGATATAGCCGAGTTGGCCGTCAACCTTGACCTTGTACTGCTCAACGTTCTCGGCGATTTGCTTGAGGTAGCGGCCGTCAATCCGCTTGAACATCGCGTTGACGGCCTGCTGGGTGACGCCCAGGTGGTCGGCGATGCGCTGCTCGGTCCAACCCCAATTGCGGAGCTTGGAGGCTTCGGCCTCGCGCTTGAGGGTCGTTTCTCGGTCTGGTCTGTGTCGGGCCATGAATTACAAACACCATGCAACAAACAGTCATCGCCCGAACATCGACCGCGCCCGACCGACCACGCGGTTGAGCAGCGAGGTTCGCGGGGCGGGCTTGGGGGCGGTGGCGGACGACAAGCGACGGCCAAGCTGGACGGAGACGAACGGGTTGGCCCGCGGCCCCTTTGGGACGTTGCTGGTGGAGACGCTGTAGGGCCGCTGGCCACGCATACCGGCGACTGAGCCCGCGTAGCGCTTCTTGTCGCGGTAGATGGGGCTCGGCGTGGTCGTTCGCGCTCGTGGTCCGCCGGCGGGGATGTTTCCGGCCGGTCCCCTCGGGGTGATGCGGCCTATGGTGAGTCGGCTCATGCGTCTTCCTTGCGGCCTCCCAGGCTCGTCTCAACTTGCTCGGGCACCCAGACCCAACCCTCTTCATGGGCCAGGGCCTTCACGCGCCTGCCCCCGCCGACGACGAGGAAGAGCGGGTCTTCGCGTCCGCTGTGTTCGCGGGCGACTTCGTATTCAACCCTGAGCATTTCCGGCTGGTTGCCGTGGGCGCGGCTCGCGTAAGCAGGCCAGTTTCGGGGCACTCCCAGCAGGTTCGGTCGTAGCCCGCCGATCTCCTCGCGCGGCTGGTTGAGCGAGGGGGTGACATTCAGGTCCACCAACAGTTTGAGGCCCATCGCCTGCCAGTAGCGGCCCATCCAGCGCTTGCGGCCGACCTGATGCAGCGCGTACCAGAGCGGGGTTTGATCGGTGGTCGAGAAGTTGGGTTCCACGACCACCGAGCAGCCGGAGAGCTTCACCTTGCCCGGCTTCTTCCAGAGCGGCTCGAACTTATAGTCATGCGTGTAGAAGTGGTAGGTTCCCGGCATGTGCCGGGTGTGGCCGATCGCGCCCCAAGTGTAGACCGGGGACGGGATTGAGTCGGCGCACATCTTCGCGTCGAGGTCGGCGATGTCGAGGGGGTTCGACGACGGCCAGATGGTATCGAGGCTGATCTCGACGGTTTGGGGGTCTCCCTCGCGTTCGGGCTCGGCCTCGGGCGGATTGAGATCGACCGACGCGCGCTTGATGCTGTCGAGCATCCGCTTGGCGGTGTCGTCCGGCGCCTTGATCTTGTCGAGCAAGGCGGTGAACTTGGCCTTGTCGGGCAGGGAGTACCAGCCGGACGGGTCGAGGGTGGCGAGGGCCTCGGCCTCGTCCTCTTCGGCGAGGTCCACCACCCAGACGGGGACCGGCCCCTTGCCCGCGTAGAGCGACTTCCGAGCGTGTCCGTCGAGGAGTCGGCGGGTGCGCTCGTTGTACGTTCCCAGGGGCTTCAGGTGCCCGAACCGCTCGACCGAGCGCTTGATGACCTCGAGTTGCTCCGGCGGGTGGAACTTCCAGTTCGCCGGGTTGTCGTCGAGGCTTGCGGGGTCGAGGTATTCGACCCGGCCGGAGATGTTGGGCTGTTCGTCCAGAGCTCTATGAAATCCGCGTGCGGTTTAACCGGCGGCGTTGCTGGGCTGTTTGGCGTTCGGCTTGAACCAGCGCGGGTTCAGGTGATTGGCGAGGACCTGGGGCCGCTCGGGGATCGTGGTCCCATCAGGGCCCGGCGTGGGCGGGAATGTGGCCACCGATTCGGCCTTGAGGTACTTGACCTTGGCGTCGTCGGCGGGGTCGAGGGCGTAGCCGGTGACGCGGTAGTCGCCCTTCCAGACGCCCTTGGAGGGGTTGCGGACCTGGCCGACCTTGCCGATGAGGGCTTCGGCCTGTTCGGGGGTGAAGTCTTTGGAGTCGGCCATGTGGGCTTCCCAGGGATGGAGTGAAAAGAAAAACGCCCGCCGGTGGTGAACGCGGCGGGCGTTTCGGAGCGTGAATGACGATGGAACGGCCGTGGTTAAGGCCACCGATGAGCTGGCCGCGCGTCTCCACTCACGGCTGACGAGACGTGCTTTGTCGCGAACGCGCTGGACTGAAATCGGTTTGTCTGAAAATGCGAGTTCAGCGTTGCGCCCCGGCGCGTTCGCGAGGGGTTGCCTGGGGACTTGAACCCCTTGACGGCCACCACCTGGACCGAGCAATCGACGCTCGTATGGCGGACCCGGGCAACCAAGTTTTCGGGTCGGTCCCGCGACAAGCGGGTGGACTTGGGCCTCGGGGTTGTCCCCGACCCGAGCGCGAAGAGCTGGAATCGAACCAACTTCGCCGGCCGTCCCCCCCAGCATGGAGAAAGGGCCCGGCGAGGCCACCCCTCGCGTGTCGCCGCGTCCATGCGGCTCAGACGCCGACCGTCCTTTGAGCGGCGGCCTTGAGAGCCGCCCGGCGCTGCTTTCGCGTTGGCTTGGCCGCCGGCTTCCCGGCGGGCTTGCGATCCTTGGGAAGCGGCTTAACGCCGCGGAACAGCGGATGCCAGTCCCAGCCCGTCTGGTGGCAGATCGGGCAGTACAGCGACGAGCCCAGCTTGATCGGTCGAACGTCGTGGTTACATCGTGACCTCGGGAGTAGGGGACCGGCGGGGAACGTCGGAACCAGATGCCGCGGGAGAGCGCCAAGCTCCAGGAGCCGCGCGGCCTTGAGGGCGTTGTACACCGCCACTCGGCTGCAACCGAGTTCGCGGGCCACCTCGGCGACGGTGAGCCCCGACCAGACGAGCGACAGCGCGTGTTGTGGGCTGATGGTTCGCGGTCGGCTCAAGACGCGGCCTCCAGGAGATTGGGCGTTTAACCAAGTGTGGCTTAAGTCCTAGGACTTGTCAACCCAATGGACTCCTACACAACGACCGCCAACCGCCAAATCCTCCGCGCGACCACTGAGGACTTACCAAAGAGTGTTGTGTCTCTTTAGTAACTCTCTCTTTACTTCCTTATAGGGGGGGTCCAGGGGGGGGACGATCGTGGGCGCAGAAACACGCGCCGAGTGGGCGCAGGAACGTGCGCGGACGGCGCGTAAAAAAACCCGGCCGAAGCCGGGCGAAAATTCTCGGGAGTTGTAAAGTTTCAAGAAGGGCGGGCGAAAGGGTTGCTTGGGTCTTTGGGCTTGGACTGGGGGGGGACGAAGGGGATGTCGGCGACACCAACGCCCTCGCGCTTTTCCGGCACCGGCTTGCCCGGCTGGTTGATCGCGTCGTCGATCCGCTTGAGCACCGCGCCGACATTCGCCGCCTTCGCCTCGCCCGGTGCCGGCGAGGGAAGCATCGCCTCGATCACGCAGCCGATCGGCCCGAAGAGCAACCCGAGGATCAACCCTTCCTCCGGAGCCCTCCCCTTCTGCGCCGCGACCCACCACCCCAGGCCCGCGAACATCACCCAGAAAATCAACAAGATCGCCATCGTCAACGCTCCTTGAGCCAAGCCCGAAAATCCTTCGCGATCCGCCACCACATCCAGCCGAGCAACACAACGCCGATCGCCAGCGCCCGCGCGGCGTCGTTGGCGTCGCCGCTGCTCAAGAGGAATTTTATTGCATCCAATTGACCGCCATGTCTCGCCGTGCTAGTGTACCAATGGACACCATTCGGCCGTGGATGGACCAATGATGAAAAGAATCGTTGCCTACTTACGCGAGCAAAGGTATCTTTGACGAATTCCAAATACGTGACGGAGTGAGCCGCAATGAAGCCATCGCAACGGCCGACGAAGGCCGAACCCTCGCAGGCCGAGGCAAGCACTTTACTTTCGATTCTTCTCGCTCTTGGGCCTGACATCCACGAGATTGAGCTTCATTGTTCGGCCACGCCCTTGTCTGCCGCCGACTTTCCTGGATGGTGGATTCGAAGGACTTGCATCGGATGGCTGGCTATCCGGTGTAGATCGTGAGCGATCTCGAACACCGACGACGCGAGCGCCTTTGGTGGTCCGTGGGTTAACCTCGTCCAGAAGTTCTTCAGCGGCCTGACTGACTCCTTCCTCCGCGATTTCCTTGCCGGCAAGCACCGCCTGCAGCTGCATGTCTCTGGGTAGGTCCAAGAACCACCTAACCAAAAACCGAAGCATCGTTCCCCGGTCCATGAGCTTCGTGGTTGGGACGCTATCCCGAAGTTTCAACAGCGCTTCGTCGATCTCCGTCCGCATCTCGGGCGGCATGACGATCTGGACTTGAACGTCCCCAGGTCTTCGAGCCATCGGCTTCTCCCCTCTGTTCACCCACGTCCCCTGAGTCCACAAACCAACCAGTCCCAGGTTTACAGAAATCGTAAGCCTTGTCAACGCACGGACTTAGGTGCTAGGACCGCAGTGGTCCTATGACTTGGTTATTGACAAGGTCCTAGGACTGGAGTACTTTTCGTTTGGTGGCGGCGCTTGTTGGTCCAACCGCCACAAAAATCAACACGAGGGGTTCCAAGCCCGAGCGAGGAGACGCGAGATGCAGACGACGCAAGCCATCGACCAAAGCAAGCGAGCCCTGGCGGCCTTCCGGCTTCACCGCCGAGCCGTCCGCCAGCAAGAGCAAACCGAAACGCTGTGCGCGTCGATCGGGATCACCTGGCGCGACCACCATCCGCTCGCCCACGCGATTCTGGAGGCCGCCGATCGGGTCCGCGTCGCCGAGGCCAACCTCCGCGACGCGCTGAGCAAGACGCCCGCCCACGAGGTCGTTGACGGGGACCACTTCGCCCGCCTTGGCGAGCTTGACCGCGACGGATACCCGGCCGTGGTCGTTGGCCGCGTGGACGCCCTCGCCGAGATCATCCAGCAATGGGAGCCCGCCCTGTGAGCACCGAAATTCAAGCCTACGGCGTCAAGGATCTGGACGCGATCGCCGTTCGGATCGCCCGTTCCCGGCTGTTCGGGTTGGAGCCCGAGCAAGCCTTCACGCTCTGCCTGCTGGCTCAAGCGGAGGGCCTGCACCCCGTCGCCGCCGTTCGTCGCTGGCACATCATCGAGGGCAAGCCGTCGATGCGGGCCGACGCCATGCAGGCCGAGTTCCAGCGGCACGGCGGGCGGGTCGAGTGGGTCAAGTCCACCAACGAGGAGTGCCGGGCGATCTTCAAGCACCCCGAGTTGTCGCCCAAGGGGTTCGAGGTCCACATCACCTTCGCCGAACTCGACAAGGCGGGCGTGACGCGCGGCCGCAACGGCGTGAAGGACAACTGGCGGAAGTTCCCCCGCCAGATGCTCAGGGCGCGGGCCATCAGCGAGGGCGTGCGGGCCGTCGATCCGGGCATCGTGGTGGGGGTCTACACCCCGGAGGAGATTAGCGACTTCGACGCCCGCGACACGCCCATCGAGACCACCGCTCGAGTCGTTCCGCCGGACACCCGCCAGCCGAGCGCCGGCGAGATCGGCGACGAACTGATGGGGCAACTCAACGCCCCCCGCGTCAAGGACCGCCACGCGCCGGTTGGGTCCGAGGTTGAGCGGATCAAGAAGCACGCCGAGAAGGAATACGACGCCCGGCCACACACCGCCGTCATCACCGCCGCCGCCGAGCACTTCAACGGCGAGTGGAAGGCCGACTGCGAAACCTACGAGCTTGAGTACAAGCCGCTCGTGAACGTCTATCAGGTTCAGAATCACATCGGATCGTGGGCCGTCGAACAGGGCATCGTCAAGGCCGCCGAGATCGAGAACGCTGAGGGCAAGCGAGTTCGCTCCGCGCTGGTGGCGCTCGTCTCCAGGCTGCACGCGAAGAACCCCGAGCGATTCGCCACGCTGGTGGGCGAGTACTGTTCCGCGAAACTGGGCGAGGCGCGCACGGAGGCGAACCTCGCCGAATACCTCTCCGACGAGCCCGCCGTCGAGGCGGAAGACGCCTCGCAAGAGGTTGAGGAGGTCGAGATATGAGCCTCCCACGAAACCGACGCGCCGAACGGGCCGTGATTCGGATGCTCGAGCGCGGCATGGACCCCGAAAAGCTCAAGCAGGCCCTTGACCACCTCAAGAAGCGATTGGACGCCGAAGCCCGCGAGACGAAGGAGAATACCAAGTCATGATCGCGCCACCGCTTCCGCCGACCTTCCGGGAACGAGCCCGCAAGGCCCATGTCGCGACCGTCGCCAAGGAATGGGGCGAACGGCTCGACGCCCTCAACGAGGATGCCGAACGGCTCAAGCAAACGGCCCGGGGAACCGCCGACGCGGCTCGAATCCACGCCTTCCAGCGAGCCCTGCAACACGCGCTGACGTATGTGGCCGACATCGAAGACGGCGACTGACCACCAACGAAAAAAGGGGCCTAGGCTCGCCAAAGCCCGGCCCCTGAATCCAACGAAGTTCACATGAATACTACATCGCGTTATTACCCAAGTCAACCCGCCCTCGCCGACCTTGGCCGCGTCCCCGGCGTGGTGAAGAGCGTCTTCGAGTACCTCAAAAGCCTCCCCCGGAAGTTCTCCGAGTGGTGGAAATCGGCCGCGACAATCGCCGCGGAACTCGGCTACTCGAAACGCGCGGTGCAAGAAGCGATCAAAGCGTTGATCGAGCTCGGCTACGTCGCCTATCGCACGGATTACGGCCTCAAGACGCGCCGGGCGATTGTGATGCTCTGGCGCGTCGAAGCCCAACCTTCGGAGTCCGTCTCGCAACCATCGGAGTCGCAAGCCAAATCATCGGAGTCCGCTCATGTTGCCGCTGTCGCTGAGCCTGATGTCGATGCCGTGTCCCAAGTCTCGCCGCGAGCCGAAGCCCCGCGAGAGCCGGAAGCGACGAAAGCCGTGGCGGCCACGCTGGAGGCCGTCGAAGTGACCAAGACCGGCCGCAAGGCGACGGCGGAAGAGGTCGCGAAGCTGATCGAGGACGCGAGAAGACTGCACGGCGGCGATCCCGAGTTGGTCAAGGAACTCGCCAGGGCGCACGGCCTCGGGACGGTCCAGGCGGCCGTCAAACACGCTCTATCCAAGGGCGTCAAAAGCATCGGTTGGGTGTGCAAGGCCCTGCCCAATTGGTCCCGGAACGGCATACCTGAATATGCCCAGATCAAAACTCCCAAGTACACGGACGAGGAAGCCAAGGAAATTATGCACCGCAAGGCGGAAGAGATTTTGGCCAAGCTCCCCAAGCTGACCGACGCCGAAATCGACGCCCATTGGGATTGGGTGCTCAAGGAAAACGCCTGGTACCTAGACAAGGTGGCCGGACACATCACGGAGCTTGAAAAGGATGTGGTGGTTTGACGATTGGTTGTGCGGCCACATCGCCCGCCACGCGGCCCTCGGCCTCCCGTCGCGATCGGACGACCCGGCGCGTTACTCCGAATGGCTCGCCAACTTCGCGCAATACAAAACGACCCAAGAAGAGGCGGAGGCGGCGTCGATCAAGATGATTGGCGTGAAGACATCCAAGCAAAACCACTTCCCCACGCTTTGTGGGCTGATTGCCAAAGCCAGGTCGGCGCGGCGGGCCGTGGCCACCGAGAATCGCCCCAGCGTCGATTGCGACGTTTGCGGCGGCT
>Ga0182741_1001087_pt1 | contig 37551 bp, 40 predicted proteins | sample eDN5th37CBELigOP_FD_128874 | JGI IMG/M metagenome (GOLD analysis project Ga0182741, IMG submission 128874) | Enriched Organic Plus compost microbial communities from Emeryville, California, USA - eDNA 5th pass 37_C BE-Lig OP (version 2) (version 2) ... | reverse complement strand
CGCCCGCGACCCCGACGGCCTGCTGCACGCGGCCGCCACGCCGCGCCTGATGCAGGCGTACGCAGTAGGCCGCTGAGCCTCGCAGCAAGTGCCCGGGGTCCGCAGGGGCAGGTGTCAGACACCCTTGCAGGGTGTCTGACACCTTCAAGTTGGGACCGTCGCCGCCACCTCGGGTCAGACACCTGCCGATATCGGAAGCGCTTTCCAGGTGTCAGACACCCTGCGGGTGTCTGACACCTTCCTTCCGGACGACTCACCCCCGCTTGACGTAATCCGGATACCGCTCGCAGATCTCGTCCACCTGGCTCAGTGTGCCGGACAGGTGCTCGCGCAGGGCTTCCTGCGCGCCGGCGACGTCGCGGCGGGCGATGGCGTCGACGATGCGCTGGTGGTCGCCCAGGATGCGTTCGGCCTTGCCGGCCTCGGGCAGGTGCAGGCGGCGCAGGCGGTCGACGTGGCCGCTGTAGCGCTGCTCCAATTCCCATAGCCCCGCCACCCCGGCGGCCTGGTGCATTTCGCGGTGGAAGGCGCGGTCGGCGTCGAGGAAACCCTGGTAGCGGTCGGCGCCCCGGTTGGCGCGCTGCATGTCGATATGGGCGCGCAAGCGCTCGACCAGCGCGGGGTCGTCGCGCTCGGCCAGCACCCGCACGATCTCCAGTTCCAGCGAGCGGCGCAGGAAATGCGCCTGCCGCGCCGCGGCGATATCGATGCGGCTGACCGCGGTGGTGTGCTGCGGATAGATATCCACCAGCCCTTCGTCGCGCAGTTGGCTCAGCGCGTCGCGGATCGGCGTCTGGCTCAGGCCGAAGGCTTCGGCCAGTTCGCCGCGCGCCAGGGCGGCGCCGGGCTTGAGGTCCAGCGACACGATCAGCGCGCGCAGCTTCTCGAAGACCTGCGGCGCGGCGTGGCGCGAGCGGTCCAGGCTCAGGTCGGCGGGCAAGGCGGACAACGAGGACATGGGCATTCTGGCGACGTGAAGAACCGGCATTGTAACGGCGGGCTGGCGCATTGACGTACTAATATATTAGTGTTTTAATCCGTCGACCCTCAACCGAGCCGCTTTCCATGACCCGCTCTTACGACGACCTGCGCAGCGCCCGCTGGATGGCGCACGACGACCTGCGTTCCTTCGGCCACCGCTCGCGCATGATGCAAATGGGCTATGGCCCGCAAGACTGGGCCGGCCGCCCGGTGATCGCCATCATCAACACCTGGTCCGACCTGAACCCCTGCCACAGCCATTTCAAGCAGCGGGTCGAGGACGTCAAGCGCGGCGTATTACAGGCCGGCGGCTTCCCGGTGGAACTGCCGGCCATCTCGGTGTCGGAATCGTTCGTCAAGCCCACCACCATGCTGTACCGCAACTTCCTGGCCATGGAAACCGAGGAACTGCTGCGCAGCCACCCGGTCGACGGTGCGGTGCTGATGGGTGGCTGCGACAAGACCACGCCGGGCCTGATCATGGGCGCCATCAGCGCCAACCTGCCCTGCGTCTACTTGCCGGCCGGCCCCATGCTGCGCGGCAACTGGAAGGGCAAGGTGCTGGGCTCGGGCTCGGACGCCTGGAAACTCTGGGACGAGCGCCGCGCCGGCAATATCACCAAGCAGGACTGGACCGAGGTCGAAGGCGGCATCGCGCGCAGCCACGGCACCTGCATGACCATGGGCACGGCCAGCACCATGACCGCCATCGCCGAGGCCATCGGCCTGACGCTGCCGGGCGCCTCGTCGATTCCGGCGGCCGACGTGAACCACATGCGCATGTCGGCCGAATGCGGTCGCCGCGTGGTCGGGATGGTGTGGGAAGACCTCACCCCGCAGCGCATCCTGACGCGCGCCTCGTTCGAGAACGCCATCAACGTGGCCATGGCCATGGGCTGTTCCACCAATGCCATCGTGCACCTGGTGGCCATGTCGCGCCGCGCCGGCTGCGCGGTGGACCTGGCCGACTTCGACGCCGCCAGCCGCAAGGTGCCGGTCATCGCCAACATCCGGCCCAGCGGCGACACCTACCTGATGGAAGACTTCTACTACGCCGGCGGCCTGCCCGGCCTGATGTCGCGCCTGGCCGATGCGCACCTGGACCTGTCGGCCCGCACCGTGACCGGCCGCACGCTGGGCGAGAACATCGCCGGCGCGGCGGTCTACAACGACGACGTGATCCGCCCGCTGGACCGCGCCATCTACCAGGAAGGCGCGCTGGCCGTGCTCAAGGGCAACCTGGCGCCGGACGGCTGCGTGATCAAGCCCAGCGCCTGCGCGCCGCGCTACCTGCGGCACACCGGCCCGGCCCTGGTGTTCGACGACTATCCCAGCATGAAAGCCGCGGTCGAGGACGAGAACCTCGACGTCAGCGCCGACCACATCCTGATCCTGCGCAACGCCGGCCCGCAAGGGGGGCCCGGCATGCCCGAATGGGGCATGCTGCCGATCCCGGTGAAGCTGGTGAAACAGGGTGTGCGCGACATGCTGCGCCTGTCCGATGCCCGCATGAGCGGCACCAGCTACGGCGCCTGCATCCTGCACGCCGCGCCGGAAGCCTATGTGGGCGGCCCGCTGGCCCTGGTGCGCACCGGCGACCTGGTCACGGTGGACGTGCCGGCGCGCCGCATCCACCTGAACGTCAGCGACGCCGAACTGGCCGCGCGCCGCGCCGCCTGGACGCCGCCGCCCAAGCGCTATGAGCGCGGCTACGGCTGGATGTACGCGCAACACATCCTGCAAGCCAACGACGGCTGCGACTTCGATTTCCTGGAAACCGGCTTCGGCGCGCCCGTGGCCGAGCCCGACATTTTCTGACCCTGCCCGACCCGCTTCCGAGACCGCCATGACCGCCCTGTCCGACACCACCCGCGCCCGCCTGGCCGCCGTCAGCACCGCCACGCTGTGCACCGCGCTGTTCAAGCGCGGCCTGCGCAACCAGTTCATCCAGGACGTGCGTCCGCTGCATGCGGGGCTGCCCAACATGGTCGGGCCGGCCTACACGCTGCGCTACATTCCGGCGCGCGAGGACCTGAACCCGATCCAGGTGTTCGAAGACCCCCGCCATCCGCAGCGCGTCGCCATCGAAGCCTGCCCGGCCGGCGCCGTGCTGGTGATGGACAGCCGCAAGGACGCGCGCGCCGCCTCGGCCGGCTCCATCCTGGTCACCCGCCTGATGAAGCGCGGCGTGGCGGGCGTGGTCACCGACGGCGGTTTTCGCGATTCCCCGGAAATCGCCCGGCTCGGCATCCCGGCCTATCACCAGCGGCCTGCGGCGCCCACCAACCTGACCCTGCACCAGGCGCTCGACCTGAACGTGCCGATCGGCTGCGGCGACGTGGCGGTGTTCCCGGGCGACATCGTAGTGGGCGACGCCGAGGGCGTGGTGGTGATCCCTGCCGGCATCGCCGACGAGATCGCGCGCGAGGCCGAAGAAATGACCGCCTTCGAAGACTTCGTCACCAGCGAAGTACTGGCCGGCCGCAGCATCGTCGGCCTGTACCCGCCCACCGACCCCGCCACGCGCGAGCGCTACGCCGCCTGGCGCGCGCAGCACGGGCGCTGACGGCGACGCCGCGCCCGCCCCCATAACCCAGAGAGGAGACACCCCATGAACCCGATCCGACGGCGCCACCTGGCGCTGACCCTGGCCGCGGCCGCCCTGGCCGCCTGCGGCCTGCCGGCCCAGGCGGCCGACTGGCCCGGCGACAAGCCCATTTCCTACGTGGTGCCGTTCACCGTGGGCGGCTCCACCGACGTGGTCGGCCGCATGCTGGCCCAGAAGCTCGGCGAACGGCTGCACCAGAGCGTGGTGGTCGAGAACAAGCCGGGCGCCGCCGGCGCCATCGGCGCGGCCTACGTGGCCAAGGCGCCGGCCGACGGCTACACGCTGTTCGGCGGCACCATCAGCACCCACGCCATCAATGCCAGCCTGTACAAGAACCTGCGCTACGACCCGGTCAAGGATTTCGAGCCCGTCTCGCTGGTGGCGACGCTGCCCAACGTGCTGCTGGTCGATCCCAACCTGGGCGTCGACTCGGTGGCCGACCTGATCGCCCTGCTCAAGCGCGAGCCGTCCAAGCGCACCTTCGCGTCGTCCGGGCCGGGCACCTCCACCCACCTGGCCGGCGAACTGTTCGCCGACACCATCGGCGTGCCGCTCACGCACGTGCCCTACAAGGGCACGCCGCCCGCCATGGTGGACGTGTCCTCCGGCGCGGTGACCTTCATGTTCGACCAGATGACCGCGGCCCTGCCGCTGTTGCAGAACGGCAAGCTCAAGCTGCTGGCGGTCACCACGCCGCAGCGCATCGCGCTGGCGCCCGACACGCCCACCATGGAAGAGGCCGGCGTGCAAGGCTTCCAGATGGCGTCGTGGCAGGCCGTATACGCGCCCAAGGGCACGCCCAAGCCCATCGTCGACCGGCTCTCGCAAGAGATCGCCGCCATCCTCAGGGAGCCCGACGTGCAGGAGAAGCTGGGCAAGACCATGGGCATGCAACTGGTCGGCAGCAGCCCCGAAGCGCTGCGCGACCTGATGGCCAGCGAAATCCCGCGCTGGGCCGAAGTCGTGCAGAAGTCCGGCGCGCAGGTGGATTGACGCACCGAGCGGCCAGGCAGGACATCAGGTGTCAGACACCCGTGGGGTGTCTGACACCTACGGCCGTAGGGGCATGGCGGGAGTGTCGGACACCTGCGGCCGCAGGGGCATGGCGGGTGGTGTCAGACACCCCTGGGTGTCTGACACCTGACAATCCCTGTTCCGCGCGGCTCCTCTTCTTTAGAGCTGCGGCGCGGGCATCGTCGGGAACGGCTCGGTCGCCGCGTGCGCGGCGCGCCAGGCCTCGGCCAGCCGGTCGGCCCGATAGAAGGCCACGCCGGGACGGCGCCCCAGGTCGCGCAGGAAGTCGGCCACCATGCGCGCGCGCGGCAGCCGGCTGGACCCGACGTCGCCGCGGGTGTGCAGGGTCAGGTTGACGTAGCCGCCGGCGCAGTACTGCGCGTCGGCCTCCTCGGCCCAGGCCTTGGCGACGCGGGCGTGCGTGTGGCGCTGGCTGTAGAACTTGGCGTCGCTCAGATAATCGAACACCGGCAGTTCCACCAGCGCCGCGCCGTCTTGCGCCATCACATACGGCGTGTCGTCGTCCTGCGCACTGCTGTCGTAGCCATAGCCCGCCTGCGCCAGGGCCGGCAAGGCGGCTTGCGTGACCAGCCCGTTGGCGGCCCGCCAGCCCCGCGGCGCGGCGCCGGTCAGGCGCGCCAGCGCTTCGCGGTCGCGCGCCAGCTGGTCCAGCGTCTCCGGCGCGCCGGCCTGGGCGCGCACATAGCCGCGCACCGCCACTTCGTGGCCGCCGTCCAGCATGGCCTGCAACAGGTGCGGATGCTGGGCGATGTCGGCCGGCATCACGAAGAAGGTGGCGGGGGCGCCGTTCTCCGCCAGCGCGTCGAGCAGGCGCCACAGGCCTTCGCGCGCGCCGTAGCGGCCATAGGAATAACGGCCGAACAGGCCGGCATTGCCGGCCTCCTGTGCATCGATGGCCGCCACGTCGACGTTGACGCCCACCACCACCGGACACGCGGCCAGTCGTTCGGTCTTGCTCATACGCGCACCTCTTCATAGCTGTGGGGGTCGGCGGCGACCCATTGCTGGATCTCGGACAGCGTGGCGAAATGCACGCCCGCGTGGCGCTGGATGTGGCGCAGCGTTTCCTCCACCGCGCGCACGCGGCTGGGCGTGCCCGAGCCCCAGCCGGCGCGCGGATGCACGGTCAGCATGAAGAAGCCGCCCTGCGCATAGCGCGCGTCGAATTCCGCCTTCCATTGCTCGACCACCTCGGACACCGGCGTCATCGAGAAATTGAAGAACGGGAAATCGTCCAGGCTGTAGGTGTTGTTGGGAATCTCGACCATGGTCCGCCCGGCGCCCAGGTCCAGCATGTACGGCGTGTCGGCGTCCTTGTCGCTGCTGTCGTACTGGTAGCCCAGCTCGTGCAGCACCGGCAGCGTCACGCTGGTCTTCTGCCCCGACGGCGATCGCCAGCCGCGCGGCGCCTGGCCCAGCAAGTCGCCCAGGATGCCGTGCGTCAGTTTCAGGCGCCGCGTTTCCTCGGCCGGCTCGAACAGCGTGCCCTCGTGCACATAGCCGTGCGCGCCGATCTCGTGGCCGGCGCGCTGGATGTCGCGGATCGATCCGGGCGAGCACTGCGCGTCGTAGCCCGGCACGAAAAAGGTCGCCGGGATGCCCAGGCGCTGGAGCATGTCCAGGTGGCGCGGCACGCCGCGCCGCGCCGAATAGCGGCCGGCCGAATGCATGCCGAAGGGCTCCAGGCCCTTGCCGACCTCATTGCCGGTGCCGTCGAAATCGACGGTGTAGGCGACCAGGCAGCGGGCCTGGCCCGGCCAGGCGGGCTCGGCCGTGCGCGGCGCCTGTCCGGGCAGGCGCAGGCCGCGCGTCAACAGGGGTTGGGACATGGCGGTTCCTCTCAGTCTGCAAACCCGTAGGTGGTGAAGGTGGGATCGACGGCCGGCAGCGCGGCCACTTCCATTTCCGCGGCGGCCGGACGCAGCACCACGGTGGCGACCGTGGCGCTCAGGTTGCTGGCCAGGTTCATGCGCGGCGGCCGGCATACCGACCAGGGCGACGCGTAGTCGTCCAGCAGCGCGGCCTTGACTTCGGCCACGCCGATCCGCCCCAGGTGCGGCCGCAACAGCGCCTTGACGCGCATGTCGCGGTACAGGGTGTCCGGCGTGGAGGCGATGCCGGCGTCCTTCAGCTTGCCCAGCGCGACCGGGCTGAGCCAATGATTGGCGTGCACCAGCAGGCCGTCCTCGTCGCGCACCAGGAAGGTCTCGTCGGGCGCGCACTCGAAATTCAGCGCCACGCCGCCGCGATGGCTGATCATCATGTTGTTCGAGCCCGACTTCGGCGTCACGTAGGCGGCGCGCATGGCCAGCGCCAGGTGTTCCTGTTCGAGTATCTTGCGGCGGATCAGCGGCAGCGGCACGCCCACGCGCTGGTAGTCCAGGCTGGACTCCAGGAAATTGGCGGTCAGGCCGATGCCGGCCGCGTTCAGGCCCGAGCGGCCCAGCGCGCCGGCCTCGGTGAAAGTCAGGATGTCCGGGCCGTCGTCGCGGCGGATGCGCAGCACCACGGCGGTTTCGGCGCATTCGTATTTCCAGTCCCAGTTCTGCGCATGCACCAGCACGCCGCCGGCGGCGGCCTGCGGCAGCACGATCACGCCGGTGCAGCCGTCCAGCTCGCCGGCCCCGATCAGCCGCTCGCGCAGCGCGGGGCTGGCCGCCAGCTTGAGGATCTCGGTGCGCGCATTGAGCAGCACCACGTCGTCGAAGGGCACGTCGGCGCCCGCCGCGATGCCGCGCATTTCGGCCACATGGGCGGCGTCGAATTTTTCCATCACGGGCAGGTAGTCGCGCACCACCGCCGCCAGCGACGCGCGGTCCAATTCCAGCGCCTGCAATTGCGCGGTGTAGTGGCCGATGCCCTTGTGGATGCGCTCGGCGGCCTGCCGGCCGTATTGCCGGCCGCGCGCCTCGGGCGGCCCCGCGACTTCGATAAGAGGAAATGCTGCAGTCATGTTGCTCCTTGGTTGGCCGCGTCCGCGCCCATGCGGGCCGGGATGCGATTCAGATCAGCTTGGCGCGGCGCAGCAGCTCGCCGGACGCCTCATAGGTCTGCCGCGCATAGGCGGCGAAATCCTGCGGGTTGCGGTACCACTCGGGCTGGTTCAGCGTCGCCAGCACCCGCTCGATGGCGGGCTCGGCCATGGCGCGGCGGAACGCCTGGTGCAGCGCCTGCACGATGGCGGGCGGGATGCCCTTGGGCCCGAGCAGCCCCATGGGCGCCGACAGCACCAGGTCGTAGCCCTGCTCGGTGGCGGTGGGCACCTCCGGCCAGGCCTTGAAGCGGGCCGCGCCCAGCGCCCCCAGCAGCCGCAGCCTGCCGCTCTGGATATACGGCACGTAGGTGCCCACCGAATCCATCACCACGTCCACATAGCCGCCCATCAGCGCGGTCGCCATGTCGGCGCCGCTCTTGAAGGGGATATGCTGGAAGCGTACGCCGTACTGCTCCTGGAAGGGCACCATGGTGACCGGCACCAGCGTGGTGGGGTCGCCCGCGGCATACTGGACCTGGCCCGGCCGCTCCTTGCCGGCCCGCATGAAATCGGCGAACGACTGCAGCGGCGAATCGGCGCGCACCACGGCGCAGAACTCCAGGCTGGTCATGCCGATCACATAGGTGAAGTCGTCCAGCGGCGAAAAGCCGATCTTCGGCTCCAGCCAGGGCGCGCGGAAGGTGGAGCCGGTCGACATGGCCAGCGTGTAGCCGTCCGGGCGCGCCCGCGCCACCAGGCTGGCCGACAGGTTGCCGCCAGCCCCCGGCTTGTTCTCGATGATGACCGGCTGGCCCAGGTGCGGCGCGGCCGCCTGGCTCAGCACCCGCATATATTGGTCGACCGAGCCGCCCGCGCCGAACGGGCAGAACAAGGTCACCGGCCGCGCCGGGAAATCCTGGGCGCCGGCGGCGCGGCCCACCAGGCCGAGCGCGGCGCCCGCGCCCAGGGCCTGCAGCGCGCGGCGCCGCCCTCGTGAAACTGGACTTTGCATGACGAGTCTTCCTGTCGAAAAGGAATGCCGACACAGCCCGGCGGCCCGGCGAGCCTGCGCGCCGCGGCCCCGGACGGTGGCGCGCTACGACGGCTTGATATTGCCGGCCTTGACCAGCCGGCCCCACTTGGCCGACTCCTGGGCGATGAAGGCGGCCATTTCGTCGGGCGTGGTGTACTGGGTTTCCAGGCCGCCGAGCTTCAGGTTGTCGAAGGCCGGCGAGGCCAGCGTCTGCCGGACCGCCTGGTTCAGCGCCTGCACGGCGGCCGGCGAAGTGCCGGCCGGCGCCATGATGCCGCCCCAGCCGATCGCCACGATGCCCGGGAAGCCGCTTTCGGCAATGGTGGGCACATCGGGCAGCACGGGCGAGCGCTCGGCTCCGGTGGTGGCCAGCGCAATGACCTTGCCGGCGCGGATATGCGGCAACTGGTTGATCACCGTGTCCATCAGCACCGGGAACTGGCCGCCCAGGAAATCGCCCACCGCCGCCGAGGCGCTGCGGTACGGCACGCCGGGCATGGTCAGCTTGGCCTCGCTCTTGAGCAGTTCGGTGGCCAGGTGGCTGGAACTGCCGTTGGCCGTGATGCCGTAGAAGTACTTGCCGGGATTGGCGCGCACAAGCGCGATCAGGTCCTGGAAGGTCTGTGCCTCGAAGTCGGGCCGCACCACCAGCACGTTGTTGTACTTGCACACCAGCGAGACCGGCGCGAAGTCCTTCTCGGGGTTGTACGGCAAGTCCGGATACAGGAACTGGTTGACGGTGTGCGTGCCGGTGATCGCGAACAGCAGCGTGTGGCCGTCCGGATCGGCCCGGGCCACCGCCTGCGCGCCGATGATGCCGGCCGCCCCGGGCATGTTCTTGACCACGACGTTGTGGGCCAGGTGCTCGGCCAGCCCCTTGGCGGCCACCCGCGCCACCACGTCGGTGCCGGCGCCCGGCCCGCCTGGCACCACCAGCTCGATCGGCTTGGAGCCCGGATAGGCCGCGCCCTGGGCCTGCGCGCGCCCGGCGCCCAGGCCCGGCAGCAACAGCGCCGAACCGGCCGCCATGCCGCCCGCCAGCAGGCGGCGGCGCCTGGATGAAAAACCGGCCGCGGCCGTGTGCCTGTCGTACTGCGTCGACATTGTCTCCCCCTTGCCGCGCCAGCGCGGCGTCGATTTGTGGTCAGGAGACTTTGCAGGACTTCGCTAGGAAAGTAAATCTAGAATAAATTTCTGCTGTATAAAGTATTTCTTTATAAACCGCCACACGGCAAAGATCCGGCCATGAGCAGTATTCGCGTCCTGCGCAGCTTCATTGAAGTGGCCCGCTGCGGCTCGTTCGCGGCGGCGTCGGAACACGTGTCGCTGACGCCGGCCGCGGTCGGGCTGCAGATCCAGAGCCTGGAAAACGACCTGGGCTATCCCCTGTTCGACCGCGTCGGCAAGAGCATCACGCTGAACCAGCGCGGCCATCGGCTGGTGCCGCGCGTGCAGCAGTTGCTGATGCAGTACGACGCGCTGCGCCTGCAGGAGCCCGACCCCAAGGACCTGGCCGGCTCGATCAAGGTCGCGTCCATCGCCACGTCCATGAGCATGGTGGTCAAGGCCGTGCTGCGCATCCGCAAGCAGTATCCGCGCCTGGCGGTCGAGCCCGGCATCAGCTATTCGGGCGACCTGGTCTCGCGCGTGAAGGAAGGCGAGCTGGACGCCGCCGTGTCGGTGAAGAACGCGCACAAAGTGCCGGCCGGCGTGCTGTGGACGCACCTGTACCGCGAGCCGCTGGTCTTCATCGCCAGCAAGCAGGCCGCCGCCCGCCCCGCCATCGAGGCCCTGCTGGCCAGGCGCCTGTTCCTGCGCGTATCGCGCAGCTCCAACACCGGCACCCTGATCGACGAATTCATGCGGCGCCGCCACCTGAAGGCCGGCGAGTTCCTGGAAATGAACGCCATGCGCACCATCGTCGACATGGTCAAGGAAGACATGGGCGTCACCATCCTGCCGCTGCCGCGCGGCACCGACTGGGACCGCGACCCGGACCTGCACGTGGTCCGCTTCGACGACCCCAGCGCGCATCGCAGCATCGGCCTGTTCGAGAACGAAAGCCGCAGTTTCCTGAGCAGCGTGCTGCGCCAATACCTGCTCGACGAACTGGCCCGCGACGACGCGGGCCCGCCGTGAAGATCCAGATCGCCCACATTTCGGTGTCAGACACCCATGGGTGTCTGACACCTCCCGCCCCTCTCAAGGTGTCGGACACCCGTCGGGGGTCTGGCACCTGGCAATACCAGGCCCTCCGGAGAGCCTGTCGTCCGCGGCTGTCCAGTGGCGTCAACGCGCAAGAATCACCGTGGTGACCGAGCCGCCGTCGGTGCCCGCCACGGTGCCGCCCTTGCAGTACGCCAGGCCGGCTCGCGCGTCATCGACCTGTCGCGCGCCGGCTTGGCCGGTCAGTTGCCAGTAGAGCTCGCAGACCTGCGCCACGCCCGTGGCGCCCACCGGGTGGCCGCGCGACAGCAACCCGCCGCTGGGATTGACCGGCAGCTTGCCGCCCACCGAGGTATGCCCGGCTTGCGTCCACTGCCCGCCCTCTCCCCTGGGAATCAGGCCGATGCCTTCCAGGCGTACGATCTCCGCGATGGTGAAGCAGTCATGCATCTCGACCAGGTCGATATCGCCCGGGCCTATGCCTGCCGCCTCGTACGCCTGGACGGCCGCGCGGCGCGATATGTCTTCTTCATTCAGATCGTATAGCCCTGTGCGTGCACGGCCGCTGGCCAGGCCGATCGCGCGGATATGCGGGCGGCCGTCGCGGTTCAACCGCAGCCGTTGCAAGCCGGTCGCGCTGCACAGGACGACTGCGGCCGCACCGTCGCTGATCGGGCTGCAGTCCAGCTTGCCCAGCGGGTCGGCGATCGCGCGCGCGCTCAGCACTTCCTCCAGGCTGATGGCGTGCTGATACTGGGCATAGGGGTTGTGCATGGAATGCCTGTGGTTCTTGACGGCGACCATTGCGATCTGTTCGCGCGTGGCGCCGTGGTCTGCCATATAGCGTTGGGCGCTCAACGCATGCCCGGCCGCCATGACATAGCCCTGCATGGCGTCCAGGTCGGACGGGTCGGGCGTCACGCCGCCCTTGATCCGGTCCGTCATTTTCTCCACCCCCACCACGAGGATGACGTCATGGGCCCCCGCCCGGATCGCCATCCAGGCTTCGCGCAATGCGGTCGCGCCGCTGGCGCAATAGTTCTCGTGGTTGCTGATCGGCAGCCCGTCCAGGCCCAATTCGACGGCCATGCGCTGGCCGGCCACCGGCCCGCCGAACACGTGCCCCACGTATACCGCCTCGATGTCCGAGCGGCGCGCGCCGGCGTCGTGCATGGCCGCGCGGGCGGCGGCGGCGCCGAGCTGTTCAAGACCGGTTTCCGGACCATACTTGCCAAAGCGCACCATGCCCGCGCCCGCGAAATAACTTGCCTGCATCATCACGCCCCCCGCGATTGGTCGACCAGTACGAAGGCATATCCGATCACCGGCTTGCCGTCCTCCGTGCCGGCCGCGCACAGCGCCAGCGCGACACGCTGCCCGATCCGGATTTCGGTGTGCGGGGCATGGATCTGGGCCAGCACGCGCACTTCGTCATCCAGGTCCACGTAAGCCAGCACGTAAGGCGTCTTGCGTCCCGCCGGAGCCTGGTGAATGACGGTGTAGGCAAACACGGCGCCCTCGGGGGACAAGGGCACCACGTGCGGCCGTTCGGCGCCGTCGCCGTCACATTGCGGGCAAAACCCCTTGGCGGGATAGACCTTGGTGCGGCAAGCCGGGCATTGCGAACCCAGCAGTCTGGGCGGGTCGATCTGGAACAACCCCTCCCGTATGGGTTTATATGGCTGGTCTGCTTCAATGGCGTTCAACATGAAATGCCTCTCCAGTGGGCTGGAATGTGTGGCGACGGCATGAAGCAGAACGGCCTGCGACTGGCTCAGCCGCCTCTGCCCTTGCGCTTGAGGTCCACCCGATAAGCGTACCGTCTGGGGTTGAAAAACGATTCCGTCAACTCAATAAAAGCGCCCGACGTGTCGTAGTAAAGACGCTCGATGAAAATCACCGCATCGCCCGGCGCGCAGCCGATATGCCGCGCGATGTCGGCATCGCAGTTCAGCGCCGTGATGTTCTGCTGCACCCCTGCGACGGGACGCTGCAAGTACGCTTCCGCCGCGCCGATAACCGTGCCGGGGCCGTTGGACGGGATGTCCTGCTCCTTCAGGATGCGGCCCAGCGCCGGCGACACATGGTGCCGCGTATACACAAAGGGCTGCCCGTTGAACAAGCGCCTGACCTGCGCGGTCGCGACCTCGACATAATCCAGCTGCAGCCGCGATGCCACCGACGCATCCACGCGCACCACGAACGGCTGCACCACGTCCATATCCGTGCCCGGCCACATCGTCAGGTCGTCCATCGAACCGATGGACCGCACATAGCGTTCATCGGTTTGCGGCCGGCCCCTGACGTACGTGCCGCTGCCTTGAATCTGGTCGATCAGCCCCTCGGCAACGAGTTGCTTGAGCGCCAGGCGGATCGTGTGCCGGCTCACCTCGTACTGGCGGCACAGTTCGACCTCTGTAGGCAGCCGTGTGCCGGGCGCAAAACTGCCCCCGTAGATCTGTTGCCGCAGTTGCTCAGTCAACGTGCGATATGCCGGTACTTCTACTGCTCGTTTCATACCTATCCACCCGTGCTTGGTTCGCCCGCGTTATTGACGAAAGGTCGCGACATCGTATCAACAACCATGGCCGGCGGCCCGCAGACTCCAGGGCACGCAGCGTTGCGAAACAACCGGGGTGGATGCTCCTTGTCCGTTTGGGCATGCGGTGGCGACGTTTGCCATGCCACCCACATGCGTTGGGTTGTCAGGATCATAATCATACGTACCAATCAGATCAACAACTTTAGACTGAAACCGACAATTTCCAAAGAGATTTAGCTGGCATGCCGCCAGCCCCCAGCGCTTTGATATACGAAATAAGTCGTTGAAATTTCTAATTTTTATAATCTTAAATCCAGCCTCACCAAGAAATCTTCTTCACGGATACGGGTTTTCGCTAAGTTTCAAATAAAATTGGTACGGATGTATTATGCAGACCAATTCGACATCGATCGCCACCGCCGCACCGGCCGGCCCCGCGCGGATCGATGACAGCGCATCCAATGCGCGGCATACGCGCAGGTCACTCGGGAACCCGTCATGAAGCCATTGCAGGGCATTCGAATCGTTGAACTGGGGCAGTACATCTCTGCGCCCTATTGCGCCATGATGCTTGCCGATCAGGGCGCCGAAGTCATCAAGGTGGAACGCCCCCAGGGCGGCGATCCGCGGCGTGATTACGATCCCCTCGTGCGCGCGGGCTCGGGGCAGCTCAGCGGGGGCTTTCTCTCCTACAACCGCAACAAATCGTCCGTGACGCTGGATATGTCCCAGGCGCAGGACCGCCAGCGCTACGTCGCGCTGGTCCATACCGCGGATGTCGTGGTCGAGAACCTGCGTCCCGGCGCGGTCGACAAGCTGGGGGTGGGATACGAGGCCCTGGCGCCCCGTCATCCACGCCTGGTGTATGCGGCCATCAGCGGCTATGGCCGCTCGCCCCGGCGGCGCGGCCCGTACTCGAACCGGCCCGCCTTCGACACGGCCGTGCAGGCCATGGCGGGCATCATGGATGTGACCGGCGAGGTGGACGGCCCGCCCATCCCCACCGTTACCGGTTTCTGCGACATCTTCGCCGGCATTCACGCGGCGTTCGGCGTGCTCACGGCGCTGCGCGCGCGGGACGAGACGGGGCGCGGAACCTTTGTCGATATCAGCATGTACGACGCAGCCGCCTCGCTGATGGAGCGCGAGCTGATGCTGGCGGAATTCACGGGCGAGCAACGGCAGCGGGGCCTGGACGCCTACGCGCCGGTTGGCACCTTCAAGGCCGCGGACGGTTATGTCGCGTTGATTCTGCCCACCGATGAAATCTGGCGCCGCCTGTGCCTGGCCGTGTCCCGCGAAGACCTGTTGACCCGCGGCGAGCTGCTCACCGTGAAATCGCGATCCCTGCATTTCGGCGCCATCATCCGCCCGGAAATCAACCGCTGGACCGGCAGCAGGACCCGCCGGGAAATTGTCGAGCATTTCAGCGCGGCGGGCGTGCCGGCGGGCGAAGTGCAAAGCGTGCGCGAGGTGTACGACTGCCCGCACTTGCGCGCGCGCGGCATGTACGTGGAAATCGACGATCCCGTCGCCGGCAAGCGGCGCATGATCCGCACGCCGCTATGGCTCGACAACCACGATGACCTGACCTTCGACACGGCGCCCCGGCTGGGCGCGGACAATGATCTTGTACAGGCCCTCCAGTTGCCCTGAAAACCACCCCGCCAGGCATCTCTCGGAAGCCTGAATAATAGGCGGCTCGTCCGCCGCCACCACGAGGAGACAATCATGTGCCGGACACGATCAGGCCTGGGCAGTGCGCTGAAGGCGGCCATCGGCTGCATGGCGCTGTCCCTGCTGCCGCTGGGCAACGCGGCGCACGCCGCCAACGGACAGGACTACCCCAATCGCGCGGTACAACTCATCGTGCCGTTCGGGCCCGGATCCACGGCGGACGTTGTCGCCCGCCTGTTCGGCCGATATGCGTCCGAACGCTTGGGCCAGCCCGTCATTGTGCAGAACCGTTCCGGCGCCGGCGGCGCCATAGGCGTCGAGGCGGTGACCACCGCGGCTCCCGACGGCTACACCCTGCTGCTGACCACATCCTCGACGATCGTGATCAATCCGTCGCTCTACAAGAACCTGCGGTACGACGTCGAGCGCGACCTGCAGCCCATCGCCGAGCTAGGCGTGCTGCCCGCCTTGTTGATTGCCGCGCCCAGCCTGCCCGCGAACAACGTCAAGGAACTGGTGAACTATGTTCGCCAGAATCCCGGCAAACTGTCCTATGCCTCTAACGGCCTGGGCAGCTATGCGCACGTGCTGATGGAACTGCTGAAGACCTCGACCGGCATCGAGATGGTGCATATCCCCTACCGTGGCGGGAACCAGGCCGACGCCGACCTCATCGCCGGCAATGTGCACCTGATGTTCAACAGCCTCGCCGCCGCCGCGCCGCAGGTCGCCGCCGGCCGGCTCAAGGCCTTGGCCGTCAGCTCCGGCCAGCCGTCGCCGCTCATGCCCGGCGTGCCTGGCATGGGCAACTCGGGGGTACCCGAGCTGGATGACTACGACGTGAGCTATTGGGTCGGGCTGTTCGCGCCGGCGGGCACTCAACCAGCCATCGTGGAAAAGCTGGTCGCGCTCGCCAACGACTGGGTCGCCCAGTCCCAGACCCGGCAGGCGCTGTCCGGGCAGAAGATCCTCGCCTCGCCGCCCAAGACGCCCCAGGCCGTGCGCGCAACGATTCAATCCGAAACCAGGCAATGGGCCGAAGTGCTGAAAAACGCCAAAGTGGAGCCCCAGGCTTACTGAACGCGGCGGGCCAACACGCGCGAGCGCTGCAGATCGATACCCCGCGCCTCATTCCCCGCCAATACTCGAAAAATCACAGGAGACACCGATGAAACCTGGCCTGCGCAGCCTATTGTGTACCGCGGCCCTGGCGCTGCTCGCTTCGGCCAGCCCCGCCCATGCCGTTTATCCGGCCAAGCCGATTCGACTGGTGGTCGGTTTCCCGCCCGGCCAGGCCACTGATATTGTCGCGCGGGTGTTGGCCAGGCAATTGCAGGACGCCCTGGGCCAACCGGCCATCGTCGACAACAAGGCAGGGGCGGCGGGCATCATCGGCGCCGAGGCAGTAGCCAAGGCCCCAGCCGATGGCTACACCTTGCTCGTCAGCTCGGGAGGCCCCATGGCGATCAATCCGAGCCTCTATTCGAATTTATCCTACGACCCGCTGCGGGATTTCGAGCCGGTCAGCCTCCTGGCGATCGTGCCGCAGTTCCTGGCAGTGAACGTGGATGTGCCGGCGCAGAATGCCGCGGACCTGGTCAAGCTGGCCAAGGCGGCTCCGGACACATTGAACTATGCTTCTACAGGCAACGGCGTCACCGGCCATTTGAGCATGGAACTGTTCAAGCAGGCTCAGGGTATCCGCATGACCCATGTCCCCTACAAGGGAAGCGCGGCGGCAGTGACCGACCTGATGGCTGGCCGGGTCAGCGCGATGTTCGATACCGGCCCGGCGCTGCTGCCGCATATGCGTTCGGGAAAGCTGCGCATTCTGGCCGTGGCGACCACGCGTCGCAGCTCGGCGGCGCCCGATGTGCCGACCATCGCCGAAGCCGGCCTTGGCAACCTGGACACCCCTTCCTGGGTCGGTGTTCTCGCGCCGAAGGGCACTCCCAGGGAAGTTATCGATACGCTGCACAAGGCGCTCGCGACGTGGCTCGATACGCCCGAGGTCAAGAATCAGCTCACGGCCATCGGCGCCGAACCGGCGGTCATGAACGACGCCGAGTTCTCGACTTACCTGCGCGCTGAAATCGATAAGTGGGCTGTCGCGGTCAAGCTCTCCGGCGCCAGGGTCGATTGAAATGGCAACGCTTTCATCCGATCTGGCTGGCTTCGCCACTGACTTTCGCCTGGAAGACGTGCCGACAGAGGTCCGCGTCCGTGCGAAGCACTTGATCCTCGACGCGTTGGGCATCGCCATCGCCTGCACCCAATGGGATTTTGCCCGCGTGACCATGGCCGGCCTGCGTGAGTTGGCGGGCCCGGGCGGCGACATACCGGTGATCGGCTACGGGCAGTCGCTGCCCTTGCGCGATGCCGTGGTCATGAACGCGCTGTTGATACACGGCCTCGATTACGACGATACGCATCCGGCGGGAGTCCTGCACGCCACTACGTCGGTACTTCCCGCGATGCTTGGCCTCGCCACGCGCCTGAAGGGTGGCGGACAGGACTTGCTGGCCGCCTATATCCTGGGCGTGGAAGCCACCACACGCCTCGGCGCGGCGGCCAAGGGCGGCTTCCACCAGGTCGGATTTCATCCCACCGGGCTCATCGGCGCCTTCGGGTGCGCCTTGGCTGCCGCGCGCTTGCTCGGGCTGGACGCTGAGCGGACCGTGCAGGCGCAAGGCATTGCGGTGTCCTTCGCGTCCGGCAGCCTGGAATTTCTCAGCGATGGCGCATGGAACAAGCGTTTGCATCCGGGGTGGGCTGGCGCGGCCGGCATCACCGCGGCCACGTTGGCCAAGCATGGCTTCGTCGGCACCCGGGCGGTGTACGAGGGGCGTTTCGGCTTGTACAACAGCCACCTCGGACCATTGGCACACCAATGTGACCTGGCGCTCGCCACGAACGGCCTCGGGACAATCTGGGAAACCAGCCATGTGGCCGTCAAGCCAGTCCCGGCCTGCCATTTCGTTCATGCCTGTGCGGATGCGGCAAGCCAGTTACATCGCGCGTGGAACGGCGCCGCTGTCCGGCGCATTGTCGCCCGCGTGCCGGCCGGGGTGATGAAAACCGTGTGCGAGCCGATTCAAGGCAAGCGACGTCCGACAAATGTCTACGAGGCGCAGTTCAGCATTCCTTACGCGGTCGCCATTGGGTTGCGCTTTGGCCGCTTCACCCTGGACGCCCTTGACCCGGCCGCCTATCAGGACGCGGATACGCTTGCGCTCGCTTCGCTGGTGGAATGCGAGGCTGACCCCGCTGCAGACTTTCCGACTTACTACGGTGGCGAGGTCATCGTGATTCTGGCCGATGGCCGTGTCCTGAAGCACGGCGAACCGATCAACCGCGGTGCCGCGTCGCGCCCGATCAGCAACGCCGACGTCGTTGCCAAGTTTCATGACAACGCGGCTCGCGCGGTCGATCCGGTCCACGCCGGCCGTATCGTCGACGCCGTGCTGTCGCTGGAGCAGCGTAGCGCTTCGGACCTGATGCACCTGATAGGGGTTGGCGCTCGCACGCAGCGCCTGTAAGGTGTCAGACACCCTGCGGGTGACCTTCCGCGCTCTCCTCCTCTTCCATCGCCAGGTGTCAGACACCCTGCGGGTGTCTGACACCTTCCGGCCTCCGCCGCTAGACGGCCCCCGGCGCGGGCAGCCGGCCCAGCACGCGCTCCAGCGTCATGCCGATGGCCAGCACGCGGCGGTCCGCGCCCGGCAGGCCATCGATTTCCAGCCCCACCGGCAGGCCGCCCGCGGACAGCCCGGCCGGCAGCGCCAGCCCCGGCAGTCCGGCATTGCTGCCGGGGTCGGTATTGCGGATCAGCCGCTCGAAATTGGCCGGGCTGCTGGCCTCGGGATTCGCCAGCATGGGCAGGATCGGCACCACCGGGAACAACAGCCCGTCCAGGTAATGCCGCTCGAAGGTCTCGCGATACGTATCGAGCAGCGCCGCGCGGCCGCCGGCCATGGCGGCGCGATACGCCGGCAGGACGTCGACCAGCGCGCCGTCCGGCGCCGGCAGCTTGCCCGGCGCCACCATCGTGCGGAAGATCGCCTGCACGTCCGGGCTGGAAATCTGCGCCAGCACGTCGTCGAACGACACGCCGGTGCCATGCTCGCGCAAGTAGCGGACCAGGTCGGTCCGCTGCTCGTGGATGGCCACCGGCATGCTCACCGCCGCATTGCGCCCGGCCAGCTCCGGCATCTGCACGTCGATCAGCTGCACCCCGGCATGGGCCAGCCGCGCCAGCGCCCGGCCCGCCACGGCGCCGACCTCCGCGTCCAGGTCGCGCCAGAAATAATCGGGCAGCCCCAGGCGGATCCGTGCCGCGGGCGGCGCTTCGCCGACCGGCGGCTCGCCGCTCAGCAGCGCGTCCAGCAGCACCAGGTCGGCCATGTCGTTGGCCATGGGGCCGGGGGTGTCGCGGGTATGGGAAATGGGCGTGATGCCGTCGCGCGGATAGCGGCCGATGGTGGGCCGCAAGCCCGTGCCGCCGTTGAAGGAGGCCGGCACCCGCACCGATGCCCCGGTGTCGGTGCCCAGCGCCGCCGGCACCAGGCGCGCGCCCACCGCCGCCCCGCTGCCGGCCGACGAGCCGCCTGCCACGCGAGTCGGGTCATAGGCATTGCGCACGCCCACTACGCCGGGCACATGGAACGCGGTGTTGTAGCCGGACGAGCCGAACGCCAGTTCGTGCATATTGGCCTTGCCGACGATGACCGCGCCGGCGTCGCGCAAGCGCCGCACCACCGGCGCGTCGGCGGCGGGCCGGAAATCGCGCAGCGCGGGCGTCCCGGCGGTGTTGGGCAGGCCCGCGACGTGGATGTTGTCCTTGATGGCAATGGGCACGCCGTCCAGCGGCGGACCGGCCTGGCCGGCGCGCCGGCGGCTGTCGCTGGCGCGCGCCTGGGCCAGCGCGCCCGCCTCGTCCACCGTGATGAAGGCGTTCAACGCCGCGTGCGCGCGTATCCGCTCGAGGTAGGCGCGCGTCAGCGCCTCGCTGCTGGCGTCGCCCTGGCTGACCAGGCGCGCCGCCGCGACAGCGGTCAGGGTGTTCAGGTCGGGCAATGGGCGATCGGCATGGCGCATGGCGGTCTCCTGGCGGGCCGGCGCATGCGGACCGCGCGCCGGCCCGGCCCATTCTAGGCACGCGGCGCGCCGGCCGGTATCCTCAATCCTGAGGAGGCCGGTGGCCCGCCAGCCAGCGCGCCGCCAGCGCCGTGCGGTTGGCGCACTCGAGTTTTTCCATGGCGTGCTTCAGGTGCGTGCGCACGGTGGTGAACGCCATGCCCAGTTCCCGGGCGATCTCGCGGTCGCCGCGGCCCTGCGCCACCAGGCGCGCCACCTGCTGTTCGCGCGGGCTCAGGCGGGCCGCCGCGCCGGCGCGCGCGGGCTCGTCGGCGGCCAGGGCCCGCGCGAAGTACGGCGCCAGCAAGTCCAGCAGCCGCAGGTCGCGCTCGCCGAAATCCGCCGCGCCCGCCGCGCGCCATAGCCGCAGGTCGCCGACGTCGCGCCCGCGCGCGTCGGCGAAATAGATGTTGACACCATGGTGCAGGCCGTCGCGCGCCAGGAAATCGTTGTAGAACTCGGAATGCTCCAGTTCGCGTCGGCCCAGCGCCTCGTCGACCAGCGCGGCGCGGCGCAGCGGCCGCAGGCGGTGCGAGATCGGGTCGCGGAACTGGTAGCGCTCGTCGTAGGCACGCAGGTTGACGGGATTCATGTTGTAACCGGCGCCGTCGACGAACCGCCGCGCCGCGGCGTCCCAGCGGTACGAGGCGCCGAACTGGCAACGCAGCAGGCGGGCCATGCCCGGCAGCACCTGGGCCCGCAGGCCGGCGCGCGCGCCGCCGCCGGCCAGGGTGTGGACAATGTCGGCCAATTGCGCCAGTTCGCTGGCGCTCATGTCGTAGATGGCGGAAGGCATGGCGGCTCCTGGCCGCGACAGCGCGCGGCCGCGCCAGTGTCACATGGCCGCGCCGGCGGCGCTATAAGTAGCGTTCCCGATACCCGACCGGCGACATCCCGCAGTATTTGTTGAATACATCGCGAAACGCCTTGGTATCGCTGTAGCCGACCTCGTACATGACCTCGGCCACGCTCTTGCGGGAATTCTCCAGCTGCTTCTTGGCGGCCTCGATGCGGATGCGCTGCAGGTATTCGACGATGCTGTTGCCGGTGGCCTGGCGAAAGCGCCGTTCCAGCGTGCGGCGGCCCAGCGCGAAGCGGCCGGCCAGGCCTTCGACGGTCAGGCGCTCGGCATAGCGGGCCTCGATATATTGCTGCACCGCCCGCACCACCTCGTCGGCATGCGCCTTGTGGCCGACGAACACCGAAAACGGCAGCTGGCTCTGGCGGCTCCAGTCCAGCTGGAAGAACTTGGCGCACCAGATGGCGGTCTCGCGGTCGGTGTATTTCTCGATCAGGTGCAGCACCAGGTGGGCGGCCGAGAACGCCCCGCCGCTGGTGTACAGGCCCTGCTCGGCCATGACGACCCGGTCGCTGACCCACTGCACCGCCGGGAACCATTGCGCGTACAGGCCCTGCGCCACCCAGTGCACCACCGCGCGGCGGCCGTCCAGCAGACCGCCGGCCGCCGCCAGGGCCGCGCCCACGCACAGGCAGGCGACTTCGCCGCCGTTCTTGTAATGGCGCGTCAGCCAGTCGATCAGTTGCGGGTTGGCGGCCACCGCCTCGGGGCCCGGCGCCAGCAGCGGCGGCACCACGCAGATGTCCACCGGCCCGGCCTCGTCCAGCACCGCGTCGGCCTGCACGCTGATGCGGCCGTGGTCCAGCTGCACCCGCGGCGTGGCGGCCAGCAGCCGCACGTCGAAACAGGGCGGGCGGCCCTGCTCCTGCAGATACTGGTTGGCCACCAGGAAGCCGTGCCGGGCGGTCTCCAGCGAGGCGATATTGGCCCCCACGGGCAGCAGGAAGGCGACATTCTTCATGGCGCCAGCATAGCGCCACATGGCTGTCGCAATCCACCCGCAAGATTGTCGCAATTCCCCATCGGCAGCGGGGGGAATTCCCGATACAGTAGTCGTCCGGCCACCCGCCGGCCAACCCAGGAGCATCGCCATGGAACAGTACGTAGACGGCTTCCTGCTTGCCGTCCCCAAAGACAAGCTGGACGCCTACAAGGCGATGGCTACCCTCGCCGGCCAGGTCTGGAAAGAACACGGCGCGCTGGACTACCGCGAATGCGTCGGCGACGACCTGAACATGGACGCGGGCTGCGCCAGCTTCACCGCCGCCGCGGGCGCGCGCGACGACGAGGTGGTGATCTTCGCCTGGATCCTCTACCCCAGCAAGGCCGACCGCGACCGCATCAACGCCGCCGTCATGGCCGACCAGCGCCTGCACGAAGGGGCCGTGGAAGGCGTCTTCGAAATGCGGCGCATGGCCTGGGGCGGGTTCCGCACCCTGGTCGCGGCGTAGCGCCGCGGCAAAAAAAATCGCCGCCGCTGTCGATCCAGCGCCCGGCCGATCGTCGTACCCATACAGCGGCCTGCCATCCCGGCGCCGCCCTACTGGAGCCCATCATGGCCACCGTCAAACCCATTCCCGACGACATGCACTCGCTGACCCCGCACCTGACCTGCGACGGCGCGGCCGAGGCCATCAAGTTCTACGTCAAGGCATTCAACGCCGTCGAGCTGGCGTCCCTGCCGACCCCCGACGGCAAGATCGCGCACGCCGCGGTGCGCATCGGCGATTCCACCCTGATGCTGTGCGACGCCTTCCCCGAATGGGGCGCCTGCGATCCCAAGGCGCTGAAGGGCTCGCCGGTGGTCATCCACCTGTACGTCGAAGACGTGGACGCGGCCATGGCCCAGGCCCAGGCCGCCGGCGCCACCGTGACCATGCCCGCCACCGACATGTTCTGGGGCGACCGCTACGGCCAGCTGACCGACCCGTTCGGGCACCGCTGGTCGATCGCCACGCACAAGCAGGACCTCACGCCCGAGCAGATCCAGGAAGCCATGCGCAACGCCCCGCCGTGCCCCGACATGGCCGGCAAGGGCCAGTCATGAGCGGCGGCTGGGCGATATCGTCCGGTACCCGGCGGACACGCCCGGCCCCGAGGGCTCGGTCATGACGGTCACGTTCACCCTGAACGGCCAGGCGGCGTAGCCGTCCGCTCGGCAGCGCGCATACGGGCCGGCTTGCGCGCGGGCAAGCCCGGCCCGGATGCGCGGCTTGAACCGGCGCCCATAAACACCTAAGGTGTGCTATTGCGCCACCACGACTCGACCGCCGCCATGCCCGCCTCCGACCGCCCCCAGACCCTCGGCGAAGAAATCGCCAACAGCATCAGCCATGGCCTGGGCGCGCTGGGCGCCGTGGCCGCGGCGCCGCTGCTGATCGTCGGCGCCACGCGCCGGGGCGATGCGGCCCTGATCGCCGGCGCGGCCGTCTTCGCGGCCAGCATGTGCCTGCTGTACCTGGCGTCCACCCTGTACCACGCCCTGCCGCGCGGGCGCGCCAAGCAGGTCTTCAACGTGCTGGACCACTCCGCCATCTATTTGCTCATCGCCGGCACCTATACGCCGTTCGCGCTCGGGCCGCTGCGCGGCCCATGGGGCTGGACCCTGCTCGGCCTGGTGTGGGGCCTGGCGGCGCTGGGCGTGGCGCTCAAGGCCATGCGGCGGCTCGACCGCCCGGCGGTCTCGCTGGCGCTGTACCTGGCCATGGGCTGGCTGGTGGCCATTGCCGTCGATCCGGTCCTCGAGCACGTGCCCGCCGGGGGGCTTTGGCTGCTGCTGGCCGGCGGCCTGGCCTATACCGGCGGCGTGCTGTTCTTCGTGTTCGACTCGCGCTGGCGCTACAGCCACTTCGTCTGGCACCTGTTCGTGCTGGCCGGCACGGCCTGCCACTTCTTCGCGGCCCTGTGGTACGCCGTGCCGCCCGCCTGACGCGTCAGCCGCCCGCCGGCGCGAAATCGTAGCGCCGCACCTGCCCCCCGCCCGCGATGATGGCGCAGGCCTCCGGCACTTCCTCCCAGGCGCCCGGCAGTTCGGTCAAGGGCTCCGACAGCAGCATGTAGGTGTCGTCGTCCAGCGCCGCAATGCGCGGCTCGTCGGGATACAACTGTTTCAGGTGGCGCACATCGGTATTGTGGAACAGCGAACGCGAATTCGCCTCGCTGGAATAGCGCACTGCGATCAGACGCTGGCCGTCCAGCGCGCACACGGTCATGTTCAAGGGGTGCGCCACGCCGTGGCGATGGCCCACCTCCTCCACCAGTCCCGCCATGCGCTGCAGCGCCGGCAGCGGGTCCTTCTCCAGGCCGAAGCTCAGCGCCAGCAGGAACATCACCTCCGAATCGGTGGAGCCTTCCAGTGACGGAAAGTAGGACGGCGCGATGTGCAGCATCAGCTCGCGCCGCAACAGCGGGTATTCGCGGATCAGGCCGTTGTGCACGAACAGCCAGCGGCCATGCCGGAACGGATGGCAATTGGTCTCCTGGGCCGGCGTGTCGGTGGCCGCCCGGATATGGGCCACGAACAGCGACGCCTTGATGGCGCGCGCCGCCTCGCGCAGGTTGCGGTCGTTCCAGGCCGGGTGAATGCTGCGGTAGCGGAACGGCGCCTCGTCCGGATCGCGCCCATACCAGCCCACCCCGAAGCCGTCGCCGTTGGTGGTGGTGGCGCCCAGGCGCGCATGCAGGCTCTGGTCTATCAGGGAATGCCGGGCCTTGAAAATCACGGTCTCCAGCTTCAGCGGACTGCCGGTATAAGCCATCCAGCGGCACATGGTGTCTCTCCCGCTTATTGTTTACTTTGCGTTTATATATGGATTTCAATAATTGAACTTTGCGTCTTACAACCAATTGACATAAAGAACGGCATTGCCCATGATGACGGCAGCCGCCCCGACGGGCGACGGCCGCCGCACGGCGGCCCACCATAACCACAATACCGCGCCAGCCCGCACTGTGCGCGGCGATCACGGAGGCATGCCATGAACACCACTCCCCTCGACCCCGCGCGGCGGCGCTTGCTGGCCGGCGGTGCCGGCGCCCTGGCCGCCGCCGGGCTGGGCGCCGCCCCGGGCCTGGCGCGCGCCAGCGAAGCGGCCGCCAAGGAAGCCGCGCCGGCGGCCAAGCCGCTGCCGGCCTATGCCGCCTGGAAGGACGCCGACAGCGTCATCGTACACAGCGCCAACACCATCGAAACCCGGCGCGGCGCGTTCGGCGACGGGGTGATCACGCCGTCGCGGGAACTGTACGTGCGCAACAACCTGCCGCCGCCGGACGCCTCCATTCTCGACGACCGCGACGCCTGGACGGTCGAGATCCAGGGCGTGAAGAACCCGCGCAGCTTCACCCTGGCCGAACTCAAGACACTGGGCGTGGAGACGATGGCCACCGTGCTGCAATGCTCGGGCAACGGGCGCGGCTTCTTCCCGCACAAGCCCAGCGGCACGCAATGGCAGGTGGGCGCGGCCGGCTGCGTGCTGTGGACCGGCATCCCGGTGCGCGCGCTGGTCGAGCAACTGGGCGGCGTGGACGGCGACCTGAAGTACATGACCGGCACCGGCGGCGAGAAGCTGCCCGAAGGGCTGGATCCCAAGACCCTGATGGTGGAGCGCTCGGTGCCGCGCGAGGCCATGCAGGACGCGATGCTGGCGTGGGAGATGAACAACGAGCCGCTCAGCCTCGCGCACGGCGGGCCGCTGCGCCTGATCGTGCCGGGCTATACCGGCGTGAACAACGTCAAGTACATCAAGCGCCTGGCGTTTACCGCCGACCAGAGCCCGGTCAAGATCCAGCAGACCAGCTACCGGATCGCGCCGCTGGACGCCAAGCCCGGCCCCGAACACCCGTCGGCCTGGGCCATGACGCCCAAGTCGTGGATCATCGCGCCCGGCGCGGACGGCGAGCCGGTCAAGGCCGGCCGCGCGCTGGTGCGCGGCGTGGCGTTCGGCGGCATGCACGCCGTCAAGCGCGTGGATGTGTCGGTCGACGGCGGCAAGACCTGGAAGCAGGCCGCGCTGGTCGGCCCCGACCTGGGCAAGTACGCCTGGCGCCAGTTCGCGCTGGCCGTCGAGCTGCCCGCCGGCCAGCATACGCTGGCCAGCCGGGTCGAGGACAGCGAAGGCAACGTGCAGGTCGAGAACCGCGAAGAAAACGCGCGCGGCTACCTCAACAGCAGCTGGCGCGACCACGCGCTGCAGATCACGGTTTCATAGGAACGGCGGCATCGATGCACAATTCCCAGCAGCACTCCACCCGCCGCCGCGCCGCCGGCTGGCGGCGCATCCTGCCGGCCCTGGCGGCCGGCCTGTGCGCGGCAGCCGCCGCCGGCGCGGCCCACGCGGCCGACGCCGAGGCGGCGGGCCGCGCGCTGTTCACCAAGGGCGCCACGCCGGCCTGTGCCGTCTGCCATACGCTGGCCGACGCCGGCGCGGCCGGCACCATCGGACCGGACCTGGACGAACTCAAGCCCGATGCCAAGCGCGTCGCCCTGGCGGTGCGCAACGGCATCGGCGTCATGCCGGCGTTCGAGGCGCTCAGCGATGCCGACGTGCAGGTCCTGGCCGACTACGTGGCCGCCGCCACCGGCGCGGCCCAGTAGCGGCGCCGCGCGGCGTCAGTCGCGCGGCAGCAGTTGCGGGTTCCAGGCCACTTCCCACAAGTGCCCTTCCGGGTCCTGGAAATAGCCGGCATAGCCGCCCCAGAAGGTGTCGGCGGCCGGCTTGACCTCCGTCGCGCCGGCCGCGCGCGCCTGCCGCATGACGCTGTCGACCTCGGCGCGGTCCGACACATTGTGGGCCAGCGCGCAGTGCGTGGCGCTGGCCGGCCCCACCGGCAAGCCGCTGTCGTGCGCCAGGCTGGCGCGCGGCCACAAGGCCAGCTTCAAGCCGGGCTGCAGGTCGAAAAACGCCACGGCGCCGTGCTCGAACTCGGTGCCGACGATACCTTGCGTGGGCCAGCCCAGGCCGTCGCGGTAAAAGCGCACGGCCCGTTCCAGGTCGTCCACGCCCAGGGTGATCAGGGTGATGCGGGGTTTCATGTCGGTCTCCTGAATGCGTTCAAACCGCCAGCGCCGCCGCGGCGCGCGCGGCGACCTGCAGCGTGCCGGCGGGGTCGGCGTCGTCCTGCAGCATCCACACGGCGGACAGCCCGGCCCAGGCCAGCACCCACTGCAGCAGGCGGCGAGGCTCGATGCCGGACGCGGCCGCGACGATGTCCAGGCGCCGCTCGAAACGCCCGCGCGCCAGCGCCGTGCGGCGGCTGGGGTTGCAGAACAGGTTGGCATAGTCGAAGCCGCGTTCGCCGTGCAGGCCTTTCGGGTCGATCGCCAGCCAGCCGCGCGCGCCGAAATCCAGCACATTGCCGTGGTGGATATCGCCGTGCAATACGCCTGGCTGGCGCGGCTCGGCCAGCAAGGCGCGGGCGCGGCGCGCGCTATCGCGCAACACCCCGCCATGCCGCTCGGCGGCCGGCCACAGGTCGCGGAACCAGTCGTCGAGCGGCACCAGGCCGGGCGGCGGCCGGCCGCGCCGCGCGTGCAGGCGTGCCACGGCGCCGCACAGGATGCGGGTCGCCTCCGGGTCGTCGGCGCCGCGGCGCGCCATGGCGGCCAGCGAACCGGGGCCTTGCGCCCGCTCCATCAACAGCGCGTCGCCATCTTGGGCCAGCACGCGCGCGGCACCCTCGCCCGCCCACCACGCCAGCACCCGCGCGCCCTGGCGCTCTTCCTCGACGCGGGCGATCTTCAGCATGGCCGCGGCGGCGCCCTGGCGCACCGGCAGCAGGCGGCTGGTGGCGGTGCGGATCGGCGCGCCGTCCGGCTCCAGGCCCCACTGCCGCAAATAGCGGTCGAATATCCTCAAGGCTAGCCTCCACGGTATGGCCCAGCCATTAAATCATCCTCCAACCCGAGGGTAGTAACATCGAACGGCGTTTCCCACCCTATCCGGAGTTCAGCCTTGAAATACCGAAAACTCGGCCGTACCGATCTCGATGTCAGCCTGATCGGCCTGGGCACCATGACCTGGGGCGAGCAGAACAGCGAAGCCGAGGCCCACGAACAGCTCGACTACGCCCTGTCGCGCGGCATCAACCTGGTCGACACCGCCGAGATGTATCCGGTGCCGCCGAAGCCCGAGACACAGGGCCGCACCGAAACCTACATCGGCACCTGGCTGGCCAAGACGCGCCGCCGCCATGACATCGTGCTGGCCAGCAAGGCGGCCGGGCCGGTGCGCGACCCGAAGCGGCCCGGCCACATCCGCGACGGCAAGACCTTCCTCGACCGCAACAACCTCACCGCCGCGCTGGACGCCAGCCTCAAGCGCCTGCAGACCGACTACCTGGACCTGTACCAGCTGCACTGGCCCGACCGCAGCACCGCCACCTTCGGGCGCGCCTACCCGTGGATCGACGACGACTACACCGTGCCCATCCAGGAAACGCTCGAGGTGCTGCGGGACTTCGTGCGCGCCGGCAAGGTGCGGCACATTGGCGTGTCCAACGAAACGCCCTGGGGCGTGGCGCAATTCCTCAAGCACGCCGAAACCCAGGGGCTGCCCCGCATCGCCTCGATCCAGAATCCATACAGCCTGCTCAACCGCACCTACGAACAAGGCCTGGCGGAATTCAGCCATCTGGAACAGGTAAGCCTGCTGGCCTATTCACCGCTGGCCATGGGCGTGCTGTCCGGCAAATACCTGGATGGCGCCCGCCCCGAAGGCGCGCGCCTGACGCTGTACACGCGCTTCACGCGCTACAGCAACGCGCAGTCGGAGGCCGCCACGCGCGAATATGTGCAGCTGGCGCGCGCCCACGGCCTGTCGCCGACGCACCTGGCGCTGGCCTGGGTCAACCAGCGGCCGTTCGTGGCCAGCAACCTGATCGGCGCCACCACGCTGGAACAGCTGCGGGAGGATATCGACAGCGTGGACGTCACCCTGCCGCAGGAGGCGCTCGACGAGATCGCCCGCATTCACGCGCGCTATCCCAACCCCGCCCCCTGAGGCAACAGCCGCGCCCTGCACGGGGCGCGGCCCGTTCAGATCCACACATCGTTCTGCGCGGTGCGCTCGCTGGCCTCGCCGCCGGTATTGAGCACCCCGCGCGGTTCGATCAGCATCATCTGAACCTCTTGCTCGGCATAGGGCTTGTGCGACACGCCGCGCGGCGCCACGTACATCTCGCCGGGGCCGATCTCGACCGGGCCGTCGCGCAGGTCGATGCGCAGGCGGCCTGCCAGCACGATGAAGGCCTCGTCCGTATCGGCATGATCGTGCCAGATGAAATCGCCCTGGATCTTCACCAGCTTGAATTGATAGTCGTTCAGTTCGGCGACGACGCGCGGCGACCAGTAATCGTCGATGCGCGCGAGCTTCTCGGCGAAATTGATGGCACGGCGCGCCGGCGCCGCGGCGGCCGAATCGGCGAGATCAGGCAGGGACATGATCGGTGGCTCCATGAATGGCAGGCATACCCCCGCGAGCGTAGCCGGCGGCCGCGCGGCCCGTCTTGAACGATTGTGCGTCGCCGCGCCGCGCTCAGCGCGGCCGGCCGGCCGGCCAACATGCGCAACCAGGCCGCCGGCGGCATGCCGTAGGTGCTCCGGAAGCTGCGGGTCAGGTGGCTCTGGTCGGCGAAGTTCGCCTGCGCCGCAGCATCGGCCAGGCTGCAGCCCGCCAGCATCAGGCGGCGCGCCCACTCCAGCCGCCGCGCCTGCACATACCGCGACGGGCTCACACCGTACAAGGCACGGAAATCGCGCGCCAGGCTCCAGCGGTCCCGGCCGCTCGCAGCCGCCAGGCCGTCCAGCGTGATCGCCTGGCCCAGCGTATCATCGATGCACTGGCGCGCCCGTTCGGCGGCCCGGAAATCCGTTGCATGGCGGCGGCGCCGCGCGCCGCTGGCAGCCTGCAGCGCGGCCGCCAGCTCATAGAGCGCATCGTCCTGCGCCAGCGGATCGAGGCGCTGGTCCATGCGGCGCACCAGGGCCTCGGTCGCCGCGTACAGGCGCGGATCGGCCGATATGCCGCCCTCGATGAACGGCAGCGCCGCGCCGCCCAGCGCCTGCTGCAACAAGGCAGGTTCCAGGTAGACCATGCGATAGTGGAATCCGGCCTCGGTGCCGGCATGTCCGTCGTGCACTTCGTCGGGATGCAGCACGATGGTGCGACCCGGCAGGCTGTGGCGCAGCTCGCCGCGGTAGTGGAAACTCTGCACGCCGGCCAGTGTGCGACCGATGGCATAAGTGGCATGGCGATGCGGATCGTAGCCGTGCCCATGGAAGTACGCCTCGATGCGCTCCATGGCGCCGGACTGCGGATCGCGCCGGATCCAGTCGGCCGGCAGGCGGGGCGCGCGCGGCATGGGCAGGCTCTCGGGCCGGTCAGCGGCCGTGCGCCAGCAATTGGTCGGCCAGCCCGATGAAATCGTCGGCCACCGCATCCCAATCCTGCGCGGGCTGCAGGTCGGAGGTCTGGCCGGGCCCGTGTTCGGTGGGCCGGCGCACGAAGGCGGTTTTCAGGCCGCACTGGCGCGCCGCCGCCAGGTCGCCATTGTGCGCGGCCACCATGCCGACCTCGGCCGGCGCCAGGCCCAGCACCTCGGCGGTGCGCAGGTAGGCTTCCGGCATCGGCTTGTAGGCCTGCGCCACCTCGGCGCCCAGGATGGCGTCCCACGGCAGGCCGGCGCGCTTGGCCATGTCCAGCATCAGGCGGATGTTGCCGTTGGACAGCGGCGCGATGATGTAGCGCGCCTTCAGCCGCGCCAGCCCTTCCAGCGCGTCGGGCCACGGGTCGAGCCGGTGCCAGGCCAGGTTCAACGCGTCCAGCTCGGCGGGCGGCAGCGCGGCCGGGTCCATGTCCACATCGCGCAGCGCGGCCTCCAGGTTCTCGCGGTGCAGCACGTCCAGCCGCACGAACGGCCGCAGCCCGCTGCGCACCGCCTCCATGGACGGCGAGTAATGGCTGCGCCACGCGTCGGCGAAGGCCGCCGGATCGATGTCGCGCCGGCCGTGCCGCGCCAGGAACGGCGCCGCCTCGCGCGCCACGCCGCTGCGCCAGTCGACCACCGTGCCGAACACGTCGAATACCAGCGCCTGTACCTTGTCCCACGCCATGTGTATGCTCCCTCGAAGCTAGGTCTTGAGGCGGTAGCCCGTCTTGAATATCCAGCGCACGCCCACCAGGCAGGCCGCCAAGAAGGCCAGCGTCATGCCCAGGCTGATGCCCACGCTGACGTCCGACACGCCGTAGAAGCTCCAGCGGAAGCCGCTGACCAGGTACACCACCGGGTTGAACAGCGTCACGGTCTGCCAGAACGGCGGCAGCATGTTGATGGAATAGAAAGTGCCGCCCAGGAACGTCAGCGGCGTGATGATCATCAGCGGAATGATCTGCAGCTTCTCGAAGCCGTCGGCCCACACCCCGATGATGAACCCGAACAGGCTGAAGGTCAGCGAGGTCAGCACCAGGAAGGCCACCATCCAGAACGGATGCGCGATGCCGAAGTCGACGAACAGGCGCGCGGTGGCCAGCGTGATCAGGCCCAGGATGATGGATTTGCTGGCGGCCGCGCCCACATAGCCGGTGACGATCTCCACGTACGAAATGGGCGCGGAATGGATCTCGTAGATGGTGCCGGTGAAGCGCGGCATGTAGATGCCGAACGAGGCGTTGGCCACGCTCTGTGTCAGCAGCGACAGCATGATCATGCCCGGCACGATGAAGGCGCCGTAGCTGACGCCCTCGATCTGCACCATGTGCGAACCGATGGCCGAGCCGAACACCACGAAGTACAGCGCCGTGGACACCACCGGCGAGGCCACGCTCTGCATCAGCGTGCGCCAGGCGCGGGCCATTTCGAACAGGTAGATGGCGCGGATGGCGTAGAAATTCATGATTGAGTACTCACCAGGCTGACGAAGATCTCCTCGAGCGAGCTCTCGGAGGAACTGAGGTCCGTGAACTCGATGCCCGCCTCGTCCAGTTGCCGCAGCAGGCGGGCGATCTCCGCGCCGCCCTGCTGGTTGTCGTAGGTGTACACCAGCTGGTGGCCCGCATCCGATAGCTCCAGCCCGTAGGCCGCCAGCACGGCCGGCACCTCGGCCAGCGGCTCTTTCAGGGTCAGCGCCACCTGCCGCTTGCCCAGCTTTTTCATCAGCGCGTGCTTCTCTTCGACCAGGATGATCTCGCCCTGACGGATCACCCCGATGCGGTCGGCCATTTCCTGGGCCTCTTCGATGTAGTGGGTCGTCAGGATGATGGTGACGCCGTTGTCGCGCAGGCGCCGCACCATGTCCCACATGCCGCGGCGCAGTTCGACGTCGACGCCGGCGGTCGGCTCGTCCAGGAACAGAATCTGCGGTTCGTGCGACAGCGCCTTGGCGATCATGACGCGGCGCTTCATGCCGCCGGACAGCGCCATGATGCGGGAATCCTTCTTGTCCCACAGCGACAGGTCGCGCAGCACCTTCTCGATATACGCGGGGTTGGCCGGCTTGCCGAACAACCCGCGGCTGAAGGTCACGGTGCTCCACACGCTCTCGAACGCGTCGGTGGAGATTTCCTGCGGCACCAGGCCGATGCGCGAGCGCGCCGCCCGGTAGTCGGCCACGATGTCATGGCCGTCGGCCAGCACCTTGCCCTCGCCGGGCGTGACGATGCCGCAGATGATGCTGATCAGGGTGGTCTTGCCGGCGCCGTTGGGGCCCAGCAGGGCGAAGATCTCGCCGCGATGGATGTCCAGATTGACGTTCTTCAAGGCCTGATGCCCGGACGCGTACGTCTTGGACAGGCCTTGCACAGAAATGACGGGCTGCACACGGACCTCGATATGTCGATGAACGCAATGATTCTACTTGCTCGACATCGACGCATCGTTCCACCAGCGCCACAACTCTATTCCGGCACGTAACCGGTTGTTTTTCCGGGCGTTTCCCGCCCCGCCCCGGCGCGCCCGGGCGGCTAGAAGGTGTCCGGGTCCGGCGCGCCGCGCCACACGCCCGGCGCCAGCCAGGCCGTCAGGGCGCTCGACATCCCGGCCATCAGCCACAGCACGAAGAACGACACGGTGTAGAACGCCATCCGGCCGGGCTGCCATTGGCCGAGCACGGCCACGTCCATGGGATCGATCAGCGCGAAAATCAGCGCGCTGCCCGCCACGGCCGCCAGGAAGGACGGCCAGAGTATCCACATCAGCAGGCGCCAGCGCATGGCGTGCTCCGCTCAGGGACGGGTGGACGCCGGGCCGGCGGCGGGCTCGGCCGCCGGCGCGCCGCCTTCGACGCGCTCGACCACCAGGCCGCGCTTGACCGCCCCCGCGGTGATGGGCTGGTCGTCGAAGCGCGTCACGGCCAGGTAAATGGTGATGATGCACCCCAGCATGGCCAGCAGCGGCCCGGTCATCAGGAACCAGGGCCACGGCTCGCGATACCAGGCGTTGGATTGTTCGGGCGTATTCATGTGGGGCTCCGGACTCAATCGGGCATGTAGAAACTGGAAGGCTCGCTGCGTTCGACCAGGCGGCCGTCGGGCGTCTGCGCCCGCGCCTGCACCTGGATGGGGTGCGGGCCCGGCGCCGCGGTGCCGGCCGGCGCGCGGATCACCACCGGCACCAGCCGGTTGGCGTAGGGTTCCAGCAGGATGTCCGGGCCGGCCTGCCGCTCGGCGTGCACGGCCAGCCCGGGCAGCCCGCCGGCCGCCAAGTGCAGCCGCATGGGCGCGTCGGAGGTATTGATGAGCTGCAGGCGGTACACGTTCTCGACCATGCCGCCCGGCACTTCGCGCGCCAGCACGCCGCGGTCGCGGATCACATCGACCCGCAGCGGGCTGCGCAGCGCCAGCGACGCCACGAAAGCGGCCGACAACGCCAGGATGATCGCGGCGTAGATCAGCACGCGCGGCCGCAGCAGGCGGGCCCGCGCCTGGCGCGCCGACCAGCCTTCCTGCACGGCGCGCTGCGAGGTGTAGCGGATCAGGCCGGCCGGATACTGCATCTTGCCCATGACCTGGTCGCAGGCGTCCACGCAGGCGCCACAGCCGATGCACAGGTACTGCAGCCCGTCGCGGATGTCGATGCCGGTCGGGCAGACCTGCACGCACAGGCTGCAATCCACGCAGTCGCCCAGGCCGGCGGCCCGGTGGTCGGCCTTGCGCGAGCGGCCGCCGCGCGGCTCGCCGCGCCCCTGGTCGTAAGTGACCACGAAGGTGTCCGGGTCGACCATCACGCTCTGGAAACGCGCGTAGGGACACATGTACTTGCACACCGCCTCGCGCATGAAGCCGGCGTTGCCCCAGGTGGCGAACCCGTAGAACAGCATCCAGAACCATTGCCACGGCCCCAGCTGCAGCGCCAGCAGCGCCGCGCCCAGGTCGCGGATCGGCGTGAAATAGCCGATGAAGGTGTAGCCCGTCCACCAGGCCACGACGATCCAGAGCGCGTGCTTGGCCAGCTTCAGGCGCAACTTGCGCAGGCTCCAGGGCGCGGCGTCCAGGCGGATGCGGGCCAGACGGTCGCCCTCGACCCTGCGCTCGATCCACATGAAGATCTCGGTGTAGACCGTCTGCGGGCAGGCATAACCGCAGAACAGCCGGCCGGCCACCGCCGTGAACAGGAACAGCGACAGCGCCGAAATGACCAGCAGCACCGCCAGGTAGACCACGTCCTGCGGCCACAGCACCAGGCCGAACAGGTAGAACTTGCGCGCGCCCAGGTCGAACAGCACGGCCTGGCGGCCGTTCCATTGCAGCCACGGCATGCCGTAGAACACCAGCTGCGTCAGGAAGACGAACACCACCCGCCAGCGCGCGAACACGCCGCTGACCGAGCGCGGGTGGATCTTGCCGCGCACCTCGTCGATCGTGTGTTCAAGCGTATCGGACTGCACCTCGCCTCCGCCGCTACTGCGATGCCGCCGGGCCCGCTTCCGGTGCGCCCGCGCCGCCGGACCCGTCGGACATGTTCGACAGCCCCCATACCCAGGCCGTCAGGATCTTGATCTGTTCGGGCGTCAGCACCGCGTCGTGCGCCGGCATGCGGTTGTCGCGCCCTTCCAGGATGGTCTGCACGATGGTGGCTTCCGAGCTGCCGTACAGCCAGGTGTCGTCGGTCAGGTTGGGCGCGCCCAGGGCCTGGTTGCCCTTGCCGTCCACGCCATGGCAGGCCACGCAGACATTGCCGAACTCGCGCTGACCGCGGAATACCTTGATCGGGTCGGCGGCCAGCCCCGACAGCGAGCGCACATAATGGGCGATGTCGCTGGCGGTGGCGGCGTCGATGCTGGCCTTCCAGGGTGGCATGATGCCGTGCCGGCCGTGGGTGATGGTCTGCTGGATGACTTCGGGCGTGCCGCCGTACAGCCAGTCGGCGTCCGTCAGGTTGGGGAAGCTGCGCCCGCCGCGCGCGTCGGAGCCATGGCATTGCGCGCAGGTGTTCAGGAACAGCCGCTCGCCGATCTGGCGCGCGGCCGGGTCGGCGGCGATCTGCGGCACCGTCATGGTTTCGAAGCGCGCGTACACCGGCTTGACCTGCTCGGCCAGCTGCGCCTGGTGGCGCCGCACCTCGTCGGCGGTGGTATAGCCTAGCATGCCCTGGAACGCGCCCAGGCCCGGCATCAGCAGCAGGTAGCCGAGCGCGAACAGGCACAACAGCAGGTACATCCAGGTCCACCAGCGCGGCACGGGGTTGTTCAGCTCGGTGAGGTCGCCGTCCCAGACATGGCCGGTATCGTCGACCGGCCCCGCGGTCGGGCGCTTGCCCAGCCAGCGCCGCTGCGTGTACAGCAGCCACAGACACCAGGCGATGCCGCCCAGCGCGATGCAGGCAATGAAATAGCTCCAGAAGCCGTTGATGAAATCGCTCATGGCCGCTTTGCTCCTAGTTCGGGTCGGTCTTCATCGGGCAAGGCGAACGGCAGCAAGGCCGACTCGCGGTTGGCGCGCTGCCGGCCGCACGAGTACGCCCACCAGACGATCCCGGCAAAGGTCGCCATGGATACGACGGTCATGATTCCCACGATGTACACCATGATGTCAGTCCCCCTGCCCCGCGGCCGGCTGGGCCGCCTGCTGCCGGGCCTGTTCGGCCTCGGTCTGGCGCGCCTTGCGCAGCCCCACGCCCAGGCCCTGCAGGTAGGCCACCAGCGCGTCTTCCTCGGTCTTGCCGGCGATGGCCTGCGGCGCCGCCTCGATCTCGGCGTCGCTGTAGGGCACGCCCAGCTTGCGCAACGCCCGCATGCGGTCCTGGACATTCTGGCCGGTCAGCAGCGCGTGCTGCAGCCACGGATACGAGGGCATGTTGGACTCGGGCACCACCAGGCGCGGGTCGCGCAGGTGGATGCGGTGCCATTCGTCGGAATAGCGTTCGCCCACGCGCGCCAGGTCCGGGCCGGTGCGCTTGGAGCCCCACAGGAACGGATGGTCGAACACCGACTCGGCCGCTTCGGAATAGGCGCCGTAGCGCTGCACCTCGGCCTGCAGCATGCGCACCTGCTGCGAATGGCAGCCCACGCAGCCTTCGCGGATATATACGTCGCGCCCCATCAGGCGCAGGGCGTCGTAGGGCTCGACGCCGGCCACGGCCTGGGTGGTGGAATGCTGGAAGAACAGCGGGACGATCTGCACCAGCCCGGCGAACGACACCACCAGGATGCTGGCGACGATCATCAGGCCGATGTTCTTCTCGAGCGTCTGGTGCGAGAAAAAACCGTGTTGCTTGTTTGCCATGGGAACCTCGTCAGGCGGTGGCGGCAGCGGCGGCGGCGATGCGCTCGCGCGGCTCGGCGGGCGGAATGGCCGGGTTGGCGGCGCGCTGGCCGCGCACCGTCATCCAGACGTTCCAGGCCATGATGAACACGCCGGACAGATACATGGCGCCGCCCACGAACCGGATCAGGTAGTACGGCAGGCGCGTCTTGAGTTCCTCCACGAAGCTGTACACCAGCGTGCCGTCGGCGGCGGTGTTGCGCCACATCAGGCCCTGCTGCACGCCGGCGATCCACATGGAGGCGATGTACAGCACCACGCCCACGGTGGCCACCCAGAAGTGCAACTCGACGGCCTTGATGCTGTGCATGGCCGTGCGGCCGTACAGGCGCGGGATCAGGTAGTAGAGCGACCCGAAGGTGATCATGGCGACCCAGCCGAGCGCGCCCGAGTGCACGTGGCCGACCGTCCAGTCGGTGTAGTGCGACAGCGCATTGACCGTGCGGATCGACATCATCGAGCCTTCGAAGGTGGACATGCCGTAGAACGACAGCGCGGTGACCAGGAACTTCAGGATGGGGTCGGTGCGCAGGCGGTGCCAGGCGCCCTGCAGGGTCATGATGCCGTTGATCATGCCGCCCCACGACGGCGCCAGCAGGATCAGCGAGAACGTCATGCCGAGCGACTGGGTCCAGTCGGGCAGCGAGGTATACAGAAGGTGGTGGGGGCCGGCCCACATGTAGGTGAAGGCCAGCGCCCAGAAGTGCACGATGGACAGCCGGTACGAATAGATGGGCCGGCCGGCCTGCTTGGGCACGAAGTAGTACATCATGCCCAGGAAGCTGGTG
>Ga0182741_1001082_pt1 | contig 37691 bp, 34 predicted proteins | sample eDN5th37CBELigOP_FD_128874 | JGI IMG/M metagenome (GOLD analysis project Ga0182741, IMG submission 128874) | Enriched Organic Plus compost microbial communities from Emeryville, California, USA - eDNA 5th pass 37_C BE-Lig OP (version 2) (version 2) ... | reverse complement strand
GCTCCTGCTGGTCATCTTCGGCGGCGTCCTCGCGGCAGGGCTCCCGATTGCGCTCGCGGTTCTGACGATGATCTCGACCTTCGCGGTCATGTATGCCCTTTCGACCGTCACGCTCGTCAGCACCTTCGCCATCAACGCCGTGACGATGCTCGGGCTGGCGGTGAGCATCGACTATGCCTTGATCATGGTGAGCCGGTTCAGGGAGGAGCTGGCGCACCACCCGATCAACGTCGCCGTGACCCGTACGATGACGACTGCTGGCCGCGCCGTGATCGTCGCCGGCAGTACCGTCGCGATCGGGCTGACCGGCCTGATGCTCTTCCGCGTGCCGGCCGCCATCTCCACCGGGTTGATCGGCGCCTTCGTCATCGTCTGCGCGGTGGTCCTGGCGTTGACAGCGCTCCCGGCGATCTTCGTCCTCTTTGGCCATCGCATCGGTTCCCGGCGAACATCGAGGGTATCCGTCCCGCGTTGGCCCAAACGAACATGGGATCGCGTCAGGACCCTGCGTCGCCGGTTCCCGCTCGCGACCGTGATCATCTGCGGTGGCGTCCTCATCGCGCTTGCCATCCCCGCACGGCACATGGAGGTGTCCTCGCCCACGATCAGCAGCCTCCCACCCGGCACCGAGGCGCGCGTGGTTGCCGAGACGATCTCCGAGTCGTTCCCTCACGCGTCTATCTCGCCGATCGCGATCGTTGTGCAGCCGACCTCCGGGACGATGTATGACGCGGTGAATCTCGAACGGATGCAGCGGCTTGTCAGGGGCCTGGAAGCCCATGAGGACATCGACCGCGCCGAGAGCATCTGGTCGCTATTGCCGGGCGCGATGACGCCGAACGCGTATTCGACGAGCCTGCTGCTGGAGCCAGAGCTGGCCCGCGTGTCCACGCCGTACATCACTCCACGGGCGGCGCTCATAAACCTCGTGGTCGAGAGCAACCTGACGATGGACGAGCAGCGCGAGCTCGTCCGGGAGCTTCGGGAAGACATGACAGCCCTCACCGGCGGCGAGCTGACCTTCCTCGTCGGCGGCGAGCTTGGTATGGATGTGGATGTCATCACCTTTGCGACCGAGCAGATTCCCGCGGTGGTGATCTACATCCTCGTCCTCACGTGGCTGGCGCTGTTCGTCCAGCTGCGATCGTGGTTCCTGCCATTCAAGGCAACCGCATTGAACCTGCTCTCGATCGGGGCATCGTTCGGCGCGCTCGTCTGGATTTTCCAGGACGGCCATCTGGAAGGCATCCTCCGATTCGAGCCAACCGGCACGACGATCGTGCTGATTCCGGTGCTGATGTTCTGCTTCCTCTTCGGCCTCAGCATGGATTTCGAGGTCATCATCCTGTCACGCATCCGGGAGAGCTGGCTCGACACCGGCGACAACGATGCCGCGATCGAGCATGGTCTTCGGCGCACCTCCGGCATCATCACCTCGTCAGCGATCGTCATGCTCGCGGTCTTCGCCGCCTTCAGCACAAGCAACCTGCAGGTGATCAAGACGCTGGGTGTTGGCTTGTCCATCGCGATCGTGCTCGACGCGACAGTGATTCGCATGCTGCTGCTCCCGGCAACGATGCAGCTCATGGGCCAATGGAATTGGTACGGACCATCGCGCGGGGCCACGGCTGATGCGACACTGTCGCGAGAGCCTTCAGTCAGGTAACCCCGAACGCCCGGGGATGCCACGCAAGGAGCGACCATGTCCGAAACACCTCCCGTATCCGCCTCACCCGTCAGCATCGAGGAGATCGCCGACCGGCTGATCCCCTCCGACGCGCGCATCTCCCCCGACGGCCGTCATGTCGCCTTTTCCGTCTCGATGCGCGGCCGGAAGGACGATCGTTTCGACCGCGCGATCTGGGTCTCTACCGACGGCGCGCCGGCCCACCGCTTTACCACCGGCAAGGGGGATCACACCGGATTCGACTGGTCGCCGGACAGCCGGACACTCGCCTTCGTGGCGAAACGCGAGAAGGACGCCGAAAGCCGCCTCTACGTGCTGCCGATCGACGGTGGCGAAGCACAGCAGGTCGGCGATTTCGAAGGCAAGATGTCGCAACCGTCGTGGTCACCGGACGGCAAGCTGATCGCCGTCGTGATCACCGAGAAGCAAACTGACGAAGAGAAGGAACGCGAGAAAGAAAAACGCGACGCCATCCTCTTCGAGGAGGAAGACAAGCGCGACCGCCTCTGGGTCATCGATCCAGAGACCGGTCACGGTCGCTGCCTGACGCACGGAAAGCGCCACCTGCACCACTATGCATGGTCCACGGATGGCGAGAGCATCGTAGCCGTAACAGCTGATCTGCCAACGTGGAACGAGGCGTTCCGCGCATCCGAGCTGCGCGTCGTCCCGGTACATGGGGGCATCTCACGACCGTTAGGTAGCTTCAGGAACCTGCCGCGTGATCCGGTGGTCCGGGCGGTCGACGGTGAACCGGTCGTGTTCTTCCTCGCGAACGATCATCGGGACGACCCTTCCTATGCCGTTTGGTCCCTGCCCCTTTCCGGAGGGACGCGTCGCAAGGTGACCGACAACGAGCGCTCGGCGGATATGGCACTCTTCGCCGACCCCCGGACGGAGTCTGGCCTCTTCCTGCTGCGAGCCGACCGCGCGACGCTCCGGCTCTATAGCCTCGACGGTGAAACCGGAAAGCTGGAGCTGGTGAATATCGGCACCCTCGGGGAGCGAGGAAGCGTCATGAGCCGGCCTTCGATGGCGCACAGCGGCGATCTGGGCCTGATCTGGAGCGCGCTGGACACCCCGGATGAGGTGTATCGCGTCTCGGTATCCGGCGATGCGACGAAGCTGACATCGTTTGGCGAGAACCTCTCAGGTCGCCTGTCCAACGGCGAGGTCGTCGCATGGGAGAGCACGGATGGCGTCGATGTCGAGGGCCTCCTGATCTATCCGCACGGCTACGAGGAAGGCAAACGTTACCCCCTCGTCTTGCAGGTCCACGGCGGCCCGGCGTCGCTCTGGACCGAGCGCTTCTACGCAAACTGGCATGACTGGGCGCAGATGCTGGCCGCGCAGGGCTACGCCGTGTTGCTGCCGAACCCGCGCGGATCCATCGGCTACGGCGCGGCGTTCGAGCAACTGCTGCAGGACGATGTCGGTGGTGGCGAATCCCGCGATCTCGTCTCCGGCGCGCTGGCGATGGTCGAGCGAGGCATCGCCGACCGCGAGCGACTCGCAATTTCCGGATGGTCGTGGGGTGGCTACCTGACCGCCTGGACGATTACGCGGACCGATATCTTCAAGGCGGCGGTGATGGGCGCAGGTGTGGCGAACAACGTTTCCGACCACGGCGCTGGCGATATCGCCGAGTACAACACCCTGATCTACCCGGATCATCCATACCGGGAAGCGGGGTGGGATTCCTACGCCAACATCTCGCCCGTACGGTACGCGCACAAGGTCGTCACGCCGACGCTCATCGTCCATGGCGAAGACGACAGCCGCGTGCATGTCACGCAGGGGCAGGAGTACTACCGCGCGTTGCAGGTTTGCGGAGTGCCGGTGCAATTCGTGCGCTACCCGCGCGAAGGGCACAGCTTCGTCGAGTACAACCATCAAATCGACCTGATGGAGCGCATCGTCGGCTGGATGAAGAAGCATATCTAGATCGATCTTCCGGACTGAACAGGAGGAACCTCACCATGCCGCTTAACGCCGGAATCTTCGTCAAGCCGACGCCTGACGTCGGTCGCAACCTTCAGATCGTGCAGGAGCTGGACGAGGCGGGCGTCGACACCGTCTGGCAGACAAACAATGTCCTCTGGCCCGACGCGATGAGCTTCTACGCCGCCGCAGCCGCGACGACCGAACGGATCAGGCTCGGCACGTCGATCATGCAGATCTATCCGCGACACCCGGCGGCCCTCGTCTCACAGGCGCAAGTCATCGAGAGCCTCGCGCCTGGCCGGCTCCGGCTCGGCGTCGGCACCAGTCACCGTCCCCGGATGGAAAAGAATCTCGGCATCAAGATGGGGAACAAGCCCCTCACCTACCTGCGCGAGTACGTCGCGGTCTTGCGAGGGCTGCTTTGGGACGGCGAGATCGATCTTCACGGTGAGTTCTTCAACGTGATGGAGGCTTACCCCGAAGGCACCGTGACGCCGCCAAAGACGGAGATCAGCATCTCAGCGCTCAGTCCGAAGAGTTACCGCATGGCCGGGGAGATCGCCGACGCCGCGATCAGCTGGATGGCGCCGATCCGGTATCTCGTCGAGACCGGGCTGACGAACCTGCGGGAAGGCGCCGACGCAGCCGGCCGGGAGACTCCGCCGCTCATCGCCCACGTTCCCGTTGCCTTCACGACGGATCGAAGTCGCGCGCGGGAGGCAGCATCGGTAGATCTCGCCTACTACGGCGCGCTGCCGTTCTACCAGCAGATGTTCGAGAAAGCCGGGCTCCCCCGGACGGACAACGGCCGGACGCCAGCCGAGGTGCTGGACGAGGTCGTCGTCTCAGGCACGCCTGGCGAGATTCGCCAGCGGCTGGAGGCCACCCTTGCGGAAGGAATTGGAGAGGTGCTGCTCCACCCGCTGATCGTGGATGATGCTGACAGTGAGCGGCGGGAGTTGGTCAGCCTGATCACGGGATAGGCACTGGAACCGTCTGCGTGAATATCCTCATGAGCCTGCCAAGAGTTGGGCGATTCGATCCGGAAACGGAGCGGTCACATGCCGCTCCGTTTCCTTCGTTCGTCCAGGCTTCCTGGTGAACCGAGATATTTCTGTAACACCTTCCCGCTACCGTTGTCCGCCGGGTGGCGCCCCAAACACGACCAACGCCAACGGGAAGGAATATCTCCAATGCCACATGTCACATCCAAAGATGGCACAGCGATCGCCTACGACCGGTTCGGCGACGGGCCAACCCTGATCAAGGTGGATGGCGCGACGGCATCGCGCCAGTTCAGTGTGCCATTGGCGAACATGCTCACGCCCCATTTCACCGTCATTACGTACAACCGTCGGGGCCGGGGCGACAGCGCCGACACCGCGCCCTATGCGGTCGAGCGGGAGATCGAGGATATCGCCGCCCTCGTCGACGCGTTCGGGCCGACAGCGTACGTCCTCGGCATGTCATCCGGCGCGGTCCTGGCGCTGCGTGCCGCAGCTGCCGGACTTCCGATCGAAAAGGTCGCGGCGTACGAGCCGCCTTTCGTCGTCAACGGGAACCGGCCCCCGGTTCCGGAGAGTTACACAGAGGACGTCACGGCACTCATCGCCCAGGGAAAGCGTGAGGAGGCTCTCAAGCGCTTCTCGACCGTCGTCGTGGGTGTTGGAGCCGGAGTTGGTCGAGCAGATGCGTGAGAGCCCGTTCTGGGACCACAGCGTGAGCCTGGCCCACACCATCCCCTACGACGCGAAGGTGATGGGAGACACGATGGCAGGGAAGCGTCTCTCGCCCGAACCGTGGAGCTCGATCTCGATCCCGACGCTCGTGATGACCGGCAGCGAAACGTTCCCGTGGGTGCAGAACGGCGCCCGGGAATTGATGAACCATCTCCCCATTGCCGAGTACCGTCAGTTGCCCGGACAGGAGCACATCCCGGCTGACGACGCGCTGGCGCCCGTCCTTGTGGACTTCTTTCTCGGTAAACGGGAGCGATGACACCGGATCCAGGCCAGGACACACAGAAGGGAGAGCGGCGATCGCCGCTCTCCCTTCTCATCGCCTCCAGGCTCTGGAGCTTTTCCCGGCCAGCCCTGCAACGCATGGACGACGTCCACCTCCGCTGCCCCGGGCTTTCGCGGATCTAGACGCCGAGCAGGTCGGAGATCGTGGTCGCGTAGATCCGGGCCTGCTTGACGAGGTCGTCGATCTGAATGCTCTCGTTCGCTCCGTGGGCGCCTTCGCCGCGCGGTCCCATACCGACCGTGTCGATGCCGTGCTGGCGATAGAAGCGGCCATCGGTCATACCGGCCCACTGCACGAAGAACTCAGGCTCCTCGCCTGTCAGCTTGCGGATGCTGTTCTGGAAGGCCCGGACAAGCGGCGAATCCTCCGGCGTGATGTTCGGCTCGATGTAGGTGCCGTCCGGATCGATCTCCAGCTCGTAGACGAAATCCGGATCTTCCGCGGCGACGGCGTCCAGCTTGGCGCGGATATCCGCAACGGCGGACTCCTTCGTCTCGCCCGGGACAAGCCGCCGGTCGATGCTGATCCTGGCCTCGCCCGGCACGACATTGTGGGCGATACCGGCCTCGATCATGTTGACTGAGAGGACCGGGTAGCCGACCGCCGGGTGGAAGGTCTCGATGTGATGCTCCAGCGCGAGGATGCCCTTCGCGGCCTTCTGGAGCGCATTGATACCGGTCACGCGGGCAGCAGCCGTGTGGGACGCCCGCCCCTTGAAGTGGACATTCACCGCGAGGCCGCCGCGCTCTGCGTTCCGCACCTTGTGCTCAGAGCCCTCACCGATGAACACGTAGTCTGGTCGCGGCAGGTGACCAGCCTCGATCTCTCGGAGCACATGCTTGGTGCCGAACTCGGCGCTCGTCTCTTCGTCCGAGACGATGTGCGCCTGCAGCGCGCCCTTGAGCGGCGCGTCCCTGAAAATCTCAAGCATGTGCATCATGACGCCGACCGAGGTCTTCATGTCGCTGGCGCCACGGCCGAAGATCTTCTTGCCGTCCTCGCTCACGACTCCCTCGAACGGGTCGGTCTTCCACGACGACGCGTCGGAGACCGGGACCACGTCCAGGTGGCCGTTCATAGCGATGATCGGCCCGGTCGACGGATCACCTACTGTCGCGATGATGTTCGGCCGCTTCGGGTCGTTGGCGGTCTCCACCCAGCTGATCCCGCGCTCGTCCAGCCATCGCTTGACGAACTGCATGACCTCCCACTCGTCTCCGCTCACGCTCGGGATCGAGACGAGCTCACAGCCGACCTTGACGATGTCGTCCCGCGATACCTTGTCGGCCCATGCCATTCCGTTTGTCGAAGCGTCCGTCATTGAATCCTCCATAGGACCGAATAGAAACCTGACCACTTGTACCACGCAATGCCGCCGGAGGTAAGTGATGCGGCATGAGGGAACTCGCACGATCGGAGAAGAAATCGGGCGGTCCTGCTCCGTATGCTGGCGTCAACAACCGATCCGCCGACGACACCCGGAGAACGACTCATGCCCCACGTCATTTACGCCCCGTTCACCTCACTCGACGGGTTCGTGACCGACCCGAATGGCGGCATCGACTTCCACCAGCCAGACGAGGAGGTCCATCGCTACATCAATGAGCTTGAGAAAACGTACTCCGATCATATCTACGGCGATCGCACCTATCACGTCATGAATGCGTGGGAGAACCTTCCCGGGTCGCATCTGCAGGATCCCGTCATGCGCGAGTACGCCGAGTATTGGCGAGGCGTTCGCAAGACGGTTGTCACGGACGCACATGAGGGCATCGACGAGCGGATCTACACGGTGATACCGAAGCTCACAGACGATGTACTCGCGAGGATCATCACGACCGCAACCGGGGATATCGTGCTCTCGGAAGCGGAGCACGCCGCGATCGCTCTCGAACATGGACTGCTCGATCGTATCCATCTCGGGATCGTGCCGGTCATCCTTGGCGGGGGCACGCCACTGTTCACCGGCATGCATCGATCGAACCTGAAGCTCGTCGATATCCGCCAATTCGCGAGCGGATGGGTTTTTCTTCGCTACGACGTAAAAAAGACCTGAGGGCACGTCACAGAACAGGAACCGGGCCCACGGCGAAATCGCGGGCCCGGTTTCCGGTCATCTCTCGTTGTGATGGCCGCGTCAGATGCGCTCGAACCGCGTGACGTTCAGCACAAAGACGATCGCGCCACCTACCTCGACCTCGAAGTTCTCGGGCATGTAGAGCAGCCCCGGCTCGAGCGCCGGGGAATACGGCACCGCGATCTGCGTCCGGCGCCGGCAGCTTCGCTGCAGGATGTTGAGCACCGTCGGCACGCCGGCATCCTCGACGCCGATCATCAGGCTCGTGTTTCCCGTCCGCAGGAACGATCCCGTCGTCGCGATCTTCGTGAACCGGAACCCGGCCGAGATCAGCGCCTCGGTCAGGATGTCCGTATCCTCGTCCTGGACAATGGCAAAGATCAGCTTCACGGGAGCTCTCCTCCGTGCGACGTCGTCCCGGTCCGACATCTGCCGGACAAACGACCACCAGCGAACCGCATCGATTGCGGCGACATGTTCTGGCGTGCGTCTATGTCGATTATGACGGATAGCGCCCGCCGATCAAACCCCGCCGGCAAGCGTCTTCGAGATGAGCTGCACAACCTGTTCATGTAATACACCATTTGTGCAGCAAACTTCACGCTCGTGGAGCCGATACGGCCCACCGTCCAGCGCCGTGACGGTTGCACCAGCTTCCCGCGCGATCACGACACCCGCGCCGATATCCCAGGCATTAACCGGCCGCTCGAAGTACGCGTCAAGCCGCCCTGCGGCCACCCACGCGATATCGAGGGAGGCCGAACCGTCACGGCGCACGCCCTGGGAGGCATTGCTGAAGGCTTCGAACAGCCGGAACGCATGGGCGCGCTCATTGATGTCATAAGAGAAGCCGGTAGCAAGCAGCGCCTGGATCAGCTCGGTCACCAGAGACACCCGGATCGGCAGGCCGTTCAACGTCGCTCCCTGCCCCTTCGCGCCGAAGAACATCTCGTCCTTCAACGGGTCATAGATTGCCCCAACAACCGGCTCACCACGATACTCCATCGCAATCGAGACGGCGAAGTGGGCGTAACCATGCGCAAAGTTCGTCGTTCCATCCAGCGGGTCGATCAGCCAACCATAGTCACTCTCGGTCGCGCCCGTAGCGCCCTCCTCGCCACTGAGACGATGATCGGGGAATGCCTCACGCAGTCCATTCGCGACCAGTTCCTCGGACGCCTTGTCCGCATCCGTCACGAGATCGACGGTGCCCTTGTATTCGACCCGGCGCTCGACCTTGACAGCCTCACGCAGCAGGGCTCCGGCCTCATAGGCCAACTCTTGTGCGACCTCGCCTGCCCGCCGCAAAATATCCGGATTCGGCTCCGTCACAGACCCTCCCGTTCGCTACTGAATCGCCAATTGCGGATACGCATCGGACGCGAGTGATCCGTGTTCGCCTTGCTGCGCAACGACGAACCCTCGTCCGGCAACCATCGCCGCATTGTCGGTGCAAAACTCCATGGCTGGCCAGCGAACAAGGGCGCGATCGCCAGCAAGCGCGAGTATCCGCTCCCTCAGCCGCCGGTTCGCTGCGACGCCTCCGGCGATCAGGACAGAGCGCGCCGAATACTCTTCTGCCGCGCGGGCCAGCTTGGTTGCCAAGACGTCGACGATCGCCTCTTCGTACGACGCGGCAAGGTCTGCCAGCGGCAGGTCCTCGCGGTAGCGAGGCGGGCGATGCTCCGGGAAGATCTGGCCGGTCGGCTTCGGGCGCGTGTCCGGCAGGCGATACGGATCGACTTGCCGCAGGAGCGATGTCTTCAGGCCGGAAAAGCTGAAATCATACGATCCGCCAAGTTGGGCCCGGGGGAAGGCAAACGCTGAAGGGTTACCGCCCTCACTGGCCCGCTGGATCGCCGGACCTCCGGGATACCCCAACCCGAGGAGCCGCGCGCCCTTGTCGAAGGCCTCGCCGGCGGCATCGTCGATCGTCTGACCGAGAACCTCGACCTCTTCCTGGCTCCGCAACAGCAGGATCTCGGTATGTCCGCCCGAGACGAGGAGACAGACGGCGGGGAATTCTGGCATCTCGACGGGCGCATCCGGCCGCTCCAGCCAGTTCGCGTGGACATGCGCCTCGAGATGGTTCACCGGGATCGTCGGCTTGCCCAGCGACCAGGCGTAGGCCTTCGCGGCATTCACGCCGACCAGCAGCGACCCGGCCAGCCCTGGCCCTTCCGTATATGCGATTGCGTCGATGTCGCCGGCGTCGACACCCGCTTCCTCCAACGCGGCGTCAACGACCGGGATGATCGCCGTGACCTGGCCACGTGCCGCCAGCTCCGGCACGACTCCACCGTGCGCCCGGTGCAACTCGATCTGGGACGAGATGACATTCGACAACACGGTGCGGCCATCCACTACGACAGCAGCGGCGGTTTCGTCGCAGGACGTTTCGATACCGAGGATGTTCATGAAGTGGAGGTCTTTCCGGATCAGGAGGATGCGAGCTCGTCGTGCGGGAAGCTCAGCCGGTGGTGCAGCCTGCGGCGGTTCGTCTCGATCCGCTTGAGGTATTCGGGATTGCGGAACGATTCCGACCACATGATGTACGCGTCTTCGTTGTTGTCGCTGTAGTAGCGTGGGCGCGTTCCCTGGATCGTGAACCCGTATTTCCGGTAGAGCGCCTGGGCGCCATAGTTGGAGACGCGCACCTCGAGCGTCAGCCAGGTCGCATTGCGACGCCGGGTCTCGTCGACCAGCTCGAGGAACAAGAGCTCCCCCAGCCCGCGCCCCTGATAGTCGGGGTGGACGCCAATCGTCGTGACGTGCGCCTCGTCGAGGACGTGCCACATCCCGGCAAAACCGATGATGGGAGGCGGCGTTCGCCTCGATGAACGATGGCCGAGCGGCCAGAAGGCGAACCGACCCGGTCGGCGGACCGAGGGTTGCTGCCGCTCGATCAGGACCGGGGCGTCCTCGTTGTCGGCATCTGGATCGTCGCGGAGCACGACATAGTAGTTCTGGGAGGGGTTCTTCAGCTCGCGGCGATATGCGGCGAGCGGCCAGGGATTCGTGAAGCAGAGGCGCTCCACAGCACTGACCTCTTCGACGTCCTCTTGCGTCATCGGTTCGAGAATATACACCGGCCCTGCTGCCCTCACGGCTTCGCCGGCGTTCCGGCCCGCGGAACGTCGACCCTATCCATACGTGCCATATCCTACCGTATCAGGTCGCAGCAAAAAGGTGGCGCGCTGCTGTACACTTATTCAGCGCTCGCCGGAGTGGCGAAATGGCAGACGCAGCGGACTCAAAATCCGCCGGTGGCAACACCGTGAGGGTTCGAATCCCTCTTCCGGCACCAGAATGCAACAGAGAGCCCGGACGGCGATGTCGTCCGGGCTTTTGTATGCGTGGAAACATGGCAACCGGCTACGTGTCACCCAGCTCGTTTGCGCCTGGCAGCGCGGCGACAAGTCTGCCGACCCGCCGCCCCATTGTCAGGGCGACGTCATCGTCGATGACGTAGTGAATGCCTGCCCACGCGCGCGAACTGGCAGCTTCCCACGCCCGGTTCTCGAAATCGACTGCCTCGTGGGGAAAGTAGTGGCCGAGAATCGTGGTTCCAGCGCCCATTGCCGCACCGTATCCACCGGGGTACGCCGGGTATGGTGGCGTTGGATAGACCGTCACAAGGTCCGGGTCCTCGTTGATCGGGCGAGACGTCCACCACGTGTATTTCCCATCCCAAACAGCAATCAGCGCGTCCGCAATCGCCACGTTCAGGTCCGCGAAAACCTGCGCCGCATGTGGCAGGGCCAGGCCACATTTGCTAACCAGCTCCTGAGCCCAGGTATTGAGAAGCACCGGCGGGCTCTGGGTGCCCCACCACAATGCCGTGCGTTCCTGATCGAACGTCCGATTCCTGGCGATCTCCTGAACCATTCTCAGCTCTGAATGCCATTCGAGCGAGCCGTACTCCGGCGGCGGGGCCGGGCGAAACTGGTCACCGCTTGCCATCACCCATGGTGTCCAGCTCCCCGCAAGGGGCGCGGCCGGATCGGCAAAGTTCGGAGGGGTCGGTTCCCAATACCCGGGCCCGGATGGCTTCGTAGTCGGATCCCACTGCGCCGAGAAGTTGTCGTTCCGGGATCGCTCAGCTGCTCGCTCACCAACGGCCCGGCCAAGCTCGAGTCCAACGTCGATGTCGCTCCTGAACGCGGCCCCGGCCATGAGCCGAGATTCCGCCGCCTCCGTAGCGAGCGCATCGAACCGCCCGGCGTCGGCACCCGGGAACAGGGCTGTGAGCACAACGGCGGCGGCCCCGGCAACGGCAGCGTGCTAGGAGGGGAACGAGGATGCGCTTGCATCAACGCCGGGGAGTGGCGTGATTGCGCTGTCGGTGGCGGCCGGCCCCGGCCGGTTGTGGGCCAGCCGGGTGTCCCACGCCGCGACGGCCGCATCATGCATGGCGGTGTGGAGGTGCGCAAGGACTCGAGACTGCGGAAGCGACCCGACCTCGAACTCGGTGAAAAGCTCAGGCAGCAGCCTGCCCCACGCCAGGATTGCCGGACCAGTACCCCACAGCGCGACGATCGCCTCGTCCGCCTCCGTCCTGGCGGCCTGCATCTCGAGAACTTCGTCAATCTCGGCTTGCGTCGGAGCGCCAGGCGCCTCGGGCCGGAGCTCGGCCGGAGTCGAGAGATACCAGGTTCGCCATCGCCCCAGTCCATCGCCCCAGTCCATCGCCGAAGTCAGGCTCAGGCGAAGCCTCGGTTCCCTGCGCGCCTGCGCCTGCGGTCAGTCGTGACCCGAGGTAGACACTCCCCGCACCCGCGAGGCTTGATTGCAGCAACAGACGACGTGAGACCCGCGATGATGAGGGATGTAACGTGGCCATCATGGCTCCTCCTGCTGCAAATCGCCCGAAATGACCTAGGGTCCCTGGGCGACCTGACCGGAGTATGCTCATTCCTGCAATCAGGCACATCCGTAGAACTACGCATTTTCAGCTCAATGCCCGCGAATCTTTCCTCAAATCGGAACACTTGGCCTGGTGACGGTTCTTCAGGGAGGGCAGCCACAACCAGGCTCCCGTCAAGAACAAGTCGATGGAGAAGAGGCGCCACCGTCAACTCAGAACAGCCACTCCGGGATCTGGACGATGACCGCGCCGGTCTCACGGATCACGTAGGAGAACTCGTTGCCCGACCATGGGCGGATCGGGCTGTCGGGTGCGGCTGAGGAGTACGCCTCGAACCCGACGGCGTCCGCCATCCGCTCGCTCCGGAACAGATGGAAGCCGTCGCTGACGATCAGCACGGTCTCGATATCGCGCCCGGCCGTGGCATCGGCAACGCCCTGCATGCTGTCCCAGGTGTCGCGCCCCTCGTCCTCCATCAGGATTGCCGACGGCGGCACACCCCGGTCGATCAGGTATTGCTCACTGGTTCCAGCTTCTGTATAGACATCGCCGGGCATACTCCCGCCGGTCACGATGATGACCGGCGCATAACCTTGCTCGTAAAGGGACAGAGCATGATCCAGGCGAGCGCTGAGCACCTCGCTCGGGCGACCGTTGTACTGCGCCGCACCCATCACGACGATCGCATCGACCTGCCGTGCCTCGTCGCTCCGCGCCTGGATGTAAATGGCCGCCATGAACCCGAACACGACCAGCACGGGGATCAGCAAGAGGCCGAAGAGCACCACAACCCAGCGACGATGACCGCGCGGATGCTGCTCGAAGCGCAAGTCGGTGTACTGATCGAGGGAAGGGTTCGCATACCGGCTCCCCGTCGCGTTGCGGGTTGGCCAGGAGGCTTCAGGTGATTCAGGTCGGGGGGTGTTGCGGCTGCTACCGGCGCGATCGCCGCGCTCCTTCGTTTCCATGGCGCGAAGCATGACACCCGGAGGACCATCCGGGCAAGGCGAATGCGGGCGAAACTCCCTGTGAGACAATGACGTCTGAAATCGATCGGAAAGGACATGGTGCATGCCCCTCTTCTCATCAGGTGAACAGGGTAAGGAGCACACCTCCACCCCACAAGAGACCGCCAATACCGATTCCCGGGATCAGCCTACAGCACGAAAACTCCCGCCGCACATGCAGCGCATCATCGACGAGCGAAGCGCCCCGCGGCTGCGCCCGGATGCCAGCGTCGAGGAACAGCGCAATGCCTACGAGCGCCGTCGAATGGCGCTCCAGTTCGATATCGACCAGGGGGAGCTGGCCAGCTCGCCGGAGAACCCGTGGTCGCACCGGATCCAGCTGCTGACTGAGGCGCTGGCCGATGTCGAGAACGAGCTCCGGGAGGCGGAGCAGGTCGTTCCCGGACCCTGGCACCCGCTCCCGGCGACGCCGATCCGGGATATCGACGCGGAGAAGGACGAGGCCGTTCGGCTCCGTTTCTCGATCGATGGCGAAACGTTCGAATTCGAGGAATTGCTCGACTGGGCGGAACGAGGGACGCAGGTCGCGCGACCCGAGCTGGTGCAAACGCGCGGAGACGCCGCGAAACTCGTGCCGGAAGACACGCCGAACGACTTGGTCGAACCGTTGAGACAGCACCTTGGGGATTCTGTCGTCACGTTCGCGACGGACATGCGTGACCACGTGCTGGACAACGATCCGTTACCGCAGGACGCGACGCTGGCGGATCTTGCGAAACCGTGCCCGACGTGCGGCGGATGGACCGACTGGAAGGGAGCCTGCGATACCTGCGCCGCCCGGAAGGGACGGGCCCATCAGCTCTTCCAGGAGCGAAACCACCTCATGAAGGAACGCTCGGCGGAGGCGGAGGAGCGGCATCGTCTCGCGGAACGCCTCACCCTTGCCCGGCACCGGATGCGGGACCTCGAGAACGAGATCGCGCAATGGGAGGCATCGCTCAAGAAGTGATGTCAGCGCAACAAGGCCCCGGATCATGTCGATCCGGGGCCTTGTTGCATCGAACGCTGCGTTGGGGACCTATGGCGACATCCGGATGCCGGCGAGCTTGCATGCGGCCCGGAACATGTGGATGAACTCCAGGCCGTCGGCAGGCCGGAACGAGATGGTTCGCTCCCCCGCCCGGTCGACTCCGGGCAGCAGCTCGGCCTGATCGGCGCGGGACTGGTGGTCGAACTCCAGCTCGACGGTGACCCCGGCAGGCAGCCGATACGGTGTGGCGTCCGGGATCTTCGCCATGGCCCGCTCGGCGGCCTGCCGGATCAGGTCCCGGGCTTTTTCCGGATGCAGGTGCAGCGCCGCCGTCGACGAGAGTCCCTTCTTGACGACCGCGCCTTCGACCTGATCGCCGAGGAACGCGCGGGTCTGCTCCACCGCCTGGTCGTCGCCTGCAACAAAGACGACAGGAACTCCGAAATGACCGGCGATAGCGGCGTTGATACCGAACTCGCCCGTGGAGACGCCGTCGAACCGAACATCCTGCAGCCACGTGGACCACGTATGGGCCAGCGGAGCCTTCGGGGTCCCTGCCTTGGCGTGGTAGCCCGTATAGAAGACGGCAGCGATGCCTTCGAGATCGACGCCCTGCATCATGCCAAGCGACTTGTCGGCGCCTGAGATGTATTTGGCCTCCCGGTGCAACTCCTCGCCGATCAGGTTGCGCTGGCCGTCGTGGCTGTCATTGACGATGACTTCCGATGCGCCGCCGGCGAACGCGCCCTCGATGGCGGCGTTCACCTCGCGGACCATCCGCAACCGCGCCCGCTCGTACTCACCCTGGTTAGACGGCTTGCCGGCTGCCGTCTCTTCCGGCGCGTCGACGTGGATCCACGACGACACTCCGCAGGTTCCTTCCATATCCGCCGAGATCAGGATTTTCACGCAGATGCCTCCCCGTCAGTTGTTCCGGATGCTTCATGGATATCATCGTACCCGGGAAGGGGAAAACACAAAACGGGCAGGCCCGGGGGAATCCCCCGATGCCTGCCCGTTTGGCGGGTGCATCAGCGTTCGCCGATCACCGGCCCGAATCGATCCGGATGGACCGGATGATTACTTGGCCTGATTGCGGCGGCGACGGCGCTCGGCCTTGCGACGCTTGGCGCGGTCCTCTTCCTGGACGCTGATGAAGCGCAGCCCACGGCGGTGCTCCCGAAGGATGCCGGAGCGCTCGATTCCCTTGTTGAAACGGCGCAGAAGCTGCTCGAAGCCTTCGTTGTCTCGAATCTCAACACGCATAAATGCTTATCACCACCTTCAAGCGCGTGTAGTTGCTGAATGTCAGGGTCGTCGTGGAACGCTATGGGCACACCACGAACGGCGGACACATTTACGGCCCGTCGCGCTAGTATACCGCATTCGCCCATCCCTGACATAGAGTGTAGGCAGAGCGTCTCAGTCCAGCGCATTCACGGAGCAGCCAATGCACGAATCGATTGCGATTGCCGTCACGCCAGGGGACCCGGATTCCCTTCGTCAGGTCACGATCGAGGTACCCCCACCGGACCAGGGCCAGGTCCTGATCGAGGTGATCCGTGGCGGCGTCTGTGGAACGGACCGGGAGATCATGGCCGGCCATCTGGGCCAGCCACCCGACGGCTCGGAGTTCCTGGTGCTCGGTCACGAGATGCTCGGCCGGATACGGGAGGTCGGTGACGGCGTGACGTCGTTCGCGCCGGGCGACCTCGTCACGGCGACGGTCCGGCGGCCGGACGGCTGCCCGTTATGCCAGGCGGGTCAGCCAGATATGTGCCTCTGGAAGGGCTACACCGAGCACGGGATCGTCGGGCTCCACGGGTTCCTCTCGCAATTGGTCGTCGTCGAAGAGCCATGGGTGGTGAAGCTGCCGGACAGTCTCGAGTCAACCGGGGTGTTCGCGGAACCGCTGACCGTGGTGGAGAAGGCGCTGCGACAGATCGGGCATGTCCAGCAACGCCTCGCAACGTGGCTCCCGAACACCGCTATCGTCTTCGGCGCGGGGCCCATCGGCATCCTCGCGACGATGGTGCTGCGGTCGATGGACCTCGACGTCTACACCATTGCCAGGACGCCCGCGCCGAACCGGGGCGCCGACGCAGTGACCCGGACGGGCGCGACGTACATCTCGACGATGGAGCACCCGATCGACGAGCTGCAAGCCCGCCTGCCTCCCGCGGATATCGTCATCGAATGCACTGGATCGGCCGCCATCAGTCACCTCGCCTACCGGATGCTCGGAAGGAACGGCGCCGTCGCCCTCCTGAGCGTCAGCGGCGGCAGCGGCGAAATCGAAATTCCCGCCGACGCGCTGAATGAGTCACTTGTGCTCGGAAACGGGGTCGTGATCGGCTCGGTGAACGCCGGGCGCGAGGACTGGGAGACCGCCGTCCATCATTTCGAGGTATTCGAGCGGCTCTGGCCGGGGCTGACGGCGTCGCTGATCACGACCCGCATCACAATCAACGGCGATATCAGCCTGGTCGGCAAGGATATGGGGCCGGACAGCATCAAGACCGTCGTCGAGTTCTCCGGGGACGGGATCGAGCGCTCGGCGGCTGGCGGCGAACGCGATCAAGGTGATCATGATCACGGTCTTTTCGCCCCGCGGATGGGCTGAGCGTCTCGGGATGGAATGTGTGTGGTGCGGATGGGGAGGCGAGCGGGGGCATTGAACCCGCGATCTGGCGCGGGCAAAGATACATTCGCCGCGCGTTCAAGACCTCCCCTACCTCTTATACGCAACGAGCGGTCAAATGTGCGCCATCAGCCCGCCCGGGGCGCACTACAAGAGGACGATGATTGACGGCGGCCGGTACGCGCCGGGGTCAGGAATCGAACTCCGCGTTGTAGGCGACGACGCGTTCGGCGAGCTGCATCAGCGAATTGACGCGGAGCGCGTCGAACTCGCCGTCGCCGAAGCGGTTGTAGCGATCGATCAAGGCGGCGCCCATGCCAATCCTCCGGGCGCCAACGACATCCGAAAGGGGCTGGTCGCCAATGTGAATCGCATTGCGCGGCTCCACGCCGAGCGGCTCGAGCGCGGCGAAATAGGTCCGCTTGTCCGGCTTCTCCCAGCCAACCAGCGCAGACGTGATGATGATATCCATCTGCTCCGCGAACCCCATCTGCAGGCAGAAACGGGTCACGTCTGCGTCGGCGTTCGAGATGACGGCTCGCTTGACGTGATGCCGGCGGAGATACTCCATGACATCGGAGACCTCCTTGAACGCCCGGTACTGCCAGCCGCCATGGTTCTGGGTTTCGTCCACAAAGCGTTGCTGGACCTTCGTCACCGTCTCCTCGTCGTCGGGCAGGTCAAGGGCTACGAGGTAGGCCCTGACCTGCGCCCGACGAAACTCCGCGATCTCCTCTTCCGTGCGGTCGCGGATCGGATGACGGCCGTTCTCGATGGTGTAGAAGTTCTCGGCTTCGCGGTCGGCGCGGATGACCTGATCGAGCGAAACGTCGAATCCGGACAGCTCCAGCGCGCGGCAGAAGCGCTCCCAACGAGGAGGCACCGCTTCCACAAGCGTGTCGTAGAGGTCGAACGTCACCAGCTCGATCGGTCCGTCGATCATGTCGGATATCTGCATATCGGCCCTCCGCCTCGCCGCGACTACCCCTCGCGGAACTTCGGCAGGATGTCCTTCGCGATCTTGCGGACCTGGTCCTGCTCTTCCTTCGTGATCGGCATGTCGAAGAGGAACTGGCTCACACCCGCGGCGCTCTGCTCACGGATAACCTCTTCGAGATTCGGGTCGAGCAATCCGCTGGCGCCATACCCCTGCGACTGGACGATCTCGTTGAAGTCGCGTCCGACCTCGTTACAGGCCCGCTTCAGCTCCTCGATCCGCGGCTGGCGTTCGGCAAGCGTTCGTCCACCGCCGTCCCAGATATCGGCATACTTCGCGACAACGCGCAGGTTCTTCTTGCCCTTCGCCCCGATCAGGATCGGCATATCACCGACCGGCTTCGGAGAGAACGGCGCGTTGTCGATGGTGTAGAACTCGCCATCGAAGGAGAAGCGCTCGTTCGCGTTGAAAAGGCCGGTAATCACCGTCATCGCCTCGTCGAACATGCGGATGCGAGGACCGGGGGCGGGAAGCTCCCACCCGTACCAGCGATGCTCGTTCTCGTTCCAGCCCGCGCCGATGCCGAGGATCGCCCGGCCATTGCTGACGTGGTCGATGGTGACGATCTCCTTGGCGAGGATCGCCGGGTGACGATGCGTATTGCCATAGACCAGGACGCCGATGTCGACGCGTTCGGTCTCACGCGCGAGGGCGGCAAGCAACGTCGACGCCTCGAGGCATGGGCCGGCTTGGTCACCGTAGAGACCGGTGAAATGGTCGAAGAGGTACATCTGGTCGAAGCCAAGCTCCTCGCCCAGCAGCCACTGGTCGCGGACCTGGTCCCATGTCAGCTGATGCTGCCCGGTAACGAGGCCGAACTTGATCGGTTGGTTGTTCAGACTCATTCAGGTTCCTTTGCTTATGACACCACGACCGGCCGATCGAGCCGGAAGGTTGAGAGATCCATCGCAGGTTTCTGGCCCACCGCCAGGTCGGCGGCGAGGCGGCCGGAATACGGGCCGAGCTGTAGCCCGGACGGGCCATGACCGGTCGAGACCACGAGGTTGTCGATGCCCGGTACCGGGCCGATGAACGGGATGCCATCGTCGGCGAAGGGGCGGAGCCCGACCCGCACCTCGGCAAGCGAGCCGTCGGCGATTCCCGGAGCGATCTTCAATGCGGTGTCCAGCACATGCTTGACGCCGCCCGGCGTGACGCGCGTGTCATACCCGGATCCGGTCTCACGGGTCGCACCGGCAACCACGCGGTCCGGGGCGAAGGTGAGGATGTACTGGTTCCCGAACCATCCGAGAATGGGCCAGCGCGTCGTATCCTGCCCCGGCATGCGCACATGGATGATCTGCCCCTTCTGCGGGGCCATGGCCAGCTGGAGCCCGGCTAATTCGAGAATGGCGTTCGTCCATGATCCGGCCGCGAGAATGACGGCATCGGCGGCGATGCGGGAGCCATCCACGACCACGCCCGTCACCTTGCCGCCTTCGATCACCAGCGACGCATCGCCATTGATGAACCGCGCGCCATGCTTCGTGGCCGACTTCGTCATCGCCTCCCGCAGCATCGCGCCATCGATCCGTGCCGCATCCGGAATCCACATCGCGGCGGGGACGTCCCGCAATGCGGGGAACAGCGAGCGGGCCGCAGCGCCATCGATTAGCTCGATGTTTCCGAGATTCGTCATCCCGGCGTCCCGGCGTTCCTCGAACCGCGCTTTAAGCGGCCCGAGCTCCTCAACCTCCTCGTCGGACTGGGCCAGGAAGAGCTTGCCGCATACGGCGTAACCGGTCTCCCCCGACCCATCCTCTTTCAGGCTCTCGATCAGCTCCGGGTACCAGGAAACCGCGGGCTTCGCGAGCTCGTAGAAGGCCGGAACATCCCTCAGGCTCGTGCCGGGCGCCACGATGCCGGCACCGGCGGACGTCGCACGTCCGGTATCCCTCCTGTCAACAAGCACCGTTTTCACGCCCTGGCGGGCAAGGTGTCGAGCGGCGCTTGCGCCGACGATCCCACCGCCGATCACGACGGTCGATCCTGTCGTCATGCGCATATCTCCTTATCAATACTTGACCAGAACAAGCGGTCACGCTACGTTTCTCGCAATCATCACATACCAATGTCGAGCGGCCGGCAAGTCTTTCCATGGTGTCAGGTGTCGGATTCGCGCCCAGGAACGCGGCGCCAATGGATACGGCAACCGGTCCGTGTGTATATCGTTTACGGAGCCCCGGTGATGGATCATTGAGGAGATATGGTCGATGTTCCCTTGCTCCGCGCGGCAACCCAAGCGCATACCACGACGCCCCTGGTCAACGATCGGCGTAATCTGCCCATGAACGCGCCTGATTCACCTTCGCGCATCCCACGGCAGGATGACCAGTGAACACGAATTGGTCCATCAGGAACCGTTTTCTGGTGTACGGGTTCCTGTGCCTGCTGCCGATCGCTGTGCTCGTCGCCTATCTCCTGCAGGAGATCGACGAACGCAGTAGCCAGGAGCTCATCAGCGGCGAGGCCAATGTGGTCTCCCTGGTCAGCTCGTCGGTAAACACCTATATCGGCAGCCAGTTCAGGGCGCTCGACACGATCTCCAACCTCCCCGCCCTCGTCCAGGATTCCCCAGAGGACATCAACGCGATTCTCGGCCAGGCGCGCACCTTCCGCGCTGACCAGGCCGGACTCTTCGTCGTGAACGCCGACGGCGCGCTGATGGGATCCTCGGGCACCGACTTCGAGCTGGTCCGCCCTCATATCGAGAGCCAGATCACCTCGACATTGACGACCGGCCAGCGGAGCGTGTCCTCGCGGATCGACCTCGACCTCGACGAGCCCACCAGCGTCATCGTGCTGCTCGTCCCGATCACGACCCTCGCGGAGACGGACTCCGCGGCGCCGAGCCCGACCTCAACACCGACCTCCGATACGAACGACGACGCCTCTCAGCCGCAGCCCACGCAGGCGCCGACCCCGGGAGGGACGCCCGGCACGCGACCGGCCGGCACCACGCTCGGCGTCGTTGGCACGGTCATCAACATCGACAACCTCAACCAGTACGTCATCCCGTCGACGCGTCCGCGTACCGAGATCATGATCGTCAGCGACGACCAGATCATCACCGCGACTGGCGATCTCATCGAGCGCGAAAACGAAGTCATAGAGAACCTCCACGCGGCAACGAGAGACCTGCCGGATTCTTCGACGGATGTCTTCACGATCCAGGGATTGAACGGAACCGAGCGGATCGCGACCTACGCGCCGTTGCAGCTGGAGAGCGCCGAGTGGGCGGTCCTGGTGACGAACCCCGTGCCGCAATCGGAGCTGCAGGCGTCGTGGATCCGGCTCGCGGTCATCCTCGGCGTCACGGCTATCGCCATCCTCGCGCCCGCGTTCGTTTTCGGCGAGTTGACATCCCGCTCGCTCGACGAGGTCGTCGACAACGCCCAGGACCTTGCCGACGGGAACTTCAGCAAATCGATCACTCCGCGCGGAAGCGGCGAGGTGCTGGCGCTTGGCAACGCACTCTCGAAGCTGCAGTCGCGCCTCGAACATCGCCTGACGAGTGACGAACAGCGCCAGTCGGAGCGCCAGCGACAGACGGAGCAAATGCGCGAGCTGTTGCGCCGCGACCTCCGGATGCAGGAAGACGAACGCCGTCACATCGCGAGCGAGATCCACGACGCGGTGTCGCCGCTGATCACGGGTGCGCTGTACCAGGCCCGCGCGCTGCTCATGACGAACGGCGGGGCGACGAAGGAGTCGATCGCCGAGACGCTCGACGGCGTCAACAAGCTGCTCGAGCGGGCGTCCGAGGAGCTGCACGAGATCATCTTCGACCTCCGTCCGCCCGACCTCGACGACATCGGCGTGGTGGCCGCGATCGAAGCGTTCGTATCGACAATCCAGCGCACGGGCCTGGAGACCCGACTGGAGGTCGTGAACGATCCGCCGCCGCTGACGCCGGAAGTCCGGCTCGGCATCTACCGCATCGTGCAGGAAGCGCTGCACAACGTCCTCCGACATGCCGGAGCGGACGAGGCGGTGGTCCGCCTGGAGTACGCGGAGAACGTGCTCCGGGTGACCATTCGCGACAACGGCACCGGGTTCGACCCGGAAAAGGCTCGCCGCCCAACGTCGCTCGGCCTGCTCAGCATGCGCGAGCGCGCCGCGGCGATCGACGCCAGCCTCGAGATCCTGAGCCGGCCCGGCGGAGGCACGGCGATCATCCTCGAGCGAAAGGAAACGGGGAGTATCATGTCAGATGAACTTCTCGACGACCTGCTGCGGCAGCGTACCGAAGCGCAGCGGGTAGCCGAGGAGAACGCATCGTCCGACACGACACCAACCGACGACACGAGCGGCACTCCGGAAGCGGAGGCCCGTCGTCACTAGCCCAGAGGACGCCCCGTGATCTCCGTATTACTTGTCGACGACCATCCAGTTGTCATCGAAGGACTCCGCAAACTGCTCGAGGTCGCCGGTGATATCGACGTCACCGGCGCGGCCAACGACGCATCGACCGCGCTCAAGCAGGCCCAAATGCTGAAGCCGGACGTCATCCTGCTCGACCTGCGCATGCCCGGCGCGACCGGGATCCAGACCACGCGCCGGTTGCGAGAGCAGGAGTACCCGGGTGCGATCATCGTCCTGACGTCGTACGGCGACCAGGCGTACGTCACGCAGGCGCTCGAGGCGGGAGCTGACGGCTACCTGCTGAAGAGCACGCCGTCGGACGAGCTGATCCAGTCGATTCGCGCCGCCTCGCGCGGGCGTCGCCAGCTCAGCCCTGAGCTGTTGGACGGCGTGCTGGAGGAATTTGGCGGCTTGGCCCGCGAGAAGACTGTCCGCGATTCCGACCTCTCGCAGGATGACCGTGAGATCCTGCGGCGCGCGAGCCAGGGCGCGACGAACCGCGAGATCGGCATCGCGATGGACCGGAGCGAGATCGCGATCAAGAAGCGACTCCAGTCGATCTTCCAGAAGCTGGGCGCGGTCGACCGCGCGCACGCCGTCGCTGAGGCGATCCGCCGCGGGCTGATCTAGCGCCGGCCATCCGATATCTCAGTACCGCCGGACCTTGTGTCCGGCGCCGTGACACCGCGGACGCCGGACATAAGGTCCAGCGGTACAGGGTTAATCCTCCTATCAGGTAGCATTGGCAACGGCGGCGCTGCCGCCCTGCAAATCGACCTCCGGCGTAGCCCGCCGATCACGCGGCATGGCGATGCGTCCCCGTGCCGTGCAGGACATGCCCGTGGACTGGTTCGACGTCACATTACGCTGGTACCTCGTCACCCTCTTCGTCACGATCGCCCTGTTGCCGGTCGCGCTCGTCATCTTCCGGCGCGTGCCCGGCGAGGGCGCCAGCTTCGCGCGACCCGTTTCGGCGCTGGTGTTCATGTGGCCCGTCTGGTTCCTCTCCAGCATCAGCGGCGGTGCGATCCCCTACGCCGCCATAACGCTCTGGACCAGCACGGTGGTGATCGGCGCTGCAGGCTGGGCCTACGTTTGGCGACGGGGACTCTTCACGCGGGACACGCTGCGGCACCTGCTCGTGTCGGAGATCGCCTACCTCGCCGTCTTCGCGGCGTTCCTCGTCTTCCGCGGGTTCGGGCCGGACGCCAACTGGCAGGAGAAACCCTCCGACCTGATGATGCTGTCGTCGGTGATGGCATCCAGCAGCATGCCGCCACACGATGCATGGCTCTCGGGCGAATCGATCAACTACTACTACCTGGGGTACGCGATCTGGGGCGGGTTCGGCAACATGGCCGGCGCGACGCCTGCCGAGGTGTTCAACCTGGCGTTGACCAGCACCTTCGCGATGACCTTCGTCGCGGCGTCCGGGGTTGTGGCCGGGGTCCTTGGCCGGTTCCACTCGGATCGTCTGGCGATCGTCGGCGGCGGGATCGCGTCGGTGCTGGTCCTGATCATGGGGAATCCGTGGGCGACGCAGCAATACCTCGGGAACCGCGATTTCGAGGAGCGCGCCTACTTCTTCGACGGTATCGGCTGGAAGGCATCGCGCACGATCATCGACGACCCGGCAATCGGTACGAACCCGATTACCGAGTTCCCCGCGTTCAGCTTCATCCTCGGGGACCTGCATCCGCATGTCATGGCACTGCCATTCACGGTGCTCGCCCTCGGGCTCGCGTGGATGCTGCTCACGGTGGGACGCCTGCGTGAGGGGCAATCGCTCCTGCAGCGCGACTGGTTCCGCTTCGCCATAGCCGGCGGACTGATCGGGTCACTCTACGCGATGAACTCGTGGGACTTCCCGACCTATCTCGTCATTGCCCTGATGGCGCTGGGGCTCGGCACCGTTGGCGCCAGCTTGCGGAAACGGCTCCTCGCCGCCGGGATCGTCGTCCTGTCGGCGCTGATCGCATGGCTGCCGTTCTACCTGCATTTCGAAGCCCCGGCGTTAGTGGCGGATTCCGCGTTCTCGGAATGGATTTCAGGCGTCCCGGTCATCGGCGGCGTGCTCGGTTCTGTCGCGGCCTATACGGGCGAGCGGACCTCGCCGCAGGAGTACTTTGGCATCTTCGGGTTCATGTACCTGATCCTCGTCGCACTGATCCTGACGGAGACATGGCGGCGCCGGGAGGACAACCTGATCGCAATCGCCGAATGGCGTGGCGGCACGTGGGAACCGGATCCGTTGTCCCGGAACGCGGCGCTGGTCACCGCGATTCTCTGCTTCTTCGGGGCGATCATCGTACCGGTGCCGCTGCTGGTGATCTGCGGGCTGCCAGTGATCATGACGTGGCTGTTGCTGGAACGGGATGGGCGACTGACCCCGGCGAACGTCTCGCTGGTGCTCTTCTCATTGGCGTTGATCCTGACGCTGGTGCCGGAATTCTTCTACCTGAGCGACGTGTACGGCGGCAGCCGAATGAACACCGTGTTCAAGGTCTCGTACCAGGTCTGGCTGCTCATGGCCATCGCGAGCGCCCTCGCCGCCGCCAGCATCTGGCGGGCCTTTCACCGGAATGCGGTCTCGAAGGTCGCCCTTCCGGTGGCACTCGCCGGCATCATGGTCGCCGGGTTCGTTTACCCGGTGGTCGCCGGCCAGCAATGGCTGAACTGGCGCGCCCCTGATCGCGAATGGGACGGCGTCGACGGCCTCGCCTACCTGAACCAGGACGCGGGCGGGCTGTATTCCGGCGAATACGCGGCGATCGAGTGGTTGTTGGAGAACGCGGACGAAGACGACGTGCTCCTGACGGCCGGTGGCGGCGAATGGTGGAGCGAGGTCGGACGGCCGTCCGGCGGAAGCGGCGTGCCGACGATCATCGGCTGGTCCGGGCACGAGAACCAGTGGCGACTGGGACATGAAGGCTGGACCGAGGAACGCCAGCAGCGCGTCAACGACATCATCGCGCTGTATGACGGCACGCCACCGGAGCCGGAGATCCTCGATCGTTACGGCGTGACGCTGATCTACATCGGCCCCACCGAGACCAACGGCGTCGGGCAGGAGACCCGACCGGGCGATGCGGCACCGGGACCGTTCCCGGCGGCGAGCGACCCAACGTACCCCGGCGAGGGCTGGACAGAGGTCTTCAACGAAGACGGCAGCCGCATCTACCGCCGGGACGGATCCTGACCATTTCTCCGGAGAGCCATCGCGGGTCCGAAACCGGATCCGGGTCCCGAAAATCTGCGCCGTCAGGGGCAAACCACTTGCACGAAATGCCCGAAACAACGCACACTGACGTGACGTATCGTGGGGCAAAGAGGCTCTACCGTTTCCCCAATCCCCGTTGATGAGGACCCTTTTCCGAATGCGCCGACACCGTTCGCCACGACGACGTGCTCACTGGGACTATCGTCGCAGGATCGCTGCGGTCATCGTCGTCCTCATCTTCCTCGCGCCGTTCGTGGCTGTCGGCTGGTACGCGCGGAACGTCACCAACGCGATCGGTGATGCGCAATCGGTATCGGTTGTCCAGCTCCCGACGCGGGACGACACGTTGCAGCAGATGCCCGATAGCGAACCGGGAGGAACGCCGGTGGTCGGTCCCCGGGCGACACCGGTCCAGTCATCGGAGACGAGCGGCGAACCGGCCCCGACCGCGACCGACACGGATAGTCCGTCGTCGTTCGATATCACCGTTGGACTGATCCGGGCGGGAACGAACAGCGAAGATATCAGCCCGCAACAGGTATGGCCCGACAAGCGGTTCATCAACATCCTGGTGCTGGGCGTCGATTCCCGGGGAGACGGGGGCGACCAGAACGCGGACGTCATCATCCTCGCGCGGCTCGACCTGGAGCAACACACGCTCCGCTCGATCAGCCTGCCGCGCGACCTCGAGGTCGAGATACCCGGACACGGCCCCGGCAAGATCAACGGATCATACGGCATAGGGTTGGAGGAAGACCCGGACAATCGCGTCGCGGGCGTCGCGAAGGTGCGCGATACGGTCGAATACAACTTCGGCGTGATGATCGACGAGTATGTGCTCATCGACTTCGAGGGCTTCACGGAGGTCGTCGACGCCATTGGCGGGATCGACATCACGGTGCCGGAAAAGATCGTCGACGAGGCCTACCCGACCGAGGACTACGGCACGCGCCTGCTCGTGATCGAGGCGGGGCGCCAGCATATGGACGGTGAGACCGCCCTCTCCTACGCTCGCACGCGACACCAGGACAGCGATGACCAGCGCCGGGAGCGGCAGATGCTCGTGATCCAGGCCCTGCTCCAACAGGGGCAGAAACTCGGCTCACTCACGCGGGTGGCTGACCTGATCACGGCGCTCAGCGGCGCGGCGCTGACGAGCTTCCAGTTCGACGAGCAACTCGCGCTGGCGGCGATGGCGCTGCGGATCGAGGAAGGCCAGATCCAGATGGTCAACCTCGAACAGCCGATCATCCAACCCGGAACATCGGCCGATGGCGCCTGGATCTACACCGGCGATATCAACGAGATCCGGAACTACATCGAATCGGCGCTGGCGGGGGAGATCGAGGGATCGGCCGTTCCGGGCCTGTAGCCCTCGTCGAATAGCAGCTGGCCGGTCGTCCCGGCGCGAACCGTCTCGACGCGGGGGAACACGCTGCGGGCGTTTTCAATCCACGCCCGCGGGTCTTCCATTCCGGCGCCGAAGTGGGTGAGCCAGAGGGCGCCAGCGTTGGCATCACGCGCAAGCGTCGCGGCCTCGCGGAACGTCATGTGGCCGGAGCGGAGCGCCTTGTCGGCGTCCGCATCGTCGCCGTGCGTTCCCTCGCAGATCAGCAGATCGACATCGCGCGCCAGTTCGCGCAGGTCGTCCGTGGGCCGGGTGTCCGTCACCATGGCGAAGGAGATGCCTCGTCTCGGCTCGCCCAGCACCTCTGCCGGCGTCACCTGCTGCCCATTGACCTCGACCGTTTCTCCCCGCTGGAGGGCGCTCCACATGGTCCGGGGCACGCCAAGGGCGGTCGCCCGGTCGGGCTGGAAGGGCGCCTGGCGCGTGACGTCGAAGCGGTAGCCCAATACCGGGATCCTGTGCTCGCCCCACGCGACGCGCCCTCGCAGGCCGGACGTCAGCTCGAAGGACTCACCGCCACCAAGCTCATGGATCACCATGTCATAGGGCAGATGCGGCGCGATGACCCGCAGTCCCCGGATGATCTCGATAGTGCCTGGCGGGCCGTAGATATGCATCGGCTCGGTGCGACCGGCGTTGGCGACGGTGTGGAAGAGGCCGGGGAGCCCGGCGACATGGTCGGCGTGGTGATGGGTGAGGAAGATCGCGTCCAGTCGACGGAATCCCCAGTGAAAGCGACGCCAACTCATCTGGGTTCCTTCACCGCAATCGACGAGATAGAGCACCCCCTTGAAGCGGAAGAGCAGGCTGGAGAGATAGCGGTCCGCCAACGGCACCATCGCCCCGTTGCCGAGCATCAGCAAATCGATCATTCGGTGATGTCCCTCCCCTGCCTCTTGTGTTTTGCCGTCGGCATCCCTAGAATCCGTTTTGAGCAATGCGCTTGGCCGCGGTGCCTCAACCGCCGCCCTTGTCGTCAGACGACGCTGGAACAGGAGCTTGAATGAACACCCACCTGATCCTTGCGCGTCGCGGTGTCACGCCCAGTGACGCCGGGATGGATCGCGCGAGCTAGGCTCTTCGCGAGCCCTGAACGCCCATGATCCCGTAACCATCGCACGATGGTTGCGTTCCTGACGACGTCTCCACGGCCCACGAGCCGATAACCTCACCGGGACGACACCGAATCCGACACGCGCGCCCAGTCGCGCGCCAGATGCCGTTATGCATGCTGCATTCCGGCGTCCGGGCCCTGCTTGTCTCGCACTCCGTCCATGAGAGGAACCTGCATGCGTACCCTGCCCATTGTCAATGGCTCCGCCGGCATTGCCCGCGGAGAAATGAACCCGAACCTGACCATCCACCCCAATGCGCGTCTACGACGCAGAGGGTTCACCATTGCCACGAGTACATATCGACTGGGACACGAACGGAGCGGATTACCCGGAGATTGAGTTCGACCAACCACGCCGTTCCCGGAGACGGAGCGTCGAGGAACCAACGAGGAAGCGAACGCGACTGACGCGGCCTCCCCGCACGGAGGCCGACCAGGCGTTCAAATGCGGTCATTGCAAGCAGTTCATCGGCGCCCCGCTGACCGGCGGGAAGCACCGCAACCATTGCCCGAACTGCCTGTGGTCGCGACACGTCGATCACACACGCCCCGGCGACCGCAGGAGCGATTGCCACGCATTGATGGAGCCATCAGGCATCCTGAGCCGGCGGAATGGCGAGCAGGTGATCATTCACCGCTGCCTCGGCTGCGGGAAGGAAGACCCGAACCGCATCGCGGCGGACGACAATCCGCTGCTCCTGATGCGCCTGAAGCCGGTTCCGGCGCCAGGCCTCGAGCCGGTGACGATCGAGCCGGACACCTCCGAAGAGCAACCAGCGTAAACACAGGGGCCCGGTCCATATACGGACCGGGCTCCTTCATGGCTATGCCGGATCGAACTTGCCGGCCTTCTTGAAGACCCGAACGATCCCCTTCGCGGCGAGCCAGGTGGGCATCGCGTACTGCATCGCCGCATAAGCCCGATCGACATCGCCGCCCTCGTTCTCGAAAGCACCTCGCAGCTCGAGCGTCAGCGCCTCGGCGAGCGCCGACTCGTCGTCGGGGGATTGCAGAACCCGCTCCGCGATCTCCATGCATTCCCGAATCGCCGGCATCAGCCCGTCAAGGTGCGGGACGGCATCGTCGAAGATGCCCATATGGGTCAGCGCCAGCCGCTCCGGCTCCAACGCCTTCATCCGATCGATGGACTCCTTCCAGAGGTCAATATCGACCTCCGGCGGGGAGAGGGTCGGAACGAGGATGCTGGAGCCGCCAATCCGGGCGCCCGCAGCGTCACCCGTGAACAGGATGCCGCGCTGCTCGTCGAAGAAGGAGACGTGCGTGCCGCTGTGACCCGGCGTGGCGACGACGCGCAGGGCGGTGCCCGCGACGCGCAGTCGGTCACCGTCGCGGAAGGTGTCGACGCGGCTGGCGTCAGCGTCGATCGTCTCACCCCAGAGCGGCAGCATCTCGTCGCCGTAGATGCGGGTCGCGCTGTTCCAGAGCCGGTCGACGGAGATGAGGAATGGCGCGGCATCTTCCTGCACCGAGAGCCGCAGATGAGGATAGTCGCGCAGGAGCACGCCTGCCGCACCGGCATGATCAAGGTGGATGTGGGACACGATGAGGCGCGAGATGTCCGCCATCTCGTATCCCGCCTGCCGGACCATATGTTCCAGGTTTTCGCGCGTGCTGGCGGGTCCTGTCTCGATAAGGACGGCCTCACCATCACCTTCAAGCAGCCACGCACCGATGACACCCGGTGTTGCCTGGAACGACAGATCGAGGAGCGTCACCCCATCCGCGACACGAACCGGCCCGGGCGATCCAGCCTGCAGTCGTTCACCCATTCCACTTCCCCTCCCGGACGGCGTCCACGCCGCACGCGTGCCGGATCACGCCTTGTCTCTTCGACCCTGAACTCACTACCATGTTGTTGCACACTACGCGCGTCCTCGCAATGATGCCCTGGCATCGCGGACCAGCATCGCGTATCCGCGAGGGATGATGCACGTCTCCGGCCACCGCGCCGGAAAGCCAACGGATGGAGCCTGATGGATAGCAGTGGGAACGAACGCGACCTGATCAGCGTCGCGGAGGCAGCGAGGACACTTTCGCGCTCGACGGAGCAGGTCCGCCGGTACCTTCGCGAGGGACGCCTTCCGGGTCGCCGGATGGGTGGACAGTGGTTCATCGAGCGCGCCGCCGTGGAGTCATTCGGCACGACGAATACCGCGGAGGACCGCTTCATCAAGAAGCTGCGACCGGCGTCACGGGTCCGCCCGCTGGATGATGTGATCGGGATCGGCGAGGGACCAGGCTCGGACATCAGCACGGGCAAGCACAATTACCGCCTGTCGAGCTTGCGCCGCCGCTAGCCTCGTCGCCGAGCCTCGCACACGGCAAGGAACCATCGTTACACCCGTCAGCCGCGTTTCATCTCCACAGGACAGGGCATGACCGACACAGCTACATCCCGACAAGACCCGAGCGCGATCCGCGACGAGATCGTGCTCATCGACTCATCCGCGATCGTCGCGCTGGTAGACCGGAACGACCGGACGCACGGCGCCGCGGTCGACGCCTATCGCAGCCTCGTCGACGGCGGATTCCGACTCTTCACCACGAACTTCATCATCGCGGAGACGATCAGCCTCCTGACCGAAGGACCGGGTCCGGATATCGCGCGGCAGTGGCTGCGAGATCATCGCCTGACGGTCTACCACGCGGACGAGGAGGACGAGCAGCGAGCGAGGGCGCTGGTGGTGGCATCCCGCAGCCCGCGCGGGCTGTCCTACACCGACGCGGTGAGCATGGTGGTGATGCAGCGACTCGGGATCAGCAACGCGTTCTCGGTCGACCCCGATTTCCTCGCGGAGACGAACTAGCACGCGGAGGGATTCGTCATGGGAGCAGCATCGACACCGGCTCGCATCTGCCCGGAGTGCGGCTCGCGGAATAGCGGGCTGAGCCTGTTCTGCTCCGAATGCGGCGAGAGCCTCACGAATGCGGCGCTCGCCGACTCCGCGAACCAGACCACCTCGACATTCCAGCCGGTCCAAAACATGCCGCCAGACGATGCCGAGATGACGCAGGAGATCCCGATCCAGCCTTCCATGACCACCGTGCCGCACGCGCCACATGTGTCGACGTGGGAGTCGCGCCGGTCGGTCGAGAGCCGCCGGGGACTCGTGCTTGGCTGGATCGCGGGCGTCCTGATTCTGCTGGTGATCGCATGGCTGGGCTGGACGAGCTTCCTCGATCCCGGCATCCGGGATGACATCCTCGGGCTATTCAGCTAGCGCTGATGTCGAATAGCCATGGACCGCGACCGCCGGACACAAGGTCCGGCGGTACGACACCTCATGACGTCGCGGAGGCTGCGGCCGCCTCATCGGGCTTCGGCTCGGGCTCCGGGGCGACAAGCGGGTCCATGCCCGGCTCCCATGCAGGGCCATCCGGGCGCTGCACGGGGATCCCGAGGCGCTCCAGCAGGTCAGCTGACCAGGCGGCGCGGAACGGACGCGGATCGACCGGAACGCCGGGTCCGTGCGAGTCCGAACCGGTGCCGATGAGGAGCCCGCGCTCCTCGGCTAGAGAGCGGTAGAACGTCGTCTCCTTGTCGGTGTAGCTGCGGTAATGACACTCGATGCCGTCCACCGGCGCGTCGGCGAGCATGCGGTCCAGCGTCTCCTCAGTCATCGCCGGACCGAGGTCGGCACGGCCCGGATGGGCGATGATGCAAACCCCGCCACCCTTGTGCGCCGCCTCGACAACGTCCTCCAGCGGCGTATCCGTCGTGAAGTGCCCACCCAGCTCGACCACCAGCTCCGCCGCCTCCTTCAGACGTGGGACGTGCTTGTCGGCGATCATCGCGCGAAGCACGTGTACGGGCATCAGGGGTCCGTGGATCTCGAGCGTGCGAAGCGTCGGGATCGGGCGGCCGCTCAGCTCGACTCGCCGGCGCGCATCCGCCGCCAACTCCTGGAAGACCGCGTCCTGTCGCGCGACGACGTCCAGGAAGGGCTTCGCCTCCTCCCGCTCATCGTCCGGCCGGATGCCGTAGACGAGCATGTGCCACTGCCGTTCATCCCAGCGAATCGTCATCTCGATGCCGGGGATGACATGTACGCCCCGCCGCTGCCCGTACTCGATCGCCTCGACGACCGAGCGCTGGTTGTCGTGGTCGCAAACCGCCGCGACGCGGATGCCCTCCTGGTCCAGCCGGTCGACGAGATCGCGAGGATGCCAGATGCCATCGCTGACGAAGGTGTGAAGGTGCAAATCGACCGGGGCATCGGGCGCGAGAGGCGTCTGGATAGGGGGCGTAGTGTCGTGATACGTCACGAAAAACGAGCTCCTGGTGCGAAAACCCACAATTTCCGGGCAGGAATGCGAGTTGCGTATCGAATCCCCATTATAGTTACGGACATGGGTGGGCCGCGTGAGGATGTTCCGCGGGCCCGGCACGAGCACCAGGGAGGACTTCTATGACCGACTCTGACGCGAACCAGACCTACGACGTTTCCACGCCGCTCGACCCCGAGGTCGGGGCGCTCTTCAAGGCGTACGACATCCGGGGCATTGTCCCGCAAGAGCTGAACCCGGATATCGCCTACCGTATCGGGCGGGCTATGGTCAGCTTCCTGGACGTCGACACCGTCGTCGTCGGCCGCGACATGCGCGTCTCCGGGCCGGACCTGCAGGCCGCGCTGATGGACGGCATCATGGACCAGGGCGCGCATGTCGTCGACATCGGCCTCGTCTCCACCGACACGCTCTACTTCGCGGTCGGCAAATACGATTATCCGGCCGGCGTCATGATCACCGCATCGCACAACCCGGCCGCCTACAACGGTTTCAAGATCTGCAAGGAAGGGGCACGCGCCCTTTCGATGGACACGGGCATCGGCGATATCCGTGATCTCGTTCTCAGCGGGGACTTCGGCGAGCCGCGCGGAGGCAAGCGCGGGACGTCGGAAGAACGCGACGTGCTGGAGGCCTACGCCGAGCACGCCCTCAGCATGATCGATACGGACAAGATCAAGCCGCTGAAGATTGCGGTCGACGCCGGCAACGGCATGGCCGGGAAGCTGGCCCCGCCAGTCTTCGAGAAGCTCCCGGTGGAGATCGTGCCGCTTTACTTCGATCTGGACGGCACCTTCCCGAACCACGAGGCGAACCCGATCGAGCCGGAGAATATCCGTGATCTCCAGCGCACGGTTGTCGAGCAGGGTTGCGACCTCGGTGTTGCCTTCGACGGCGATGCCGACCGCATGTTCCTGATCGACGAGAACGGTGAGTTCATCGGCGGTGACATGACCACGGCGATGGTCGCGCTGCAGATGCTGAAGAAGCATCCGGGGTCGGCGATCGTCTACAACCTGATCTGCTCGCGGACGGTGCCCGAGATCATCGAGGAGAACGGTGGCCGGGCTATCAGGTCCCGCGTCGGCCACTCCTTTATCAAGGCTCTGATGCGCGAGGAAGACGCCATCTTCGGCGGCGAGCACTCCGGTCACTTCTACTTCCGCGACAACTGGTACGCGGACAGCGGCTTGATCGCGATGCTGACGGTCGTCGAGCTGATCTCGGAGGAAGACCAGTCGCTCTCCGCCATCCTCGAACCGATCGACAGCCGCTTCCGCTCCGGAGAGATCAACTCCGAGGTAGAGGACACGCAGGCCACGATCGACAAGGTCGAGAAGCACTACGCCGAACAGGGTGCCGATATCGACCATCTCGACGGCCTCACTGTCGGGTTCGACGATTGGTGGTTCAATCTCCGTGCTTCGAACACGCAGCCGCTGCTGCGCCTGAACGTCGAGGCAGAGGACAAGTCGGTGCTCGAGGAGAAGACCTCCGAAGTCCTGAGGATGATCCGGGGAACCGCGTGACGCAAGACCTCAGCGCGCGCCGCGCAACGATCGACGACGCGGCGCGCATCGCGGAGATTTACAATCAGGGCATCCGTGATCGTGTCGCGACCTTCGAAACCGAGCCGCGGACGGTGGACGCCATCCGTGGCTGGTTCGATCTTCCTTACCCGATCGTCGTGGTGGAGGCGGACGGCGAGGTCGTTGCCTGGGCCGGGACGTCGTCGTACCGCCCGCGCGCCTGCTACGCCGGGAACGCCGAGTTCTCAGTCTATGTCGATCGCGCATGGCGAGGACGGGGCGCCGGCCGGGTCGCGATGAGCGCCCTGATCGAGGAAGCACGCGCCGCCGGATACGAAAAGCTGGTCTCGCGCGTCTTTGTCGAGAACACCGCAAGCCTGCGGATGCTCGGCAAGCTCGGCTTTCGGGACGTCGGCGTGTACAAACGTCACGCGATGCTGGACGGTGTCTGGCGGGACGTGGTCATCGTCGAGCGCTTGTTGCAGGACCATGACAGCGAGCCGGAAGGCGCCCTGTGGCAGCCCGACCCGGCGACGCTGGATTTATGGCCGGAGCTGCGAGCGGGCCTCGACATCCAGATCGAGAAGCACTTCCCGGAGCCGGGCCGCGAGCCGATCCGGTACGACGCCACGGTCCTCCAGACGAGCATGCCGGAGCCCTGGGTGGAATGCCGGGGCATCTGGACCTTCGACACGGTCGATGTCTCCGGACTGGTCTTCGAGCGCGGCGGCGAGCTGCGGGAGTTCTTCTCGCCACGGCATCCGTTCAATGTCTTCGCCGTCTACGGGGCGTCGGGTGACCTCAACGGCTGGTATGCGAACCTGACCAGGACGGCGCGACTCTATCGCGACGGCGAGACACTGATCCTCGCCTGGCCGGATCTGGTCCTGGACGTCGTGATGCTGCCGGACGGATCGTATTCACTGCTCGACGAAGACGAGATCGAGGCGACAGGCCTGCGCGAGACGTCGCCATGGCTCGTCGACCAGATGTTTTCCGCGCGGGATGCGCTGCTGCGGATGCTGGAGGACGGCTTCTTCGCGGTGAAGAGATAGCGCGACAGAGACAGTCATTCCGGGCCGCGGGCCCGCGTTGGCAGTCGAGCGTATCGAGGGGTCTTTACATCAGCCTGCAACCGCTTCCGCCCCATCAAAGATCCCTCCACGCATGCCCCGCTACGCGGGCCATTTGGTCGGGATGACGACTTCACGGTGAGATCTCACACGAACAATCCATCACCCGGTCGTCGCTGGGCTAGTGCGGCGCGCGGTAGAGCCACGGACGCGCTAACGCCGGGACGTGGATGTGGAACTCATACTCCCGCGCGGCGGCGTAGGAGACGATGCTGCCGGGCGGAACGGTGTTCAGCGCGAACATTCCCCAATGCACCGGAATGACAGTATCGAACCGGCAATGGCTGGCCAGCTCGGCGGCCTCCCGGAAATCCATGTTGCCGGCGATGTTCGCCTGATTGCGGAAGTAATCGCGACCGTTGATCGGAAGCATCGCGATGTCGATCGCGAACTCCTGCAAGGTCTCCACAAGCCCATCGTAGATGACTGTGTCGCCCGCGCAGTAGACGGTCAACCCATCGATCTTGAGCACATACCCGAGGTACGGGTGCCCGAGCGCGGAGTCCTCATCCAGCCGTTCATGGGCCGCCGGAACCGGGATGATCTCCAGGCCGCCGATCTGCACCCGCTGCCCGGCCTTGACGAAGATGTTGCGATCCGACTGGCCAATGAGGTCGTTGACCCGCTTCAGGTGCGGGTTCGGCGCGATAATCTGCGCCGAGGGCGACGCTGCGGCGATACCCGGCAACGACACCGGGTCGATGTGGTCGCGATGATCGTGCGTCAGGAGCACGACCGTTGCGTTCGTCACCTCTTCGGGCGCGACCGGTGGTTCCATCAACCGCCGCGAGGTTCCTCGGGCGTCGAGGTCTGGATCGAGGTACGGATCGAGCCAGACGATCTGCCCGCCCAGCTTGATGACCGCGCTCCCCTGCCCCAGCCACCAGTACCCCATCGCACCGGCCGGGACACTGAGACTGTTGATCGACGAGATCAACCCCGTTCCTGTCATACTCATGCCTTCCCTCCCCAGGTTTTCATCATGCCTGCAACGGGACGCCTCCACCGCGTCCCGCGCTAGGTGTCGCGAATCGGATCCGGCGGCCAGGTGGCCTCGCGCAACGCTTCGAGCCGCCCCATCCGGCGCCAACGAGTTTCGTGCCGCTCCGGCGACGGGGGATCCCGTCGCGACGACGCAGCCAACGCCGTCACGATCCCGGCGATGGCCGCCATCTCCTCTTCCGTCGGCTCGGGCGTCACCCTGATCCGGATCGTTGGATGGTCCGTGGCCTCCGTCATAGCGGGATATTCCCGTGCTTGCGCTTCGGCACCGCGACGCGTTTCGACCGTGCCAGATCGAGCGCCCGGATCAGCCAGGGGCGCGTCGCTCGCGGATCGATGACCTCATCGATATACCCACGCTGCGCCGCCTGGTACGGGCTGGCGAACAGGTCCTCGTATTCCGCGATCAACTCCTTGCGCCGCTCCGTCGGGTCGTCCAGGGCCTGCAGCTCTCGCCGGAACACGAGATTGACGGCCGCCTCCGGCCCCATGACCGCGATCTCTGCCATCGGCCAGGCGACGTTGAAGTCCGTCCCGATGTGCTTCGAGCTCATGACGACATAGGCGCCGCCGTAAGCCTTGCGGGTGATGACCGTCACCTTCGGCACGCTCGCCTCCGCAAACGCGTAGAGCAACTTCGAGCCGTGCCGGATGATGCCGTTGTATTCCTGGTCCGTGCCGGGCAGGAAGCCCGGGACGTCGACAAACGTCACCAACGGGATATTGAACGCGTCACAGAAGCGCACGAAGCGCGCTGCCTTGACGCTGGCGGCGATATCGAGCGTTCCGGCGAGCACGGCGGGCTGGTTCGCGACGACGCCAACGCTGTGCCCGTCGAGACGGCCAAGTCCGACGATGATGTTCCGCGCGTAGTCCGGCTGGACCTCCAGGAAATCTCCGCTGTCCAGCACTTCCTCGATCACCTGGAGCATGTCGTAGGGCTTGTGGCTTTCGGCAGGGACGATTGCCTCGAGCTCCGGCGACTCTCGCTCGGGATCATCGTCCGGTTCCTCGTAGGGTGGCGCCTCGAGGTTGTTGGAGGGGATGAAGCTCAACAGGTGCTTGACCTGCTCGTTCATCTCGTCCTCGTCCTCGGCACGGAAGTGGGCAACGCCGCTCCGGGAGGTATGCGCCTCGGCTCCGCCCAGCTCCTCCAGCGTCACGTCCTCGCCGGTAACGGTGCGGATCACGTCCGGTCCGGTGATAAACATCTGGCCGATGTCTTCGACCATGAAAATGAAGTCCGTCATCGCAGGAGAGTACACGGCCCCACCGGCGCAGGGTCCGGCGATGATCGAGATCTGCGGCACCACGCCAGACGCGCGGACGTTACGAAAGAAAACCTCGCCGTGCCCGGCAAGGCCCTCAACGCCCTC
>Ga0182741_1001079_pt1 | contig 37757 bp, 42 predicted proteins | sample eDN5th37CBELigOP_FD_128874 | JGI IMG/M metagenome (GOLD analysis project Ga0182741, IMG submission 128874) | Enriched Organic Plus compost microbial communities from Emeryville, California, USA - eDNA 5th pass 37_C BE-Lig OP (version 2) (version 2) ... | reverse complement strand
GACTGGACAAGCGCCGCGCCTCACACAATCGGGATCACCGGCCCAAGGCCGGTGATGACGTGGAGGGTGTCATCCCGGACGGCGTCAGCCGATCCGGGATCGCGGGCCGGATGAGGCGGCGTCTCCCTCCCCACCGATCTCGGCTGTTGCCGAGATCGACTTCTGCTGGCGCAGGTCGGGAACACCCGGCTGGCGGCGGGGAGGGCCAGGGTGGGGGTGCCGGCGCTTCGTTTTGAAAGGCTGGCGATCACACCCCCACCTCCATCTCCTCCCCACAAGGGGGAGAGGGCTGCATGGCGTCTCATGAGCCAGGCTCTCAGGGTGCAGGCGGCGTGCAAGGCATCGGGATCACCGGGACAAGCCCGGTGATGACGTGGAGGGGGCATCCCGGACGGCGCGCAGCGACGATCCGGGATCGCTGTCAGGATGAGGCGCGTGTTCCCTCTCCCTTGCGGGGAGGGATTGTGGGTGGGGTGGTGTGACCGGGTGAGCGGCAGAACCAGTTCTCGTCATCACCGGCCTTGTGCCGGTGATCCCGACGCGGAAAGCGCGGCGCTTTACTCAGTCGGGATGGCCGGGACGAGCCCGGCCATGACAGGGTAGGACCTTCGTGGCCTCCGAATTCTCCTCGCGCTCTGACTTTGCGACCCCCACCCTCGATCCCCCCGCAAGGGGGAGGGAAGCGGGCCCGTGTCTCTCCGGGACAGACCGCGCGTGTCCCGGCCGTCCCGGTACAGACAAGCGCAGCGTCTCAACGGATCGGGATCACCGGGCCGAGGCCGGTGATGACATTGGAAGCGGCGCCAGGGCACGGCAAGCTCTCGTCCTGCGGAGGCCCGACACGGCCATCCCGAGGGGCAAGGGTGGCGATCGCGTTCGCCGGCTGCCCTCAGGGGGCCTCAGTGAGCTCCTATGGTCGACGCAACCGCAACGCCTGCTTGCAAAGGATTGTCTCCATGTCGACCACGCTGAGCGAAATGACCATTCATCTCGTGAAGGCGACCGTTCCGGCCCTTCAGGAGCACGGATTGGCCATCACAAAGCGCATGTATGAGCGGATGTTCCAGAACGAGGAGATCCGCGATCTCTTCAACCAGTCCCATCACGGCGAGGCCGGCTCACAGCCCAAGGCCCTCGCCAGCGCAATCATCGCCTATGCGCAGAACATCGACAATCTGAGCGCGCTCGCGCCCGCCGTCGAGCGCATCGCGCAGAAGCATGTGGGCCTGAACATCCTGCCCGAGCATTATCCGCACGTGGCCGAGGCGCTGCTCGGCGCGATCAAGGACGTGCTCGGCGATGGGGCGTCCGACGACATCCTCGAGGCCTGGGGCGAGGCCTATTGGTTCCTCGCCCATGTGCTGATCGGGCGCGAGAAGGCGATCTATGCCAACCTCGCCGCCGCGCCGGGCGGCTGGAACGGCTGGCGCAACTTCAGGATCGAGCGCAAGCAGCAGGAAAGCGAGGTCATCACGTCCTTCGTGCTGCGGCCTGAGGACGGCAGATCGGTCCTGCGCCACCAGCCGGGCCAGTACCTGACCTTCGGGATCGAGGTTCCCGGCCACCATCCGCTCAAGCGCAACTACAGCATCTCGAGCGCTCCGAACGACGAGATCTACCGGATCTCCGTCAAGCGCGAGCCGCAGGGCATCGCCTCCCGCTGGCTGCATGACGAGGCCGATGTGGGGCAGGTCCTGAAGGTCGCTCCCCCCGCGGGCGAGTTCTTCCTCAACGAGGAATCGCCGCGGCCCGTGGTGCTGCTGAGCGGCGGCGTCGGCCTGACCCCGATGATGAGCATGCTGGAGACCATCGCGGCCCGCTACCCCAACAAGCAGACCCATTACGTCCACGGCACGCTGAACGGCTCGACCCATGCCATGAAGGACCGCGTGCGATCCCTCGCGGACGCGCACCCCAACATCAAGGCGACGACCTTCTACGTGGATCCGCGGCCGGGGGATCGTCTCGGCGACGATTACGACCACGAGGGATTGATCACGGTGGACTGGCTGCGGGCCAACACGCCGCTGAACGAGGCGGGCTATTACCTGTGCGGGCCGCGGCCGTTCCTGCGCGCGTTCGTGGGCGGTCTGGCCCTGGCCGGCGTCCGCTCGAACCGAATCCATTATGAATTCTTCGGCCCGGCGGACGAGATCCTGGCGGCGGCCTAGAATATCATGCGGAAGCCGCGCTTGCCGTGAGTTGACGTCAGGCGCGGGTGACCTTCCCCGGTCCGGCCTTTTTCGTTTCCAGGAGCGGATTGCCGCTTCCGGTCCTGCGTGAGGCCAGCTGAAGCATCGGACGGGACAAGCGGAATCCACTTTTGGGGTTCAATCCGATGCTTCTTCTTGAGTGAGAGCCTCGTTTGAGCAAAAAACCGGATCCACTTTTTCGCACGATGCTCTAAGAGGTTGTTCCCGTGGGAGGCGGCATACCAGCCAAGCGTCCTCGACATTTGCGGTGCGGCGGCGGGCTGGGTAATCCCACATCATGGCAATTCGCGATTTCCTCCTGATGCTGTTCGTCTGCTTCGTGTGGGCGGCGCACACGGTCGTCTCCAAGATCGTCGTGTCGGGAATGGAGATCCCGCCGCTGTTCTACGCGGCGATCCGCTTCGGCATCGTCGGTCTCGCCACCCTGCCGTGGCTGCTTCCCGCGCCGCGACCGACATGGCGGATGCTGGTGGTCGGATTTCTCATGGGCGGCGGCGGCTTCGCCCTGTTCTTCTTAGGTATCAGAACCGCGAGTCCTTCGAGCGCCGCGATCGTGAGCCAGCTCGGGCTCCCGATCACGACGCTGCTCTCCGTGGTCATGCTCGGCGAGAAGATCTACTGGCGACGCGGGCTCGGCATCGCCCTGACCTTCATCGGCGGCGTGCTCGTGATGTGGGATCCGTCCAATGGGTTTCCCCTGTCGGTCGGCCTCGTCCTGATCCTGCTCTCCGCCTGCGCCGGCTCGCTCGCGGCGGTGATGATGAAGCAGATCAAGGGCGTCCGGCCCCTCCAGTTCCAGGCCTGGATCGGATTGGCCTCCGTCGTGCCTCTCGCCTTCCTGACCGCCGGCTTCGAGACCGGCCAGGTCGACCGGGGCCTGGAGGCGGGATGGCCCTTCGTGGCGGCCCTCCTGTTTTCGGCCCTCGTCGTGTCACTGGTGGCGCACACGATCTATTACGGGCTCATCGGCCGCTATCCCGCCAACCTGATCGCGCCCCTGACCATCATGAACCCGCTGTTCACGGTGGTGATGGGCATCGTCATTACGGGCGACCATTTCGATACCCGCATGGCGCTCGGCACGGGCCTCGCCCTGTGCGGCGTGCTGATCATCGCGCTCAGGCGCAACCACGTGATGCCGCTCGCCAGTGTGCTGTGGGGCCGCTTCCGCTGATGTCCGCCGTTCAGGCGTCCTTGGGCAGGGCGAGATAGACCCGCACGATGAACTGGTGGAAGGCTTCCATGTAGTTCCTGAGGAACTCGGCCGTCGACTCGTTCGTGACCTCGCCCTCATCGGTGATCAGCCCCGGCTTGAACTGGATATAGGCCTCCGGCGCGTTCATCTGCGGCGAGTTGCAGAAGCCCAGGATACTGCGCAGGTGCTGCTGCCCGACCGCCGTGCCGATAGCGCCGGGCGAGGCGCCGATCACCGCCGAGGGTTTGCGCGTGAACGAGTTCTTGCCGTAGGGGCGGCTCGCCCAGTCGATGGCGTTCTTCAGCGCCCCCGGGATCGAGCGGTTGTATTCGGGTGTGACGAACAGCACCGCGTCCACCGCGGCGATGGCTTCCTTGAACGCTTTCGCCTCGGGCGGAAAAGCGGCATCGTAGTCGTAACTGTAGAGCGGCAGGTCCCGGATCGGGATCTCGGCGAATGTGAGGTGCTCGGGAGCAAGGCGGATCAACGCCTTGGCGAGCTTGCGGTTGATCGATTCCTTGGCGAGGCTGCCGATCAGATAGCCGACCTTGTACGTGGTCATGCGATGCTCCTTGGTGCGAGCCCCCTCACGACAACTCCCCGGCGCCGATGGGGTGCCACTCCCCCAAAGGTGGTGGTTTCCCTTCCGCTCCGCCGCTGTGGAAAGGCGCGGCCTCGACCTGTTTGAACCGAAGCCGTCGCCTTACGTTGACCTCCTGGTCTCCGGGATCCGTCCGGGTCGTCGCTATGAGGGGTCCATGGACAAGAGCAAGCACTTCAACACCTGGTATTGGGTTGCTGCCTTCATCGGAATTCTGCTGGTCCAATCCTTCTTCAGCACCGCCCGCGAGATCGCGACGATTCCCTACAGCCAGTTCCAGGAGCTGCTGAAGGCCGGCAAGGTGGCCGAGATCGGGATTTCCGAGAACTTCATCCAGGGTCGCCTGAGGGAGCCGCTGCCGAGCGGTCAATCCCGCTTCGCCACCACCCGGGTCGATCCGGCCTTCGCGCAGGAGCTTCAGCCCTACGGCGTCACCTATACCGGTCAGATCGAAAGCACGCTCTTCCGGGACATTCTCTCCTGGATCCTGCCGGTGCTGATCTTCTTCGGCATCTGGGCCTTCCTCATCCGCCGGATGGCGGGCGGCCTGGGCGGCGGGCTCATGCAGATCGGCAAGAGCAAGGCCAAGATCTATGTGGAGGCCGATACGGGGGTCAGGTTCGATGACGTCGCGGGGGTCGACGAGGCCAAGGACGAGCTCCGCGAGATCGTCGAATTCCTGAAAAGTCCTGAGCAATACGGACGGCTCGGCGGGCGGATGCCCAAGGGCGTGCTCCTCGTCGGTCCGCCCGGCACCGGCAAGACGCTGCTCGCGAAGGCGGTGGCGGGCGAGGCCAAGGTGCCGTTCTTCTCCATCTCGGGCTCCGAATTCGTGGAGATGTTCGTGGGCGTGGGCGCGGCCCGCGTGCGCGACCTGTTCGCCCAGGCGCGGGAGAAGGCGCCGGCCATCATCTTCATCGACGAGCTCGATGCGCTGGGCCGGGCGCGCGGCATCGGCGGCCTCGCGGGCGGCCACGACGAGAAGGAGCAGACCCTCAACCAGCTCCTGGTCGAGCTGGACGGCTTCGATTCCAGCATCGGCGTGGTGCTGCTGGCGGCCACCAACCGGCCCGAGATCCTCGATCCGGCCCTGCTGCGCGCCGGCCGCTTCGACCGGCAGGTTCTGGTCGACCGGCCCGACAAGAAGGGCCGCGTGCAGATCTTCAATGTCCACGCAAGGCGGATCAGGCTCGCGCCGGATGTCAGTGCGGAGAAGGTCGCCGCGCTGACGCCGGGCTTCACCGGCGCGGACATCGCCAACCTCGTCAACGAGGCGGCGCTGCTCGCCACCCGGCGCGGGGGCGATGCGGTGACGATGGAGGATTTCAACAACGCCATCGAGCGCATCGTGGCGGGCCTGGAGAAACGCAACCGCCTGCTGAATCCGAAGGAGCGCGAGGTCGTGGCCTATCACGAGATGGGCCATGCGCTGGTCGCCATGGCGCTGCCCGGGGTCGATCCGGTGCACAAGGTCTCGATCATTCCCCGCGGCGTCGGGGCGCTCGGCTACACCATCCAGCGACCGACCGAGGACCGCTTCCTCATGACCCGCGAGGAGCTGGAGAACAAGATGGCGGTGCTGCTCGGCGGGCGCGCCGCGGAGCTGATCGTGTTCGGCCATCTCTCGACCGGAGCGGCGGACGATCTCGCCCGCGTGACCGACATCGCCCGCTCCATGGTGACGCGCTACGGGATGTCGGAGAGGCTCGGCAATGTGTCCCTGGAGAAGGATGCCCGCTCCTTCTTAAGCCCGAATCCGCTCGCCAACGGCCCGCAGGAGCGTTCCTACTCGGATGTCACCGCCACGGCCATCGACGACGAGGTCCGCGACATCGTGCAGAGGGCGATGGATCGAACGGTGGCGCTCCTGACCGAACGACGCGCTCTCCTCGAAACCACGGCCCGGCGCCTACTGGAGAAGGAAACGCTGGACGAGACCGACCTCCAGCAGCTCACAGGAATGCCGATCACGACGCAGCCCGGCAACGAGGTCGTGTTCGAACCCGACCTGCGCGGCCCCGACGGGCGTGCGCGGGCGGGCACCGACAGCACGTGAGCGTCGATCGGCCCATCCGTTCGTGGGCTCCGGCGAAGCTATGCCCCGTCCTTCGGCGCGTGCGGGGCGTTGTTCTCCGCCACGCGGGCCCGTTCGATCTCGCGGTTGAGGTCGGCGACAGACTGTCCCAATGCTTTCGACCGCGCGATTTCGGCGCGCGATTGCGCGATCACGCGATTGGCGCGGTCCCTCGTTTCGTCGAGCGAGCGGTGGTCTTGCGCCGGATCGCCGACACGGGAATCAGGGCGGTCAAGTCGATTCATGAACGACAGACTACCGAAGACGGCGCAGCGCTGCGTTAACGAAGGTTAACCGTTGCTTGCCTGTTCCCAGGGCCGATCGCCGATGCGCGAAACCTAGCCTTCATCGTTGGAGGGATATTCCGTGACCAGGGCGAGCGCGGTACGGATTGCGACCCGTCCGGCCGCGTCCTTCACGCTGACGACGAACGTGCCGTGATCGCCGTCAGGCAGCGCATCCCGGATCATTTCCCGCAGGGCTTCCTGGGCGACGCGCCTCGCCGCATCAAGGTCTTTCAGATCCTGTCCTTCCTCATCGGGAATGAAGGCTTTGCCGTCGAAAGTGTCGAAGAAGTAGCGGGGCACTGGTGTTCCGGACTTGGAGCAAGGTGCCTGTCAACGTCCGGCCTCTTGGTTTCAGTTCCATAATTCACTGAAATTTCGGGCATTCACCGCGGCATCACGATGACGTGTCCAATCGAGGAGAAGAGGGCACAGACTAACGCAGGTTAGTGACAGAGATTCAACAATGTGAACAGATGGCACCATCGTCGGCAACCGAACATAGGCGCTGATGGCTGAGAGAGACGTGCGCTCCCGCCTGCAACAGGAAGAGCGAGCCATGCACGTCCCTTTCGTTTCCCCCTTCACACCCCAAGGCAATCCGCTCGTGCGAAAGCTGGAGAGCATCTTCAGTCTGACGGAGGATGAGACCCTGGCCCTCGCGAACGTGCCGATGCAGGTCATGGTGCTCAGGGGCGATCAGGATATCGTCCGGGAGGGGGACCGCCCCTCCCGCTGCTGCCTGTTCCTCGAGGGCTTGGGCTGCACCTACAAGGTCACGGCCGAGGGCAGGCGACAGATCGTCGCCTTCAACATCCCGGGCAGCATTCCCGACCTGCAAAGCCTGCATCTCGAGACTCTCGACACCAGCGTGGGCACGCTTGCTCCGTCCAAGGTAGGCTTCATCCAGCACGAAGCGCTGCACAAACTCTACGAGCGCCATCCGCGGATCGCTGCGGCCTTCTGGCGCAAGGCTCTCATCGATGCGGCCGTCTATCGGGAATGGGTGATCAATATCGGGCAGCGCGAGGCCTACACACGGATGGCACACCTCCTGTGCGAGATGATCGTGCGGCTGACGAGTGTCGGCCTTGCCACCGATCGGTCCTGCGATCTGCCCATCACCCAGGCGGAGTTCGGCGACGCCATGGGGATCTCGACGGTCCACGTCAACCGCGTTCTGAAGCAGATGCGGGCGGATGGCCTGATCCGCATGGAGGGAACGGTTCTCATCGTTCCCGATTGGGAGGGGCTGCAAGAGGCGGGCGATTTCGACCCGATCTACCTTCACCTCAGGCAGAGGCGGGCAGGGCCGAGCCCGTGGGACGCGGGCTTCAGCGGCAGGGCGTAGAACGGGCGCGTCGTTCCGAAACCGCCCCGCCGACGCGAACTTACCCGGTCGACAAGCGTTGCCATGGCGTCATGAAAGCACGTTTTCTCGCGCAACGCCCGCTCTTCCGAGAAGGGCTTCTTCAAACGGGCCGCTAGGCCCGCGGTGGCGCGGCTGCGCCGCCTCGGGTCGCTTGTCATGCCCGTTTTTCGAAAGCACGAGGCGACCCGCATGGTCCGGGTCGGCATTGACGATGACAGTTTCCATGATGGCAAATCTCCTGACACCCAAGCGTGTGATTTCTCGCCTGAGCGCCCGCGACGTCGAGCACGTCATCACCGAACTCACCGCTCTTGCGGCCGAGGATGCGGCGCTGGACCCCGAGGCGGCCCGCGATGCGGTTCTGGCGTGCGGCGAGGCCTCCGTCTTCGGCTTCGGCCGCGGCGTCGCCATTCCCCATGCGGCGATCCCTGGCCTGCCGGAACCCGTCGGCGTCTTCGCCCGCCTCAAGCCGCCGCAGGATTTCGCTGCGGCCGACGACATCCCGGCCGACCTCGCGTTCCTGCTGCTGAGCCCGGATGGCGACAATCCCACGCATCTGCGGGCTCTCGCCTGCGTGGCGCGCCGGCTGCGCGATCGCGCGGTTGGAGCGCGCCTCAGGTCGGCGAAGGACGCCGAAGCGCTCTTCATCGTGCTGACGAGCGACGCCTGGCGTGAGCCGGAAGGCGTCCCTGCCGGCGACTCTTCGTCCCCGTCACAGTCCGGTGATTTGACAAACGGAATGATGTGTTCCAGCATCGACGCATGATGTTGAGCTTCGAACAATTCCGCCGCGGACTGCTCCGCGCAGGCAATCTCATCGCGGGCCACTAGCCCCGAGCTCGACGTGCATCCGCACCCCGAGTTCGGGGGAGCGCAAGATCCTTCAATCTTTCGATGTCTTGTGAGGCCGGATGCTGGCGCATCCGGTGCCGCGGTATGCTTCAACACGTCTTCAAGCTCATGCTCCGCATGTCGGAGCGCAAGGCCATTCACCCGGCAGGCGGAACACGCGGCCTGCGGGCGCATGGCGCACATTTAAAATCAGATCATCCCACGGGCGAATTCCTGACGCAGGTGCTCAGGTCGGCGCTTGCGCAGAGAAACGCCGAACGCAGAGGAGGCCGTGTCGTGCAGCACTCCCCGAAGGAACCGCCGCTTTCGCCGCCATCGCTGGACGCGGAGCAGCCGGATGGAAAGGTTGTCCGGCTGGTGCCGCGGCGACGCAGCGCGACGGAGCAGGTTCCGAACCCTCCGTCCCAGGACGAGGAGGACAACGATCCCGGCCCGCCGGCAGCCTGAAGGCCTGCCGCGTGCCGAGAGCACCGGACCGAAGCGTGGAATCCCCTTCGAAGTTCATCCGATGCCCCTTCAACACAAGAGCGCATCGTTCAGGCAGAGAGTCGAAGTCCTGCACGATGCGCAAGACCAGGAGATATGACATGACGAAGAGAACCGGTGGCGCCCCCAAGCCCCGCATCACCCTGACCGCCACCGACCACGAGAAACTCTCCGTGCTCGCCAATGCGGCGTCGAACACCATGCCGGATGTGGCCGCCGTCCTCGCGGATGAACTCGATCGCGCGCACGTGCTGTCGCGCGGGCGCCGCGCCGTGGACACCGTGTGCATGGGCTGCGAGGTCGATTTCCGCGATGACATGACGGGGCGGGTGCAGACGGTCACCCTCGTCTACCCGAACGAGGCCGACATCTCGAAGGGCAGGATCTCGGTGCTCACGCCCATCGGCACGGCTCTCATCGGATTGCCGGTCGGCAAGTCGATCGATTGGACCACGCGCACGGGCGAGTCGAAGCGACTGACGGTGCTGCAGGTCCGCGAGCCCGCTCTGGAGCAGCAGCCCGCGTAACGGGACACGTCTTCCCGTGTTGGCGTTTGATCACGATGCGGGTTTGCGCCAATCGGAATATGGCAGGAGCCGCTCCCGCGTCACGCTGGGCGGCTCCTGCCATTGAACGCGCTTCGTCGCTTCATCAGCTGTCACGAGATTTCTCGCCATGGCTCCACGAAGCGTCCGTGTGGCTGGTAGAAAACGCGCAGCAGCGTGAGGCTGCGCCAGCCGTTGGGTGACCGCCACGTGATCGATTGCCCTTCGCTCAGGCCGATCAGGGCTGCGCCTTCCGGCGACAGCACGGAGAGGCGATCTTCTTCCCCGTGATCCTCGTCGGGGTAGACGAGCGTTGCGCATCGGATGTTCCAGGTGACGTCGTCGCGATACTCCAGCCGCGTGTGCATCGTGGCGACGGAGGGCGGAATGGCCCGCGGCGTCACGACCGTCGCCCGGACCAGCTCATTGGCGAGCATGGTCGCCGCAGGGCGGTCCTGCCGGCTGCTCAGGCCGAACGATGCAAGGAAGGCAAGGCGGTCGTAATCGCTCGTCGAGATCGTGACCGGCGGGAAGGTCTCTTGCTTCATCATCGTCTCCTCCATCGTCTCGGAGCTCCTCAGAATCTGGCTGATCAGTCGCGTCGCTGCCGTCATGGCCGGGCTCGTCCCGGCCATCTTTCTTCAAACCCCCACAACCTTCATCCTGATCCTGCGGAGGACTGGCAAAGATGTCTCGCAGGGCGAGGGCGTGCTCATCGCTCTCTCGCCCATCCTCGAAGACGCAGACTTCTCCTGCTCCTCAGGATGAGGGCACAGGGCCGGCGATGCCCCTGTCACTCAGGTCCAAATGGTGCCGCCAGGCGTGCGGGTCACGATCGAGCCGTCGTCCAGAAAGCGAAGGCCGATGCCTTCCACGTAAACTTCATGGATGGTCTCGTCCTCGATGTAGGACATGCGGTCGCCGACCCGCAGGCCCAGGAGCGCGGTCCCCAGCGGCGTGGTGACCGAGATCTCCGCGTTGGGCCAGATCAGGTCCTCGGGGTGGACGAGCAGGTGAGCACGGGATTTCGTTTCATTGTCGATGCGATAGATCACCCGGCAATTCGTCGAGACGACGTCGTCCGGCAGGGCTGCCGGATGGCAGACCCTCGCACGGCGCAGTTCCGCGAGCAGGAAGTTGGCCCTCCGCCGCTCCCGCTTTTGCCGGAGCATCGCCGTGAACAGCAGACGATTGTAGTCGTTGGCTGCGAGGGTGATCGGGGGAAGAGGATGATGCGTGTCCATGAAGAACCTCCTCGGGACGGTTATCCTGCGGGGCGCTGACATGCGGGCCCGCGGGTTGCGCAGATGACATGGCAGATCCGCATACGCTCATCGGCGCACGCGATGGATCGATGATCATGTGAGGGAGGTGTGCCCCGGAGCCTCGGCGACCGCCTCGGATCGGCCCGCTCCTGGGGCCTAAATGCCTGCTTTCAGGCTACCCGCGTATGCCAGAAGGCGAAGGTTTTTCACGAGCTTAAACATAACAATGACAAGATAGTCACCTTGGCCCCGAATACAAGCACGCGAACGGCGTAGCCGCCGCGCGAAAGGCGTAAGGAACGGGTCGGGGAGGGCGCCGGAGCCGGGTGGACCGGATCGCCGCAGGCCACACGGGAATATTGCGCTCCAGGACGGAAGCCGCCATTAAGGTTCCCCTGCGGAACCCTGAAAACCGCCCAGATTTGCAACGAACGACAGGAGTGAGATCAATTGCATGCAGTCTCCATGCTGGACCAGGCGCTGACCCGTCTCGACGAAGCAGCCCAACACCTCGACCTCGATGCGGATGTCTTGGAGAAACTCAAATATCCGCGTGAGACCACGAAGGTCCGCCTGATGATCCGCATGGACGACGGCTCCCGCAAATCCTTCATGGCCTGGCGCTGCCGCTACGACGACACCCGCGGCCCGACCAAAGGCGGCATCCGCTTCCATCCCGACGCGACGATGGAGGAGGTGGAGACGCTCGCCTTCTGGATGACCTTCAAGTGCGCGGTGATGAACCTGCCCTATGGCGGCGGCAAGGGCGCGGTGCAGGTCGATCCCCACACTCTGTCCAAGGCCGAGCTGGAGCGTCTTTCGCGCGCCTATGTCCAGGCCTTCTCCAAGGTGATCGGTCCCGACAGGGACATCCCGGCGCCGGACGTCTACACGAATTCCATGATCATGGGCTGGATGGCCGACGAGTACTCCTCCATCGTCGGCGACGCGACGCCGGCGGTGATCACCGGCAAGCCCATCGCCCTCGGTGGCTCGCTCGGACGTGACGATGCGACCGCCCGTGGCGGCTACTACCTCGTTCAGCACCTCGCCGGCCAGCTCGGTCTCGAGCCGGGTGCCCGGGTCGCGATCCAGGGTTTCGGCAATGCCGGTCAGCACATCGCGCGTCTGATGGCCGCCGCGGGATACACGATCGTCGCGGTCTCGGATTCAAAGGGCGCCATCCATAGACCGGCGGGCCTCGACGTCGCGAGGCTGTTCGAAGCCAAGGGGCAGGGCAGCGTCACCCGTCTCGCGGGCTCCGACGGCATTTCCGCTCTTCCCGCTGACGACCTCGTTGCAGTCGATTGCGAGCTGCTCGTTCCGGCGGCTCTCGAGGACATGATCCACGAAGGCAACGCCAACAGCGTGAAGGCGCGCGTGGTTCTCGAACTCGCCAATGGCCCGATCACGCCCGAGGCCGACGCGATCCTGGCTTCCAAGAACATTGTCGTTCTTCCGGACATCCTGGCCAATGCGGGCGGCGTCACGGTCTCGTATTTCGAGTGGGTGCAGAACCGGCAGGGCTTCTACTGGCCGGTCGCGGACGTGCATGCGCGGCTGAAGACGATGATGGAGCAGGAGGGAGAGGCCATCTGGGCCCTCGCCAAGAACAAGGGCATCACCCTGCGCAGCGCCGCCTATGTGCACGCGCTCTCGCGGCTCGCGGGCGCCATCGAGGCGCATGGGACGCAGCAGTTCTTCGCGAGCTGACGTTCTTTCGGACCATCAAGAAATCTCCGCCCCGGGACCGGGGCGGAGATGCTCCTCCTCGGCACGGCCGCTCAGGTCTCGGCGGGGGTAGCAAGTCCCAGATCGTTGATCTTGGCCCGGACCTCGTCGATGGGCCGCTTCAGTTTGAGGCTGATCACCGAGGCGGGCACACCCTCCTTGACGAGGGCAATCAGCGTTTGAACCGCTTCATAGGACCAGTGGGTTGCCGTGGGATTCATGAGCACCTCCAGCTATGAGCCAAGTCTGTCCAAGAGGTAGGGTCGTCCGGCCGGAATTCCAACCGGGACCGTATGGCCGTCGCTAGGCTTCGCGGCGTTCCGGCTCGGGCCCCACTTCGTAGACAATCCCTTCGGGGACCAGGCGGGCCGCCGGCGTCAGCGATGCCGGTTCGATATGGCCGGGTCCGAGGATATGGAACACGGTACAGCCGGAGGCGAGCAGGTAATCGGCGATGATCCGCCGATGGCATCGCCACCACACCGCCTCCGCGCACATGATCGCGGTGACCCTCGTGCTGCCGAGTTCGCGCAGCTTCGCGAGGCCGGCGCGGAATGGGTCGGTCAGGGCATAGTCGGCATAGTTCCGGAAGCTGTCGTTTTTCCAGAACGTGTTCGGGGAGGGCCCGAGCCGGCGCTGCCGGCCGCGCAATCCACCGAGCTCGGCGATGTGTTCGTAGGCGATCTGATGGGCCGCGAGGCTCTCGGGCAGGGCATCGCGGTTGAACTGCGGGTTCGTCCGTGAGCGCGGAACGGTCCGCACATCCGCCACCAGGCCGACATTCCCCTCGCGAAGGAGCTCCACGAATTCCGGGATGGAGCGGGTCGAATGGCCGATGGTGTAGAACGGGTTTGCCATCTCGGTCAGTGAGGGCTCGGTGGAGCCGTTGCCTCTGCCAGCTTCTGCCGCAGCGCCTTCATCTCCTCGAAGCGGCTGGTCACGTCGCGCATGATGGCGGCGACGCCCTGCATTTGTCCGTGCTCGTCCTTGAGCGGCACCACGGTGAATTCCAGCGAGATGCGGTGGCCGTCCTTGTGGAGGCCCGGCACCGACAGGAGGTCGCCGGATCCGTAGCGGCTCTCGCCCGTCGCCATGACGCGGTGGTATCCCTCCCAGTGGCGGGCGCGCAGGCGCTCCGGGATGATGATGTCCAGGGACTGGCCGAGGGCCTCGTCCGCGCGATGGCCGAAGATTCGCTCCGCTCCGGGGTTCCACACCCGGATGATCCCCTCGCGGTCCGTCGCCACCACGGCATCGGCGGCGGAGGAGAGAAGGGCATCGGCCACCAATCCGGTCAGGTCCATCGCCGTCGCCTGCTCCTCTTGTCCTCACTCGCCGGCAGAGGGCTCGATCCCGAGCCGCGTCAGCACGGCTTGCGTGATCCGGGCGCACCGGGCGCCCGCGCATGGGAAGACCTCGCCCACCGCCGATGACAGGGTCTGGTCGAGGGATTGCCGCAGGAGCCGCCGGGCGCGGTGCAGCCTCGTCTTGACGGTCTCCGGGCGCAGGCCGAGCTGGTCGGCGGTTTCCTCGATGCTCATTTCCTCGATGTCCCGGAGCACGAAGACCACGCGGAACGGCTCCGGCAGCTCATCCACCGCGCGTTCGAGCAGGCGGCGCACCTCGGACCGGGTCGCCGCGGCTTCCGGGTCGCTGTCCTGGCGGTTGGACGGCAGGTAGATCACGCGGAGCTCTCCTTGATCGGTGGCGGCATCGACGTCTTCCAGGCCGGTGGTGATGCGCCGTCGTCGGAGGCGGCCCAGGGCCTCGTTCAGGGCGATGCGCGTGAGCCAGGTCGAGAGCTGTGCCTCGCCGCGGAAGCTGTCCAGATGGGTGAAGGCGCGGACATAGGCCTCCTGGACCACGTCCTCCGCCTCGGCATCGTCGTGGAGGACGCTGCGGGCGACCCGGTAGAGGCGGCGGTTGTGCCGCTGCATGATGAGGCGGACCGCGGCCCCGTCCCGGTTGCGGGCCCGTTCCACCAGCGCCCGATCGTCGAGTTCGTCCAACCTCAATGCCGCGACGGCTGCAATCTGCATGACGAAGCTCCTGTCATCGCCCATTAGATGGAGCACCCGGACAAAGGTTCCCGCAAGTCCCGATTGCTCCTAGGCACGGCGGACGATGCCGCGGCTCATGATGGCGTCGATGGAGGGGAAGGCGCGCAGCGCCTCGTCCGGTATGGGCTCTCCGCCTGCGCCCTGGACTTGCAGGCGCTCCGCCACGGACCTGTCCGGCTGTCCGACGACGATCCGCCCGACCATTCCCGCATGCTCGTGCGGGATGCAGAAGAAATCGTAGACCCCTTCGACCGTCAGCGTGACGGAGAAGCTCTCGTTCGGCAGAAGGTAGTCCGAATTCCAGGGCTCGGCACCCTCGGGCATGCGCAAGGGGTGCTCGAAATTCGTCGGATGATAGGCCGTGGCCGTGTGGGAATTGCCGGGATCCAGATTGATCCAGCGGATGGTCCGGCCGGGCTCGACGCGCAGGCCGATGGGATCGAACCACACCTGCGATCCGTCCGCATTGCCCTGCATCCGGATCTCGACCGGCCCGCCGGCCATCTCGCCGGCAAGGGCGAGCCTCGGCCCTGCCAGACCGGCGAGGAGGCCCCCGCCGATCCGCAGAAGATGTCGACGCGAGATCATCATGGGATGACCTTCATCTGGAATGGTCACTTGCCCGCCACCCGCGTCTCGTCGGCCTTCGGCACATGCCACAGCACGACATGGGCATGGGGCTTCTCGACGCCCGGATGGCCGGCATTGAAGTAGACGTCGACGTGATCGACCTTGCCGCCGGGCGCGGCGAGATCGTCGAAGCGCTTGTCCTTGTTCGAGAGGTCCTCGATGGGCAGCATGTAGACCGTGCTGACGAGGCGGCCCTCGCGGTCGTATGCCAGGAACGGGCCCGCCGGCAGGGTCTTCGGATCGACATAGAGCTGGCCGAGACCCGGCAGGAAGTCCGGGATCTTCACAAGCTCGCTCACCTTCTTGTAGGCGCCGCTCGGCGGGGCTTTCTCGACCTGGTCGGCGGCCAGCGCCGGAAGGCCGAAGGCGGCGAGCAGGGCAAGTGTGGCGGCAATTCTCATGGCATCCTCCGTTGAACACCGGATCTTTTTCGATCCGCGCGTTCCCATTGGATGGGGGCTGCCCTGAAAGGTTCCCGGCTTCAGCCGAGCGTCGGCGGAGAGGGGTGTCCCAGAGGCTGAATCAGGTCGCCCGCGATCGGCAATGCCGTTGCTTCAAGCCTGCGCCCAAGTGGTCCGGTCGCATCCTTCGATGAACAGGCCCGTGATCTGTCCCGCCTGGTTCTCGATGGGACGATAGACGAAGTCGATGATACGCTCCTCGAGCACGGCATCCGGCTTCGGCTGGACCAGGAACTGCATCATGTGACCGACGAAGGGCTTCCTGCTTTGATACACATGGTCCAGGAGTTCGAAATAGCCCTGTCCCCGCAGCTCCGGCAGCGCCTCCCGGATCGGGAGGCCGACGAGCTCCCGCTGGCCGACGAGACCGACATAAGGTTCGTTGACCGCATCAAAGACGTGATTGGGCCCCGAGAGGACCGCCCTGAACGCTCTGGATTCGGGAAAGGAGAGAACACTGATCTCATGCGAGGTCATGAGAAGGTCGCGTGCACGGCCAAGCTCGCCTGGTACGATGATGGGAGAGATGTCGGGGGAGGTCGCGATCTCTCTGTGTTCGTCGAGAGCTTCGATGGCGGCGCGTGCGTCCTGACGGAACCGCTCCTTGAGAATGTCCGGTTCACGCTCCCAGTTTCGTGCGCCTTCCAGGACATTGTAGAAGGCTTTGGCCACTGCCTCGACTTCATCCTCGGCCACGCTTCGCCTCCAGGCACACAAATCGCGTCGATCTCGCAACGAGCGGGTTCAGCTGGAATAGGTAAGTTTTCAGAGATGTGAACCCGATCATTATGTCGAAAACTTGGCCAGTGCAGGCTGGCGGCTTTCGACAATGCCTCACTCGCCGGTCGTCCGGTTCAGTCTCGCCGGCTCGCCGTCGGAGGATACAGTGCGATTGATCTTTGCAGCGCGATGCCGTTCAAGCGCGGCAATGGCAAGCCGCGCCATTTCCCGGTGCTGCTCCGTCGTTTCGACATCGGATTCCGGGTTTTCAGGTGTTGCCGCGCGCCGTACCCGTGCTAAGGCTCTCGCAACCGCCTCCACTTCATCATCCATCATCAGCGATCCTCACGAGCGGCCACGAAAACACGGCGGTTCGATCGCATGCCTGAAGCGACGTCCTGTACCAACGGTCACGCTTAAGCACCGGCGCAGCCTGCGCCATCACACACGTTAATGCCTGCAATGGGCCTTATCGCATGGTGTGCCGACCATTGAATTGATCCGTATCAAGGCGAGGGCGTTGATGTTTCGAGAGGGGGCAAAGTGTTGGTTGGGTGATCCGCTCGTCGGAGGGCGGCCTTCATACAAAGGGTATTCGTGCGACCGGCACTCTAGTACGCCGTTTCATCAACAGCAGCAGACGGATTGCTCCGAGCGAAGCGGTCGGCCGCCCTCCGAAGGATGGGCTGGACAGCCCATCCGACAGTCCGGATGCTGCCGTTCGGAGAAAGATCTTGCCCGCCGGGGCGCCCACAACGCGAAGACGACATGAAGTTGAACGATGACGCAGATTCTCCCGAACAGGGCGATCTGATTGTCAGTCCCTCGTCGGGGAATCCGGATCCTGGATTGGAGACGGACGAAACGCTGTACCGCTATGCGGTCGTGTTGAGCCAGCAGATCCCCTGGACCTCCGACGCGGCGGGCAGGATCACGCATCTCGGCGAGGGTTGGGCGACGATGCTCGACATGAGCTATGAGAAGCTGCTTGGACGCGGCTGGCTCACGCTCGTCCATCCGGACGACGTGGCGCGGGTCGTGGAGACGCGGACGAGGACGCTTGCGACCGGCGAGCCCTACGAGTGCGAGTACCGGATCAGAATCGCGGATGGCAGCTATCGTTGGTTCAGGGCTCGCGCCGGCGCCAAGCGCGACGAGACGGGGGGCATCACGCGGTGGTACGGCACCATCGAGGACATTCAGGACCGGAAGCAGGCCGAACTGACCCATCAGGGGCACGCCCGCGTGCTGGAGATGATCGCCGCCGGTCGCCCTCTCAACGAGATCCTGGAGGCCCTGTGCCTCCTGGCCGAGGAGCAGATCCCCCGGTCCCGCTGTTCCATTCTGCTGCTCGACAAGGAACAGCAGGTCCTTCGTCATGGCGCCGGTCCAAGCCTTCCAGCAGCCTATAATTCCGCCATCGACGGCCTGGCTGTCAGGACGGGCGTGGGCTCGTGCGGGACGGCTGCCGCCGAACGCCGCGACGTGATCGTCGGCGATATCGCATCGGACTCTCTCTGGACGGATTGGCGCGAGCTGGCACTGTCCCATGGCCTGCGAGCCTGCTGGTCCAAGCCGATCCTGACGCGCTCGGGCGAGGTGCTGGGGACATTCGGAGTCTACAACGACGAGCCGCGGGTCCCGACAGAGAAGGAGAGGGCGCGTATCGATGCCGTGCGGCACCTGACCGCCCTCGCCATCGAGCGGCAGAGGAACGAGGAAACCCTGCGCGAGAGCGAGGAACATTATCGCTACTCGGTCGAACTGAATCCGCAGATTCCATGGACGGCCGATCCGCAGGGCAACATCGTCGACGCGTCCTCACGGTGGTACGAATATACCGGCGTGTCGCTCGAAAAGGGACTCGGTTCCGGCTGGATGAAGGCTCTGCACCCCGACGACGTGGCGCCGGCTCTGCAGCGGTGGCAGCATTCCGTCGCGACGGGGCAGCCGTTCGATACCGAATACCGTATGCGCCAGGCGGATGGAAGTTATCGCTGGTATCGGTCGCAGGCGACCGCCCGGCGTCAGGCGGACGGCACCATCATACGCTGGTACGGCACTGTCGAGGACATTCACGAAAGAAAGCTCGCCAAGGAGCGTCTCCACCACGCGGCCTATCACGACGACCTGACGGGCCTGCCCAACCGCCGGATGTTCCACGAACGGCTGCGGGACGCTGTGGCCGAAGCGAACGCATCGCAGAAGATGATCGGATTGCTGCTTGTCGATGCGGATCATCTCAAACAGACCAACGACAAATTCGGCCATGATGCGGGCGATGCGCTCCTGCGGTCACTCGGAACGCGGCTGCGCCGCGCGGCCGGTGAAGCTGGCATGGCCGCCCGTCTCAGCGGCGACGAATTCGCCATTCTCCTGCCGAACGTGGCGGGCGAGACTCAGGTTGCTGCGATCGCCAAGGCAGTCGCGTCTCAGATGCAGGAGCCTCTGAGGCACAACGGCAATGCGCTCGAGTTCCGCGTCAGCATCGGCGGCACCGCCCTGATGGGATCCGGTCTGAGCGTCGAGGAGCTTCTGAAGCAGGCGGACCTTGCTCTCTACCACGCCAAGGGCGAACGACGCGGTACGTTCACCATGTTCGATCCGGCCATGCGCGAGGAGGCGCAGAGGACGGCCTCGGCGCTGGAGATCGCCGGCAAGGCCGTGACCTTCGGATGGATCGAACCCTTCTACCAGCCCCAGGTGCCGCCGGCCGCGGGGGCGCTCGGCGGCTTCGAGGCTCTGCTGCGCTGGCGCCATCCCGACGGGAGCATCCAGAGTCCGGCGACGATCGCTCCCGCCCTCGATGATCCGGATCTCGGCATCGCGATCGGCGAACGCATGCGCTTCCGTGTGTTCCGGGATATGCGCGGCTGGCTTGATGCCGGGCTCGATTTCGGCCGGATCGCCATCAACGTCGCGGCCATCGAACTCCGCCGCGGCGACTATGCCGAGCGCGTCCTCGAGGAACTCTCCTGGGCCGGCGTGCCGACGGCCCGCCTGGAGATCGAGGTGACGGAGAGTGTCCTTCTCGACTCCGGGTCCGACACTGTGGAGCGCGCGCTTCGCACCTTGAGCGCGGCCGGGGTGACGATCGCGCTCGACGATTTCGGAACCGGCTACGCATCGCTGGCGCATCTGAAGCGGTTCCCGGTCGACGTGATCAAGATCGACCGCTCGTTCGTGAAACGGCTCGAAACCGATGCGGAGGATGCCGCGATTGTCCGGGCGGTTCTCAGCCTCGGGCAGAGCCTTGGCATCAAGGTCGTCGCGGAAGGGGTGGAAACCGCCGAGCAGATGGCCCTGCTCGAGGAGCAGGGATGCGACCTGGTGCAGGGCTACCATGTCGGCCGCCCGATGCCTGCGAAAGACGTGCTTCAGTTCCTCGAAGCGAGCGTTTGGCCTCTCCCGAAGTGACGCCGCGGGGGCAGCGACGCAGGCAGGCGAAGGGCATGGGAAGAGGGCGCCTCAGGCGCGCTCCTCCCACAGCTTGGCGAGTTCGACGATCGTGCGCGCGGCCTTTTCCATGTCCTGGCTGCTGACGAATTCGAGCGGGGAATGGAAGGCGTGGCCGCCTGCGAAGATGTTGGGGCAGGGCAGGCCCATGAAGGAGAGGCGCGAGCCGTCCGTGCCGCCGCGAATGCTCCCGCGCACCGGCTCCATGCCCGCCCTGCGGATCGCCTCCACCGCGTAGTCGACGATCTCCGGATGCCGGTCGAGCACGACCTTCATGTTGCGGTATTGCTGCTTGACCGTGAAGGTGTAGCTGGAGCCCGGATAGGCCTTCATCACCTCCCCGGTGATGTCCTCCAGGAGCGCTTCCTTCCGTTTCAGGCCGTCCTCGGTGAAGTCGCGGATGATGAAGCTCAGGCTCGCCTTTTCCATCACGCCCGAAAGGCCGGTCGGATGGATGAAGCCGTCCCGACCCTTCGTCGTCTCGGGTGCCATGTCCTTCGGCAGCCGGTCGATGATGGCGCCGGCGATGCGGATCGCGTTCTCCATCTTGCCGTAGGCGAAGCCCGGATGCATCGCCACGCCCTTGATGGTGATCTCCACGGCATCGGCGGAGAAGGTCTCGTCCTCGATGGTGCCGGCGGTCTCGCCATCCATCGTGTAGGCGAAGTCGGCACCGAGCTTCTCGAGGTCCACCTTGTCGACCCCGCGTCCGATCTCCTCGTCCGGCGTGAAGAGGATGCGGATCGTGCCGTGCTTGATGTCCGGATTGCTGACCAGGAACTCCGCGGCCGCCATGATCTCGGCGATGCCCGCCTTGTCGTCGGCCCCCAGAAGCGTCGTGCCGTCCGAGGTGACGATGTCGTGGCCGACGAGATCGTTCAGCACGGGGTGATCGGCGACGCGGATGACCTGACGCGGATCGCCGGGGAGCGTGATGTCGCCGCCCTGATAGTTCCTGACGATCTGCGGCTTCACGTTCGTGCCCGAAAAGTCCGGCGCCGTATCCATATGGGCGCAGAAGCAGATGACGGGGACGTTGTTCTTGGACGTGTTCGACGGAATGGTCCCATAGACATAGCCGTGCTCGTCGAGATGCGCGTCGGACACGCCGATCGCGAGGAGTTCCTCCACCAGAAGCCGTCCCAGGTTCTTCTGCTTCTCGGTGGAGGGCTGGGTCGGAGACGAGGCGTCGGACTGGGTGTCGATGACGACGTAACGGAGAAAACGTTCGGTAACGCTGGCGGCCATGAGTCGTGATCCAAGGAGTCGTGATCCAAGTTGCGAGACGGGACTTGTAGCGGCGCGAAGGCCCCGCGTGAATGGGGCTTGGCTCCGATTGTCACAGGCTGCGAACAAGGTTTCGGAACGGCCTTACGGTCAAGCTGACGCCGAATTGCCACGTTCGGCGTGAGAATGTTTCCCCTTCAATCAGAGGGGTTGCCAATGTTCGTTCGTTTCGCCCTGGGCTGCGCCGTGGCCCTGTGCGCTCTGCCGGCCGCGGCCTCGGACCGCGCCACCATCGATGCCCTGGTGGCGCACCATGCGAAGGCCCATGGCATACCGGAGGCGCTGGTGCACCGGATCATCAGGCGGGAGAGCGGCTACAATCCCAACGCCAGGAACCGGGTCTATTGGGGTCTCATGCAGATCCGCTACGATACGGCGCGCGGCATGGGCTATACCGGTCCCGCCTCGGGCCTGCTCGATGCGAATACCAACCTGACCTATGCGGTGCCCTACCTGGCCAATGCCTACCGGGTCGCGGGCGGCAATCCTGATCGGGCCGTCGCTCTTTATGCGGGCGGCTATTACTACGTGGCCAAGCGCAAGGGCATGCTCGGGCAGCTTCGGAAGGCCTTCAGCCAACCTGTCCATGCGGATCCGGGAGCGACCGGGACGGTCGCGGCGAGCGCGGCCTATGCCTCGGCGCAGACGGCCAACGTCAGGCAATCCCCCGACCGGTGACGGGCCATCGGATCTCCTTCCGAGCCATTATCCCGCAGCGAACCGGCGGGGCACTACTCCTTTTGGCCTATCCGAAACTGCACAGCTTCGGGTGTCCCTTGCGCCGTCTCGACACAATTCCGTGACATGCAGGCTTCGGGGCCCTCCGTGACACGACCGTGCAATGACGGGGGTTGCCCGAGCCAATAAGATTCCGCCGTGGACAAGCAGGAGGCGCATGTGTCCGAGGAACCGATCAATCCGCTCTATATCCTGGCCGGCATCACGCTCGGCTTTCCGCTCGTGGCGCTGATCCTGCTCATCGGAACCAATCCGGGCGTGCAGGAAGGGATGCTCTCGACCCTCGCGATGTTCCTCGTCCTGTCCGCTTTCGCAGTGGGTGCGCTCTTCGAGATCAAACGCCTCGCGGACCAGCCCTCCGACAACGATAAACACTAAGCGTCAGCTTTCGTGTGGGCGGCCAAGACCTTGAGGGAACCAGGGTCTGGATCGCTCGTTTCAGTTTTATGAAGCCACGCCGCGAGATCCTGAACCGGCCTGTCGTCCTCCTGGTGGAGGACGAACTGCTCGTGCGTCTGACGCAGGTGGAAATTCTGCGCGACGCGGAGTTCTGGGTGGTCGAAGCCCAGGATGCCGACGAGGCGTTCGAGCTTCTCAGGCGGCGGCCGGATATCGATGTCGTGCTCACCGACGTGAACATGCCGGGGTCCATCGATGGGTTTGAGTTCGCGCGATTGGTCCGTCAGGGCTGGCCGGAGGTGGGCATTCTCGTGATCTCCGGCAAGGTGGCGCCCCAGCCGGGCGACCTGCCGGAAGGAACCCATTTCCTGCAAAAGCCGATCCGCCCAGACGCTCTTGTGGATGCGTTGAAGAAAGCGTTGGCGCCGAAGGCGCTCGAGGCGTGACGCCCAGCCTCCAACGTACCTCGTTCCCGCTTCAGCACGCCAGAGAGACATCTCCATGACAAAGCCGAAGATTGCTTTCGGCGGGCGTCATATCTCGTTGCCCCGCTCGAGATTCCTCCGGATCTGCCTGGGCGTCGGGTTGATGCTGGCAGGCCTCGTCGGCTTTCTGCCCGTCGTCGGATTCTGGATGATCCCGCTGGGGCTTCTCGTCCTCTCCTTCGACCTGCATGGGGTCCGAAAGCGGCGCCGGCGGATGGTCGTCTGGTGGGGACGCCGCCGGCGCGCCAGGATCTGAACGGTTCAGACCGGCAGGCGACCTTCCGGCGTGTACTGATCGATGGCATGAGGGAGATCCCGCGACAGCCGCGACAGAATCTCCTCGCGGGACAAGCCGGTCTGCTGGGGCAACGTGTCGAGCACGTCTGGACCGATCGCCTGCTCGAGCTGTTGCGGCGCGATCTCGCTGTTCGGGCCCGTGCCGACCCAGGAATCCGCGACGTCGCCCTGTCCGCTCTGGCGGAAGCTGTCGAGAAGTTCGCCGAGGCCACCGCTCAGCAGGCCGCCGGCGCCCGCGCCGCCGAGACTGCCCAGAAGGCCGCCGAGCCTACCAAGGCCACCAAGACCTCCTGTTTGCTGATCAGGCTGTCCGTCCGGTCCAGGAGAGCCGGATTGCTGGCCGCGCAGCATTTCCGCGATCTTGTCCCGGTTCTGATAACCGGCAATGGCGAGAAGGCCCAAAAGGGCCGTCATGGAAGGGAAACCGCGACTGCTCATGATGTTGCTCCTGACAATCGAACAGGAACAGTCCGGGACGATGAAGGGTTCCGGGGGAAAGGCATCGAAGACGGATGAACCCGGCTTTCCCTGGCCATGCGAAGCCGCACCCATATGGCGTTGCCGTGCGGTGGAAAAATTCGACGATCGTTTTACGGCGAAGCTGACAAAATCCTGTGGTCGAATTGTCGCCCGGATATTTAAAAGCTCAAGCGCTGCCCCAGATAATCCGGCATGCCTAGCAAGACCAAATCTCTTACTCAGAATACCCCCGCGACCGCCTCCGGAGCGGCCCTGAGCGCGGCTGTGCGACTTCACCTCGGCAAGCAGCTTCGCGCTCTGTACGGAGACCCGACGGAGGACAAGCTGCCACGCGATCTGGCCAAGCTCGCGGAGCGCGTGGCCCAGGTCATCCGCGCCCATACGGAGCCGGTCGATCAGGCCTTTATCGACGGCGTCATGGAGGCGCTGCCGAACCTGCGCGCCTTCGCCCTGTCGCTGACCGGAAAGCTCGACCAGGCCGAGGATCTGGTGCAGGACACGGTTCTCAAGGCGCTGACGAAGCAGGAGACGTTCGAGGCCGGCACCAACCTGCAGGCGTGGCTCTTCACCATCCTGCGGAACGGCTTCTACTCGACGCACCGCAAGACGAGCCGTGAGGTCGAGGACGGCGACGGCGCCCATGCCGCGAGCATGGTGGCGATCCCGGACCAGGAGGACAAGCTCGCGCTGCAGGACCTTTCGACCGCCCTCGAGAAGCTGCCGCAGGAGCAGCGGGAGGCGATCATCCTGATCGGCGCGGAGGGGATGTCGTACGAGGACGCGGCGGAAGCGCTCGGGGTGAAGGTCGGCACCATCAAGAGCCGCGTGAATCGGGCGCGCAACCGCCTGGCGGAGCTGATGGGCGTGGCTTCGGACCGGCTGCACAATCATACCGCCGGCGCCTGACATCCTCCTGAACCAGACGTTTCCAGCACAGGCATGAAGCTGACCGCTTCGTGCCTGTGCTGTTTTCATTTGGGCGCTGCCTAAAATATCAGCGGCCCGGAATGGCCGCGATCCTGAACTTTTCGGCGAGGTTCATGGTTGAGCTGACGGCTGGTGGGTGCTCGCGAACGCTTCTCTGCCAAGGAGGGGAGCATGGAACACAGACCTCTGTCCGAACTCGGCCATGTCGCCGATCTGAACCCCTCGCAAATCCCTGTCCTGTCGAAACGGGAGCGCCTGGATCGCTGGGCCGAGCTGCTCGAACGGGAGCCCGACCGGCTTCTCAGGACGCTCGACGAGATCGAGTGGAAGCCGAAGGCGGTGCGGCTTGCCATGCGCGCCGACGATTCCGCTCTCACGGTGGCGTTCAACGATCCGGTGCTGCGCACGGCAGGGCTCCTGAGCGACAGGTTCGGGGATGCGGTGAGCTTCTTCCAGATCTCCGAGCATGACGCCCATATCGTGCTTTGCTCGTGCCATGGCGGTGCGTTCATGCGTGCGGAGGAGGCGGCCCGGCGGGTGCGCGGCATTCGCTCCCCGAGCTTGTGGTCGCTCTATTTCGGCTGGTTTCGATAGGACCGGGCACCGGCGCCTTCAATCCTTGTAGGGATCGAACTCGCCGGGGCCTGCCATGGCCACCGCGAATGGCCGCAGCCTGTGCTCGATGGCGATGGTCTCGCCGTGACGGGCGAGCACGTCCTCGAGCCTGCGATAGACCATGGGACTCTCGTCCACATCGCCGCCGCGCAGGAGAACGCCTTTCTCGCGCAGCCAGGCATCCATCTCCTCACGGGTGAACCGGGGAGGGCGGATCCATTCGCCCTGCCGGTTCTTCTTCCCCTTCGCCTCCATGCGGCCGAAGAGACGGCCTGCGCCGTGCACGGTGGAATAGAGGCTGTCCGCGCTCTGCTCACCCTCGACACCATGAAGGATCACGGCATCGTCCGCCATGGAGCCGCCGACGAAGCCCCGCTGGCCGGGAAAGGCCGGTGTCGCGCCCTTGCGCACGACCCAGTAGTCCCGCCCGCCGTGATTTTCGCGCCAGACGTAGTTGTGATGGTTGTGCACGCAATCCGTGACGGCGCCGCCGATGATCTGGCGCACCCGCTCGACCACCCATTCGCGTCCCGCATAGGCATAGAGACCCCCGAGCGCGACGCCGGCGAGATAGCTGCGCCCGATCTCGCTGTCCTGATGGACGAGCGCGGGATCGACCTCCATGCCGTCCTTCGCGCCGGCGGGGGCGAGATGCTTCGTCGTGATCTTGTGCCCGAGCCCCCGGGAGCCGAAATGCACGCCGATCCAGACGAAGCCGTCCTCGTCCTCGAACAGGTCGACATAGTGGTTGCCGGAGCCGACGGTGCCGAGCTGCTCCGACGCCATCTTCTTCAGGTCGCGCACTCCCGCCTCGTCCCACAGGGGAGAATCGAACAGCTCGTGATCCACGGCGACGGCGTTCTTCTGGCCGATGCCGAAGCTGATGGTCCGTCCGATGTCGCTCAGAATCCTGCCGGCCCGCGGGGCGATATCCTCGTAGCGCGTATCGAGCCGCACGGCCATGTTGCCGCAGGCGATGTCGAAGCCCACGCCGCTGATCGAGATGTGCTCCTCATAGGCCACCACGCCGCCGATGGGATGCGCATAGCCGAGATGCCCGTCGGCGCACAGCACGCCCTTGGCCGCGCTGCCCGCCTGCATGCAGCGCTTCAGCTGCTGGATCGTCTTCTCGTCGTGCTCGCCGTAGATGCGGATGTCCATGGGCGCCTTTCGATCTGCGTCTCGTGTCAAACCGCGTAGCGCACGAGCCGTTCCGGCCGGAGAATCAGCGCCTGTCATTCCGGTGCGCCACGCGCAAGCCTGGCCGTGACGACGCGGATAGCTGTCGCAAAATTCACAGGCGAAGCAATTAAGCTATGTTGCTGCGCATATTTGCTTGTCCGCCTGAATAAAGGTCTAGTAAATATTCAAAACTACTCCCTATGAGGTATCACAAACCGAACTTTGCCATGCTCTAGTTCTCGTGAAGCACAGTCGAGGACAAGCATGGCAGTCACGGTTTCGGTCGAGCGTACGGGGCATCAGGATATCGACGGCCTTCTCTCCCATTCCCGTTGGAACAGTTTCAATCTCACCTACAGTTTTCCAAAACAGGCAAGTTTCTACGGCAGCAACTACGGCTCAGGCGAGCCGCAGAGTCATTTCAGCAGCTTGAATAGCCTTCAGAGCAAGGCCGCGCGCGAAGTGCTCGCGATGGTCAGCTCCGTGACCAATCTGAACTTCACGGAAATCACCGAAACCTCGGGGACGCATGCAACGCTGCGCATGGCGAACTCGAACGCGCCGTATCCGGCCTGGAGCTATCTGCCGCATGAGGCGGAGGAGGGCGGTGACACCTGGTTCGGTCCCTCCAACGGCTGGTTCGATGCGCCCGTGCGCGGAGGCTACGGCTATTACGCGTTCATCCATGAACTGCTTCACACCGTCGGCCTGAAGCACGGCAACGAGACGGGCACCTTCGGTGCCATGACGGCCGCGCGCGACTCCATGGAATTTTCCGTCATGACCTATCGCTCCTATGTGGGCGCCGACGGAGCGTATCTGGAGAACGAGCAATGGGGCTATGCGCAGTCGCTGATGATGTACGACATCGCCGCGCTGCAGCACCTCTACGGAGCCAATTATTCCACGCGGGTCGGAAACACGGTGTATCGGTGGAACCCCGCCACCGGGCAGGAATACATCGACGGCGTCGGCCAGGGCACACCCGGCGGCAACCGCATCTTCATGACGGTGTGGGATGGCGGCGGGAACGATACCTACGACTTCTCCAACTACACGACCGCGCTCAGCGTGGACCTGGCGCCGGGGCAGTGGTCGCGCGTTGCCACATCCCAGCTTGCCGAACTCGGGAACGGGAGATTCGCGCGCGGGAACATCGCGAATGCCATGACCCATGATGGCGACAGCCGTTCCCTGATCGAGAATGCCATCGGAGGAAGCGGCAACGACACGATCGTCGGCAACGTCGCTGCGAACTCTCTTAACGGGGGCGCCGGGTCGGATCGCCTCAACGGCATGCAGGGCAACGACTCTCTCACGGGTGGGGCCGGATCGGACATCTTCATCTTCAACACCGCGCCGAGCGGCACGACCAATGTCGACCGGATCCTCGACTATTCCGTTGCCGCCGACACGATCCACCTCGAGAACGCCGTGTTCACGACGCTCGGCGCGCCCGGAAAGCTTTCGTCCTCGGCTTTCTGGATCGGCGCGAAGGCTCATGATGCCAGCGACCGTGTTCTCTATGACAACGTCAAGGGCGACCTTTATTACGATGCGGATGGGACGGGGAAGGCGGCGTCGATCGTCTTCGCTCAGCTTCCCAAAGGCCTGAAGATGACCGCCGCGGAGTTCATGATCGTCTAAAATGGTTAGAGACAGACCTCTCTTTCGCGCCACGGAGGTACTTCAGCCGAAGAGTTCAAACCGGCCTGCGCCCGCCAAGCTTGAGATCTTATCCCTATGGGAGGATCGGGCATGGCGAAGACGGCGAGCGTTGCGGCGAGTGGCGACCGGAACCTGGACGGGATCCTCTCCGGCATTCGATGGGATGGCGCGATCCTGACCTACAGCTTCCCTGCGAGCGGCAGGTATTACGAGCCGAACTACGGCGGGAGCGAGCCGTCGAAGGGCTTTGCGCCGTTCACTCCGTCTCAGGCGTCGGTAGCGCGCAAGATCTTCGCGATGTTCGCCTCGGTCGCGAACCTCGATCTGGTCGAGATCCATGAGAGCGAATTCGATCACGCGGATCTGCGCCTCGCGTCATCCACCATCTCGGCCGCGGCATGGTCCTATTATCCCAGCTCCAGCCCCTCTGGCGGCGATGCATGGTTTCGCGCCTCCGCGACGTGGCTCAACGACATGCGGGCCGGAAGCTATGGCTTCTTTGTCGTCATGCACGAGATCGGTCACACGCTCGGTCTGAAGCACGGCCATGAGGAAGGCGTGTTCGGCCCGAAGCCCTGGACGCGGGATTCCATGGAATTTTCCATCATGAGCTATCGCTCCTATGTGGGCGCCGGCGGAGCGTATCTGGAGAACGAGCAATGGGGCTACGCGCAGTCGCTGATGATGGATGACATCGCAGCCCTGCAATACATGTACGGGGCCGAATACACGACCCATGCCGGCAACACGGTGTACCGCTGGAGTCCCGCAACGGGCGAGGCCTTCATCAATGGGGTCGGGCAGGGCGCTCCGGGCGCCAACCGCGTGCTGACGACCGTGTGGGACGGCGGCGGGCGCGACACTTATGATTTTTCGAATTACAGCGCCAATCTCGTCGTCGACCTGCGTCCGGGTGCGTGGACGCGCCTGTCGCTCACTCAGCTTGCCGAACTCGGCTACGGGCACCCGGCGCGCGGCAACATCGCCAACAGCCTGCTCCATCAGGGAGACCCGCGCTCCCTCATCCAGAACGCCATCGGCGGCAGCGGAAACGACAGGATCTTCGGAAACCTGGCGAACAACGCCCTCGTCGGCGGCAAGGGCAACGACCGCCTCTATGGGCTGGAAGGCTGCGATACTCTCACGGGCGGCAAGGGAAAGGACATGTTCATGTTCACCACCGCGCCCAACAGGTCGAGCAATCTCGATCGCATCAGGGATTTCTCGGTCAAGGATGACACCATCGCTCTCGAGAACGGGGTGTTCAAGGCCCTGAAGAAAGCCGGATGGCTTGCAAGCAAAGCCTTCTGGACGGGGTCGAAGGCTCACGACGCGTCGGACCACATCATCTACAACAAGGTGAAAGGCGCGCTCTATTACGATCCGGATGGCACCGGCTGCGCTCCGCAAGTGCAGATTGCCGCGCTCACGAAAGGGCTCAAGCTCACGGCCGCCGATTTCTGGGTGATCTGAAATCCGGAATCCCTGTGGAGGACGACTAGATCCTCCCGGTCACGTGTTCTCTCGCAAGGTGCCTTCGATGCACATGTGAAGGGAAGATCTCATGCCCTCCTCCAGCCTCGTCTCGCTGGCCACAGCGGTGCCGGAGCATGTCCTGCTGCAGCGGGATGCCGCCGCCATCGCCGAGCGGGTATTTTCCGAACGTTATGGCGAGTTCGACCGTCTCTCCCGCGTCTTCGAGACGACCGGGATCCACAAGCGCCATTGCGTCTGCCCGCCCGAATGGTTCCTGGAGCCGAAAGGCTGGCCGGAAAGAACGAAAGCCTATCTCGACGGCGCGCTTTGCCTCTTCCTCGACGTCGCCCGCAAGGCGCTCGACGAGGCGGGGCTGAGGGCGTGCGATGTCGATACGGTCGTCACGGTTTCGTCCACCGGGATCGCAACCCCGAGCCTGGACGCACGCGCCATGGAGCCGATGGGCTTTCGCCCTGATATCCAGCGCGTTCCGATCTTCGGGTTGGGCTGCGCCGGCGGGGTGACCGGGCTCGCCGTGGCCTCACGGCTCGCACGGGCGCAGCCGGGGAGGAATGTGCTGCTTGTCACGATCGAACTCTGCACGCTCGCGTTCCGGAGCGACGAGCTGACGAAGGCCAATGTCGTGGCGACCGCCCTGTTCGGAGACGGCGCGGCCGCCTGCGTCCTGCGGGCGGGAGGCGAGGGGATCGCCGAAATCGAAGCCGCGGGCGAGCATACCTGGCCCGGAACCCTCGACATCATGGGGTGGAACGTGGACCCTCTCGGCTTCGGGGTGATCTTTGCCCGCGCCATTCCGCCCTTCATCGAGGAGTACCTGTCGGCGGCGGTGTCGGGAATTCTCGAGCGCGCCGGTCTGGACAGGGACGGCATCGACCGGTTCATCTGCCATCCCGGCGGGACGAAGGTCGTCGCGGCCCTCGAGCGTGCGTTTTCCATTGAGCAGGGGGCCCTGGTCGATGAAAGGGCGGTCCTGCACGATTGCGGCAACATGTCCGCCCCGACGGTCCTGTTCGTGCTCGAGAGAGCGATCCATGCCGGGCTGCCGCATCGTTCTCTTCTCTGCTCCCTTGGGCCGGGCTTCACGGCGAGCTGCCTGTCCTTGAAGAAGGCTGCGTGATGGCGACGTTCATCATTCTCTTCCTCGTGACGGCGGAACGTCTCGCGGAGCTGGTTTACGCGCGACGCAACACGCAGCGCCTCATCGCGCGGGGAGGGCGCGAGATCGCGCCGGGGCATTATCCGTTCATCGTCGTAATCCATGCCGCATGGCTCGGAGGGCTCTGGCTGCTGGCTTGGGGAGAGCAGCCCGACTGGAGCTGGCTGATGCTGTTCCTGGTGCTGCAGGTCGCCCGCCTTTGGGTTCTCGGAACCCTGGGGCGGCGCTGGACGATGCGGATCATCATCGTTCCCGGAGAGACGCTGGTGCGCAGCGGCCCCTATCGGTTCATGGCCCATCCGAATTATGCCGTCGTCGCCGGCGAAATCGCCGTGCTGCCGCTCGTCTTCGGGCTCTGGGCGTATGCGCTGGCTTTTTCGGTGCTGAACGCATTCGCCTCGGGCATCCGCATCAGGGCCGAGAATGCGGCGCTCGCCAAAAGTTCCAGGTTATCCCGCCAAGCGGCCTGACAGTGTCCTGGCGAGATCCTGAAGGCGGGGAAGCGGCATGCGGCCGATGACCATGTAATCGCGGCCTGCCTGGGTCCAGTAGACGATGTTGAATCCTCGCCGCCGCTCGGTCCTGTGAGCGGTGTCCTCGCCCTCGCTCCTGACCAGGCACAGGGCCGCAGGTCCGGTCTCGGGGTCGAGATAGGCCACTTGCCCGAGCGGCTTGCCGTCATATTCGAAGAGCTGCGCCCGTTTGAAGGAAAGGCCCGGAATGGAGGCACTCTCAGCCGAGAGATTGATGCCGAGCCTGTCCCTGAGAACACCGAGCTCGCGCTGGCGCATGGCATCATCGTCCGGGATGCTGGCGAGGGTATCGGCGGAATAGAGCGTGAGATATTCGGCGACGGCCTGCCGCCAGTCGTCCTCCTCGTGTTCGGGGTTGCTCGCCACCAGAGGGGCCGATGAGGAGCCGAGATCGGGAAGCAGGCGGTCGACCGCGAAGCCTGCCGAAAACAGCATGATCCCGGCAGCCACCGCCGCTGCCACTTTCCATCGCGAGCGGCTTGGCCCGACCACGGAGGGCGCGCGGGGAAGCATCGCCCTCAGGCGCTCGACGGGTGCCTGGGCCAGCAGCGGGTCGAAGGCCTGCCTGAACGGGCGCATCCCGCCGATCAGCACGAAGAGCCGGCGCTGCAGATCGGGATCGGCGGCAATCTGCCTGGCGAGCGCGTCATGCGCGTCGACGGCCAGCTCTCCATCGAGATAGGCGACGAGCTGCTCGTCTGGGACATGCTGGGAGCCTCGTGGAGCCGTCATGAATGTCGGACCTCCATATTGAGCCTGCCGAGCGCAAGGCGGGCCGCCGCTAGACGGCTCATGATCGTGCCGATCGGAACGTCGAGAACCGCCGCGGCTTCCCGGTAGGCCATGCCCTCGACATAGACGAGGAAGACGGCCTCTCGCTGGCCTTCGGGAAGGGTCCGCACCTCGCGCAGGATCTGGTGGGCGAGCACATCGGCTTCCACCTGTTCCGCCCCGTCGACGACGAGAGCCTTTTCGGCGTCGATGGTGCCTTCGCCCTGCCGGATGCGGCGGGACCGGACCTCGTTCAGCCAGATCGAATGCATGATGGCGAAGAGCCAGCGCTGCAGGTTCGTCCCTGCGGAGAATTGCTGCGCGCGTTCGAGTGCCCTGACACAGGTTGCCTGAACCAGATCCTCGGCGGCATCGCTGCGGTTGGTCAGAACCAGGCCATAGCGCCAGAGCCGCGCCAAATATTGGGGCAGATTCGCTCTGACTTCATCCTGCCCGGTTTTGAACATCACAGGCGCAAACGCTTCATGTCGCGGCTCGGACTGGGATAACAGAGACGCGGTTTCCAGGCAATCAAGGGCAGCTGCCCGCTCCTGGAGGAACGCGGTCATCCCCGCTGCTCCCGAATCGATCCCGTCGGAAGCTCGGGCCGGCGACGGCGCGCGATGAGCGTATCGATGGACCATGGTCCGGGGCCGAAGGCGACGAGCCCCAGGAAGCCTCCCGCCATCGCGACATCCTTGTGAAACTGGATCATCTCGTTCGGGTCCGAAAGGGCATTGTGGAACAGCAGGGCCGTGAGGAGGCAGAAACCCGCGAGGGCGAAGGCAGCGATGCGGGTGAGAAGCCCGACCATCACCAGCAGGCCGCCGCCGAGTTCCGTGAGGATGACGAGCGGCAGGAGGGCGCCCGGGACGCCGTGGAACTGCATGTACTCGACCGTGCCCGAGTAATTCATGATCTTGGTCCAGCCCTCGATGACGAAGATGAGGGCCAGCAGGATCCGCGCGGCGAGAGCAAAGGCGGCGTGAGGTTGCATCATCGTCTCCTCCAGACAGGAAGGCGCGGCGAAGAACCGCCGCACCGTCTCGCGGTTCTTTAGGGCGTGGGCGCAGCCTCGATGGCCTCGGCGAGATCCCTGTATTCCTCACAGCCGGTGCCGCAGATGTTCTGGATCGTCTGCAGTTGCTCCTTGGCAAGGTCGACCTTGCCCTGGCTCACATAGGCCTCGCCCAGATATTCCCGCACCTGGGCGTAGTCCGGATCGAGAGACACCGACTTGAGGTAGTAGCCGATGCCCTCCTCGATGCGGCCGAGCTTGCGCGTCGCATAACCTCTGTAGTTGAGCGCCCGCGGCGTGTTCGGGTCCTGCAGGAGATCGAGCGTGGCGAGTGCCTCATCGTAGCGTTCGGCCTTGGCCAGGGCATAGGCGTACTCGGCAATTGCCGGGTCCGGCAGGATTCCGCTCCGAGCGCGAACGCACCGGTTCGTTCTCTGAACGTAGACCTGTCCTTTCGGGCAGACGACCATGGGCGGGTTGCTCGTGCGGCGGTTGCCGGTGTCGCGGTCGCCCCCTCTGCGGTCGCCGCCTCCCGTTCCACCAGTGCTGGCGTTGCCGCCTCCTCCGCCACCTCCGTCATCGCCCCCTACCGCAAGGGCAGGGTTTCCCATCAAGGCTACGCCGAGGCATACGAGCGCAGCCTTGGCGGCCATCCCCGGCAGGGAGGTAAGTGAGATCTGTCCCAACATGGCGTTCTCCTTGAATTGGACTTGGAGAACACCGGGTGGCCCGAGTTTATTCGGAAACAAGGCCGCCAGGTGCGGCAGCAGGCCCTCCGCCGTTGATTTGACTTCGCCGCGGGATTGGGGGACATCAGCCTCTCGGGATTTCCCGCCCGCATTCGCATCGGCAGAGGCCTCTCATCGATGGACGGTTCCGTCGCCCAGCAGAACCTATCTCTGCGCCGCTTCTCGGCTGCGCAGCTGGCGAGCTTCTTCGAGCGCAGCCATGCGAGGCTTTGCGCCGTGCTCGTCCTGCTGTCGCTCGCCTGCTTCCTGCCAGGCTTCTCCACCCTCCAGCCCATGGATCGCGACGAGCCGCGCTACGCTCAGGCCTCCAAGCAGATGCTGGAAAGCCACGATTTCGTGGATGTCCGCTTCCAGGACGAGGCGCGATACAAGAAGCCGGTGGGTATCTACTGGATGCAGAGCGCCAGCGTCGCCCTCGGCGGGGCACTGGGGATCCCCGAGGCGCGCACCACCATCGCGCTCTATCGCCTGCCGTCCCTGTTCGGCGCCATTGCCACGGTTCTGCTGACCTATTGGGCGGCCCTGGCCTTCTTCGGACGGCGAGGGGCCTTCCTGACCGCGGCCCTCATGGCCACCTGCGTCATCCTCATGGTCGAGGCGCGCCTGGCCAAGACGGATGCCATGCTGGCCGCCTGCTCCGTCGCCGTCATGGGCGGTCTGGCGCGCGCCTATTTGAGCCGCGGCGCGGGGGTTCTTCCACGACGGGCCTTGCTGATCTTCTGGACCGGGTTCGCTCTCGGCATCCTGATCAAGGGGCCTCTGGTCCTGATGTTCGCGGGCCTGACGGCGGCCGTTCTCTCCTACCGGGAGCGCTCGACGCGCTGGCTCCTGACCTTGAGGCCGTGGCTGGGCCTCGCCTTCACCCTGGCGGTCGTGCTGCCCTGGTTCATCGCCATCGCGATCAAGAGCGGCAGCGCCTTCTATGCGCATGCGGTCGGCCACGACATGCTGGGCAAGGTCGGCACCGCGCAGAAATACCACTGGGCGCCGCCCGGCTTCTATCTCCTCTCCTTCTTCGCCACCTTCTGGCCGGGGGCGATCCTGGCCGCCATCGCGGTGCCCTTCGCCTGGATCCACCGGAAGGAAGAGCCGGTGGCCTTCGCGCTCGCCTGGATCGTGCCGTCCTGGATCGTCTTCGAGGCGGTTCCGACCAAGCTGCCGCATTACACCCTGCCGCTTCTGCCGGCCGTGGCGGTGGTGACCGTCATGGCGATCTCGCGCCATTTCGTCGGGCCGCACCGGCCCCTGGCGAAACTCTCGACCATCCTCATCCCGTTCATTCCGATCGGCCTGACCATCGGCCTGTCGGCGGTGAACTGGTCCTTCGACGGAACCCTGCCATACCGTGCGCTTCCCGCGCTGGTGGCGGCCTCCGTCATCGCGCTCTATGCCTGGTGGCTGTTCCTCCGGAACCGCATGCTGAGCTGCCTCTGGGCCGGGTTCGTGGCCTCCATCTTCCTGACCATCGGCGTTTTCGGCTTCGCCCAGCTCGACCTGCGGTCCCTGAAGATCTCGGACAACCTGGCCGAGGCGGCACGGGCCTTCCCCAGCGACAAGGCTCGCATCGGAACCGTCGGCTACCGCGAGCCGAGCCTCGTCTTCCTGGTGGGAACCGATCTCGAGATGCTCGATACGGGCGCCGAGGCCTCCGACTTCCTGCGGGAGAAGGGATGCGCCGTCGTCTTTGTCGACAGCCGCTTCGAGGCCGATTTCCGGGCCCGGAACGAGCGGGCAGGCTTTCAGCCGTCGCTCTCGACCCGTGTCTCGGGATTCAATATCAACAGCGGAAAGCGCGTGAATATCGGCGTCTACTCGGCCGAGTCCGGCTGTCCATGATGACTTCTCTCCAGAGGGGGCCCTCCGCGGGCCCTTGATCGATGAACGACCCAATTCCGGCCCCGCGCCTCAGCGTCGTGGTCCCCGTCAAGAACGAGGCCTTGAACATCCTCCCCCTCGTGGAGGAGATCGAGCGGGCCTGCGCGGATCTCGCGCCCTTCGAGGTGATCTACGTGGACGATGGTTCCACCGACGATACGGCCCAGCAGGTGCTCGCCGCGCGCTCGACGCGGCCCTGGCTGCGCCTGATGCGTCACCAATCGAGCTGCGGACAGAGCGCGGCGGTCCGCACCGGCGTTCAGGCCGCCCGCGGGCCGATCATCGCCACCCTCGATGGCGACGGGCAGAACGACCCGGCCTTCATTCCGCAGATGGTCGCGGCGCTCGATAATCCTGAAATCGGCCTCGTCGCGGGCCAGCGCCTCGGGCGTAAAGGGGCCGCCAAGCGTTGGCAGTCGAAGATCGCCAACGGCGTGCGCGGCCGCGTGCTCAAGGACGGGACCCGCGATACCGGATGCGGCCTCAAGGTGTTTCGCCGCGATGTCTATCTGCGCCTGCCGTATTTCGACGCGCTGCACCGCTTCATGCCCGCCCTGGTGAAGCGCGAGGGCTACGGCATCGCCCACGTGGACGTGGTGGATCGCCCCCGCCATGCGGGCCAGTCCAATTACGGCCTGTTCGACCGCCTGTGGGTCGGCATTCTCGATCTCGCGGGCGTGTGGTGGCTCATCCGCCGCCGCCGCCGTGTGCCCGTTGTTCAGGAAATCTCCTAATGCTGATGCGCCTGTCCCACGATATCGGCCTGTACTTCTACGATATCGTCATCACCCGCTTCGACCTCTGGGCCGCCTTCGGCGTGTTGGCGCAGTTCGTCTTCGGCGCGCGCTTCATCGTGCAATGGATCGCCAGCGAGAAGGCGGAGAAGAGCGTCATCCCGATCGGGTTCTGGTTCCTCTCCATCGCAGGGGGAATGATGACGCTGATCTACGGCTTCGCGCGCCGCGACATCGTCATCATCTCCGGGCAGGCCCTTTCGGTCTTCATCTATGTCCGCAACCTGATGCTGATCGCCAAGGAGCGGCGCAGGAAGGCGTCCGAGGTGGAACTGCCGACCTAAAGCATCGGACGGGAAAAGTGGAATCCACTTTTGGGTCCGATGCTTTCCTTCTGAGTGAGAGCGTCGGTTGAGCAAAATACCGGAGCCACTTTTTCGCACGATGCTCTAATCGGCTTCCCTCAGGCGCCTGAAGCCCTCTTCGAGATCCCGCTTGAGATCCTCGACATCCTCGAGGCCGATATGGAAGCGAAGGGCATGTCCGCCCGGCTCCCATTTCGTGGCGGTGCGGTAGCTCGCGCAGTTGAACGGAATCACCAGGCTCTCGAATCCGCCCCAGGAATAGCCCATGCCGAACAGGGTCAGCCCGTCGAGCATCGCGGCGAGGGCCCTGTCCGAACAGGGCTTGAGGATCACCGAGAACAGGCCGGACGAGCCCTTGAAATCCCGCTTCCAGATCTCGTGGCCCTTGTAGCTCGGCAGCGCCGGGTGGAGCACCTTCGCCACTTCGGGGCGCTCCGCAAGCCAGCGGGCCATCTCCAGAGCCTGCTTCTCGTGTTCGCGCAGGCGCAGGGCCATGGTGCGCAGCCCGCGCAGCCCGAGGAACACGTCCTCCGGGCCGGGGCACATGGCCAAGGAGTCATAGGTGGCGCGCAGCTCCTTGAAGCAGCGCTCGTTGGCCGACACCAGGCCCAGCAGCAGGTCCGACCCGCCGCTCAGGTACTTGGTGCCCGCCTCGATGGCGAGGTCCACGCCGCGCTCGTGGGGCGGGAAGAGCAGGGGGGTCGCCCAGGTGTTGTCCATGAGCACCACGGCCCCATGCCGGTGGGCCACCTCGGCGATTGCGGGGATGTCCTGCATTTCGAGGGACTGCGAACCGGGCGCTTCCGTAAAGACAGCCGCCGTGTTCGGGCGCATCAGAGATTCGATTCCGGCGCCGATTGACGGATCGTAATAGGTGGTTTCCACACCAAATTTCTTGAGCATCCCGTTACAGAACTGCCGTGTCGGCAGGTAGACGGAATCGGTCATCAGCAGATGGTCTCCCGCCTTGAGGCAGGACATCAGCGCGACCGTGACGGCAGCCAGGCCGGACGGGGTCAGGACGGTGCCCGCCGCG
>Ga0182741_1001078_pt1 | contig 37785 bp, 28 predicted proteins | sample eDN5th37CBELigOP_FD_128874 | JGI IMG/M metagenome (GOLD analysis project Ga0182741, IMG submission 128874) | Enriched Organic Plus compost microbial communities from Emeryville, California, USA - eDNA 5th pass 37_C BE-Lig OP (version 2) (version 2) ... | reverse complement strand
CGCGCTGGCGGTGCTGGAGGACCTGGCCGCGCAGGACATCCCGCTGCTGGCGATCAACGGCAAGGACCCGGCCAGCGTCGCCGCGCTCGCGCCATGGCTGGGGCCGGGCCGCACCGTGGTGCTGGTCGGTTCCTCCGGCGCCGGCAAGTCCACGCTGACCAACACGCTGCTGGGCCAGGACCGCATGAAGACCGGCGCGGTGCGCGGCAGCGATTCGCGCGGCCGCCACACCACCACGCACCGCGCGCTGCTGCCGCTGCCCAGCGGCGCCTGCCTGATCGACACGCCGGGCATGCGCGAGCTCAAGCCCACCGGCGAGGAAACCCTGGCCGAGGGCGGCTTCGCCGACATCGAGGCGCTGACCGCGCAGTGCCGCTTCCGCGACTGCTCGCACCAGCACGAACCGGGCTGCGCGGTGCGCGCGGCCATCGAGCGGGGCGAGATCGACGAAAGCCGCCTGCTCAACTACCTCAAGCTGCGCGAGGAAGTAGCCGCGGCCGCGGCCAAGCTGGCGCAGCGCCAGGCCGAGCAGGCCACCGAGCGCCGCAGCGGCAGCCGCGGCGCGCAGTGGCGGCCGGCGGGGAAGCCGAAGCGGCGGTAAGTTCTTCGAACGATTGAATCGAGATGACCAACCTTGGCCCTCACTATCAACCACCTGTGCCTAAAAGCCGACATGTAACAGGACGAAGCAATGGAACGTTGCGCCTCAGTCCAGGCGATTGTCTCTCACCGTCTTTCACTGCGCGTGATGCAAGATATCTCGCGCGGCAACAAGGACATAGCCCGGCTTTGTCCTGAGCGTAGAACGATGCGTAGAGCCGAGGGAATGGACTAAGCCCAAGGTGCCAAGCAAACCGCCGAGTGCGGATCCCGGACCATCGGTGATGAGACACGCAGCACTGACTGCAAGGCCTAGTATTCCCGCAGAACTTTGGCCCAGGGAAGGCGATCGATTGGTCGCGATTGCTAGCTCAGATTGCACCAGCTCTGCCTGTTCCCGCAGCTCTGCGACGACTTCTCTCCAGCTGGATTCAGGCTCATCCGCACTCGCCACTCCGGACAGCCTACGCGCCATAAATTCACGGAGTTGGGGCAGCGCAGAGCTTGCGGCATCACGCAAATTCAACGTTTGCTCAATTGTGAGATTTGCCACCCAAGGCAGAGTCGCCGTTCTCTCTGCTGCAAAAGCTCTTAGCTCGGGCGAAGTGAAATAAGCGCCATCCGCTGAAAGTAAAGCTGATATTCCAGCGGGAGAATTTGAAAAAACGCTTCCCGATGTCCAGGCTGCACTGCGAGCATCCCAAACCGTCGATCTAACAGCCTCTTGGACGAATCTTGAGCGTATTTCATCATCACTTGCTTTGTCTCCAAATTCGCGCGAAAAATGGATGAAGAGTGAGGGGTCATACAGCGCGGAAAGATCTATATGTCCTCCGTCTGCGTTACGCTCAATAATAAGCTGATCGCCAAGCCGAAATGCCACTTGTTCCCCTAGTTCATGAACTCTCTTGTTGAACTCGGAGAAGCAAGATTCGCAAGCGGGCATGAAGGGGGAGGTGAATCGAAATACACCTGCCTCAATGAGAGGATGCAATCGCTTCAATATCGCGACATCAGCGACCAATCCGCTCAATTCGGCGTTTGTCGGACGCGATCTAAGGGCATGTATCCGCTCATAGAAGAAATCGTGAGCAGTAACCCTGTCGGACATCAAAGCAATCGTTCTGGCGATTTGATCTGCGTATCGAAGTCGGCAAGTGAATGCTTGGCACGCTCCTTTTGATGAAAATAGGTCAAGACCTCCACTCAGCACTGCTCTAAATTCCGGCTTATTCTGGTCCACGGTCAGTAGCGATTCGAAGCCACCAATATCCGCTTGGTCTTTAAGCTCACGAACCATCGCCCTTAGTTTTCGAGCGACCAATCGAGGGTCCGAGAAATCGAAGTCCTCGTTCAAAAGGAGTGCTATGTGGGACGGCAAGCCTGGACCCGGTTCGATCACGCCATTCATCCTTGATATCCAATGTGAGCCGAGTGTAGACAATCTGTTCCCGCCGGCACAGTTGTACTAGCTGCAATTCTATCTCCCCAAGAACGCGCATGCAGTTGCGGAAGCCGACGGGACTGCATAGATGCTGGTTCAACTACCCTGCCGCCATACGCAAAACGCCCACTGATAAGCGGGCGTTGGTCTAGAATCGGTGAGGTGATTCTGGAATACGCGCCTCGTCAGCGAATACGGCGCGCAGCATTGCAGGCTATCGTCGTCGAAGGACGTCCAGTGCAGATACAGCAGGCCACCCGGCAGGTAGCTGCTTTCCCACATGGGCATGGTCGGCGAAGGAATGGGAATGAAGTCATGTTCGTGCCCACTGCCTTCCGGTCCATGAACATGAAACGGGCCGGTTGCCACTCGCACTCCTAGTGCATCCAAGGTGGTGGCGTCGATGCTCAGCAACTGCCAGCCCTGCAACATCCCGGCTTGGACGTAGTACTGCCAGGAACAACGGCGAGGATGGGCTCGCCTCTCCCGGACGCTGCTCTGCTGAAGCCGCAGCCGTTTCCAGAGTCCTTGCTGCCCTTCCGCTGAATTTCCTCGCCGATGGCACGTTCGTCGGGCCCCACTGCATGGCTGCGTGCGTCATCGAGCACGGCCAGCACCTCGTTCAATGCGCTGTAGAAGCTGCTCTCGTCCGGCGTGGCAATCACGCTAGTGCGCCGTCGGCGTGCAAGATGGATGAAGTCGGCGGTATCGCGGTAGAGCAGCCGCCGGGCGTGGCCGATGGCCGCATCGTAGGTCCGTGCATTCAGTGCGGCGTGTTGCGCCGATCCGTCGGCCACGTCGATGCACGCGGGGAGCACGCCATCGCGCGTATAGGGCACTGAATGGCAGCCGGCGAGCGCCGCCAGGCAGACAGGTAGCAATAGACGAAGAAGGGAGCGGCAGCCTTGCCGTTTCGGGGAAACATCCATTCCTCCGATAGGCGTCCGACTGTAGAGATCGCAAACCGGTGGGCGCAACCAGCCGGCGATGGGTTGCTATGGTATGCGCATGAGCCTGCCCAGCGCCCCTTCCGATCCGGCCATCGCCCACCACGCCGCGCTCGATGCGCGGCTGGTCGCGGCGGTGCGCGGCATCCGCCTGCTGACCCTGACCAGCTGGCCGGCGTCGACCCAGGCGCCGTTCCTGGACAGCGTGGCCCGCGGCACGCCGGTGCTGCCGCAGGTGGCGTATCCGAAGCACGATTTCAGCCAGGCGCGGCGCGAGCTGGCGGCGATCGCCGCGGCCGCCGACCCGGCGCATCCGCTGGGGCGCTACCTGCGCGATTCGGTCGAAAGCTGGGACCTGGCCGCGCGCCTGCTGGAAGCGCTGGGCACGCACGCGGTGGACGCGCTGTCGGCGCAGCTGTTCGGCACGCCGGAACAGCCGATGCCGGGCCATGGCCCGACCGCGCGCGAGGCGGCGCGGCATTTCATCCAGATCGCCAACGAGCTGGACCACGAACTGCTGGCGCCGGAGGAACAGGTGCCGGTCTCGGCCATCGCGCTGCAGCTGCAGCTGCAGAACGACCTGGACGGCTTCTTCGAGTCGCGCGTGATCAACGTGGTCCTGGACCCGGAGCTGATCGCCAAGGCCGCCGCCGGCGCCACCCAGATCCGCCTGCGCAGCGGCGCCTGTTTCAGCGTCTACGACCGCGCGCAGCTGTTCCACCACGAGGCGCTGGTGCATTCGCTGACCGCGCTCAACGGCCGTCGTCAAACGGTGCTGCCGAGCCTGGCGCTGTCCTCGCCGCGCATCACCGCCACCCAGGAAGGGTTGGCGACGTTCGCCGAACAGACCACCGGCAGCATCGACATCCAGCGCCTGAAGCGCATCAGCCTGCGCATCGAGGCGATCGCGATGGCGCGCGACGGCGCGGATTTCATCGAGGTGTTCGGCTACTTCCGCGACGCCGGGCAGACCGCCGAGGAGAGCTTCGCCTCGGCCCAGCGCGTGTTCCGCGGCGTGCCGGTGTCCGGTGGCGGCGCCTTCAACAAGGACACGGTGTACCTGCGCGGGCTGGTGTCGGTGCATACCTTCTTCCGGCAGATGCTGCGCGACGAGAAGCTGCGCTACTGCCATTGGCTGTTCGCCGGCAAGATGACGCTGGGCGATGCGCAGGCGCTGGCGCCGCTGTTCGAGAGCGGCGTGCTGGCGCCGCCGCGCTGGCTGCCGCCGTGGCTGCAGCGCGCCAACCGGCTGGCCGGCACCCTGGCGTTCTCGCTGTTCGCCAACCGCATCCGCATGGACCGCATCGGCGACTAGCACGCGCGGAGGGATGTTGGTTGCGGTTGCAACGGCCCATCCCTCGCATTGGTTGGGTGATCCACAACCACAGGCTATGGATGAGGCCGTGCGCACGCTGCGCAGCATCGGCGGCGGCGCGAGTCCGGGTGAGGTCCCGTCCTGCCAAGCCGTGGATTCGACGGCCGTTTTTCGCCGGCTCACGCTTTCTCTCGGGCAGTCCGGATGCGGGCATGCGCGGCGCTCCACGGGCCGGCCGGCGGCGTTGACGCTGCCGGGGTGAAAGCGCCAAGGTGAAGCCGCGACGGGCGGTGCGAAGGGGAGACCGGATCGGGGAGTCCGGTACAGGCGCAGGGAGTGCGGAGGCAGGCATGCCGGGATCCCGGTCGCCGGCCCGTCGGCGACGGCATTCCATCACTCCTGTCTTGGTCCATGCGAGGACGCATGCGCAACCGGCTTTGCCTGCGGTCGATTCCCGTGGTGTGGCGAGCGGCGCTGCCGCTCATGATGCTGGTGCTGCCGGCGCTGGCCGCCGCGGCCGATGACGCCGCCCGCCTGGCCGCGATCGACCGCCTGATGCAGCCCTACGACGGCGACGTCCCCGGCGCCTCGCTGCTGGTGCTGAAGGACGGCAGGGCGCTGGTCCGGCGCGGCTACGGGCGCGCCGACCTGGAAAGCGGCACCGCCGCCGGTGCCGACACGAACTACCGGCTGGCGTCGGTGAGCAAGCAGTTCACCGCCGCCGCCGTGCTGCTGCTGGCGCAGGACGGCGCGCTGTCCATCGACGACCCGGTCAGGCGCTGGCTGCCCTCGCTGCCGGCGGTGGCCGATGCCATCACCCTGCGCCACCTGCTCGCGCACACCTCCGGCGTGCTCGATTACGAGGACCTGATGGGCGCGTCCTGGCAGGGGCAGATCCGCGACGCCGGGGTGCTGGCGCTGCTGGAACGCGAGGGCCGGCTGTACTTCCCGCCGGGCACCACCTACCGCTACAGCAACAGCGGCTACGCGCTGCTGGCGCTGGTGGTCGAGCGCGCCTCGGGCCTGGATTTTCCGGCCTTCCTGCGCAGCCGCATCTTCGCCCCGCTGGGCATGCGCGACAGCCTGGCCTACGTCGCCGGGGGCCCCGACGTGCCGCATCGCGCCTGGGGCTACAGCCAGACCGCGCAGGGCTGGGAGCGCACCGACCAGAACGCCTACAGCGCGGTGCTGGGCGATGGCGGCCTCTATTCCAGCATCGACGACCTGGCCCGCTGGGATGCGGCCTGGTACGACGGCCGCCTGTTCGACGCGGCCACCCGCGCGCTGGCGCTCGGCCGCCAGGTGCAGGTGGCGGGCGAACCCGAAGCGACCTGGTACGGCTTCGGCTGGCGCATCGCCGAAGACCGGCAATGGCACAACGGCGAGAGCATCGGCTTCCGCAACAGCCTGGTGCGCTGGCCGCGGCAGCACCTGACCGTGGTGCTGCTCAGCAACCGCAACGATCCCACGCCCTACGACACCGCGCGCGCGATCGGCGCGCTGTTCCTCGACGAGGTTTCCCCCGCGCCGCGCTGACCGCGCCGCGTCCCGTTCCACCGCCGTACTGCTTGGTCGTCCGTCCCCCCGTCCCTTGGAGACATCATGCGTAGCCAGCCAGACCTTCGATTGAACTTCCTCTGCAGCGCGGTGCTGGCGGCCATGGCCATGCCGGCCGTGGCGCAGGAGGCCGCGCCGGCGGCCACCACCCTGGACAAGGTCAATGTCACCGGCTCGCGCATCAAGCGCGTGGACGTGGAGGCCGCGCTGCCGGTCACCATCGTGCAGAAGGCCGAGATCGAGGCGCAGGGCATCACCTCGGCCGAGCAGCTGCTGTCCTTCCTCAACATCGCCGGCAACGGCGCCGACGGCATGGTGTCGGCGTCGGTGGACATGGACCTGGGCGAGCTGCGCGGCACCGCCGGCGTGTCCGGCGCCAACCTGCGCGGCCAGGGCAGCGATGCCACCCTGGTGCTGCTCAACGGCCGCCGCGTCGCCACGCACGGCCTGCGCGGCCAGGCGGTGGACCTGAACTCGATTCCGTTCGCGGCGATCGAGCGCGTGGAGGTGCTGCGCGACGGCGCCTCGGCCATGTACGGCACCGACGCCATCGGCGGCGTGATCAACTTCATCACCCGCAGCGACTACCAGGGCATCAGCGTCAACGCCGGCTTCGACGCGACCCAGCACGGCGGCGGCAACATCTACAACTACAGCCTGCTCGGCGGCGTCGGCGACCTCGACGCCGACCGCTGGAACGTGTGGGGTACGGTCAACTGGCGGCGCAGCGAGTTCCTGCGCGGCTACCAGCGCGATTTCGCCAACAGCTTCCAGCCCGACCGCGGTGTGTCGCCGGATACGCGCGGCACGCCGTTCGCCACGGTGACCAACGCCGCCGGCGGCATCATCAACGGCTCGCTCATCGACCCGGGCGACGGCAGCAAACAGAACTACGTCAACATCCTCAACCTGCCCGGCGGCGCCGGCTGCGAGAACGGCGGCCCGGCGATGGGCCCGTACGATTACCGGCTGTGGGACAGCGGCAGCTCCCGGTACGCCTGCGCCTGGGACTACCCGGCCGCGCAGGCGCTGCAGCAGCCGCAGGACAGCCTGCAGTTCCTGGGCCGCGCCACGATCCGCGTCGGCGAGAACCACCGTTTCTACGCCGAGGCGATGGGCTCGCGGGTGGAGTCGCAGCGCGAGTACGAGCCGCTGCAGCTCACCTCCAGCGCCTCGCCCACCTCGGTGATGGGCCCGGGCACCTGGTACCCGCTGAACGGCAATACCCGGGAAACCTACGACCAGGTCTACAACGCGCTGGCCGCGTACTTCGGCACCGCCAACCTGACCTACGGCAACCCCATCCCGTACCGCTGGCGCTGCATGGCCTGCGGCCCGCGCCAGATCGAGACCACCACCAGGTCCTACCGCCTGCTGGCCGGGCTGGAAGGCAGCATCGGCAGCTGGGATTACGACGTGGGCGTGTCGCGCGCGTCGAACAAGGCCGAATCGGTGCTGCGCGGCGGCTACTACTTCTCCAGCGGCCTGCGCGACGTGCTGGGCAGCGGCCTGCTCAATCCGTTCCTGATGCCGGGCCAGCAGCAGAGCGCGGCGGCCATGGCCGCGCTGCAGGCGGCCTCGGCCAGCGGCGTGCACCTGTACGGCGGCCAGTCCACCGTCACCACGGTGGATGCCAGCTTCAGCGGCGGTCTCGGTTTCAGCCTGTGGGGCAGCGAGGCGCAGCTGGCCACCGGCGTGGAAGCGCGGCGCGAGGAATTCGAGTTCGGTGGCGTGCAGGTGCTGGACGGGCTGCCGCTGAACTACGACACCATCTACCAGGCGCCGTTCGACGAGACCAGCGAACTGCCCAAGGTGCACCGCGACGTCAAGGCGGTGTACGCGGAGATGTACCTGCCGATCATCGACACCCTGGACGTGACCGTGGCGGTGCGCCACGACCGCTACGACACCTTCGGCGGCACCACCAACCCGAAGTATTCGTTCAAGTGGCAGCCGATCGAATCGCTGGCGTTCCGCGGCGCCTACAGCACCGGGTTCAAGGTACCGGAGTTCACCAAGCTGTTCGCCGGCGTCAACCGCGTGGACTACTTCGGCCGCGACCTGGTCGATCCGGCCAGCTGCCCGGGCGGTTCGGTCAATTCCTCGATACCGGGCTGCGACCTGATCCAGCCGGTCATCATCACCGGCGGCAAGACCGACCTGCAGCCGGAGGAGTCCGAGCAGAAGAGCATCGGCTTCGTGTTCTCGCCCACCGACACCTTCAATGTCAGCCTGGACTGGTGGGAGATCGAACGCAGCAACACCATCCGCGTGCCCAACCTGGCGACGCTGACCGCCAATTACGCCCTGTTCCCGGACAACTGGATCCGCGACAGCAGCGGCAAGGTCACCGCGATCGACCAGCGCTACATCAATTCCGGCGGCACCCTGACCCGCGGCGTGGAACTGGACGCCAACCTCAGCGGCGAACTGGCCGGCGGCCGCTGGCAGGTCAATCTCAACGGCAGCTACATCGACACCTTCAAGGAAAAATCGCTGGCCAACGAGCCCTATGGCGAGAACAAGGTGGGCGAGTACGTGCGCTTCTACAACCTGCCGCTGAAGTGGAAGCACACGTTGAGCTTCGGCTGGGCGCGCGGCGACTGGGCGCACCTGCTGACCCAGGTCTACCGCTCCGGCTACAAGGACGAGGAGCCGGTCAGCGTCGAAGGTGGTCTCTACACGCCGCCCAACTGGAACCCGGACGTCGACGACTACATCACCTATAACTACAGCCTGACCTGGACCGGCCTGGAGAACACGCGCTTCACCTTCGCGGTGCGCAACCTGCTCGACACCGACCCGCCGTTCACCGCGCACCAGGTCGATTTCGCCTCCGGCGCCGCCTGGGAACCGCGCGTGGCCGACCCGCGCGGGCGCTCGTTCAACCTGCAGGTCGAATACCGCTTCGACTGAGCCTGCCAGCAACGCCGCCGGGCGACCGGCGGCATCGGGGCACACCATGACCGATACGCGCATCGCATCTCCCGGCCGCCGCGGCTTCATCGCCGCGGCGATGGGCACGGCCCTGGCCGCTTCGCTCGACGCGCGCTGCGCGCCGCTGCTGGCGCCCTCGCCCGGCCGGCGGCGCATGGCCGCGCTCAACGCCTGGCTCGAGATCGACCTGGACGTGTTCGACGCCAACCTGCGGCGCGTGCGCGCGCTGGCCGGCGACGCGCAGCTGTGCGCGGTGCTGAAGGCCGACGCCTACGGCACCGGCATCGACCTGGTGATGCCGCGCATCATCGCCGCGGGCGTGCCCTGCATCGGCATCGCCAGCACCGAGGAAGCGCGCATGGCGCGCGCCTGCGGCTACCGGGGCCGGGTGCTGCGCGTGCGTGCGGCGACGCTGGAGGAGGTCGAGGCCGCACTGCCGTACCGGATCGAGGAACTGGCAGGCAACCTGGCCATGGCGCGGGTGATGGCGGCGCTTGCCGGCCGGCGGCGGCCGCTGCCGGTACACCTGGCATTGAACTCGGCCGGCATGGGCCGCAACGGACTGGAACTGGCCACGGAACAGGGACGGCGCGATGCGGTGGCGCTGGCCGGCCTCGATGGCCTGCGGATCGTCGGCCTGATGACCCATTTCCCGGGCGAGGACCCGGCCGACGTACTGGCCGGCGTGCGTACCTTCGAGCAGCAGGCCGGCTGGCTGTTCGCGCACACCGCGCTGCGCCGCGGCGACGTGCAGCTGCACGCGGCCAATTCGTTCGCGCTGCAGCATGTGCCCGAGTCGCGCCTGGACATGGTGCGCCCGGGCGGCGCGCTGTACGGCTACGGCGGCACGCCCAAGCCGCCGTTCGCCCACGTGGCCGCGTTCAAGACGCGCGTGGCCTCGGTGCAGGCGTTCCCGGCCGGCGACACGGTGAGCTACGACCGCACCTACACCCTGCGCCGCGATTCGCTGCTGGCCAACCTGCCGGTCGGCTATTCCGACGGCTATCGCCGCGCCTATTCCAACAAGGGCAGCGTGCTGGTGCGTGGCCGCCGCGCGCCGGTGCTGGGCAGGGTCACCATGAACACCACCATGGTGGACGTGACCGACATCCCCGGCGTGCAGGCCGGCGACGAAGTGGTGCTGTTCGGCCGGCAGGGCGGAGAGCAGATCACCCAGGCCGAGATCGAGGACTGGACCGGCGTGATCCTGGCCGACCAGTACAGCATCTGGGGCACGTTGAACCCGAAGTTCACCCGCAGACCCCCGTAGGAGCGGCTTCAGCCGCGATGGGGCTTTGCCGATGAAAGGCGCCGATTCCTTCCGGGTGTGAAAGACCACGAACCGCAGTCCATGGAGAAAGCCCCTTCGCGGCTGATGGCCCGAGGCCACGTCGAGCCGGTCCTATGGGGCCGGCGCTTCGCGCATTCCGGCCAGGCTGCGCTGGAACTGGCGGACGAACTCGGTGGCGGCCTTGGATGGCGGCCGGTCCTCCAGGTACACGCATTCGATGCGGAAGCCGATTTCCGGTTCCAGCGGGCGCGCCAGCAGCGCGCCGCCGGCGTTGGCGCAGGCGGTGAACTCGTCCAGCACGCTCATGCCGGCGCCGCAGCGGGTCAGCGCCGCGGCCAGTGAATAGGTCTGGTTGGACACGACCTCGCGCATGCTCACGCCCTGGCGCTTGAGTTCGCCGGTGAACAGGTCGCCGATGGGGCCGCTGCTGGCCAGGCCGACCATGTCGCGGTCCTGCAGCCAGCGCAGCGGGATCGCCGCCGGCGGGTCGGGCCATTGCGCGCTGTCGAACAGCAGCATCAGCTGGCCCTGCCCGAGCACGCGGCGCTGCATGCGCGGATGCTGCGGCGGGTTGTAGGCGATGGCAATGTCGCACTCGCGCTCGTACAGCGCCTGGAACAGGTCGCCGTGGTGCAGGGTCTGCACGTCGAAGGTCACTTCCGGGTGCTGGCGCCGGTAGGCGGTGATCGCCGCCGGCACCACGTGCTGGCCGAGCGAGGGCACCACCGCCAGGCGGATATGGCCGCCGCCGATGTCGCGGATGTTGCCCACCGTCTTCTGCAGCGACAGCAGGCGGTCGTAGATGTCCTTGATCTCGACGAACAGCGCGTGCGCCTCGTCGGTGGCGACCAGCCGCCCGCGCACCAGCTTGAACAGCTCGAAGCCCAGCTGGTACTGCGTGTGGTGCAGCACCTTGCTGACCGATGGCTGCGACACGTGCAGCGAACGGGCCGCGGCGCTGATCGAGCCGGTGGTATAGACCGCGTGGAAGACTTCAATCTGGCGCAGACGCATGGCCCGATCCTAGTCGATGTGGACGTCGCCGGCGACCGGCGGTGGGCACGGCGTCACCGCGCCATCGCCAGGGCAACGGCGCGTTCGCCGCTGCCCATCGCCAGCGTCCAGCCGAGCATGCCGTGGCCGAGGTTGCATACCAGGCCGTCGGCGACGGCGCGGATCTCGGGCGAGGACCAGGGCGTGACCGGGCGCAGGCCGGCCCAGCGGCTTTCGATGCGGTCGTAGTCCACCGCGTCGGGCATCGAGGCGCGCGCCATCGCGACCAGCTGCGCCATGCGTTGCGGGTCCGGCTGCGGATCCCAGTGGTTGAGGTCGGCCAGCCCGGCCACGCGCATGCGCGCGCCGAGCCGGCAGAACACCAGCTTGCGCGACGTGTCGGTGATGCTCGCAGTGGGCGCGCGCGGTCCGCACGGCGCGGTGAACGAATAGCCCTTGATCGCCATCAGCGGCACGCGCACGCCCAGCGGCCGCAGCAGCGCGGCGCCGTCGATGCCGCCGCACACCACCAGCCGCCGCGCCTGCACCGCCGCGCCGGCGCGCGGCTGCAGGCGCCAGCCGTCGCCCTGCCGCACCAGGTGCCGCACATCGAAGCCGAAGCGCGCCTGCACGTCGTGGTGCTGCCGCAGCACCTGCAGCAGGCCGGTGCCGAACAGGAACGGATCGCCTGCTTCTTCCTGCGGCGAATGCACCGCGCCGGCCAGGCCCGGCATGGCGGCCAGCGCCGGCTCGGCGGCGATGGCCTGGCGCGCGTCGAGCAGGTGCTGTTCGACGCCGAACGGCTGCTTGAGCGCCATCATCGCGCGCGCGCCCTGCAGGGCGGCGGCATCGTGGTAGACGTGCAGCTTGCCCGACACCGCATGCTCGAAGGCGATGGGGTGGCGCTGCAGCAGGGCGTGCAGCGCGGTGCGCGATTCCAGCGCCAGTTCCAGCGTGGCCAGCGTGTTGGCGCGCAGGCGCGCGCTGCCGGTCTGGCGCAGGAAGGCCAAGCCCCAGCGCCAGAAATCGGGATCGGCCGACCAGCGCGTGCGGAACGGGCCGTTGCGCCCGAACAGCATCGCCGGCAGCTGTTTCCAGGTGGACGGGCCGGCCATGGCGTCGGTGTAGGCGTAGCTCAGCTGCGCGCCGTTGGCGAACGAGGTGCCCTGCACCGGCCCGTCGGCGCGGTCCAGCAGCAGCACGGACAGGCCGCGGCGCGCGGCGGCGTAGGCGGTGGCGAGGCCGACGACGCCGGCGCCGAGCACGACGAGGTCGGCGCCGGCGGGTTCGCCATGGGGTTCAACGGGAAGCATCGGGGTTCCGGTGGGCGGGGAAGGCGGCGGTACCGTCGCGGCGCGGGTCGGCGGCCCATTCCCAGCGCCCGTCGCGCAGGAACACGCCGTGCAGGCCGGAGTCCTCGCCGGCACCGGCGCGGACGTCCACGCCGCGCTCGCGCAGCGCCGCGCGCAGCGGCGCCGGGAAACGCCCGGCCTCGCCGTCGAAACGCGCGCCGCGTGCGACCAGGTTGGGCAGCGCCACCGCCTGGTCCAGCGGCAGGCGCCAGTAGAGCAGGCCGGTCAGGGTCTTGCCGATGTAGGCGGGAATGGCCGAGCCGCCGGGCGAGCCCAGCGCGCCGACCAGGCGGCCTTCGCCATCGAGCATCAGCAGCGGCGACATCGACGAGCGCGGGCGCTTGCCGCCGGCGATGGCATTGGCCATGCCGGGGCGGCCGTCGCGGCGGTCCCAGGCGAAATCGGTGAGCTAGTTGTTGAGGAAGAAGCCGCCGACCATGCGCCCGGAACCGAAGAACGATTCGACGGTGGTGGTGACCGAAACCGCGTTGCCGTCGTCGTCCACCACCACGAAATGGCTGGTGCCGCCGGGTTCGTCGGTGGCATCGGCGGCGATGGCCGGTGCGCCGGCGGGCACGCCGGGCCGCGGTGGCTGCGCCGCGGCGCGCGCGCCGATCAGCGCGCGGCGCGCGTCCACGTAGTCCGGCGCCAGCAGCCCCTCGACCGGGACATCGACAAAGCGCGGATCGCCGACGTAGTGGTCGCGGTCGGCGTACATCAGCCGGCTGGCCTCGGCGAACAGCAGCCAGGCCTGCGGGTCGGTGGCGTCGCGGCGGTCGATGTCGGTGCCGTCCAGCAGCGCCATCAGCTGCAGCAGGCCGACGCCGCTGGCCGGCGGCGGCAGCGAGCACAGCCGGTAGCCGCGCAGCGGGCGGCACAGCGGCGCCACCTTCTCGGCGCGGTAGCCGGCCAGGTCGTCGAGCGTCATCGTGCCCGGGCGCGGCGCCTCGGTGGTGCGGGCGACGATGGCCCGGGCCAGCGCGCCGCGGTAGAACGCGTCCGCGCCGCCGGCGGCCAGCGTGCGCAGCGTGGCCGCGTAGGCCGGATTGCGCAGCGTGTCGCCGGCGCGCAGCAGACCGCCGTGGCCGTCGTCGAAGAAGCGGCGCACGTCGGCCGCCGCCGCCTGCGGGAAGCGGCCGTGGATGTGCCGTTCCAGCCGCGGGGTGATGGCGAAGCCCTGCTCGGCGGTGGCGATGGTGCCGTCGAACAGCCGCGCCCACGGCAGCCGGCCGTGTTCGCGCAGCGCCAGCGCGAAGGTGGTGATGGTGCCCGGCACGCCGGTGGCGCGGCCGGAGAGCATGGCCTCGGCGCGCGCCAGCGGCTGGCCGTCGGCGTCGTCGAACCAGCCCGGCCCGGCCGACGCCGGCGCCTGCTCGCGGCCGATGTAGCCGCTGACCTCGCCACTGCGGGCGTCGTAGGCCAGCAGCACCGTGCCGCCGCCGATGCCCGAGCTCTGCGGTTCCACCAGCCCGAGCATCAGCTGCACTGCCATGGCCGCATCCATCGCGCTGCCGCCGCGTTCGAGCACTTCGGCGCCGGCCCGCGCGGCCAGCGGATGCGCGGCGACGACGATGGCCGGCGAGGCCTGGCGGGCCTGGGCGCCCGCCGTTGCCGGCGCGCGTGCGTCCGGCGCGCTGCCGCAGCCGGCCAGGGCGGGCGACAGGCACAGCAGCAGGCTGCCGGCGATGGGGCGCCAGCGCGCCGCAACGGGCGCGCCGGCCGTGGGGGAGGGGGTGCAACGGGCGGGCTTCGGCATGGCCGGCAGATTACCGCCGGCCACGCCGCAGCAGGGATCACAATCGCGCGGCAGGTGTTAACCCGCAGCTATGGAAGGCCGCGCCCGCCACGTACGGCGCGCGGTGGGCCGGCGGGCGCTTCCATGCCTGCGAGCTATACCGTGGGCCATCAAAGATGCGCGACAGGCGCGCCGGCGCCGGCCATGCTCGCGATGGGCCAGTGCGACTGCCGCCATCCCCCGCCGCGCGCGGACCACGACGGCCGGCACTGCGCCCGCGAACCGCAAACCGGAGATAGGCATGACCCTGCGAACCCTCGTTTCCCTCCCGGGCCGTGGCATGGCGCTGCTGCTGTGCGCGCTGCTGGCGCTGGCGCCGCCGGCCGGCGCGCGCGAACTGCTCAACTACCAGGCGATCCAGAAGCCCGAGCACGGCGACCGCGGCATGGTGGTCAGCCAGAACCAGCGCGCCAGCGAGATCGGCGCGCAGGTACTGCGCGATGGCGGCAACGCGGTGGACGCGGCGGTGGCCACGGCCTTCGCCCTGGCGGTGCTGCTGCCGCGCGCGGGCAACATCGGCGGCGATGGCTACATGCTGCTGCACCTGGCCGGCGAGAACCGCAGCGTCGCCATCGACTACCGCTCGATGGCGCCGGCGGCGGCCACGCTGGAACGCTTCATCGGCGCCGATGGCCGCATCGACGGCGAGACCGCCGGCTGGAAGGCCGCCGGCGTGCCCGGCACCGTGGCCGGGCTCGCGCTCGCCCATCGCCAGCACGGGCGCCTGCCATGGGCGCGCCTGCTGCAGCCGGCGATCGAGCTGGCCGACAAGGGCGTGGTGCTCAGCCGCGACGAGGCCTTCGCCCTGGACTGGGGACGCGAGCGGCTGGCGCGCAGCCCGGCCGGCGCCGGGGTGTTCCTGCACGCCGACGGCAGCGCGCTGCGCACGGGCGAGCGCCTGCGCCAGCCCGACCTGGCGTGGTCGCTGCGGTTGATCGCGCGCGACGGCGCCGATGCGTTCTACCGCGGGCCGATCGCGCAGCGGCTGGTGGCGGCCATGCAGCGCCACGGCGGCCTGATCGCCCGCGAGGACCTGGCCAATTACCGCGCCATCGAACGCGAGCCGCTGCGCACCACCTACCGCGGCCGCGAGGTGGTGACCATGCCGCCGTCCAGCGGCGGCGGCGCCAGCGTGCTGGAGATGCTCAACCTGCTCGAGCACGAGGACCTGGCCGCGCACGGCGCCGGCTCGGCGGCGGCGCTGCATGCCATGGCCGAGGCGATCAAGCTGGCCTGGGCCGACCGCGCGCGCCATGCCGGCGACCCGGCCTTCGTTGCCGCGCCGGTGCAGGGGCTGGTGTCCAAGGCCTATGCCGATGCGCGCTGGAAGCTGTTCTCGCCCGAACGCGCGCTCGATGCCACCACCCTGGCGGCCGGCGATCCGGTGCCCTACGAAAGCCCGCAGACCACGCATTTCTCGGTGATCGACGCCGACGGCAACGCGGTCAGCAACACCTTCACCCTGGGCTCGGACTTCGGCGCCGGGGTGATGGCCGAAGGCACCGGTTTCCTGCTCGGCAACCTGATCGGCAACTTCTCGCTGCGCGCGCAGCTGGCCGCGCGCGCGGAGCCGGGGCGGGTGGTCGCCAACGCGCTGCAGCCGGGGCGCCGGCCGGTATCGAGCATGTCGCCGACCCTGGTGCTGCGCGACGGCAAGGTATGGCTGGTCACCGGCAGCCCGGGCGGCAATACGATTCCCGGCACGGTGATGCAGACGATCGTGGACGTGGTCGATTTCGGCATGAACATCGCCGAGGCCACCCACCGGCCGCGCATCCACCAGGACATGGGCAGCGGCATGCTGCAGATCGAGCCGGGCTTCAGCCCCGATACGCTGCGCCTGCTGCGCGGCATGGGCCACCGCATCGAAAGCGACGAGACCATCGGCAGCACGCAGACGCTGATGGTGGGCGACGGCGGCGTGCAGGGCGCGGCCGACCCGCGCCGGCCCGGCGCCGGCGCGGCGGCGCAGTAGGCCGCAGACGGCAGGGCCGCCATTGCGGCGGCCCTGCGCGGGAGGGGCGATGCGGCGGATGCGTCAGTGCGGCCAGAAGTTGAGGAAGCCGGTGATGATCAGCGCGTTGACGAAGTCGATGAAGAACGCGCCCACCAGCGGCGCCACCAGGAAGGCGCGCGGCGCCACGCCGTAGCGCTGCACCAGCCGGCGCATCACCGCCATGGCATTGGCGGTGGTGCCGAGCATGAAGCCGATGAAGCCGCCGCCCATCACCGCCGCGTCGTAGTCGCGGCCCATCACGTAGAAGATCGGCACCGCGAACAGCGCCACCAGCGCCACCTGGATCACCAGGTTGACCACCAGCGGCAGGCCCATGCCTGCCAGTTCCCACAGTTTCAGGTCCATCAGCGCCACCGCCAGGAACAACGCCAGGCAGATGTTGCCGATCAGGTCGGTGGTCGGCACCGACAGTTTGATCAGCCCGGTGTAATCGTCGATGTTGCGCACCACCGCGCCCACCAGCATCGCGCCGATGTAGGACGGCAGGGTCAGGCCCAGGCCGGCGAAGCCCTGGCTGACCCAGGCGCCCAGCCACATCGCCATCAGCAGCACGACGATGCTCTTGAGCGCGTCGAATTCGCGCGCCGATTCACTGGGGAAGTGCACGTGCACGGTTTCGTCGGCTTCGCCGCTGCCCGCGCCCGCGCCTGCGGCTGCGGCTGCGCCGTTGCCGGCCGGCCCGCTGATGCCGAACCGCCGCATCAGCACGGTGATGGCCGGGCCGCCGACCACGCCGCCGCAGATGATGCCGGCCATCGCCGCGGTGATGGCCAGGGTCTCGGCGCCCTGCAGGCCGGCCTTCTCGAACAGCGGCGCGAAGGCCATGCCGGTGGCCGGGCCGCCGGTGAGCGTGGCCGAGCCGGCGAGCACGCCGAACATCGGGTGCAGGTCGAACAGCCACGCCACGCCGATGCCGACCAGGTTCTGCAGCACCGCGAACAGGCTGGCCAGCAGCAGGAAGATCATCACCTGGCGGCCGCTGATGCGCAGCAGGCGCAGGCTGGCGTTGATGCCCAGGGTGGTGAAGAAGGCCACCATCAACGGCACCTTCAGGCTGGTGTCCAGTTCGAACAGGGTGGTGTCGCGCGCGTGCGCGGCCCACACCAGCAGGGCCACCAGCAGGCCGCCGACGACCGGTTCGGGCAGGTTGTAGCGGCGCAGCACCGGGATCGCGCGGCACAGCGCGTAACCGGCGAACAGGGTCAGGCCGCCGAAGGCGATCGTCTGTACGGCATCAAGTTGGATCATCGAATCAATACCTCGTGCCCTGCCAGTGCAGGTGTCGGGGGTGGGGTCCGGCGGAGGGCCGGCGCCGCCGGGGGGAGAACGGCCCGGGGGGATGTGGCTCCGCGGCACGGGGGAGGGGACGGAGCCACGGGCAGTCCGGCGGGAGCCGGCCCGTCCGCATGACGGTGGCAGACGGTTCGATGGCCGACGGCGCGTTTTCCGCCAGTCGGGGCGGGACGGGGTGGCTGCGGCCGGCGTGGGCGCAGGCGGGCAGGCATGGCGTGTCTCCATGGCGAGCGGGCCGGTCTGCCGCGCCGCAGCACGAAGCGTGGCGCGGGGCGGCAGCATCCACCATAGCCATGGAACGGGGCGCGGCGCCAGTCGCAAAAGCGCGCGGCGGCATAGCCGGCCGTTATGCGCGACGGTGTGGGCGCCCCCGCCCGGCGGCGCCGGCGCAGGGGCGGGCAGGCGCGCAATCAGCGCTGCGGGCGCTTCCAGGCGATGCAGTCCACTTCCACCTTGCAGTCCACGACCATGCGGTTCTCCACGCAGGCGCGCGCCGGCGGGTGTTCGCCGAAGTAGTGCATGAACACGCTGTTGAACGCGTAGAAATCGCGGGCGTCGTCCAGCCAGACGCCGCAGCGCACCACGTGCTCGGGGCCGTAGCCGGCCTCGGCGAGGATCGCCAGCACGTTGCCGATGGCCACGTGCGCCTGCTCGGTCACGGTGCCGCCGACCAGTTCGCCGTCGCGCATCGGCACCTGGCCGGAAACGTACAGCCAGCCATCGGCCTCGACCGCGCGCGAGAACGGCATGTGCTGCCGGCCCTGGCCGACGCCGCCTTCGGCGCCGTAACGTTTGATGTCGCTCATGGGGATTCCTTTGTGTGTTGATGGGGAGTGGCTTTCCCTTCTCCTATCGGGAGACAGCTTGGCAGGATCGCCAGGCTGCATGGCGAAGCCGCCGAAGGGCGAGGCACAGGGATGTGCCGGATGCAGGTGCCCCGATGGGGCGGATTAGGGGACGGGCGAAGCTCTCGCAATAGCTGGCTGCACGAGGCTTCGCCCGTACCCTCACCCCAACCCCTCTCCCGAGGGGAGAGGGGCTTTCAGTCCGGCGCGATGAACCGCCCCGGGCGCGCGACCACGTCCCGGCCGTCGTAGGCCAGCTGGCCGTTGACCCACACCGCGTCGATGCCCTCGGCCGCGCGCACCGGGTCGTGGAAGCTGGCGGTGTCGCGCACCCGCGCCGGGTCGAACAGCACCAGGTCGGCGCAGGCGCCGGCGCGGATGGCGCCACGCGCGCCCAGCGCGAAGCGCGCGGCGGGCAGGCCGGTCATCTTGTGCACGGCGGTGTGCAGCGGGAACAGCGCCGCGTCGCGCGCGTAATGGCCGAGCACGCGCGGGAAGGTGCCCCACAGGCGCGGATGCGGGCGCGGATCGCGCGGCAGGCCGTCCGAGCCGATCATGGTCAGCGGATGCGCCAGGATGCGGCGCACGTCGGCCTCGTCCATGCAGTGGTAGACCGCGCCGGCCGGCTGCAGGCGGATGGCCGCCTCCATCAGCGGGACGCCCCAGCCGGCGGCGATGTCGGCCAGCAGGCGCCCGCCCTGCGCCGGTTCCGCTTCGGACCAGGTGATCAGGATGTCGTAGGCGTCGGTGACCTGCTTCAGGTCCAGGGTGGACGCGCTGGCGGCGTAGGGGTAGCAGTCGCAGGCCACGTCCTGGCCGGCCGAGGCGGCGTCGAGGCGGCGCAGCACTTCGCGGCTGCGGCCCCAGTTGTCGATGCCGGCGCACTTCAGGTGCGAGACGCGCACCGCGGCGCGCGGCGCGCGCGCCGCGTCGAAGGCCTCGTCCAGCGCCTCGAGGATGCCGCCGAATTCGTCGCGCAGGTGGGTGGCATACAGCCCGCCGGCGGGCAGCTCCCGCGCCAGTTCGGCCACTTCGCCGGGCGGCGCGTGGAACGCCGAGCCATAGGCCAGCCCGCTGCTCAGGCCCAGCGCGCCCTGCGCCAGGCTCTCGCGCAGCTGCGCGCGCATGGCGGCGATTTCCCCGGCGCTGGCGGCGCGGTCCAGCCGGTCCATGTGGTTCTGGCGCAGCGCGGTATGGCCGACCAGCGCGGCCACGTTCACCGCCGGCCGCGCCGCTTCCACCGCCTGGCGGTAGCTGGCGAAGTCGGCGAAGCGGAAATCGCCGGCTTCGCCGAGCAGGTTCATCGGGTCCGGCACCTCGCCGCGGATGCGCACCGGGCTGGCGCTGATGCCGCAGTTGCCGACCACCACCGTGGTCACCCCCTGCGACAGCTTGCTGGCCATGTCCGGGTTGCGCAGCACTTCCAGGTCGTCGTGGGTGTGCACGTCGATGAAGCCCGGCGCCAGTGCGCGGCCGCCGGCGTCGACCACCTGCCGCGCGGGGCCGGCCGCCGCGCCGACCGCGGCGATGCGGCCATCGCGCAGCGCCACGTCGCCATGGCGGCCGGGCCGGTCGCTGCCGTCGAGCACCAGCGCGTTGCGGATCAGGACGTCGTGCATCGCTCAGTCGCCCAGCGGCAGGCGCGAGTCGCCGCCCCGGTAGCGGTCCAGCGCCAGCTTGATGCGGCGCAGGTGCTCGTGGTTGTCGCTGGCGCCGTTGAGCGCGGTGGTGGTGGCCAGCACGTCGATGGCCAGCATCATCGCGTAGCGCGAGGCGGAGGGTTTGAACACGAAATCGGTTTCCTCGATGCTGATCGGCAGCAGCCAGTCGCTCAACCCGGCCAGCGGCGTGCCGGCGCGGGTGATGGCGCCCACGCGCGCGCCGTAGGTGCGGGCGATCTCCACCGCCGAGGTGACTTCCGGGGTGATGCCGCTGACCGACAGCGCCAGCACCAGGTCCTGCGGGCCGAGGATGGCGGCGGTCATCTTCATCACCACCGCGTCGCTGCAGGCGGTGATCGGCAGGCCGAAGCGCATCAGCCGGTTCTGCAGTTCCTGCGAGAACACGGTGGAGCAGCCGCCGATGCCGAACACGTGGATGCGCCGCGCCTGGCAGACCGCATCGGCCAGCTGCTGCACCACCTCCTCCTGCAGGTTGGCCAGGTTGTGGCGCAGGCAGGCCTGGATGTCGTCGCAGATCTGCGCGAACAGCGCCGACACTGGCGGCGCGTTCTGCTGTTCCAGGAAACGCTTGCCGACCGCGCTGGCCGACGCCAGCCGCGCGCGCAGTTCGCGCACGTGTTCGCAGCCCAGGGTCTTGGCGAAGCGCGAGATCGCCGCGGCGCTGACCTCGGCGCGCTCGGCCAGCTCGGTCACCCCGTACTGGGCGGCGGCGTCGACGTCGGCGAGGATGGTGGTGGCGATGCGGACCTCGACCGGGCTGAATTCGTGCAGCCGCTGGCGCAGTTCGTAGACGATGTCGAACATGGTGGGAATCTTCGGTTCAGAGCACGGCGGCGAGGGCCGCCACCAGCGCGAGCGCGGTGACGGAGATGAGGGTTTCCAGCACGGTCCAGGTCTTGAAGGTCTGGGCCACGGACATGTTGAAGTATTCCTTCACCAGCCAGAAGCCGCCGTCGTTGACGTGCGACAGCACCACCGAGCCGGCGCCGGTGGCCAGCACCAGCAGTTCCGGGTGCGGGTAGCCCAGGGCGGCGGCGATGGGCGCGACGATGCCCGAGGCGGTGGTCATCGCCACCGTCGCCGAGCCGGTGGCGATGCGCATCAGCGCGGCCATGGTCCAGCCCATCAGCAGCGGCGACAGGTCGAACTGGCGGGACAGGTCGATGATCTGGCTGGCCACGCCGGTATGCACCAGGATGCCGTTGAGGCCGCCGCCGGCGCCGACCAGCAGGGTGATGGCGGCGGTCGGCGCCAGGCATTCCTGCGAGAACTTCAGGATCTGCTCGCGGTTGAAGCCGCGCAGCAGGCCCAGGCTGACGAAGCTCATCAGCGTGGCCAGCAGCAGCGCCACCACCGAATGGCCGATGAAGCGCAGGCCGTGGTTGAGTGGCGAGCCCGGCGTGGCGATCTGGTCGGCCCAGCCGCCCAGCAGCATCAGCGCCACCGGCAGCAGCAGGGTGGCCAGGGTGATGCCGAAGCCGGGCAGCTGGTCGTCGGGAATGCGGCCGTGGCCCTCGTCCAGCAGCGCGGCTTCCATCGGGTTGCGCGCCGGCAGCACCACCCGCGGCGCCACCACTCTGGCGAACAGCGGCCCGGCCAGCGCCGCGGTGGGCAGGCCAACCAGCAGCGCGTAGAACACGGTGCGGCCGACGTCGGCGCCGTAGGCATGCACGGCCAGCATCGCCGCCGGGTGCGGCGGCACCAGCCCGTGCACCACCGACAGCCCGGCCACCATCGGCAGGCCGACCAGCAGCAGCGGCACGCCGGTGCGGCGGGCGACATTGAGCGCGATCGGCACCAGCAGCACGAAGCCGACCTCGAAGAAGATCGGCAGGCCGATGCAGAAGGCGATCAGCATCATGGCCCAGTGCACGTTTTTGGTGCCGAAGCGCGCGATCAGCGTGCGCGCGATGCGCTCGGCGCCGCCGGACTCGGCCATCATCTTGCCGAGCATGGTGCCCAGCGCCACGATCAGCGCGATGTGGCCCAGGGTCTTGCCCACGCCCTGCTCGTAGGCGGGCAGGATTTCCGGCGCCGGCATGCCGGCCAGCAGCGCCAGCCCGATCGAGACCAGGGTGACGCTGATGAAGGGATTGAGCCGGTAACGGGCGATCAGCACGATCAGCGCGAGGATCGCCAGCACGGCGTAGATCAGCAGCAGGTGTCCATGGCTCATGCGTACCGGTCCGCAGGCGGGTCAGAACTGCGTGGAAACGGCGTCGACCACGTTGTGGTCGTCGTCGACCACCAGCAGGTGGCGCCACTTGTCGAAGGTCAGGCACGGGTGCGAGATGTCGAAGCACAGCATGTCGCCCACGCGCAGGTCGTCGTCGGCCCGCACCTGCAGGAAGGCGTGCTGGTCCATCATCGCCGTCACCTGCCAGTGCGCGGCGGCGTCGGCGGGGGCGGCATCGCCCGGCCGGTAATGCAGCGCCGGCACCGGGAAACCGGCGTCGAACGCGGCGTCGCGCTTGCCCAGCCCGACGATGGCCTTGTCCGGTTCCGGCCGCGACTGCACGTAGGCCCACAGCCGCAGCGCCGGCTGCAGGGTGGTGCCCATCTGCCGCGCGACCGGGTTGCCGGCATGGATGCGGGCGGCGGCCTGGCGGTAGGCGCCGACGTCATGGGTGAGGTAGCAGCCCGGGCGCAGCACGATCTCGGCCGCGGCATCGCCGGAGAGCGCGGCGAATTCCTCGGCGACCACGTCGAACCAGGCCGAGCCGGCGCCGGACAGCAGCGCGGGCATGCGGCCGAAGGCGCGGCCCTCGCGCAGGCGCTGGAAGGTCTCCACGCTGCGGCGCAGGACCGCGCGCACGCCGGCCTCGTCGGCCACCACGCCCTCGTAGACTTCCACGCCGGCCAGCCGCAGCGCCTGCGGCCAGCGTGCGACGGCCTCGACCACCGCCTGCGCCTGCGCGTCGTCGCGCACGCCGGTGCGGCCGCCGGCCACGCCGATCTCCAGCAGCACGTCCAGACGCAGCCCGCGCGCCTGGAACCAGCGGCCCAGCGCGTCGGCGTTGCCGGCCGAGTCCACCAGGCAGAACACTTCGGTGCCGCCGGCATCCAGCAGGTCGGCGACGATGGCCATGTTGGCCGGGCCGACCAGCTGGTTGGCGATCAGCAGGCGGCGCGCGCCGGCCCGCCACGCCTCGCGCGCCTGCGGCGCGGTGGCCACGGTGATGCCCCAGGCGCCGGCGTCGAGCTGCAGGCCGAACAGTTCCGGGCTCATCGTGGTCTTGCCGTGCGGCGCCAGCTGCACGCCGTAGGCGGCGACGAAGCGGCGCATCCATTCCAGGTTGTGCAGCAGCGCCGAGCGCAGCAGCACGGCGGCGGGCAGGCTCACCTGCTCGCCCAGGATCGACCAGCCCTGGCGTCCGGCCTCCGTCGTCGACAGTTCGCCATCGCTGGCGCCCAGGCCCTTGCCCCGGAGCGCGGCGGGCGCGCTGTGAAATAGTTTTTTATCCATGCCGGATCACTTTCGTGGTGTCCCCGTCTTCCCCGCGGGAGAGGTGTCTATGTAGCAGATAACCGCCCGCATGAAAAATATTTTCGCTTGATGCTGCAAAGCAGCATGGCGAATCGGGCGCGCTGTCCTGAATACAGTCCCCGATGAAACGGTTCCTGTCGTCGTTGAGTCGCTAGAATCGGGCATTCAGCCACAGCAAGTCCCGTCGATGTCCAAAGAAGATTTCAAACAGGCCGCCCTCGATTACCACCGCATGTCGCCGCCGGGGAAGATCCGGGTCGCCGCCACCAAGCCGATGCTCACCCAGCGCGACCTGTCGCTGGCGTACTCGCCGGGCGTGGCGTATGCCTGCGAGGCGATCGTGGCCGATCCGGCCGCGGCCAGCGAGCTGACCGCGCGCGGCAACCTGGTGGCGGTGATCTCCAACGGCACCGCGGTGCTGGGCCTGGGCAACATCGGCCCGCTGGCCGGCAAGCCGGTGATGGAAGGCAAGGGCGTGCTGTTCCAGAAGTTCGCCGGCATCGACGTGTTCGACATCGAGGTGGACGAGAACGACCCGGACAAGCTGGTCGACATCATCGCCTCGCTGGAGCCGACCTTCGGCGGCATCAACCTGGAAGACATCAAGGCGCCGGAATGCTTCGTGGTCGAGCGCAAGCTGCGCGAGCGCATGAACATCCCGGTGTTCCATGACGACCAGCACGGCACCGCGATCATCGTCGGCGCCGCCATCCTCAACGCGCTGGACATCACCGGCAAGAAGATCGACGAGGTCAAGGTCGCCACCACCGGCATGGGCGCGGCCGGCATTTCCTGCGTGAACATGCTGGTGGAACTGGGCGTCAGGCCGGAGAACGTGCTGGCCTTCGACCGCGACGGCGTGATCTACGCCGGCCGCGAGGGGCTGGACCCGGAGAAGGCGCGCTACGCGCGCGACACCGACAAGCGCACCCTGGCCGAGATCGTCGAGGGCGCGGACATCTTCCTGGGCCTGTCGGCCCCGGGCATCCTCACCGCCGAGATGGTCAAGACCATGGCGCCGGACCCGGTGATCTTCGCCCTGGCCAACCCGACCCCGGAAATCATGCCGGAAGTGGCGCGCGCCGCCCGTCCGGACGCGATCATCGGCACCGGCCGTTCGGACTACCCGAACCAGGTCAACAACGCGCTGTGCTTCCCCTACCTGTTCCGCGGCGCGCTCGACGTCGGCGCCACCGGCATCAACGAGGAAATGAAGGTCGCCTGCGTGCGCGCCATCGCCGCGCTGGCCCGCAAGGAGGCCTCCGACCTGGGCGCGGCCTACGGCGGCGACACGCCGAGCTTCGGCCGCGATTACCTGATCCCGCGCCCGTTCGACCGCCGCCTGCTGGTGGAGCTGTCCTCGGCGGTCGCGCAGGCGGCGATGGACTCGGGCGTGGCCACGCGCCCCATCGCCGACATGGCCGCCTACCGCCAGAAGCTGGCGCAGTTCGTCTACCGCACCAGCCTGTTCATGAAGCCGGTCTACGACCAGGCGCGCGCCGACAAGCAGCGTGTGGTCTATGCCGAGGGCGAGGAAGAGGTGGTGCTGCGCGCGGTGCAGAACGTGATCGACGAGGGCGTGGCCTTCCCGATCCTGATCGGCCGCCCGGACGTGATCGAGTCGCGCATCGAGCGCCTGGGCCTGCGCATGAAGCCGGGCGTGGATTTCGAGATCACCAACATCAACGACGATCCGCGCTTCAACGACTACTGGCAGTACTACCACGGCCTGACCGGCCGCCGCGGCGTGACCGTGGCCGCGGCCAAGAACCTGCTGCGCTCGCGCCCGACCCTGATCGCCGCGGTGATGGTGGCGCGCGGCGAAGCCGACGCCATGCTCAGCGGCGTGGTCGGCCGCTTCCACAAGAAGCTCGGCTACGTGCGCAGCGTGATCCCGCTGGAGCCGCGGGTCAGCTCGACCTCGGCGATGACCGGCGTGATCAACTCGCAGGGCGTGTTCTTCTTCGTCGACACCCACGTGCAGGAAGACCCGAGCGTGGAGCAGATCGTCGAATCCACGCTGCAGGCGGCGTACCGCATGAAGCTGTTCGGCATCGAGCCGAAGGTGGCGCTGCTGTCGCACTCCAACTTCGGCAGCCACGACTCCAAGGACGCGCTGAAGATGCGCCAGGTGCGCGAGCAGCTGCTCAAGCGCAACCCGCGCCTGAACGTGGACGGCGAGATGCAGGGCGACACCGCCTGGGATGAGGCGCTGCGCGAGAAGCTGCTGCCCAACAGCACGCTCAAGGGCCGCGCCAACCTGTTCGTGCTGCCCAACCTGGAAGCGGCCAACATCGCCTACAACCTGGTGCGGGTGTTCACCGATGGCGTGGCGATCGGCCCGATCCTGATGGGCATCTCCAAGCCGGTGCACATCCTCACCAGCAGCGCCAGTTCGCGCCGCGTGCTGAACATGACCGCCATCGCCGCGGTCGATGCGCAGATCCGCAAGCAGATGGATGCTGAACGCGGCACCTGAGCCGCGGCGGCAAGGCAACAGCGACAAGGCCGGCGCACGCCGGCCTTGTCGTTCCTGGAGATCGCGATTTTCCGCCGCCGGCCGGTTGCGGCCGGATCAGGCAATGATGCCCAGCACCACCGCGCGCACGGCCGCGGCGGTGCGGTTGCCCACCTCCAGCTTGGCCATGGCGTTGTTCAGGTGGAAGTTGACCGTGCGCTCGGTGATGTTCAGGCGCGCGGCGATCTGGCGGTTGGTGTGGCCTTCGGCGACCCAGCGCAGGATTTCGATCTCGCGCCCGCTCATGGCCTCGCGCGAGGTGGCGCGCCAGCGCGCGAGCATTTCCCGCGCCAGCCCGTGGTGGGCGACCTGGCCCAGCCAGAGCAGCTGCGGCCACCTGGCCTGCAGCTCCTGGTCGTCCAGCTTTTCACCGCCGCGGGTCACGGTCAGCATGCCGCGCACGCTGTTGGCCGCCAGTGCCGGCAGCGACACGCCGCAGGTGATGTCGTGCAGGCGCGCGTCCTCCCAGAACGCGGCGGCCGGATCGAGCGGATCGTCGGAGTTGGACCAGGCGAAGGGATCGAGCGACGCCGCGCCCTGGCGGACGGTGGGATCGACCAGCAGGTAGGCGTTGTCGTGGTAACGCCTGCGCCAGGCTTCCGGGTAATCGTTGAGCATCACGATCTCCGGCTGCGCCAGCGGCAGCGGCGCGCGCATGCCATAGGCGCAGTGCTCGAAGCCCAGCGCACGCACCAACCCGGCGACCGTGCCGAACAGGTCTTCCTGTCCGCCCGGCGCCAGCAGCGCATTGAGTTGGTCTTCCCGCCACGCCTCCATTTCCAGCCCCCGATGAAATCGTGATCCCGGCCCGGCGTACTGTCAGCACTGACAGTTTCCAGCGCATGTGCCGGGCATCTAGATTGGGCAACCCGACCGCCCGGCGCAGTGCACCACTGCCGCCTGCACTGCCATAGGCCGCATGATAATGATGGACGACGATGGTTACATCCGCCTTCCGCGCCGGGCGCTGGACCAGCTGCGGCTCGTGCACCTGGTGTCAGGGCTGGACGAGGAACGGCGCACCGGTGCCGCGGGGGCGGTCCACTCGGACATCAGCGGCTATACCGAATGGGCCACCACGTCCGTTCCGGCCGTTTCGGTGGGCTGGGACTGGCATATCGATACCCTGTCGCGGCCGCTGTCCGCCGCCTGCCGGGACACCCCGCGCAGCAACGTGATGCTGGTGGATGAGCAGGGCAGGGACATCGGGCCGGACCGTACCGCGCGCTGCCTGCGGCGGCTGGTCGAGGGCATGGAATGGAAGCCGGTGGTGCTGGATGCCATCGGTTTCCGCTGACGGCAAGCCTGGCTTCCATCCGATTCGTTCACGGGTCGTATGGAAGGTGTGGCGCACCGTTTTCCGACGCTCCGTGACCTGTCAATCCTGACAGTTATCAGGCCTGTGCTGCATTGCAAGACTCATTCCCCATCCATCAGGAACGGGGGAGTGCGTCATGGAATTCATTCTTGCCAGTGCCAACAACCTGTCGCCGCTGCTCACCGAGGCACTGGGCCGATACCGTTACCGGGTTTTCGTCGAAACGCTGGGCTGGCGCATGGATACGCCGCCGGGAATCGAGCGCGACCGCTTCGACCAGCCGGAAACCGTGCACGTGATCGCCCGCGACGAACGGCACGACATCGTCGGCTATGCGCGCCTGCTGCCCACCACCGGTCCTTACCCGCTGGGCGAGATGTTCCCGGAACTGATGAACGGGCTGCCGCCGCCCTGTTCGGAAGAGGTATGGGAGCTGTCGCGCTTCGCGGTGATGGACCTGCAGGGCGCGCGCACCGGCATTACCACGCTGCGGCCGTCCGCACTGGCGCTGGACATCCTGCAGCTGGCCGCCGACCACGTGGAAGGCCGGGGCGGGAAGCGGCTCATCACGGTCTCGCCGCTGGCGATGGAGCGCCTGCTGCGCCGGACCGGCTTCCATGTGCACCGCGCCGGGCCGCCGGTGATGGTCGAGGGCCACCCCACCTTCGCCTGCTGGATCGAACTGGCCGGGCGCCCGGCCCGGGAGCCGCGAAAAACCGCCGGCAACGGCGTTTGATTTGCCCGTCGGTGGCCCTGAGGCCTGCTGGTGGCGGCAAGAGGGGGGCGAACCTGTCAATCCTGACAGTTACGGCAGGCGCGGCATTTCGTGTGAAATCCCGGTGAGGCCGGAGAGCCTTCGAGAGACAGGGGGGATTCTCTCGATCGGCGGGAGCGCCCTGCGGAGGGAACAGGGAGGTTGCAGGCGGGAAGGGGTCCCGCTTTCGCGCACGGTCCACGTGCCCCTCCGCGTTCTGTTCATACCGGGAGACGAGGCATGTTCAAGAAGAGTGCGGACCACGACGGCAGGCACGGCGTCTCCGATCCGCTGCGGCTGCAGTTCCTGGCAGGTCTCTTTGTAGGCACCGTGGTCGGCATCGGCGTGGGTGGGCTGCTGGGCATCCTGTCCTGAGTCGGGGGCCTTCTCCGTCCGGCGCTCCGGACCGCCAGCCGTCATGTGACCCGGCACCACCGGAACCGGCTTTCCGGTTCCGGCGTCCGCATGCCCGGGGACGCGGCGATCGGCACGGATCGCCCGTCCGCCGGCCGCCGCGCTTCGCGGCACCCCGCATCGCCGCGTGATGCCCGCACCCGCTCAGTCGAAGGACTTGGTCAGGGTCAGGTAATAGCCGCGGCCCAGCGCATTGTGCAGTGACGAGTAGAAGCCCAGGCTGCGGGCGGACAGCGGCGGGTCGCGGTCGGCGACGTTGCGCACGGTCAGGCGCACGCTGCTGTTGTCCAGCAGGTTGCCGACCTTGCCGAAGCGGCGTTCCAGCCACAGGTTGGTGGTGGTCCAGGCCGGGATCCGGTACAGCGTGCCGTCGGCCAGCTGCGCATCGCTTGAATCGAAGGCGCCGACATGGCGCACGAAGGTACCCACGCTCCAGTCGTGGTAGCGCCAGCTGGCGTTGAACGAGGCGCGCCATTCCGGGGTGCCGTTGATGCCCAGCAGGTTGCCGGCGCTGCGGATGGTGAAGCCGCTGCTGATCAGCCCGGACTGCTGCGCCTGCTCGATCATGCTTTCCAGGTCCGAGGGCATCTGCGTCTGCTCGATCAGCCGGCTGGCGTCGAGGCTGGCGTTGAAGGTGCCGAAGCGGTCGCTGCGCAGCCGCCAGGACAGGCCGAAGTCGATGCCGCGGGTAAGGCGGGGCAGGCGGTTGGTGTACTGGTCGCGCACCTGCAGCACGTTGCCGACCGCCTCCAGCCCGGTGCCGGCGAAGTTGTCGCGCTTGGCGTCGTCGGGCTCCTCGCGCAGCACGTTGGGGTTGTACGACCCCTGCATGCGCAGCAGGTAGTCCAGCGCCAGGTGGGTCTGCTCGCCGGTGACGGCGATCATGTCCTCCTGTTCGATGGACCAGTAGTCCATGGTGAAGGTGAACTGCCCGGCCGCGCGCGGCAGGAAGCGCGGCTGGAACACCATGCCCGCCGACCACGCCTCCGAGGTCTCCGGTTTCAGGTCGAGGTTGCCCTCGCGCACCGCCTGGGTGCTGTACGACTTGCCGCACTGGCTGAAGCTGGCGATGCGGCCGGCGCGCACGTCGGCTTCGCATTGGTAGTAGTCCAGGCGGCTGTTGCTGACCACGGTGCCGTCCGAATACATCTGCAGGATGTTGGGCGCCAGGAAGCTGGTGGACCAGTTGCCACGCAGCATGAAGCCGTCGAACACGTCCCAGGCCAGCGCGACCTTCGGATTGGAGACGTTGCCGAAGTCCGAATAGTGCTCCCAGCGCCCGGCGATCTGCAGGTCCAGCGAGCGCACCAGCGGGATGCCCATGTCCGGCTTCACCAGCGGCACCGCGAACTCGACGTAGGCAGAGGCCACGTTGCGGTCGCCGCTGGTATTGCCGGCCGGGCTGGCGCCGAGCACGTCCGAGGTGATGTCGCCGGTCAGCGGGTTGGTATAGGTGAGCGTGCCGTTCATGCGGTCGTCGCGCTCGTCGGCCAGCGTCTCGCGCCGCCACTCGGCGCCGAAGGACAGGCCCACGTCGCCGGCGGGCAGGGCGAACAGCTGCTCGCGGGTGAAGCGCGTGTCCACCTGGAACAGCGAGGCGGTGGCGCGGCGTTTCACCGGCACCAGGAAGCTGGCGATGGTGGCCGGGTCGTTGGGCGCGTTGCTGGGCGCCGACCAGTCCTGCAGGTTGCCGCCGCCGAAGGGGTTGTAGGCGCCGGGGTCGTTGCGCGCCAGCGCCTGCGCGAACAGGGTGTTGCTGATCGAGCCGTGCTGGGTATCCAGGGTGGTGGCGCGCGAGTACAGCACGGCGCTTTCCCAATCGAAGCCGGCGAGCATGCCGCGCACGCCGCCCATGACGCGGTAGGAGTCGTCGTCGACCGTGTACGGGCGCGTGGTCTCGGTGGCGCGGTAGCTGCTGATGCGCAGGTCCACGCCTTCGTCGGCGATGTCCAGGCCGGGCAGGCGATTGGGATTGAGTGAGCCGTCGGCCAGGTACTTCGCGCCGAACGGATTCCAGTAGTTGGACGCGGGCACGATGATCGGCGCGGCGGCGAGCGAGGCGGCCTGCTCGCGCATGCCTTCGTACTTCGACTGGTAGTAGTTCAGTTCGCCGAAGGCGACGAAATTGTCGTCGATGTCGTGCTCGAGGGTGCCGAACAGGTTGTTGCGGCCCAGCCCGCCCATCAGGTAACGCTGCGAATTGGCGTTGAAGCGCAGCGGACGGTCGATGGCGGTGCTCTGCGCGCCGGTCTGGATGCAGACGTCGTCGTTGAGCCGGGTGGCGCAGCCGTTGGGGATGGGCTCGATGTGGAAGCTGCCGCTGCTGTTGGTGATGTTCTTCCCGTTCTGCCTGACCTGGCGGCCGTTGACGGTCTGGAACACGCCCCATGCGCTGGACGTGGTGCGGTCGTCGAACGCGGTCATGCCTTCCCATGGTGTGCCGGCCATGAAGTCCCTGTGGTCCTGGTTGGCCGAGTAGTCGCGCTCGGAGGCCTCCATCACGCTGCGGTAGGTATGCCCGCCCAGCACGGTGACGCGGGTGCGGCCGTCGTTGAACCAGTGCCCGGCCTTGAAGTTGAAGTTGCCCTGGCGGAAGTCCGTGCCCTCCGATCCACCGTACTGGCCCTGGATCTTCAGGCCCTGGAAATGCGTGTCCATCACCACGTTCATCACGCCGGCCACGGCGTCGGAACCGTACAGCGCCGAGGCGCCGCCCAGCAGCGTTTCCATGCGTTTCACGCCGTACAGCGGGATGGCGTTGATGTTGGCGGTCTGCCGCGGAACGAAGTTCTCGGTCTGGGTGCCGGGGTGGTTGACCATGCGCCGGCCGTTGACCAGCAGCAGGGTGTTGCCGGTGCCGAGGTTGCGCAGGTTGACCGAGCCCACATCGCCGCGCGCGGCGTTGAGGTTCGATGCGGTGTCGGTGTTGTCGAACATCATGTCGCCCACCTGCGGCAGGCTCTGCAGCAGATCCTCGCCGGACACCGCGCCGGTGGCCTGGATGTCTTCTTCCGACACGGTGTTCACCGGCAGCATGCCGGTCTGGCTGTTGCCGGCGAAGCGGCTGCCGACCACGACCACGCTGTCGAGCGTGGTGGCCTTGGTCTGCTGCGGATCGTCGCCGGCCGCGGGCGCGGGCGATGCCTGTTCCTGCGCGGCGGCCGCGTCCATGGCGATGGCCGATGCGAGCATGAGGCTCAGGACGGAAAGAGCGGGTTGCGGTTTCATCGTGCGTTTCCCCTTGCATGGACGCGGAACATCCGCATGCCCGGATGGTAGCCACGGATGTACGCGCGCAGGCTTTCCGTTGCGTCGGTCGGGCATAGCTTGCGGTTATCGCGCGTGGGCGCGCTGCGCGCACGGCAAAGGCGCAACGCAGGCGCTGCATCGCGGGTGCGGTGCGGGTGGCCGGCATCGCGCCGCCGCCACCCTCGCGGTCAGGGGCAGGTGCCCGGCGGCGGCGAATGCCGCAGTACGCGGCCAGCAAGCGCGTCGGTCTGCACGTCGTCCTCGATGGCGATGACGCCGTTGACCAGCAGCAGGGCGACGCCGGAAGACAGCTCGCGCGGATGCAGGTAGTCGGCGTGCGGCATGAACCGCTGCGGGTCGAACACCACCACGTCCGCGAAGAACCCCGGCCGCAGTTCGCCGCGTTCCCGCAGGCCCAGGATGCGCGCGGTCAGCGCCGTGGAGCGGTGGATGAAGTCCTCCGTGCTCAGCACGCCCAGCTCGCGCACGTAGCGCTGGTACTTCAGCGGAAAGCTGGCGTACTGCCGCGGGTGTCCATCGTTGCCGTCGGAGCTGGTGGCCATCCACGGCTGGCGCATCAGCCGCTGCACGTCGTCCTCGTCCATGTTGAACGAGGCCACCGAGCCGCTGTTCCGGTCCGGATGGTCGATGCCGTGCTCGATGATGCGCAGCGCCGCATCGATCGGATCCAGCTTCCATTGGCCAGCCATCGCCGCCAGCGTCCTGCCGGTCCACTCCTGCCCGGCGGAGATCAGCAGCAGGGCCCCGGCGCCGCCGCGACGCTGCAGGTTCTCGCGCATCGCGGTACGGATGCGTTCGCGCTGCGCGTGATCCTGCAGCCGTTCCCGCAGCGCGGCGTTGCCGCCGTCCACGGCCCAGCGCGGCAGCAGCGCGGCGGTGATGCCGGTCCCCGACGCCAGCCACGGGTACTGGTCGGCGGTGACCCGCTGCCCCTGCGCGCGGGCCTGCTCCACCAGTTCCACCAGCGCCGGCGCCATGCCGTGCACGTCGGTGCCCAGCGCCTTCAGGTGCGCGATGTGCACCGGCAGCCCCGCCTCGCGGCCGATGGACAGGGCCTCGCGCGTGGAGGCGAGCAGGCCGATGTCGTAGGACGACTCGTCGCGCTGGTGCGTGTCGTACAGCCCGCCGCGGATCGCCGCCTCGCGCGCCAGCGCCACCACTTCGTCGCGGCCGGCGAAACTCTGCGGCGCGTAGAACAGCCCGGTGGAAAAGCCCACCGCGCCCTCGCACATGCCCTGTGCCACCAGTTCGCGCATGCGCTGCAGCTCCGCGGCCGTCGGCGCGCGCGCGGCATGGCCGAGCACGGCGCGCCGCACCGGGCCGAAACCGACATAGGGGACGAGGTTGGTGCCGACCCCGGCGCGGGCGAATTCCGCGCTTTCGCGGGCCACCTCCGGGGTGCCGCCGCCGTCCACGCCATGGGCGATGGTGGTCACGCCCTGGTACTGCCACGGTGCATTGCGGCGCACGCCCGCATCGTCCGAGCGGATATAGGTGTAGGGATGTGTGTGCGGATCGATGAAGCCGGGCGCGACGATCCTGCCGCTGGCGTCGATGGTGCGCATGGCCGTGTAGCGCCTGCCGGCACCGGGGCCGACCGCGACCACCCGGTCGCCGGCGACGACCACATCGCCGACCACCGCCGGCGCGCCGCTGCCGTCATGGACGTACCCGCCGGCGATCACCAGGTCGGCCGCCTGGCGGGCCGCGGCCCGGCCAGGGGAGCACAGCGACAGCAGGGCGATGACGGCGGCAAGAGGGACGATGGGCGGCACGGCGATTCCCCGGACGGCGCGATGGATGCCAGGCCACCATAGGAGGGCGCCGCCGCCCGGACCACTGAAAAGAGTGGCGACGGGCATGGCGCGCGGTTATGCCCGGCCAGGCTCATGCCCTGTCCGGCGCTGCTAGAATTGGCCGGTCCCGGTTTTCCTGTGTGAATGACGCCATGAGCCATACCGCCACCGCGCCCGCCAACGCGCAGAAACGCTACAACGTGCACCGTGCCGACCTGCCGTTGAGCTGCCCGACGCCGGAGATGGCGCTGTGGAATTCGCATCCGCGGGTCTACCTGCCGATCGAGAACGAACCCAACGGCGAAGCCGCCTGCCCGTACTGCGGCGCGGTGTTCGTACTGGTCGACTGAACGCCCGCATGCGCCGCCTGACCGTGGTGCAGTTGCTGCCGGCGCTGCACTCCGGTGGCGTCGAGCGCTCGACGCTGGAAATCGCCCAGGCGCTGGTGGAGGCGGGGCATCGCGCCATCGTGGTCTCCGCCGGCGGTCGCCTGGTGCAGCCGCTGCTGGATGCCGGCGCCGAACACCTGGCGCTGGACATCGGCCGCAAGTCGCTGCTGACCCTGCGCCACGTGGTGTCGCTGCGGCGGCTGTTCGCCGAGACCGGCGCGGACATCGTGCACGCGCGTTCGCGGCTGCCGGCCTGGCTGGGCTGGCACGCGCTGCGCGGCCTGCCGCGCGAGCGGCGTCCGCACTGGGTCACGACCATGCATGGGCTGAACTCGCCGGGCCGCTACAGCGGCATCATGGCCAGCGGCGAACGGGTGATCTGCGTGTCCAGGACCGTGCGCGACTACCTGCTCGCGCATTACCCGGCCACCGACCCGCAGCGCCTGCGGGTGGTTCCGCGCGGCGTGGACCCGGCGCAGTTCCCGCACGTGGCGTCCACCGACCGTCGCCCGCGGCTGGCGGTGGACGCCCTGCATCCGGCGCTGGCCGGCGGCGGACCGCTGCTGCTGCTGCCCGGCCGCGGCACGCGCCTGAAGGGGCATGCGCACGCGCTGCGCATGCTGGCGGCGCTGCATGCGCAATCGGTGCCGGCGCGGCTGTGGATGCCCGGTGCGCGCGAACCCGGGCGCGAGGCCTACGTGCGCGGGCTCGAGCAACAGGCCGCGGCGCTGGGCATCGCCGACGCACTCGCCATCACCGCGCCGACGGCGCGGATCGCACAGGCCTATGCGGCCAGCGACCTGGTGCTGCAGCTGTCGGACAAGCCCGAAGCGTTCGGCCGCACCGTGCTGGAAGCGCTGGCCGTGGGCCGCCCGGTGCTGGGCTGGGACCACGGCGGCGTGGGCGAACTGCTGGCCGAACTGCAGCCCGGCGGCGCGGTACCCAGGGGCGATGCGACGGCGTTGGCGGCGCGCGCCCTGGAACTGCTGCGGCAACCGCCGTCGCTGCCGCGACGGATTCCCTACACCCTGCGCGCGATGCAGCGCGCGACGCTGGATATCTATGGCGAACTTGTCGGTTGATTCCCGCCCGCCGTCCGCGACGCTTCCTGGGAAGTGGGCGCCGGCCTGGGTGATTGCCTTCGTCGCGGCGTGGCCGGCGCCCGGCATCGCCGAGGCGGTGCTGGCGCTGGGTGCACTGTTCACCGCGTCGCGCCTGCTGCAGCTGCGGCTCAACGGCGGCATCCGCCCCCTGCTCAGCGTGCCGGCGTGGGCGCTGACCAGCGTGCTGTTCTTCGCCTACTGGCTGCCGCAGCTGCTGTCGGCGATCGGTGCGGCCGATCCGTCCAGGGCATGGGGCAAGGCGGCCGCGGGCCTGCGCTATCTGCCCTTCATGTGGCTGGTCGCCATCGCGGTGGCGACGGCGGCGCGGCGCCGCATCACCTTCACCGGGCTGGCGGTCATCGTCGCGGTGTGGGTGCTGGATGCATTGGCGCAGGCGGCGGCCGGAACCAGCCCCCTGTTCTGGTCGATGGACCAGCTCAAATGGCTGGTCAACGGCCATGGCCTGTGCAGCGCCGAGGAAGTGGCGGCGGCGGACCGGCTCAGCGGCGTGTTCGGGCCCTGCAACCTGAAGTTCGGCCAGGTGCTGGCCAGCGTTTCGCCTTTCCTGCTGTTCGCCAGCGCGTCGCGCTGGGGGCGCGCCGGCTGGTTGCTGTCGGCGCTGCTGGTCGGCGTGGTGATCGTCCTGGCCGGTTCGCGCGCCTCGTGGATCACCTATGCGCTGGTGCTGCTGTTTTCCGGCTGGCGCCTGCTCGGCAGGAAGTGGATGGCGCTGGCGCTGCTGTCGGGCGCCTTGGGCGTGGTGGTGCTGGCCGGCGTTTCCACGCAGGTGCGCGAGCGCATCGCGCGCACCACGCTGGCGATGAGCGGCGATGCCGCCGGCGTCGACGCGGCGCTGTCCGGGCGCAGCCAGATCTGGTCGGCGGCGCTGTGCATGGTGCGCGAAAACCCGCTCAACGGCGTGGGCGTGCGCGAGTTCCGCAACGCCTATCCGCACTGTGATCCGGCGGCCGGGCAGCAGGCCGCCTGGGGCGCGGGACCGGCCTTCCACGCGCACCAGATCGTGCTGGAAATCCTGGCCGAAACCGGCCTGCTGGGGCTGTTGCTGTGGCTGGCCGGTGCGGCGATGGCATGGCGGGCCTGGCGCTATGCCGATGAGGCGGCGCGCGCGCGCGCGCGTCCGGCCGCGCTCGCGCTGGCGGTGACGGTATTCCCGTTCAACACCCACCTGGCGTTCTATTCGGCGTTCTGGGGCAGCCTGACCCTGCTGTTGGCGGCGCTGTTCGCCGGCGCGCTGCTGGCCGTATCCGACGACGCGGACGCGGACGCGGACGCGGGCGTTCAGCGCTTCCGTTCGTAGAAGCGGCTGCGTCCTTCCGGCTGCCGCTTGAAGCGGCGGTGGATCCACAGGTACTGCGCCGGCGCCTCGCGCACCATGTCCTCGATGGCGGCATTGACGCGCGCGGTGTCGGCGACCGCGTCTTCGGTGGGGAAATCCGGCAGCGGCGGGGCGATCTTCAACAGGTAGCGCCCGCCCTCGCGGCGATGGAAGTAGGGCACCACGGCGCAGCCGGTCAGGCGCGCGAACTGGTGCGTGGCGGTGATGGTGGACGCCGGCATGCCGAAGAACGGCACGAACACCGAATCCTTGCCGCGCATGTCCTGGTCGGGCGCGTACCAGAGGAAGCCGCCCTTCTTCAGGTGGCGCACGGTGGCGCGGATGTCCTCGTTGGCGAACATCGCGCAGGCATAACGCAGGCGGCCGCGCTTGACCGCCCATTCCATCACCGGATTGCGGTAGCGGCGGTACATGCCGGCCAGCGGCACGTGGTCGCACAGCAGGCGCCCGCACATCTCCAGGGTCATGAAGTGGCCGGAGACCAGCAGCACGCCGCGTCCTTCGGCCTGCAACGCCCGCAGGTGTTCCAGCCCTTCGATCTGCACCCGCGGGCGGATGGCGTCGATGCTGCCCCACCAGGCGCGCGCGAACTCGAAGATGCCCACGCCCAGCGCATCGAAGCTGTCGCGCAGCAGTTGTCGGCGCCAGGCCTCGTCCTGTCCGGGAAAGCACAGGCGGATGTTCACTTCGGCGGCATGCCGGCGGGAGCGGGCCAGGTGCAGCGCCAGCCAGCCGATGCCGCGGCCGATCGCGCGCTGCAGGAACCAGGGCAGGCGCGCGCCGAGCATGGCCAGCGCCAGCCAGGCGAACGTCGGCCAGTGGCGGGGCTGCCACAGCGGTGGGCGGGTGGCGGTGGTGGGGCTGTCGGACATGGGGGGATTCTAATGAGGAACGCGTGCAGAAGAACGGGAACAGGTGGAAGCGGCTGTGCCGGGACGGTTGCTTTCACCCGTTTCCCCCACTCGTTCCCCGCACCTAGGTATCCTCGCCGCATGCGCAAGGATCCCGTCGAACTGCTGCTGCGGGGCCTGTATTCGGCCCTGCTGTACCTGCTGCTGCCCATCACCGTCTATCACCTGGTCTGGCGCGGTTTCCGCGTGCGCGAATACTTCCAGCGCTGGGACGAACGCTATGCGTCCTATCCGGAGAGCGGCCACCGGCCCTGCGTCTGGCTGCACGCGGTGTCGGTGGGCGAGGTCAATGCCGCCGCGCCGGTGGTGGACGCACTGCGCCGGCAGCGTCCGGACATCCGCTGGGTCATCACCACCATCACCCCGACCGGGTCGCAGCGGGTGCGCGCGCTGTGGGGCG
>Ga0182741_1001072_pt1 | contig 37933 bp, 27 predicted proteins | sample eDN5th37CBELigOP_FD_128874 | JGI IMG/M metagenome (GOLD analysis project Ga0182741, IMG submission 128874) | Enriched Organic Plus compost microbial communities from Emeryville, California, USA - eDNA 5th pass 37_C BE-Lig OP (version 2) (version 2) ... | reverse complement strand
CTGCTCGCATAGGGGCAAGGGCTGCTGCCACAGGGGCTGCTGCCACAGGGGCTGCTGCCGCAGGGGCTGCTGCCACAGGGGCTGCTGCCACAGGGGCTGCTGCCGCAGGGGCTGCTGCCACAGGGGCTGCTGCCGCAGGGGCTGCTGCCACAGGGGCTGCTGCCGCAGGGGCTGCTGCCACAGAGGCTGTTGCCACAGGGGCCGCTGCCACAGGTGGCACTTCCACAGGAGTTGCTGCCATGGACGAGGTGCCTTTTCCCTTGTGGGAGCGGCTGTGCCGCGAATGCCTTCGATCCCCAGCATTCGGATGCTCATTGCTGCCCCTCCTTCCGCCGCTTCACCTCGATCAGCCATTTCTCCACTTCGGCATCCGGTTCGGTCTGCAAGGCCTGGAACTGCTCGAACGCGCTGACCGCGCAGTCCAGGTCTTGCAGGTACAGGTCGCACAGCACGCCCAGGTTGAGGTGCGCGAGCGCGAACTGTGGATGCGCCGCCAGCAGCGCTTGGTAGGTGGCGCGGGCCTCCTCGAAGCGGCCGGACTTGCGCTGCAGGATGGCCAGCTGGTTGGCCGCCACCGGATGGTTGGGTTGCGCTTGCAGCGCCCGCTCCAGCGCGGCGATGGCCTCGGCGTCCTTGCCCATGCCGGCGTAGGCGATGCCGAGGTTGGCCCAGGGGCCGGGCAGTTCCGGCGCGGTGGCGGTGAGCGCCTGGAAGGTTTCGATCGCCGGCTGATAGCGCTCGGCGCGCAGGTGCTCCAGGCCCTCGTCGAAGGCGGCGACCAGCTTGGGATCGAGCTTGGGCGCGGCCGGCGCCTCGGCCTTGCTCTCGGCGGCCGGGCGGTTGGGCTGGAGGGCGCAGCCGCCCAGGGCCAGCAGCAACAGCGGCAGCAGCAGCTTACCGCAGCGCATCGGCCGGTCCTCCCAGGCGTTCGCTCTTGCCGTAGCGCGCCGGCAGCAGCCGGGCCAGCTCGGCGTAGCTCTGCTTCACCCAGTCGTCGTACACGCCCTTGGCGGCGCGGCGGGTGTTGGCCTCGTGCACCTCGATGGCTTTCTCCTCGAAGGGGTAGGCCTGCTCTTCCAGCATCAGCTCGTACTGCTCCAGCGCCTCGTCGTCGAGGCCTTTCGGCCGCTCCGATTCCAGCAGCGCCTTGGCGAAGTCGCCGTACAGCTCGGCGATGCGGAAGGTGGCGGCGGTGGTCACCTCGGCCAGCTCGTAGTTGGCGGCGGCGTCGTAGGCGGCCAGCGACTGCTGCAGCGTCTGCTTCTTCAGCGGCAGGGTCTTGGCGATCGGCTCGACCAGGCGGATCTGCCGGTAGGCCGCGCCTTGCTCCTCGGCCAGGCTCAGGCTGGCGCGGGCGGCCAGCAGCTTGGTGCGGTCGCTGCGCTCGGCGCCGGCCTCGCGGTCGGCCTTGATCAGCCGCACTAGCGCGTCGCGGGCGCGGGCCGGGTCGTTCATCGTGGCGTACAGCTTGTGCAGCCGCTGGTAGCTCTCCACCGCCGTGCCGGCCGGCTTGGGGAACTGCGCGACATAGCGCTCCAGCATGGCGGCGGCCTGGGCCGGCTCGCCGGCGCCCTCGTGCAGGTCGGCGCTCTTCAGCCAGGCCTCGCTGCGGATGGCCGGGTCGGAGGTCTGCTCGGCGATGCGCGCGAACTCGCGCGCGGCGGCCGGCGCGTCGCCGGATTCCATGTAGGCCACCGCCAGCTTCTGCGTCACCTCCGGTTGCAGCTCGTGCGTGGGGTGGTCCTTGCGGAAGGCTTCCAGCACGGCGATCGCCCGCGGCCATTCCTTCAGCTCGATCAGCAGCGCCGCGGCGTCGTACTCGGCGGTGGCGCGGATCGGGCTGTTCGGCGCCGCTTGGGCGACGCGCAGGAAGTGCTCCACCGCCGCCGCCAACTGGCCGTCGCGGCGTTGCGCTTCGCCCTGCTGGTAGATGCTGGCCGCCAGCCGTTCGACCAGCGCCGGGCGCTGCTCCGGCTTGAGCGCCGCCGACGCTAGCGCCTGCTGGTAGGCGTGCTCGGCCTTGAGATAGTCGTGCTGGTCGAAGGCGCTGTGGCCGATCACGGTCCAGGCGGTGAGCCGCTGCGGCTCGGTCGCGTTCAGCTCGGGTGCGAGCAGCCGCTCGGCGGCCTGCGCCGCGATCTCGGTTTCGCCGCGCGCGAACAGCCGTTCCACCGCGTGGGTCAGCACCGGCGCCGCCTTGGGGTGGGCGGGGAAGCGCTCGGCGAAGCGCTGCGCGCTGGTCAGGCCCAGGCTCTCCCAGTTGCGCTGCTCCTCGCCCTGCAGGCGCTTGCCGTGCTGCTCGTAGGCCACCAGCGCCGCGTAGCCGGCCTCGGCGGCCTTGTCGTCGCTGCCGAAGTCGTAGGCGGCGTGCTCGTACTGGCCGGCGGCGTCGGCGTAGTCGCGGTGCTCGAACAGCAGCTCGGCGTAGAGGAAGTGCATTTCCTGCGCGCCGGCGTGGCGTGGGAACGAGGCCAGATAGGCGCGGTAGCCGTCGAAGGCGCGGCGGTAGTCGGCCTCGGCCTTGCTGGTCTGGGCCAGCGCGTGGTAGTGCCGGGCCAGGTCCTTGAGCGTGGTCTCCAGCGGGCCGACCACCTCGGGGTGATCGTCCGGCGAGCGCCCGGCCCAGAACGGACCGTCCAGCCGGTACAGGTCGACGAAGCGCTGCTTGGCTTCCAGCACCTGCGCGGCGAAGCCGGCGTCCTGATACACCTGCACCGCCCGCAGCTGGAACAGCGGCGCGCGCTCGTGGGTCGGCCGCGCCGCGACGAAGGCTTCCAGCGCGGCGGCGGCGTCGGAATAGCGCTCCTTGCTCAGGTACAGCTCGGCCAGGCCGGCGTGCGCCAGATCCTCGTGGCGGCGGTGGCCGCGCTCACGGTAGTACTCGGCGATGGACGGCGGGCCGTCCAGGTAGGAGAAGGCCAGGCTCACCGCGCGCAGGCTGTCCTCGGCCTGCTCGCGCTCGGCCGGGCTCAGCTTGTCGAGGTCGAGTTCGCCGCCGCCGGCGCGCAGGTCGAACAGCGCCATGAAGTCGTCCACCGCCTCGGCAAACTGGCTCTGCTTGAAGCGGGCCCAGCCGCGCTTGTACAGCGCCTCGGCATGGAAGCCGGAGTCTTCGCCGCGCGCCAGCGTGCCGCTGTAGGCGGCCTCGGCGCCGCGGTAGTCGCGGTCGACGAACAGCATCTCGCCGCGGCGGAACTGCGCCTCGGCCAGCAGCTCGCTGTCGGGATGGGCGCTCACCAGCCGGTCCAGGCTGGCCAGGGCGGCGGCGCGCTCGCCGGCGGCGTCCTGGGCGCGGGCGAGCTGGTACAGCACCACGTCGTTGTTGGCGCCGTTCGGGTGCTCGCGCAGCCGCTGCTCGTACAGCGCGGCGACGGCGCGGTTGGCCTCGGCGTCGGGCTCGCCGCTGGCGGAGCGCGCCTCGGCGTCCTCCAGCCGCAGGTCGGCCAGGCGGCGTATGGCTTCGGCGCGCAGCAGCGGGTCGCGGGCGCTCGCCAAGAAGGTTTCGTAGCCGCGGATGGCCTGCTCGCGGCTGGCGCTGATCTGCGTGCTGCGGGTTTCCGGCGGCTTGACCTCCAGGCTGCCCAGGGTGGCGGGCTGCGGCGCGCGGCCGGCGCAGCCGGCGCAACCGGCGAGCAGCAGCAGGGGCAGGGCTCTCAACTTCATGGCTGCGCTCCCTGGCCGGCGGCTTCGTCGTAAAGCCGGGCCAGACCGAAGCGGGCTTGCGACAACTGGCGCTCGAGCGTGGCGCGGCGCGCGGCTAGCGCGGTCAACGCCTGCTGCTGCAGGTCCTCGGCTTGAATGGCGAGCAGCCGCTCGACCTCGGGCTGCAGGCGGGCGACCTGGGCCTTGGCTTCGTCGATGCGCGCCTGGTAGCCGCCGAAGCGGCGCTGCGCGTCCTGCCGCGCCTGGACCAGCGCGGCGCGGCGGCTGGCCAGCGTTTCGTAGTCGGCGTCGAGCGCCTTCAGCGCCTTGCGCGCGTCCCAGATCCGCTGCGGATAGGCCGCTTCCATCTGCCACAGCAGGACACCCTTCAAGCGCGCGGTGCGCTCGCGCAGCTCGGGCAGTTGCGGGTGATCGGCCGGCAGCGCGTCCAGCCGCTGCTCCAGCTGGGCCAGCTCGTCCCAGTGGGCGCGCTCCTCGGCGTTGGCCAGCGCCGGCGCGTCGGCGTCCGCGGCGATGCGTTCGAACTCGGCCCGGGCCTGGGCGCGGCGCTGCTCCAGCGCCTCGGGATCGAGGCCGGCGAGCAGTTGCTCGGCCCTGGGCAGGATCTGGGCGTAGCGCGCCTCGCGCGCGGCGAGCATGTCGTCGAAGCTGGCCATGCTGCGCGCCCAGCCCAGCAGATTGGCGCGCAGCGCCAGCAGCTCGCGGTAGGTCTTCAGCCCTTGCTGGAAACCGTGCGCGGCGGTCACTTCCACGAGATAGGCGCGGCCGGGCACGGCGTCCGGCAGGCGGCCGTCGGCGCTCAGCAGCGCGCCGGCGCACACGCTGTCCTCGGCCCGGGCGACATTCGCCAGCTCCTGCTCGAAGCCGCCGATGGCGGTCTGGTACAGCTGCTCGGCGGCGGCCTTGTCGCCCAGCCGCGCGTGCAGATAGGGCAGGGCAAGGAAGGCTTCCTGCACCGCCGGGTCGTCCAGCGGCTGTGACTTGAGCAGGCTGAACGGCGCCAGCGCCTGAGCATGGCGGCCGGAAGCGGTCTCCAGCCAGCCCAGGCCGAGCAGGGCGCGGTTGGTGAAGGGGCCGTCCTGGCGCACGCGCTGCAGCACCCGGCGGGCGCGGGCGAACTCGCGCTGCTGGAGCAGGCTGTAGCCCAGCGCCAGGTTGGTCTTGTCGCGCAGCGACCAGAGCTCGTCGCTTTGCGCCGGGCGTTGGCCCAGCGCGTCGAGCGTGGCCTCGCCGCTGGCGCTCAAGCCTTGGCGCAGCTGGGCGATGCCCAGGTTGTACTGGGCGTAGGCGCCGTTGGCGGCATCGCCCGGCCAGTTCCGCAGCGCCTCGGCGGCGCCGGCCGGATCGTTGCGCTGCAGGCGCGACAGCGCCAGCAGCAGCTGCCGTTCGCCGGCCTGCTCGGGGTCGAGTTCGCCGTCCATGCGCGCCAGCGCCTGCTCGGCCAGCGCCGGTTCGCCTTTTTCGTAGGCCATGCGGCCGAGGTAGTACCAGGCGCGGTTGCGCACGCGCGGCGGTACCTCAGGCGAGAGCAGGCCGCGGAAGATGGCCTCGGCCTCGACGTGTAGGCCGTACGACAGTTGCATGCCGCCGGACAGTAGCGCGCCGTCCAGCTCGTGGTGCGGCAGCTGCTGGGTGTCCTGCGCCGCCAGCAGGCGGGTGAGCGCGGTGAGGTAGTCGTCCTGATAGAAATGGAACAGCACCTCGCCGTAGGCCAGGTCCTGCACCGGCTTGGGCGCGGCCTGGGCGAGGGGCGCGAGCAGGCAGCCCAGCAGGGCCGCGCGGCGCAGACGACGGAAGCGGGGCAGCGTCACGGCTACTGCTCCCACTCCTTGATGGTGAATTCCGGCTGCTGGCTTTGGGTGCGGTCGCTGATCTTCAGCTCCAGGTACTTCGGCCCGAGGCCCTTGGTCAGGTCGATGGTCGCGCCGCGGCGGTAGTCGCGGTCGTGCGGGCCGGTGCCGGTGAAGGTGGCCACCACCTGGTGCGCGCCCTGCTTGACGTTGCCCACCCACAGCCGCTGCACGCCGCCCTTGATCAGGGCCTGCGCCTCGCGGTCGGTGTAGAGGTAGTTGGCCACCACCTGGTCGTCGACCTTGAGCGTCACCGAGTCGAGCTTGAACAGTTGGCCGACGTCGAGCGAGACGAACACCGCCAGCTGCGTGCTGGAGGGGTAGAGCAGCTCTTCCTCCAGCAGGAACAGCTCCTTGTTGAGCTGCAGCACCTCGCGCTTGAGCGCGCGTACCTGCTCGTCCAGGCCTTGGCTGTCGCCCTGGGCCGAGGCGGCGCTGGCCAGGCCCAGCAGCAGGCTCAGGCAGTAAAGTCGGATCTTGTTCATTGGCAGTCCCCCGAGCCGCCGAACGCGGCGGAGATCGGCAATACGTTGTCGTTGCACCTTTCTTCCCCGTGGGAGCGGCTCTGCCGCGAATACCCTCGGGGCGGGAAGAGGAAAGGCATTCGCGGCAGAGCCGCTCCCACAGGGAGGGCTTCCACAGGGAGGGCTCCCTTGGCGGCGCTCGATTCCGGCCGATGGATCGCTATCCGCATGGCGTCAGTACCAAAGCGAGATGAACAGCTTCAGCACGTTGGCGCTGTAGCTGTAGAGCGGTTCGGAGCCGGCCGGCACGCCGTCCGCGCGCAGGTCGCGGAAGTCGTCGTACTCGTAGCGCACGTGGTCCAGCCCCAGGTTGAGCGAGCCGCGGTCGATGAAGCCCCAGCCGCCCTGGGCGAACTGGTAGCTCAGGCCCAGGCTGAAGGTGTGGCTGGTGAAGGTGGATAGCTCCTTGTCGCGCGCCAGGAAGTTCTGCGCGTCCTGGTACGGGAACAGATCGCTGTAGAAATCGGCGGCGGTCTGGCTGTACCAGCGGTAGCCCAGGTCGACGATCCAGCGCTCCTTGATCGGGTGCGAATAGCCCAGCTCCACCGTGTGCGCGTCGATGCCCCAGGTGTCGGTGAAGTAGCGGTAGCCGGCCTTGAGCACCGCCCGGTACGGCAGGTAATACAGCCCGCGCAGCGCCACCGCGTTGCTGGTGCGGGTGTGCGGATACAGTTCGGGCTGGTAGCCGTAGCCGTTGGGGTTGCCGTCGTCGATGAAGCGCACCTGCCGGTACGGGTTGTTGAGGAAGCCCTCGTCGGTGATGGCCTCCCAGCTCAGGTCCAGCAGCAGGCTCTTGGTGAGGATCTGCGACACGCCCAGCCGGTAGTGCTGGCGGCGCACGTCTTCCTTGAAGTTGTCGTCGCCGTTGCGGCCCACCGTGTCCCAGCCCAGGCTGTAGCCCAGGCGCACGGTGGTCAGGTCGCCGAACATGTCCTGCGAGATCGAGAAGCTGGCGGTGTTGGCCTCGTAGTCGTTCTCGCTGCTGCGGGTGAAGTTGCCGCTCAGCGTGGTCTTGCCGCGCAGGTAGTCGAGACCGAGGCTGGTTTGGGTGCGCTTCTCGGTGTAGGCGCTGGCGGTGGTGACCACGTCGATGGAGGCGCTGGTCACGTCGTCGACGTAATAGTTGGCCGACACCGAGAACAGGTCCTTGAAGGTCTTGCGCAGCAGCAGCGACGGGCCGGAGATCTCCACGCCGCCGCCGTCGTAGGCGTGGTAGAGCACGTCGGCGCGGTCCTCGGGCAGCACGGCCGCGGCCAGCGGCAGGCACACCGACAGCGCGCCGCCGAAGATCAACCAGCGGCGCAGCTTAGTTGCAGCCACAGCCGCCTCCGTGACCGCCGTCGGCGCCGCGCGCGCCCTCGCGCGCTTCGCGCACGTGGTTGGTGTAGGCGCCGGCCACCGGGTCGCGGTCGAAGCTCATCAGCGGGTCGGCGAAATTGGCCCGCTCGTACGGTTTGACCCAGGGCTCGACCGCGCAGCCGCTCAGGGCGAGCGCGGCGGCCAGCAGCGGAACGTGCAGCGCGCGCATCGTCACTCCTTGAGCAGCGCCCGGATCTGGTTGGCGTATTCCACTTCCGTGCCGGGCACGTAGCCGCGGTGCAGGAAGCGCATGTTGCCGTCGCGATCCACCAGCACGGTGCTGGGCATGGCGTTGACCTTGTAGAGCTTGCTCACCTGGTTGGCGCTGTCGAACAGCACCGGGAAGCTCACCGGCACGTCCTTCAGGAATTGCCCGGCCTTGGAGCTGTCCTCCTCGACGTTGATGCCCAGCAGGGTGAAGCCGAGCGGCTTGTACTTGGCGTAGAGCTGCTCCAGCAGCGGCATTTCCTGCCGGCACGGGCCGCACCAGGTGGCCCAGAAGTTGATCATCACCACGTCGCCCTTGAGTTCGGACAGCTTCACGTTGGCGCCGCTGGCGCTCTTCAGCGTGAAGTCCGGCGCCGGGCCGCTGAGCTTCTCGGACGCCGCCTGCGCGGCGCTGAGCCAGAGCAGGCCGGCCAGGGCGAAGATCCAGGTCCAGGTAACGATGTGCTTGCGCATGCGACCCCCTTGTTAGAAGAACACCGTGAAGCCGGTGGTCAGCTCCAGGTTGTGGGTGAGCTTGTTCTCGCCGAGCAGGTCGACGTCGAACATGTGATCGCGCACGTCCAGGTGCAGGGCCAGCCAGTCGGTGGCCAGGAAGCGGTAACCGGCGCCGAAGTTGACGGTGAAGGCGTCGCCGCCGGCGAAGCGGGTGCTGCCGACGCCGGCGATGATGTAGAGCGCCGAGTTGAACGCCCAGTCCTTGGCCGGGAACGACTCGCTGGGCAGCAGGTTGAAGCCCAGCGAGAGGTTGTAGTAGGTGAGTTCGCGGTCGTCGTCGCTGAGCAGTTCGGCGGCGCCGCTCAGGCGCTCGTAGCTGGTCTTGTCGCCCTTGCTGCGGCCCAGCGCCGCTTCCACGAACAGCCTTTCGCCGACGTGATAGGCCAGCCGCGCGCCGTACACCGGGTTGGTGCCGAAGTCCTCGATGGCGAGCATGCCGAAGAACAGGCCGAGCTCGAAGTTCTCGCTGTCGATCCGCGCCAGGTCGACCGAGCGCCGCTCCACCTCGGGCTGGATCACCTGCGGCTGGGTTTCCTCATCGGCCGCGGCGGGCGCGGCGCCGGCCAGCGCCAGGCAAAGCGCAGCGAGCGGGAGGTGAAGGCGGCGCAGCCGCGGGCTTAGAAGAAGAAGGCTACGCCGAGCTGCCATTGGTCGACTTCCTCGTTATCGTCGGTGCTCATCTGGACGACGTGGTTGCGGTATTCGGCCCGGATCAGGAACCGGCGGGTCAGGTAGGCCTGCAGCCCGGCGCCGACCTGCAGGGTCGTGTCGGTGCGGTCCTCGCTGCGCACCAGCGTGGTGGACGGATCGGTGTGAACGACGCCGACGCCGATCAGGAAGAACGGCTGCAGCCGCCAGTCGGGGAAGGGCCGGTGGGTGAGGTTGATGTTGCCCAGCCAGCTGCTGGAGTGGCTGCCCACGGCCTGGCCCACGGACAGTTCCAGCGACAGGTTGTCGCTCAGCGCGTAGCCCAGGTAGGCGCTGATCAGCCGCGCGCCGCTGAAGTCGCCGCCGAGCACGCCCATTTCCCAGCGCCGGCCGGAGTAGTCGCCGATGCCCGGCTCGGCGATCGCCACCGCTTGGCCGTCGCCGTCGAGCGTGCGCGCCAGCTGGCGGCTGTGCACCCAGCCTTCCTGGCCGCGCGGGGCGCGCACCTTGAACCAGTCGGTGCGGCGCTTGAGCACCTCGATCGGCTCGCCCTTGTCGACCACGTGGAACACCGGGTAGCCCTCGCCGGGGCCGGTGTGCAGCTCGATGTACGGATCGGCCACCTGCACCGTTTCGGCGGCGCGCGCGCGCGGCAGGAACGCCAGCAGCGTCAGTGCCAGCCACAGCAGAAGGCCGATTCTTAGAAAGGAGTTGTGAAACACCCGCGCGTACTTCTTTCTTTATCTTGCGTCCAGTTCGGTTTCGCCGCTCCGCGTGCGCGGGTCCTTCGCGCCAACCACATTCCTACTAATTGGCGGGAACGGCGAATGGATCGTTGTAGTACTGGGCGCCGAGATCCAGCCATTCAGAGATCAAACGCTTCTCCGCCGGCGTCAGCCAACCGTCGTGGCTGCCGCCCTGATCGAACTTGCTCAGGAAATAGCTGGCGCGCGCGCCGTTCGGCGACATCGACGGGCCTTGCGCCGGCACCGGCACCATCACCGGGATCGGATTGCCCTCGTCGTCCAGGATCGGATTACCGTTGTTGTCGGTCTGGTAAATGATGTTGCCGTTGCCGTCGCGCGCTTCCACCAACCGGTCCTGCAGCGTGCCTTCGACGATTTCCTGTTCGTTGTCCGGGTACAGCAGCTCGCGATAACTGGCGAGATGGTCCGGTTCGTCGGTCGACGGGCCGTCGCCCAGGTCCAGCTGCGCGGCGGGCACGCGCAACGCGCCCGCGGCATCGGTGCGGCTGTGGCAGGCGGTGCAGGTGTTATCGGCCAGCACCGTCACGCCGTCCTCGTCGAACACGCGGCGGTCGCGGCTCCACAGCGGGTGGATGTGCGTGGGGTAGTGGATGACGATCCGGCACGACGAGGTCCAGCGGCTCTGGCAGGCGGCGCTGGTCGGCGCCGGCGTGGCTAGGCCCTGCTCGATGCCGTCGGCCGGGTCCGGATCGGAGTAGAGATAGCTGAAACTTTCCGCCGGATTGGCCGCCGGGTCGACCCAGCGATCGTCGAACACGATATCCACGCTCGGCGTCAGCGCCGGGCCGGCGCAGAACAGGTCCAGCGACGCCGGTAGCGGCGACTGCGCGCACAATGTCGGCGCCAGCCGCGCCCGGGTCTGCGCCATGGTCTCGCCGAAGTCGGCGAACAGTTGGCCGTTGGTGTTCGGGAACGGCTGGCCGGTGACCGGCGCGCCGGGGTTGACGGATGGAAGGCCGTCGAAGCGGCCGTGCGGCAGCGGGCTGTTCGCCGCGTGGCAGCCGTTGCAGGTCACGGTCTCGCCGGCGCGCACCTGCAGCCAGGCCTGGTGGCGAGCACTGATGCGGCGGCCGTTCCGGTCCAGCACCTCGATCGCCAGCGCCACGTCCGCTGGTACCTTCACCATTACCGAGCCGTCCGGCTCGATCGGCGCGTAGCCGATGATCTCGCGCATGATGCGGCCGCTTCGGCCGTAGGCGCTGTTGGGTACCTCGCGCACGTCGCGGTCGGGAATGCTCACCGCCTTGAGGATGCGCAGGAAGCGCGCCGGACGCGCGTCGGCCGGCGTGAGCGCCGGATCGCGCACCGCGGTGATGCCGCCTGGAGCGGTGTCGACGCCGTCGACATCGTAGACGCTGCGGATGTGCAGCACGCCCACGCCCTCGGACTGCCAGTCGCTGTTCAACTCGCCGGTCTGGTCGCGGTCGATCAGCAAGGTCGGCAGCGGCCGCGGCTTGGCCGCGACCAGGTCGGTGAACATCACTCCTTCCTCGGGCGCGACCACCGGCTGCTGGGTGTCCTTGGCCAGGTCGCGCATCCACACGCCGTACAGCGGCGGCGCGGCCTGCGCGTTGGGGTTCTCCAGGCCCTGTGGGGTGCAGGGCACGATGCGGGTGTTTTCGATCAGCCGGCACGGCGTCCAGCTCACCAGCAGCCGCTCGGTGCCGTCCCACAGCGGATAGAACGAGGCGAAGCGGCCGCCGGGCGAGATGCCCTCCGTGGCGTAGACCACGCTGGTGGTGGCCGGCACCTGCGCCGGGCCGGCCAGGCCCAGGTACTGGTACACCGGCTGGGTGTTGTCGGCGTAACGCTCGGCGTCGATCAGCACGATATCGCCGCCGCCGAAGGTGCCGGTGAAGGGCAGCACCAGCGCGGCGACGCGGCCGTCCGGCATCTGCCGCGGTTTGACGAACTGCACGGTAGCGTTGTCGGTGCCGGTGGCGTTGCGCCCGGTCTGGTGGCTGCGCACGCCGTAATACGCTTCCAGCGCGGTGCCGTCCGGGCGCACGCGGTACAGGTGCATGCCGGTGCGGCCGCCGGCGTTGTCCCAGCGGGTGAACAACACTTCGCCGCTGTTCATCACGCTGGGGTAGAGGTCGTGGCTCTGGTTGAACGAGATCTGGCGGATGTTGCTGCCGTCGGCTTCCATCACGTGCAGCGTGAAGGCGTCCTCGCCGAGATCCTCGGTCTGGTTGGTGAACCCGTCCTTGCCCTCGTCCAGCAGGATGGCGCGCGCCTGGCGCTGACGGGTGGAGGAGAACACGATGCGGCCGTCGGGCAGATAATGCGGGGAAATGTCGTGACCGGCCTCGGCATTGATGTCGGAGGCGATCACGCGCCGCAGCTGACCGGACGGGATGTCGTATTCCCAGATGTTCCAGGTCGGCTGCTCGTCTTCGTCGGCATTCTCGATCAGCGGCAGGCGCAGGGCGAACAGCAGCTTGCTGCCGTCGTAGGAAACTTCCACGTCGCGCACGTCGCCGCGGCCGCTGGTAATGGCGCCGGTGATATTACGCTCCGCGGCGCTCGGCGAGGCGCGGTCGCGCAGGTACAGATCGCCGCCGCCATTGAAGCTGATCTGCCGGCGCAGATCGCTTTGCGCCGGCTGTCCCTGGTTGTTCAGCGGCAACGGCCGGCGCACATAGGCCACCGGATAGTCCTGGACCACGGGGTCGGGATCCTGCGCGTCGCTGCCGATACTGCTGCCGCCGCCGCAGCCGGGCAGGCACAGTATCGCCGCCGCCAGGGCCAAGCCCGCGCCTAGCCGATTGAATCGGTTCTCCGCCCCCATGATCCCCATGCCATTACTAATTGCGGCGCCTATGCGTGGGCCGCCGCGTCCCGACGCCAGCAGTCCGCCAACTCGTCCGCCCGGTTGTCGGCACGGCAAGTTGCAGACCTTGGTGAGTCGGGATTGTTTATTCGCCGAGTGTCCGGATCGCGCCCCCTGCGGAATCCGTGAAGTGAAATTACCGCGTGCGAAGCATCCGGCACAAACGCGACTTTGCCAACTGTTTCACGATTCCCAAAAGTGTCGCTGTTTTCGGACAAGCGGCGGCGTTTTCCCCGACGTATAGTCCTGACCAGACACGCGCTTGGCGCTATCTTTCTCCGTCGTGGAGCCCGCGGGGGCGGAATAGGCTCCGGGCAGAACCAATAAATATAAGGACTTTCGGCATGGGAGTCGGCGTAATTGACCGGAAACGAACCGGTCTGCGTGCAGCGTTGCACTGGGGGTTGGCGATTCCATTGCTGGTCGGTGGCATGTCGGCTGCTTGGGCGGGTCCGCGCGAGCAGGCCAAGCGCATGCACGACCGCTTGACCGGCGTGCCGCCGAGCGCGGAGGTGCTCGATGACATGGCCGCGCGTATCAGCGCCGGCAATGCGGTCGGCGCGGCGCTGTTGGCGATGGAGAACAGCGCCTTCTACAACGTCACCCTCAAGAACCTGGCCACGCCGTGGACCAACCGCGAGCAGACCGTGTTCGCGCCGCTCAACGACTACACCGCCACGGTGATCGGGCTGATCCGCGACGAAGCCGACTTCCGCCGGCTGCTGTACGACGACGTGATCTACGTCGGCAGCGGCTCCGGCATACCGGCGTATTCAGTCAGCAACAACGCTCATTACGAGGCGTTGGAGCAGCGCGGCGTCGATCTCAAGACCAACCTCACCGCCACCGCGCAGTCGTCGCTGCTGGGCATCCCGCCCGAGGCCACCGCCGGCGTGATGACCAGCCGCGCCGCGGCCAAGGCCTTCTTCTACGCCGGCACCAACCGCGCGATGTTCCGCTACACCGTGCTCAACCATCTGTGCAAGGACCTGGAGGAGATCAAGGACCCGAGCCGGCCGGCCGACCGTATCCGGCAGGACGTTTCGCGCAGCCCGGGCGGCGATAGCCGGATCTTCCTGAACAACTGCATCGGCTGCCACGCCGGCATGGACCCGCTGGCGCAGGCCTACGCCTATTACGACTTCGAGTTCAACCGCGACACCGACCCCAACGGCGACAACGGTCGCCTGGTCTACAACGGCGCCGGCACCGTCGACCCCGACACCGGCACCCGGGTGCAGGGCAAGTACCTGATCAACGCCGCCACCTTCAAGTACGGCTTCGTCACGCCCGACGATCGCTGGGACAACTATTGGCGCCAGGGGCCGAACGCGCTGCTGGGCTGGGATCCCGCGTTGCCGGCCGGCGGTCACGGCGCCAAGAGCATGGGGCAGGAGCTGGCGCACAGCGAGGCCTTCGCCCGCTGCCAGGTGGAGAAGGTGTTCAAGGCCGTGTGCCTGCGTCCGCCGGGCAACGCCACCGACCGCGGGCGGGTCGATGCCATCACCGCCTCGTTCAAGGGCAGCAACTACAACATGAAACAGGTGTTCGCGGAGACGGCCGTCTACTGCATGGGCGAGTAGCCGGCCAGTTGCGTGTTCGCCAGCGGGGGCGGCGAGACGCGAAGGTGCGATGAGCACCGGTCGTTCGACCGGCGCCGACCTTCGCCGACGCCGGGTTCCATGCCCGCGGGGGGACCGGAAGGCAACGCTCGGACGTTTTCCGGAGATAACGATGGACAAGCTCAGTCGAAACCAAACCACCGCTCGCCGCCGCGGAGCCTGGCTGCCCGTGCTGGCGTTGCTCGCGGCCCTGGTCGCGGGGTGTGGCGGCGGTGCCAGCACCGAGTCCAAGCCCAACCCGCACGGCAGCGGCGGCGGTAACGAGTACACCGGCCCGGCGCCGGCCACCGACGATGTGCAGGCTTTCCGTGTCAATCTCTGGGAGAACATCCGCGGCGGAAACCGCTGCGGCGCCTGCCACGGCACCGGCGGCCAGTCGCCGCAGTTCGTCCGCGACGACGACGTCAATGCCGCCTATGCCCAGGCCTACCCGCTGGTGGATCTGACCAGCCCGGACGACTCCCGCCTGGTCACCAAGATCGCTGGCGGCCACCACTGCTGGCTGGACAGCGACGCCGCCTGCGCCGCCATCCTCACCACCTGGATTTCCAACTGGGCCGGCGGCGCCGCCGGCGGCGGCACGGAAATCGAGCTGGAGGCACCGGTGGATCGCGAGCCCGGCGCCGGACGGGCCTTCCCCGAGGATCCGGGCCTGTTCGCCAGCACCGTGCACCCGCTGCTGGTCGCGCACTGCGCCAGCTGCCACACCAGCGGCGCGCGCACGCCGCAGTCGCCGTTCTTCTCCAGCAACGACGTGTCCATCGCCTACGAGGCGGCCAAGAGCAAGATGGACCTGGACAATCCGGCCAATTCGCGGTTGGTGATCCGGCTGCGCGAGGATTTCCACAACTGCTGGAGCGACTGCGGCGCCGATGCCGATGCGATGCAGGCGGCCATCGCCGCCTTCGCCGCGCCGATCGAGACCACCGAGATCGACCCGAACCTGGTGCTGAGCCGCGCCGTGCGCCTCACCGACGGTATCGTCGCCGCCGGCGGCAACCGCTTCGAGGGCAACCTCATCGCCAAGTACCAGTTCAAGGAAGGCGGCGGCTTCACCGCCTACGACACCTCAGGCGTCGAGCCCGCCGCCAACCTTAACCTGAGCGGCGACGTCGGCTGGGTCGGCGGCTGGGGCCTGGATCTGCGCGGCGGCAAGGCGCAGGCCAGCACCAGCGCCAGCAGTAAGATCGCCCGCCTGGTCAAGCTCACCGGCGAGTACTCGGTGGAGGCCTGGGTGGTGCCGGGCAACGTCACCCAGGAAGGGCCGGCGCGCATCATCAGCTACTCGGCCGGCACCGGCGCGCGCAACTTCACCCTGGGCCAGACTCAGTACGCCTACGACTTCCTGGCCCGCTCCAGCCTGACCGACGGCAACGGCGAGCCGGCGCTGTCCACGCCCAACGCCGACCAGATCCTGCAGGCCACCCAGCAGCACGTGGTGCTGACCTACACCCCCACCGAGGGCCGCCGCATCTACGTCAACGGCCAGCTGGTCAACGTCGCCGACGCCGGCGGCGGCAGCCTCGCCGACTGGGACGATACCTTCGCGCTGGTGCTGGGCAACGAGGTTTCCAACGACCGCCCCTGGCAGGGCAAGCTGCGCTTCGTCGCCCTCTACAACCGCGCGCTCACGCCCGCGCAGATCGAGCAGAACATGGCCGCCGGCGTGGGCGAACGCTACTACCTGCTGTTCAACGTCAGCCAGCTGGTGGACATGGCCGACGCCTACATCCTGTTCGAGGTCAGCCAGTTCGACGACTACAGCTATCTGTTCCACCGGCCGACCTTCATCAGTCTCAGCGGCGCCGAACTGCCCGGCGACATTCCGGTGCGCGGCATGCGGATCGGCCTGAACGGCCGCGAGATCGTGGTGGGGCAGGCGTTCCGCACCCTCGACACCACCATCGGCGCCGGCCGCTACGGCGCCGCCGGCCAAGTGCTGTCGACCCTGGGCACGGTGATCGGGCGTGAGCGTGGTCCGGAAACCGACGAGTTCTTCCTGACCTTCGAGCGCCTGGGCCGCCACAGCAACGTGGTGCTGGAGCCGGTGCCGCTGGCGCCGGCGCCGGTGGACCTGCCGGACAGCCCGGACGTGGGGCTGCGCACCTTCGAGGAGGTGCACGCCACCATGGCGACGCTGACCGGGGTGAGCCCGACCCAGCCCGACGTGAAGGCCACCTTCGACACCATCCACCAGCAGCTGCCGACCGTGGAGAGCATCGACGGCTTCCTGTCGGCCCATCAGGTGGCGGTGGCGCAGTTGGCCATCGAGTACTGCAATGCGCTGGTGGAAGACGGCACGCTGCGGGCGCGCTTCTTCCCGGGCGTGAACTTCTCCGCGCCGGTAAGCAGCGCCTTCGGCAGCCCGGCGGCGCGCGATCTGGTGATCGACCCGCTGCTCACGCGGCTCATGGGCAGCGGCCTGGCCAGTCAGCCGGCGCCGACCGACGTCAAGGTGGAGCTGAACAAGCTGATCGACCGGCTCACCGCCTGCGGCGGCAGCTGCGCGGCCGATCGCACCGAACTGGTGGTGAAGGCGGCGTGCTCCGCCGTCCTTGGCAGCGCCGCGATGCTGCTGCAGTAGGCGCAAGGGATTAAGAGGACACAGCCATGCTGAGGAAGATCCGCAAGAGCTTTCTGCCGGACGAGCCGCTGCGCCATCCCGATCACCACCGCCCGATCACCCGGCGCGAGTTCATCTCGCAGGGCTTCATGGCCGGCGCGGGCGTGGTGCTGGGCAGCTCGATTTTCAGCCTGTTCGCCAATCCGCGCGCGGCGCGGGCGGCGCTGTCGCCCGATCTGCAGGCGCTCAAGGACCGCTGCGGCATCGCCGTGCAGGGCGCCGGCAAGATCCCCTTCATCGGCTTCGACCTGGCCGGCGGCGCCAACATCGCCGGTTCCAACGTATTGGTCGGTGGCCAGGGCGGGCAGCTCGATTTCATCACTACGGCCGGCTACGGCAAGCTCGGTCTGCCCGGCGACATGATCCCGCCGGTGGCCGGCGGCGGCCGCACCGACCACATCGACACCACGCTGGGGCTGGCCTTCCACTCCGACAGCGCCTTCCTGCGCGGCATCATGAGCCGGATCTCGCCCGGCACCGCCGCCAACATCAACGGCTGCGTGATCCCGGCGCGCTCGGAGAACGACACCGGCAACAACCCGCATAACCCGATGTACGGCATCTGGCGCGCCGGCGCCGACGGTGAGCTGCTGACCCTGATCGGCTCGGTCAGCTCCGACTCCGGCGGCAACTCCATGGCGCCGGCGCACCTGATCGACCCGAGCGTGCGGCCGACCAAGGTCGACCGCCCCAGCGACGTCACCGGCCTAGTCGATACCGGCAAGCTGGTGGGCCTGCTCAGCCAGGACGACGCAGTGGCGGTGATGGAGTCGATCCAGCGCATCAGCGACCTGAAGCTGAACCGGGTAGACACCAAGGTGGCGCACGACCTGGCGATCAAGGAGCTGGTGCGTTGCGGCTACGTCAAGAGCGCCGACCTGGTGGACCGCTACGGCAACCCGTCCGCGCTCAATCCCGCGCTGGACAGCGCCATCGTCGGCGAGGGCGGTATCTTCAGCCAGGCCGAGTTCAACGCCGACGCGGAGTTCCGCAAGACCGCGTCGGTGATGAAGCTGGTGATCAACGGCTTCGCCGGCGCCGGCACCATCACCATGGGCGGTTTCGACTACCACACCGGCGAGCGCGCCACCGGCGAGCTGCGCGACTACCGCGCCGGCCAATGCATGGGCGCCTGCCTGGAGTACGCGGCGCGCGTGGGCATGCCGCTGATGCTGTACGTGTTCAGTGATGGCTCGGTGTCCAGCAATGGCATGGTCGACAACTCGGCGAACGGCCGCGGCAAGCTGGTGTGGACCGGCGACGATCAGGCCACCGCGGCTTCCTTCTTCCTGGTCTACAACCCGGGCGGCCGGCCGCGGCTGATGGGCGGTAGCGCCGACCAGCAGGCGCGCCGTCAGCAGTTGGGCTACTTCAGCCCCAACGGCGACGTCGCCACCGCCTCCAGCCCGGCGGCCAACAACGTCAACCAGCTGGTGGACCTGGTGGCGCTCAACTATATGGCCCTGCACGGCGAGCAAGGCCTGTTCGCCGAGCGCTTCCCCAATCACGGCCTTGGCGCCTCGAGCACGCGCGATCAGCTGGTCGCGTTCGAACCGATCGTCAACGGCACCATCGGCTGACGTCCGCGTTGCAACTTGCTGCCGGCCGCGTCTCAACGTAGAGTGCGCCGCTGGCTCCATGCGCTGTTCGACCGAAACGAGGCGAAAGACATGGTGCCGGCGGCGCGCCCTAGGTGGGAAGGGCTGGCGATACGCCCCGGCGCCGCTTGATCGATATCAACGTGTTTCGTGCTCTAGTCGTTAGCCTGTACCGGCGTCGCCAGCCCTAGGATAGGCGATCCGTTTTCCCTGCTCCTTTTCTAACCGAGAGGAGTAGCCGACCTCCCGGAACGTTCCCGTGGTCTTCGAGCGCCGCCAAGCACGCCACATATACGCCGCCGGTATCGCATGCTGCCTAGCGCTCGTACTCCTCGCGGCCGGCGTCTACCTGCGATTCCAGGACGTGCTGGTGGACCAAGCGCAGCAGCAGTTGCTGCTGATGGCGCGCAATGCCGCCGAGGACATGGATCAGTTCCTGTACGAGCGCATCGAATCCCTGCAGATGGCGCTCAGCAATCCGCAGATCACGCCCGAGGCCGAGGCCGCGCCGGAGTCGCCGCATAGCGGCGAACTTGCCCGGCAGCTGGCGAGGCTGATGCGGGCGCATGCCGATACGATTTATCTGGTGGAACTGTTCGACGCCTCCGGCCAGCCGTTGCAACGGCAGCCGCCGTGGGGCGCGACCGTGCCGGACCCGGCCGAGGCCGGGTTGCTGGCGCGGGCGATAGCGAGTGCTCGACCGGTGGTGGCCGACTATCTGCTCGAGCACGATGGAGAGCGTTACCTGCCGGTCGTGGTGCCGGTGTACTACTCAGCGCCGTCGGCGCGGCGGCAGCCAGACGGCGCGGCGCGCATGCTGCTGAGTTTTCGCGCCCTGCTCGAACGTTACGTTCAGCCGGTGCAGCCGTACGGCTCCGGTTACGCCTGGCTGCTCGATGCCGACGGCGCCGTGGTATGGCACCCCGATCCGGAGTCCGAAGGCTTATCCATGGTCGAAGCCGCCCGCCGGCTGGCGCCCGACGTCGATCATGCCGAGCTCGAGCGGATGTCGTTGCAGATGCGTGCCGAGCGCGACGGTACCGGCAGCTACCAGTTCTCGGCCTGGCGCAGCGATCGCCGGCGTGAGGTGACCAAGCTGATGGGCTTTGCCCGGCTCAGGTCGCAGGCGGGCGGGATGACCGTCGCGGTGGCGGCCGACTATGAGGACGTGATCGCCCCGGTGGCGCATTTCGCCCGCTACGTCGCGGTGCTTACCGCGGCCATCGTGCTGGTGATGGCGATCGGCGGTTTGGTGCTGCTGCGCATGGAGCGCCGCGCCCAGCGCCAGCGTCACGAGCATCTGCTGCAGAGCCAGGCGGTGGCCGAGGAGATGCGGCTGGCCGACCGCATGTTCCAGAACGCGGCCGAGGCCATTTTCATCACCGACGTCCATGGCCGCTTGCTGCGCGCCAACCCCGTGTTCGTCGAGCTCACCGGGCATCAGGTCGGCCAGGTGATCAGCCCCGAGGGGCCGATGGTGCTGCCGGGCGAGAAGCCGGACGATGTCGTGCGCAGGGTGCGCGAGATCCTGGAGCGCGACGGCTGCTGGCGCGGCGAGGTGCACGGGCGGCGCGGCAACGGCGAGTCCTTCCCCGGCTGGCTGAGCTTGACCGCGGTGCCCGACGCGCAGGGCCGGCTCAGCCACTGCGTGGGCTTCCTGTCCGACCTGAGCGGCCAGCGCGAGCTGGAGGGCATGATCCGGCGCCTGTCGCACTACGACCCGGTCACCGAACTGCCCAACCACGCCCTGTTGCGCGAGCATCTCGCGCACGAGCTGCAGCAGGCGGCGCGCGGCGGCACGCGCCTGGCGGTGCTGTTCATCGATCTGGACCGCTTCAAGCACGTCAACGAAAGCCTGGGCCGCCAGCTGGGCGACGCCATCCTGCGCCAGGTCGCCAAGCGGCTGGCGCAGCTGCAGGAACCGGGCGCCATCCTCACCCGGCCCGGCGGCGACCAGTTCGTGCTGGTACTACCGGACTTGCGCGAGAGCGAGCACGCCGCGCTGGTGGCCGCGCGGATCGAGGCATTCCTGGCCGAGCCGCTGCCGATGGAAGGTTACCGCCTCGGCATGAGCGCCAGCGTCGGCATCAGCGTCTATCCCGACGATGCCGGCGACGTCGACACCCTGCTGCAGCATGCCGAGACCGCCATGTACCACGCCAAGTCGAGCGGCGGCGCGGCTTACCACTTCTATACCGACGACATCAACGAACGCGCGCTGCACCGCCTGCGCCTGAGCCACGCGCTGCGCGAGGCGCTGCCGCGCGGCGAACTGAGCCTGGTTTACCAGCCGCAGTTGGACCTGCGCAGCGGCCAGGTGGCGGGCGTGGAGGCGCTGCTGCGCTGGCAGCACCCCGAGCTGGGGCCGGTGTCGCCGGCCGAGTTCATACCGCTGGCCGAGGAGAGCGGCCTGATCGTGCCCATCGGCCGCTGGGTGCTGCAGCAGGCTTGCCGCCAGGCACAAGCCTGGCAGCAGGCGTGCCAGCCGCTGCGGGTGGGCGTCAACCTGTCGCTGCGCCAGTTCCAGACCGGCGATCTGCTGGCGACGGTGCGAGAGGCACTGAGCGAGAGCGGCCTGGACCCGGCGCGGCTGGAGCTGGAAGTGACCGAGAGCATGGCGATGGCCGATCCGGCCGCCATCATCGAGGCGCTGACCGCGCTGCGCGGTCTAGGTGTGCGCCTGGCACTGGACGATTTCGGTACCGGCTATTCGTCGCTGGCCCATCTGCAGCGGTTGCCGCTGGACAGACTGAAGATCGACCGCTCCTTCATCCAGCAACTGGAGAGCAAGCACGACGACGTGGTGCTGACCAGCACCATCGTGTCCATGGCTCATGCGCTGGGATTGGCGGTGATCGCCGAGGGCGTGGAAACCGCCGGCCAGCAGGCGCTACTGACCGAGCTCGGCTGCGACGAAATCCAGGGCTACTATCTCGGCCGGCCCATGCCCCCGGCACAGTTCGAGGAGTGGCTGGCGGAGCGGGAAGCCGCCGCCATGCCCGGCGACGGTACCTTCGGCAACTAGCGGCTCCTCGTTCGTGCCGGCATGCGGGCGCCGCGCGGCTTGCTGGTTATTTATTTGAGGGCAAAGGGATTCGCGGCGCAGCCGCTCCCACAGGGGAAGAACGCTGGCCCCTCTTCGGTGGGAGATTCTATGTTCCGGCGCAAGCCAGCAGGTGCCTTGGGGCGGGTAGCCGGCCCGTGGCGTCTTCCTTAGCCTCTCCTGTGCCTTTCGCGCCTCACTCACCGAACTTCGGAACGAAGCCGGCAGGCAGAAAACCTGTTGTGCCCTGGATGGTGCCGCAAAGGTATCGCTTTGAAAAACTGGCGAGAACGGGAGAAAGGCATTCGCGGCGCAGCCGCTCCCACAGGGGGAAAGGGTGCTGATTATCGGTGACAGCATTACGCGCAACGGCGGAGCCGCTCCCACAGGAGAAAAGCTCCATTCGTCATGTGGGAGCGGCTGCGCCGCGAATGCCTTTAGTCCTTCCCCGACTCCGTTCGAACCGCCTCGGCACCCACCAGACCGAATACGGCCGCGGAACGCCTAACTCGCCACCGCTACGGCCGCCACGCCAAATGCAGCCGCTGCGCCCAGGCCGAGGCCAGGCTCGCCTGCACCGCCGCCGGCCCCACGGCGGTCACCTTCGCCAACCGCTCCTCCAGGCTCGGGTGCCGGCCCCAATAGAAATGCTCGCGCGCCAGCCGCTCCATGTAGTGCTCAAGCGTGTCCTGCTCCAGCACCAGCGAGGCGGCCACGTGGTCGCGCGCGTCGGCCATCTCCTCGGCGCTGGGACCGCCGTCGATCAGCTCCTGCAGCGACTGTTCCACCGCGCGCCGGCAACGCGCGTAGTCCTTGGGGCGGCAGGCGGTCTGGATCAGCCACAGCCCGCAGTCGGAAAACGTCTCCAGCGAGGAACGGATGTCGTACACCAGCCCCAGCCGCTCCCGCACTTCCTGGAATAGCCGCGACGACACGCCGTCGCCCAGCAGGTAGTTGCCGATCGCCGCCGCCGCCAGATCGTCGGCGGTGGCGGCCGGCGCCGGCATCACCCACACCAGATGCGCCTGCTCGGTTTGCTGGCGCTCGCTGCGCTCGCCGCCCCGCATTTCCGGCGGCGCGGTCACCGGCCGCTCGCCGGCCGGCAGACGTTCCAGCGCGGCGCAGCTGGCCAGCAGCGCGTCGTGATCGACCGCGCCCACCGCCACCACCGCCAGCCGCTGTCCGGCCAGCAGACCCTGGCGGAAGGCTTGAATCCCGTCGACCGTGGCGGCGGAGACGGATTCGGCCGTGCCCAGGATGTCGCGGCCAAGCGGGTGCCCGCCGCAAGCCAGCTCCACCGCGCGGGTCTCGACCGCTTCGTCCGGCGCGTCGGTTTGGCCGGCCATTTCCTGTAGCACCACGCCCTGTTCGGCCTTGAGGTCGGCGGCGGAGAAGCGGGTGTCGGTCACCATCGCGATCAGCAGCTCGGTGAGCTCGCCCATGCGATTGCCGGGCACCCAGCCGTGCAGCGCGGTGAGTTCGCGGCCGGTGAAGGCGTTGACCTGGCCGCCCCAGCGGTCGGTCATGCGGGCGATCGCCTTCGCGTCGAACTCGCCCGCCCCCTTGAAGAACAGATGCTCCAGCAGATGGGCATAGCCCTGGCGCGATTCGTCCTCGTGGCGCGAGCCGTTGAGCAGCCACAGTCCGACGGCGACGCTGCCGGCGTGGGGAAGGGAGCGGCTGATCACGGTGCAGCCGTTGGCGAAGGCGGTGCGGCGGATATCGTCGGTCATGAGTCCTCGGTGGTTGACGGCACGCCCGGGTCCGGGCGGCGCCGCGGCGGCCTATTGTACGCAAGGCGGCGCTCGGCGCGACCGCATGGGCTTGGAAGCGCATCAGCCCTCGCGCATGATGTGCGACTCGCCCGCGCGCAACGCGGGCTCGGCCATATCGGGGTCCTGCACGCACGCCATGTCGCGGGTGATTCTGCTCAACAAGCCTTATCTGGTGCTCTGCCAATTCACCGACCCCGACGGTCGGCCCACCCTGGCCGACTACCTGCCCGTCCCCGGTGTCTATGCCGCCGGTCGGCTCGACCACGACAGCGAAGGCCTGGTCGTGCTCACCGATGACGGCGCACTGCAGCACCGAATAAGCGATCCGCGCTTCAAGCTCGCCAAGACGTACTGGGTGCAGGTGGAGGGCGTCCCGACTCCCGAAGCCATCAAGCAGCTCGAAACCGGCGTCGACCTCAAGGACGGCCGCACCCGCCCCGCCCAGGCCCGCCTGATCGACGAACCGCCGGTATGGCCGCGGGTACCGCCCATCCGCGAGCGCAAGTCCATTCCCACCAGCTGGCTGGAGCTGACCATCCGCGAGGGCCGCAATCGCCAGGTGCGGCGCATGACCGCGGCGGTGGGCTTCCCCACCCTGCGGCTGATCCGCGCCGCGGTGGGGCCGTGGAAGCTGGACGGGCTGCAGCCGGGCCAGTGGCGCGAGGCGGAACCCGCGATGCTCATGCCGCCGCGCGCGCAGCCCCCACACCGGCCGCGTCAGCGCCAGGAAAGGCGTGCCCGGCAAAGCCGCCCGTACGGTGGGAAGAAGCCGGTTTCGTAGTGGCGTGCCGGTTGCCGATCGGCAGGATCTGAGTGCGGCCGCCGGCCAGTCGAACGCGTGTCCACGGCCACTCAAGCCATACCCGAGAATGGAGAAGCTATATTTCCACGCGTCGGCATCGCGGCGTGGATACGGAGCGCGGTTTCCGAAACCGGCGCCATGCGCGGTCCGACGTCTTCATGCCATTTCCCTCTTTAATGGACGGCAATCGGCCGCGGTATTCCCGCGCGTCCCGGCGGGCATTCGAGCGCGGTCCGGTCCCAGTTGCCGGTACGGGCAGCGGCTTCGTACGTCGATTATAGGAAGGCCAGCAGGACGGCGTCCGGGTCGGCAGCGGTACGTACGACGTCGTACGGCAGGATGAACTCGCCCAGTGTTTCGTTGTAGCGCGCCGCCGCGGGTTCCACGGCGAAGTCGCGGAAGCCTTCCGGTTCGGGGTAGGCGTAGGAGTAGAACGCGGGTTGTTCGAAGCCGGGACCGCCGGGCCAGAAGCCGGCGCTGCTCACCTCGTGCGAATAGGCCTCGCATGCGATGCTGTCCGGCAGGTTCGGTATGCCGCCCGGGTGCCGCGGCGCCCGCCGGCCGGAGAAGCGGGTCACCGCCAGGTCGAAGCTCCCCCAGAAGAAATGCACCGGGCTGCATTTGCCGATGAAGCCGGTGCGGAACAGGTTGAATACCCGATCCACCTGCAGCAGCACCTGCCAGAAGCGGTGGGCGTATTCAGGATCGTACGCCGAGTGAACGAGATCCCGGTCGAACGGGACGGCGTCGGCGATCTCGTTTGGCATCTGCTTGATGCGGACGCCGATGCCCAGTTCGTCCAAGGCCGCCATGACGTGCTGGTAAAAGTCGGCAACGGTAATGGGGCGCAGGAGGACCTGCCGGTTCGTGCCGTCGCTGGTCCTGATCCACAGGGTGTGATCGATGAAGTCGAACTCCATTTCGAAGCGCCGGCTGCCATGCGGTATGGCGGCGCTGCGCAGGCCGCGCGCGCTTACCCGCAGGGTCACGTGCCAGGAGTGATTCACCCAAGGCGACTGCACCAACTGGATCTTGCCGACGACCTGGGTCCACAGGTGCAGGGTGGCGCAGGTGTCTTTCCAGGCTTGGTACGGTAGTGCTGGCCAGACGTCGTTCGTTAGTGGCTCCGTTGCGGCTGGCATACCCGGTCTCCTTGGCGGCGGTGGCGGGCGGTTCGATGTCGCCGGCCGGTCGGCCGGGACGGTGAAGAGATGGGGATATGCGTGGGGAATGGCCAGACGGGCGGTGAGGGACTTCATCTTCCGGCCGGCTTCTTTATCGCCTCCTGAACTACCCGATGCCGCCAAGAAACATCGGGCGCTCTGCAGGCACCGACCGAGTACCTCCTCGTCGTTCCCGCGGAGGCGGGAACCCATGTCTTTAGAATTCTTGTTCCCGCCGTGGCGGGGACAAGAGCCCGGATCTTCGCATCACGCCTTCGCGGGAACGGCGAGAAGGCCCCGATCCCGCCGACGGCGCGCAAAAAGGGCTATCGCCGTTAGGCCCGTGCTACCTCGGCCGCGAACCGGCGTAATAGGTTTGCCGCCTCCGGCGTTTCCCGCACCGCTGTCAGCAAGGCGCTGGGATCGCGTCGTTGCGCGATCAGCGCTTCCGCCTTGCAACGGATGTAGCCGCGCATCGCCTCCGCCGAGAACTCCGGATGGAACTGCACGCCCCATGCCCGGCTCCCCACGCGCATGGCCTGGCAGGGTTCCTCGGCGCTGCTGGCCAGCAGGGTCGCGCCGGGCGGCAGTTCGAGCACCGCTTGGGCGTGGACCAGCTGCGCCGGGAACGCCGGCGGGGTCGTGCCGAATAGCGCGTCCTCGGCCGCGGCCGGGGTGAGCGTTACGTCGTGCGTGCCGATTTCGAGGCCGCCGGGCCGGTAGCCGACGCGTCCTCCCAGGGCATGAGCCAGCAACTGATGGCCGTAGCAGATGCCGAGGACCGGCGTCCGCGCTTCCACACACGTTCTTAGCCAGGCGGCCAGGCGTTCGCTCCAGGGCTGGCGATCCGTCACCATCGCGTGCGATCCGCTGATCACCACGCCGGCCAGCGTCGCCGGCGGAGGCAGCGTCGATGCTTCGCGTGCATCGATGCGCAGCTGGCTCGGCGGGTTGTCCAATCCGGCCGCGATCCAGTCATCGAAGTCGCCGGCCGTGCTGCTGATCTGCGGGAAAGTGTTGCCGGCCAGCACGATCAGCAGCGGTTTGCCTGGGGAATCGGAACGCATGGCTACTCCTTCGGCGGTGACGCGCGATGCCGGCTTGCGGCGAGCGCTCAGGCTCTCGTCATTCGCAGGCGCCGTGATCGGATTGTCTTGCAGGGGGCGCACGGCGACAATCCGGCGTCAACGTCATGGACTTGTTCCTCATGCGCACAAATCGCGTCTTTCCCCTCGCCGCCGAGATGATCGTGTTCGTGAGGGTGGTCGAATCCGGAAGCTTCTCGGCGGCGGCCCGCCAACTCGGCATGACGCCGTCCGCGGCGAGCCGGGCGATCGCCCGGCTGGAACGGGAACTGAATACGCGCTTGCTGCAGCGGACCACGCGCAAGCTTCGGCTCAGCGACAGCGGTGCCGAGGTATACCGCCATTGTCAGGACATGGTGCAGGCCATGCGGGCGGCGACCGCCGTCGCCGGCGCGGGCGACAGCGAGCCGGCGGGAACGCTGCGCATCACCGCTCCCCGTGCCTTGGGTCGTTTCCTCATTCACCCGTACATCGCGGATTTTCTGGCCGCGTATCCCAAGGTGGACGTGGTGTTTCGCTTGGAGGACCGCCACGTCGATCTCATCGACGAGCAGGTGGATCTGGCTTTTCGGATCACCGACCAGCCGCCGCCGGGGCTGATGGGGCGGCGCCTGCTGCGCATCGAGCACATCGTGTGCGCGACGCCGGCGTATCTGGCCGCGCACGGTACGCCGGCGCATCCGCATGATCTGAAAGCGCACAGCTGCATCGCCCTGAGCGACGAGGTGGTGGACTCGCGCTGGCAGTTCAGCCGCGAAGGTAAAAGCGTCAGCGTGGACATCCGGGGTCGGTACACGGTCAATCATGCCGGCGCCCGGCTCGATGCGGTGCTAAGCGGCCTGGGGATCGGCAGCGTGCCGTATTTCATCGCCAGGGAGGCCGTGAACGATGGCCGGGTCGTGCAAGTGCTGCCGGAGTGGACGTTCAAGACCAACTATTACGGGCAGGCTTGGGCTCTCTACCCGCGGACTCGCCATTTGCCGAGCCGGATTCGCGCCTTCGTGGATTTCATCGCCGAGCGGCTGCGGCAAGAGCTTTCGTTTGCCGAGGCGATTCAAGGCCAGGGTTGACGCGGCCAACGAACCGGAAATAATCGTCGGCCACGGATTCACCGAAAAATTATTATCGGCGTCAACGCCGATTTTTCTCTGGTTGTGGCTTCTGGGGCGAGCTGAAGGAATCGCCTATCCCGCAGCCGAGCTTTCTCGTTTTGCTGCCGGGACCAACAAGAGCAACAATCGGAGGTAATCCATGGAATCCACCTATAACGGCAGCTGTCACTGCGGCGCGGTTCGGTTCGAGGCTGATATCGACTTCGAGCTCGGCACGGCCAAGTGCAACTGCTCGATCTGCGCGAAGACCAGGTCCTGGGGCGCCATCATCCGCCCGCAAGCGTTCCGGCTGATCAGCGGCGAGTCCGAGCTGTCGGACTACCAGTTCGGCCCCAAGCTGGTTCATCACTACTTCTGCAAGCACTGCGGCGTTCGCCCCTTCGAGAAGGGCTTTCACGAATCGGTGGGCGGCGATTTCTACTCCGTGCAGGTGGCATGCCTGGACGGGGTCGCCGTCGACGACATCCTGGCGGGGCCGGTGCGGTACGCGGACGGCCGCAACGACAACTACCTCGAGGCGCCGGCCGAGATCCGGCACCTGTAAGCGAGGGATCAACCAGGTGGACGGTGCGGAGGATTTCGTCGCGTCCCTGGCCAAGTACCGCGTTCTGCGGAACGCGGTGCAATAACACCGAGCCAGCCGAACTCCTTCGCGCCTGCTTATCCACCCGGTTTCGCGTTTCCAATGGCCAGGTGCCCTCTCGCCGTTCGCGCGCGGAGCCTGCCCCGCGGAGGCGGGGACCCATGCATTTGGAGCGCTACAGCGGGCACCAGAGCTTGGAATCCCGCCCCGCCTTGGCGAGGCAGGCTCGAAACGGAAAGGACGAAGCATTCGCAGGGCAAAGCGCGACGGGCTTGCCGTAGCGAGCGGCAGAACTCGTGGGGCGCGCTATCAGGCGGCATGCCGCCCTGCGTCAGGCCGCCGACGCTCCCCGTGGAGTGCGCCGCGCGCGCCATGCTTTCTTCCCTTTCCCGACACGAATCGAAGCTGGCGCGCACGGCGCACTCCACGGGGAGCGCAGCGGATTCTGGACCGTACCTCGGCTATCCCTGGCTAGCGGTGCGCCGTTCCGTACGTGTTTCGCAACGGTCGCGCCAGCGGTCGGTGCTGGCGTACTCGCGCAGCAGGCGGCGCGCGATCCACGGCACGGCGAAGCTGCGCTCGGGCTCGGCCCCCAGCCGTAGCTCACCGTTCGGACCGATGTGATACCAACCGTTGCCGTCGCTGCGAGTCATGAGTATCCAGCCGCCGGCGTTGCGGCCACATACACGCTCGCCGCGGTTCTTCAGCGCGATGACCAGACGCACCTGGTGCATGTCCACTCGTCCCCCGCCGTTATGTTGCATTGTCCTGGCCGCCTCCCTGGCACAGTCGTCCGCGCCGAAGACTAGGCCGAACCCGTAACGGATCGGTAACGGATCTGCGCCCCGTCGCACGGACCGTGCCGGGGGCGATTGCTAGAATCGGCCGCGAGCCCACGACAGCGATACCAACAATCATGCTCGCGCGCTTACTTGTTCTGATCGGTCTGCTGTTCCTGAGTTTCGGCGCGGTCGCGCAGCCCCAGTGGCAGAGCCTGCCCGGCGCCCGCGAGCAGATGATCGAGGAGCCGGTGTTCGGCGGACGCGCCTGGGTGTTCGAAGCCGGACAGCGCGACCGCCCGGCGGTGGTGCTGGTGCACGGCCTCGGCGACCTCGGCGCCGGCACCTGGCAGGCCCTGGTGCCGGTACTGGCGCAGCGCTACCACGTGCTCACGTTCGATCTACCGGGCTTCGGCCGTTCGACGAAGAGCAATCAGCTGTACTCGCCGGAGAACTACGTCGCCTTCATCCGTTTCGTCACGCAGCGTTACCTGGGCCGTCCGTTCAAGCTGGTGGGGCACTCCATGGGAGGCGCGATCAGCCTGCGCTACGCCGCCACCCATCCCCAGGACGTCAGCCAGCTGCTGCTGGTGGATGCCGCCGGCATCCTGCACCGCTCGGTCTACACCCAGTTCTTGAGCCAGGCCGGGGTGAAGATGCTGCCCAGCGTGTATCCGGGCCAGGGCGGCGCTCTCACCGACCTGGCCGGGCATGTCATGCGCACGCTCGACCGGGTGAATTTCGATGCCGACGTGGTGCTGCGCACGCCGGCGCTGCGCCAGTCCATCCTGGGCGGCACGCCCACCCAGATCGCCGCCATGGCGCTGGTGCAGGACGATTTCAGCCGGCTCATTCCCAAGGTCGACGTTCCCACCCTGATCGTCTGGGGCGAGCAAGACCCGATCGCGCCGCTGCGCACCGGCAAGCTGCTGGCCTCCGCCATTCCCGGCGCGCGGCTGCGGGTGCTGCCGGGACTGCGGCACATGCCGATGCAGGAGGATGCCGAGCTGTTCAACGGCGTGGTCGCCGAGGAACTGGCGCATGACGCGGCGACGCTGACCCGGCTGCGGGCGCGGTCGGCGTACGCGCTCGCTCCGGAGCTGCCGCGCAACGAGCGCGTCGGACGTTGCAGCGCCGGCGCCGATCAGACCTTCCGCGGCGACTATCTGGCCATCGAGATCAACGGCTGCCGCAACGTCCGGCTGGTGGACGTGCGCACCACCAAGCTGACCGTGAACGGCTCGGAGGTCGAGATCGAGAACTCGCACATCCTTGGTCAGGACGTCGGCATCCGTGCCCAGGGCAGCGAGCTCAAGATCACCGGCGGCAGCGTGCGCGGCGACGTGGCGATCGAACTCGACCGCAGCCGCGCCGACCTGGCCGGCGTGCGGGTGTCGGGCGGACAGGCCACGTTGCGGGCGGTGGGCCGGCAGACCAGCGAGGCCGTGCTTTCGGTGAGCTGGCTGGTGCGCGACGGCCAGGAATGGGCTTGGCACGCGGTGCGGGTGCTGCGGCCGAACGAGAATCTCTAGCCCGCCGCCAGCTAGACCGGCCATGCGCCACGGCGCGGGCAGGGCGGCGGGGCTTTTCCTAGGCGCTCATTGCCCCAAGCCTACATGGGTGACCCCAGCTTGCCGGGAGGTGTCGCCATGGACCTTCGCTCCTACAACATGGAAAAGCTCGTCGAGATGCGCCGCGCGCTCGATGAGCAAATCAGCGCAAGTGACGAGTCGGACTTCAGCAGCCCCGACAAACTGGACGAACTCGTACAGCTGCGCCGTGAGATCGACGAGGAGATCACCGCCCGCCACGACGCCGATCCTCGCAATACCGAGCACCAGCTGCGCGATGCCGCGCAAAAGTGGGGCTACGCCCTGAGCGAGATGCTCACCGGCATCCTCTCGCCCGAGGAGCGACGCGCCTTGCACGCGCGCTACCGCCATCCGTTCGACCCCAACCTCGACTGGAGTGGGTTCGGTCCCAAACCCGACTGGGTGGCGCAATGGGAGGCGAGCGGCCACTCGATGGAGGAGCTGCGGGTCCGGCGCTAGCGCGGGGTCTGGCGAATGCGGATGGAAGCCGAAAGGCGCGTGCCGCTGTCAGGTTCCGTTGCCCTCGCTCGCCGCGGAGCCGGGCGGGTGAGGCGAGGGGGGACGACGAAAAGACGCGCGGCCAGCGTCCTCAGCAGAGCCGAGCTCCTTGGACGCGCCGGGTAGATCAGCAGACGAAAAGGAACCCGGCTGGCGTTGCCCAATGGTACTGGAGCTGGGGAGATGCGGTACTAGTACCGTGTCCAGCGAAAGCTGGTGCCGATGCCTCTTCTTTCACCCTCTCCCCTTGTGCGAGAGGGGCAGGGGGATCCCAATCGCGACGCACCGAACAGCGATGTCCGCGCTAGGGTGTGGCCTTTTCCCGCGCGATATCACCTCCCTTACGCCGCGGGCGCTTTCAGCACGCACACCGCTTCCGGTTCGTCCAGCATCAGCACCATGCTTTCGCTGACGAACAGCTGGAAGTGGATGCCGTCGTTGCCGGAGTAGCCGGCCATCAGGTCCTGGCCCACCATCAGCCGGCCGACGTGGGGGTCGACCAGCACGGCGGCGTCGATCGCCGCCTTGTACACGCCCAGCTCGCACAGCCGCCGCAGGTGCTCGAGCTGCAGCATGTCGGTGCCCTCGTAGCGCCGGAACAGGTTGTTGTAGAGCTCGGGCGACAGCGCCAGGGCATAGGGGCCGTGAAAGCCGCTGCCGTCGAGCTTGTTCACGGCCTGCAGCACGTCGTCCAGCGCCTGCTCGACCTTGCGCCAGTCATGCATGTCGGCTTCGTGGCGGCCGCGCGCGGTGAGCAGGCCTTCCAGACCGAAGTCGAGGTTGCCGTAGTAGATGAATTCCTCTTCACGCCGCGCCACCGCCTCGGCGGCGTCCTGCACCGGCGTGATGTCCAGCGGCTGGCCCATCTGCAGATGGCCCTGGATGCGCCGCACCGACAGGCCGAACGACTTGCGCAGCATGGGCACGGCGATGGCGCGGCTGACCACGGCGCCGGCCTCGTCCGGCTTGGGCTGGCGGCAGTAGTCGTCGCTGCCCAGCTCGATGGCGGTGAGGCCCACGCCGAATGGGCCTTCCACGTCGAGAAAGCGCCGGCCGGTGAGTAGATCGCGCGCGGCTTGCGCCGCGGCCTGATCGATTTCCTCCCATAGCTCGGGCGGGAAGGGGGCGAGGTAGCGATTGAGGTAGCTCATGACGCTCACTTCTTCTTCAGATCGCCGATGGTGAAGCGCGCCGGCACCTCGTCCAGTACCGGGCGGGCGATGCCTGGCCGCAGTGGTGTGCCCGGCACGCTTTCGCCGGCCTGCTGGGCTTCCTCGATCTCGGTGATCGGGCCGCTGGTGAACAGATAGGTCTTCATGTTCTCGTCGAAGTCCAGGTTATGCCGGCGCAGCCACTCCAGCACCATGCAGGCATGCTCGATCTCCTCGCGCATGTTGTGCAGCAGGATCTCCTTGAGCTGCGGGTCGCCGCAGGCGTCGGCGCGCTGGCGGTACCAGTCGACCGCCTCCAGTTCCTCCTGCAGCGAGACCAGGGCCTGGTGCATCTGGCGGGTCTCGCTGGTCAGGTCCGATAGGGGCTCGTGGTAGGTCTCGCTCGCGGCCATCGACGTCTCCCGGGCTGTGCCTGCTTGGAACTCTCGGCGTCCGGCGCAAGGCCGGCCCTGCTGTGAGTTGAGGCGGAACGGGCCGGCTTCAAGCCCGCCCGGGCGGGGCAAGTCCGTGCTTGCCGGCGGCGGCTGCGGTAGGCTCTGTCGCGTTCGCCACCGGAAACACGCCATGCAGCCCAGCCGACCCCGTCCCACCCATCCCGAAGGCAAGATCCACGGCATCGCCGCCTGCGAGGCCGTGTACCGCAAGCGGCCCGACGACATCGTTCGCGGTTACTTCACCGAAGCCGCCGCCAAGCGCTTCGGCGCGCTCATGCGCTTCCTCGCCAGCCAGCGCCGGGCCTACCACATCGTCGGCGAGGACGAATTGGAGCGGGTGGCCGAGACCAAGCACCACGGCGGCGTGTGCCTGCTGGTGCGCCGCCGGCCGGCGCGGCGCGTGGAGGATTGGCTGGCGCGGTTGGGCGAGGCCGAGGCTTGCGTGTTGGCGCTGGAGGGCGTGGGCAATCCGCATAACCTCGGCGCCATCCTGCGCAGCGCCGCCCATTTCGGCGCCAAGGCGGTATTGAGCGCCGACCCGGCGCTGTTGCAGTCCGGCGCCTCGGCGCGGGTGGCCGAGGGCGGCGCCGAGGCGGTCGAACTGGTGGAAGCGCCGTCGCTGAGCGCCGGTCTGAAGGCGCTGCGCGCGGCCGGCTTCAAGGTGCTGGCCACCTCCAGCCATCGCGGCGAGAGCGTGTTCGCCAGCAAGCTGCCGCACCGCTGCGTGATTCTGCTCGGCGAGGAACAGCAGGGGCTGTCGGCCCAGGCGCTGCGCGACGCCGACCTGACCGTGCGCATCCCCGGCAGCGGCCAGGTGGAGAGCCTCAACGTCAGCGTCGCCGCGGCGATCCTGCTGGCGGAGTATTGGCGCCAGCATCCGGCGCCGGACGATCGGCCGCGGGAGAAACTGACTTTGGGCAAGCGCCCGACGCGCCGCTGACTCCTTCCTGCCGAAACAAAAGGCATTCGCGGCGCAGCCGCTCCCACAGGAAAGACACAAGAGAGGCAGGGAAGACGCCACAATCCAACTACCTGCCCGAGGTACACCCGCAGGCTGGCTCCACCAGTACAAAAAATCTCCCCCGAAGGGAAATCCCTCATCTGTGGGAGCGGCTGTGCCGCGAATGCCTTTTCGCTCCTCACTTACCGAACTTCGGAACGAAGCCGGCAGGCCAAGAACCGGTCATGCCCCCCCCCGGATAGTGCCGCAAAGCTATCGATTTGAAAAATTGGAGAAAAATCGGAAAAGGCATTCGCGGTGCAGCCGCTCCCACAGGGAAAGGCACAGGAGAGGCTAAAGAAGACGCCTCAGGCCGATCACCAGCCCAAGGCGCGCCCGCAGGCTGGCTCCAGCACAGGCAATCCCCCGCAGGAGCCGTTCCCGCGGGGGCAGTCAGGGGGCAATAGGCGGATAGGGCGAGCGCCGCTATTCGCTAACCCGGCCGGCGCATCTCCACCGATTCTTCGACCACGGCCGCCCGTGCCGCCGCCCGCCGGTGGAACAGGCGGTCCAGCGCGAGGTACACCACCGGCGTGGTGAACAAGGTCAGCGCCTGGCTCAGCACCAAGCCGCCGACCACCGCCACGCCCAGCGGCTGGCGCAGCTCCGAGCCGGTGCCGAAGCCGATCATCAGCGGGATGGCGCCCAGCATCGCCGCCAGGGTGGTCATCATGATCGGGCGGAAGCGGGTCAGGCTGGCCTCGTAGATGGCCTCGCGCGGGGTCAGGCCGCGCCGGCGCTGGGCGTCGATGGCGAAGTCGACCATCAGGATGCCGTTCTTCTTGACGATGCCGATCAGCAGCACGATGCCGATCAGCGCCATGATCGAGAAGTCCAGCCCCCACAGCCAGAGCAGCAGCAGCGCGCCGATGCCGGCCGAGGGCAGGGTGGAGAGGATGGTCAGCGGGTGCACGAAGCTTTCGTACAGCACGCCGAGGATGATGTAGACCGCCAGCAGCGCGGCCAGGATCAGCAGCGGCTGGCTGGCCAGCGAGTCCTGGAAGGCCTGGGCCGCGCCCTGGAAATTGCCGCGCACCGACGCCGGCATGCCGATCTCGGCCTCCACCGCCTTCACCTTCTGCACCACGTCGCCCAGCGCCACGCCGGGGGCGAGGTTGAACGACAGGTTCACCGACGGGAACATGCCGTTGTGGTTGATGGTGAGCGGCCCGCTCTGCGGCGGCGCGATCGTCGCCACCGCCGACAGCGGCACCATCTGCCCGGTCTGCGGCGAACGCAGGTGGAAGTACGCCAGGCTGTCGGCGCGGCCGCGCAGCGACTCGTCGATCTCCAGCACCACCTTGTACTGGTTGACCTCGGTCTGCACCTCGGCGATCTGGCGCTGGCCGAAGGCGTCGTACAGCGCCTGGTCGATGTCGTTGGTGGTCAGCCCGTAGCGCGCGGCGGCGGCGCGGTCGATCTCCAGCCGCACGATGCTGGCGCCGAGCTGCAGGTCATGCGAGACGTCGCGCAGCTCCGGCAGCTCGGCCAGGCGCTCGGTGAGCTTCGGCGCCCACTCGGTCAGCAGCGCGGTATCGGCGCTGCGCAGCGCGTATTGATACTGGGCGCGCGAGGGGCCGGCGCCGATGTTGATGTCCTGCGCCGCGCGCAGCGATAGCGTGATGCCCGGCACCTGCGCCAGCTTCGGCCGCAGCCGGTCGATGAATTCGCTGGCCGAGACGTCGCGCTCGCCGCGGTCCTTGAGGGTGATCCAGAAGCGGCCATTGGCCAGGCTGGGGCTGCCGCCGGTGGGGCCGATGGCGTGGCTGAACGCCATCACCGCCGGGTCGGCGGCGACGATCTCGGCCAGCCGCAGGTGCTTGGCCTTCATGTCGGCGAAGGACACGTCCTCGGCGGCGGTGCTGGTGCCGAACACGAAGGCCGTGTCCTGCAGCGGAAAGAAGCCCTTGGGGATGGTCGCGTAGCCGGCCACCGCCAGCGCCACGCTCAGGCCGAACAGCGCGAGCATGCCGCGCTGGTGCGCCAGGCTCCAGCGCAGCGCGCGGCCGTAGCCGGCCACCAGCCGCTCGGCCAGACCGCCGGCGTGATGCCGCGGCGGGCGTTTCATGAAGCGCGAGGCCAGCATCGGCGCCAGGGTGAGCGAGGCGACGATGGACAGCAGGATGGCGGCGGTGACCGTGAGCGCGAACTCGCGGAACAGCCGCCCGACCACGCCGCCCATGAACAGCAGCGGGATGAAGGCGGCGATCAGCGAGAAGCTGATCGACACCACCGTGAAGCCGATCTCGGCCGCGCCCTTGAGCGCGGCCTCGCGCATGGACGCGCCCAGCTCCTGATGACGATGGATGTTCTCCACCACCACGATGGCGTCGTCGACGATGAAGCCGACCGCGATCACCAGCGCCACCAGGGTGAGGTTGTTGAGGCTGAAGCCCAGCGCGTACATGGCGGCGAAGGTGGCGATCAGCGCCACCGCCAGCACCGCGCCGACGATCAGCGTGGCCGACAGCTGGCGCAGGAACAGCCCCATCACCACCACCACCAGCGCCATGGTCACCATCAGCGTCAGCTCCACCTCGTGCAGCGAGGCGCGGATGGTGCGGGTGCGGTCGTTGAGCACGTCCACCCGCACCGAGGCGGGCATGGTTTCCAGCAGCCGCGGCAGCGCGTTGAGCACCCGGTCGGCGGTGGCGACCACGTTGGCGCCGGGCTGGCGGCGGATGATGAGGTTGATGCCCGGCTCGCCGTACGGCCAGGCCTGCACGTACTCGTTCTCGGCGCCGAAGCTCACCTTGGCCACGTCGCGCAGCAGCACCGGCGCGCCGTCGCGGTAAGCGACGATCAGCCGGCCGTACGCGCCGGGTTCGAACAGCTGGTCGTTGGCGCTGAGGGTGGAGGTGCGGCCCGCGCCCATCAGCGAGCCCTTCGGCTGGTTGACGCTGGCCGCGCGCACCGCCTGGCGGATGTCGGCCAGCGTCAGGCCGTAGCTGGCCAGCCGCTCCGGCGCGGCCTGGATGCGGATGGCGGGACGCTGCTGGCCGGTGATGTCGACCTCGGCCACGCCGTCGATCTGGCTGATCTGCCGCGCCAGCACGGTTTCGGTGAGGTCGCTGAGGGTGGTCACCGGCATCAGCTCGGAGCGCACCGCCAGCACCAGGATGGGACTGTCGCCGGGGTTGACCTTGCGCCAGGTCGGCAGGCTGGGCATGTCCGCCGGCAGCCGGCCGGCGGTGGAGTTGATCGCCGCCTGCACCTCCTGGGCGGCGGTGTCGATGTCCTTGTCCAGCGTGAACTGCAGCGTGATCGAGGTCTGCCCCAGCGCGCTGCTGGAGGTCATCTCGGTGATGCCGGGCACGGCGCTCAGCTCCACCTCCAGCGGCGTGGCCACGGCCGAGGCCATGGTCTCGGCGCTGGCGCCGGGCAGCCGGGCGTTGACCCGGATGGTGGGAAATTCCGCCTGCGGCAGCGCCGATACCGGCAGCAACGGGAAGGCCACGACGCCGAGCAGCAGCACCGCCAGCGTCAGCAGCGTGGTCGCCACCGGGTGGTGGATGAACCAGGCCGACAGGCTGGGGCGGGCGCTGCTCACCGCGGCTCTCCCGGCGCGGCTTCATCGGCCCGCACCAGGCTGCCGTCGCGCAGCCGCGAGTGGCCGTCGATCACCACCATGTCGCCCGCCGCCAGGCCGTCGGCGATCACCGCGATGTCGTCGGTCTCGAAGCCCACCCGTACCGGCGTCACCCGCGCCCGGTCGCCGTCGACGCGGAACACGAAGCGCCGCTCCAGTCCTTGCCGTACCGCCGCGGCCGGCACCACCACCGCGTCGCGGCTGACCGCGGTGGTCAGCGCCACCGTCACCGACTGACCCGGCCACAGCCGGTGATCGCGGTTGTCGAAGCGCGCCTTGAGGCGGATGGTGCCGGTGGCGCGGTCGACCTGGTTGTCGATCACGCTCAGCTCGCCGCGCGCCAGCTCGTTGCCGCCGCCGCGGTCGAACACCGTCACCGGCGCCGGGCCGTCGCCGAGCGCGGTCAGCCGCGGCAGCAGGTCCTGCGGCAGGTGGAACAACACGTCGATCGGCTCGATCTGGGTGACGCTGACCAAGCCGTCGGCGTCGCCGGCGCGAATCAGGTTGCCGACGTCAACCCGGCGCATGCCCACCCGGCCGGACACCGGCGAGACGATGCGGGTATGCGACAGCTGGACCTCGGCGGCGGCGATGGCGGCGTCGTTGGCGACCAGCGTCGCTTCCAACTGCTCCACGCGCGCCTCGAGCTGATCGTGCTCCTGGCGGGAGACGGCGTTCGCCGCCAGCATTCTGCGCGCGCGCTCCAGATCGCGCCGCGCCGAGCGCAACTCGGCCTCGTTGCGCTTCTTCTCGGCCCGCGCCTGCGCCAGTTGCGCGGCGATGGCGCGGTCGTCGATGCGCGCCAGCAGGTCGCCCTCGTTCACCCGCTGACCTTCGCGAAAGCGCAGTTCGGTGAGCACGCCGTCGATCTGGCTGCGGATCACCACGCTGTGCACCGATTGCGCCGTGCCCACCGCGCGCACCTCATGCGGTACGTCCCGCTGCTGCGCCCGCGCCACGATCACCGGCACCGGCGCCGCGGCGCGCTGGGCGGCCGCCGCCGGCGGTTGCCGCCACCAGATGACGGCGGCGATGGCCGATGCCACCAGAACCAGGGCGAGCAGGAGCCAGGGTGTGCGCGAGCGGGTGGGCGTGG